>SCPO01001266.1_pt1 | contig 39910 bp, 49 predicted proteins | sample 6106821 | NCBI WGS metagenome assembly SCPO01 (sample SAMN10720448, study PRJNA508395) | human gut metagenome | isolation source: Participant 2 stool, 0 month | host: Homo sapiens | collected 2017 | reverse complement strand
GTCATATTAGTAATCGGTTATAAAGGCGAAAAATTAAAAGAATATTTAGGTTTTGATTATCAGGGATTACCTATTCAATATATCGAAAATTCCATTTATGACAAGACAAACAATATCTATTCACTTTCTTTGGCGAAAAAGGAACTTCAAGAGGATGATACATTGCTGATTGAATCTGACTTGATTTTTGATGATACTTTGTTCCCGATGATATTGAATGATCCTTATCCCAACTTGGCTTTGGTCGCCAAGTATGAAACTTGGATGGACGGTACCATGGTTCGTTTGGACGATGAAAACAACATTGTAAATTTCATTCCTAAGAAAGCTTTCAAGTACAGTGATGTGGATTGTTATTACAAGACGGTCAATATCTATAAGTTCAGCAAGGAGTTTTCACGTACCCATTACGTTCCATTTTTGGAAGCCTATACGAAAGCGTTGGGTAACAATGAATATTATGAACAGGTCCTTCGGGTAATTACCTTGCTGGATAAGTGCGAGTTGAAGGCTTTGCCGTTGGACGGGCAGAAATGGTATGAGATAGACGATGTTCAGGACTTGGACATTGCGGAGACCCTTTTTGCGAATTCGGTCACCAAATTGTCCCGTTACCAGAAACGCTATGGAGGATATTGGCGTTTTCCTGCTTTGCTGGATTATTGCTATTTGGTTAACCCCTTTTTCCCTACCCAACGTATGCGTGACGAAATCAAGGCAAACTTTGATGTCCTGCTGACGGAATATCCCTCAGGAATGTCTGTCAACAGCCTTTTGATAGGGAAATATTTTGGGGTGAACCCAGATTATGTTTGTGTGGGCAATGGTGCTGCAGAACTAATAAAGAGCCTGATGGAATATTTGCCGGGTACCATAGGTGTGATATATCCCACATTCGAAGAGTATCCTAACAGATGTAACAAGCAGGAGGTGGTTGTCTATATTCCTTCCAATCCTGATTTCTCCTATAGGGCTTCGGATGTCATGTCTTATTATTCGGACAAGAAGATAGATTCCTTGTTGATAGTCAATCCTGATAATCCATCCGGCAATTTCATTCCATATACCGAGCTTCTTTCCTTGTGCGAATGGGCAGGTTTCCGCTCCATCCGTCTGATAGTGGACGAATCTTTTGTTGATTTTGCGGAGGATGGCCTGAACAGTTCCTTGCTGTATAATGAAATTCTAGAACAATATCCTCACTTGGTGGTGATGAAGAGTATTTCCAAGTCCTATGGCGTTCCCGGACTGCGTTTGGGGGTATTGGCAAGTTCCGATAAGTCGTTGGTCGCTTTCCTCAAAAAGGATGTTTCCATTTGGAACATAAATTCATTTGCAGAGTTTTATATGCAGATATTCGGTAAATATGAATCGGACTACAAGAAAGCGTGCGGCAAGTTCTTGCAGGAACGTAACCGTTTTTTTCTTTCTTTGCAGGATATATCATTTTTGCGTGTGATTCCTTCTCAGGCGAACTATTTCTTATGTGAGATTACCGGTAAATATACTTCTGCCGAGTTGAGTAGGTTGCTTTTGGATCGGAATATCCTGATAAAGGATTGCGGGACGAAGAAAGCTTTTGGAGGAAAGAATTATATCCGTATAGCGGTGAAGAATAGGGATGAAAATAATCGTTTGATTAGCATTTTAGCCAGTTTTGATCTCTAGTGAAAGACTGCATCTTTAATTTTTTCTAATAGATAAGAGTCTTCTTTACTGTATAAACAGATGATTGCTTAGCTTATGTCAATAAAGAAAAATTTTCTATATAATATACTCTTAAATATCTCAAACATAGCTTTCCCAATAATTACAATTCCATATGTAAGTCGGATTTTAGGCGTTGATCAGATTGGAGAATTCAGTTTTGTAACAACCTTGGTTGAATATTTTGTGTTATTTGCGGCTTTAGGCAAGACGCTTTTTGGAAGTAGAGAAATAGCTAAATTAAAAGACAATAAACGATCTTGTAATCGATTATTTAATCGGTTGTTTACAATAAATATTATTTCATCGATATTTGTGTCATTTATTTTTTTATTATCTCTGTTTGGCATTCAACAATTGACCGAAATAAGGTGTTTGCTGTTCATAGCAGGAATTCCTCTTTATTTTTCAGCATTAGACATAAATTGGTTTTATAGTGGATTGGAGAAATTTAAATTGATTTCCCTCCGTTCCGTATTTGTAAAATTAGTTTTATTGATAGGATTGTTATGTTTAGTGAAAAACAAAAGTGATTTAATTATTTACGTACTACTTAACTCTCTGACTTTTTTAATTAATTATATAATAAACATCTACTTTTTTATAAAAGAAGGATTCTCTATTCGATTGGATTTAAGCGACTGTAAAGTAAATTTAAAAGGACTCGTTTTATTTTTCTTCTCTTCCCTTGCTATGCAGATTTATTTGATGATAGATACAGTAATGTTAGGATTTATGTCTTCATTCTATGAACTGGGCATATATTCATCAGCAATAAAATCTGTTAGAATACTAATGCCTATTATGACATCTTTGGGAATGGTTATGCTACCTCGTTTGTCTTATTGCAACAATATAGGCAATGTCGTTGAATATAGAAAAATGTTGGATTGTGCTTTTGACGTTATTAATTTTTGCTCTTGGCCATTAATGGCTTATTTCCTTTGTATTGCTGATTTGTTTATTCTATTCTTCTTTGGTCAGTCTTTTGGGGAAGCTACATTGCCCCTAAGAATATGTTCAGTATTATTTGTAGTCAGTAACTTTTCTTATTTTTTAGGGATACAGGTAATGACAACAGCTTCTTTTGAATCAAGATATTTGATTGCAACAGTCTGTGGCGTCATCTTTAATCTTTTATTTAATGTTATATTAATACCTTCCATGGGAGCTCGTGGTGCTGCGTGGGCTTCTGTAATAGGTGAAATAATGGTTTCTGCTACATGTGTTTATTATGTATATAAATTGAAGTTATATTCAATAAGTTGGCGGTGCTTAAAAAAATCGTGTTGTGCTTCATTTATTTTTCCTTTGGTCTATGTCTGTATGTTTTTGGGGAGTATGGAAAAGAATTTTTTATGGTTCATTCTTTATTCTTTTATAGCATGGGTAGGGTATATATTGATCCAATGCAAATTAAAGAATTCTGTATGCATGTATATATTTTCAACAATAACAAAATATGTTTAGGTTTTTATTGAATTTTATAGGTTTTCTGTTATCTTTCGTTTTTACAGAGAAAATTATGCATGAAGTATGGCATCTGAGAAATGTAATATATTCTTCTATTGTAAGATGTCATTTCAAATCAATAGGAAAAGGTGGGCGTTTTTGTTATCCATTAATTTTAAATGGTGGAAAGAATATTTTAATAGGTGACAAATTTAGTTTGCGTGAACGGGGGCGGATAGAAGCGATAGATTTATATCAAGGCGTAAATTATACTCCTTCAATAATTATTGGTGATAATGTAGCAATGGGGAATGATGTTCATATAGGCGTAATAGGACAACTTAAAATTGGTAATAATGTACTGTTGGGAAGTCATATTTTTATTTCTGACCATTCTCATGGCAAATTAAATAAAACAGATATAAAAAAGGTAGCAATTGAGCGCAGATTATATTCTAAGGGTAATATTATAATAGAGGATAATGTTTGGATAGGAGAAGGGTGTGTTATTTTACCTAATGTAAAGATTGGACAAAACAGTGTAATTGGTGCAAATACAGTTGTTACAAAAGATGTACCTCGAAATTCAATTGTTGTAGGAAATCCAGGTCGAGTGATTCGCCAAATTGAATAAGAATAATTTCTTATGAATTTAACTCTACTTTTTTTTCTATTGTTATTGGGCGTATCCTGTTCATTTTATACTCCCCATAGGTGGTATAATAAAATATATTGGATAATAGCTGCCATGCTATCTGTTGTTATAGGATTACGTGATTTTTCTGTTCAAGATACTGAAAACTATGCAGCTTTATATTCGGGAATTACCGCTTTTGATTTGTCTTCTATCTCGCTATTTTCATTTGAACCGGGTTTTCAATATTATACGCATTTTTTAAAAAAGATTGCAGGAGGAAATCTTAATGGCTATTTCTTTCTCTTAGCATTGACTAATTATGTATTCATTTATTTCGCATTAAATAATTGGGGAAAATGGCATACTCCAGATAATAAAAAGCTAAATTCAGTTTTATTCTTGGTTCTCTATAGTTCATTTTTTGGAATGTTTTACAATGCCATAGTTGTCAGAGCTGGGCTTGCATTATCGATTTTACTATTAGCAACCTCTCTTTTATCTAAGTCACAGCTTAATTATAAAGATTTGTTTTTTGCAGGATGTTTTTTTGTTGTTGCATTGTCTTTCCATTATTCTTCTTTTTTAGGTATTGTTGCCTGTGTTATATATAGGATAGGGGGACGAAAATCTTCTAAAATATATATTATTATTTGGAATCTATTGTTTTTGATATTTATTTTACGTTTAAGTCCTTATGTCGTTTCTATATTGTTGGGGGGCATTATATCTGTATTTGGGATGTTTGATGGTACAGATTTAGCTAAATATTCCTATTATCTAGACGAACTATATAAACTAACGTATGCAATTCCGTATAGAGGTGTTTTTTATTTTGTGATCGGATGGTTTTTTATCCATTATAAGACAAATAATATTTTATATTATAAAGCTTTAAATGTTTATTTAGTAGGTTTGTTAGGAACTGCCTTGTTTTATTCTATAGAGCAAATTTCACGTATCACCGATTATTTCCTAATTTATTCTATCTTCCTTTTATACATTTTGTTTGAAAGATATTTAGATAGAAAATCAGGTGCTTTATTATACTTATGTACTGTAACCATTCAGTTTGTTTTTTTTATTAGAATTATATATGATGCATAAGAGAGTTTCTGTTATTATTGTAACCTATAATTCAGAGAAACACATTTATGATTGTTTATCTTCAATTTATCGTTATAATGATATTGGAGATTTATTAGAAGTTATAATTGTAGATAATAATAGTTGCAATAAAGATTTGATGTTTGAGTCTATTAATCGATTATATCCTCAAACTAAATTGATAGATAATCCTAAAAATGGTGGTTATGGTCAAGGTAATAACATGGGAGTAAAGAATAGTTTGGGAGATATTATTCTGATAATGAATCCAGATGTAAGAATGGTAGAGCCTTTGTTTAAAAAAGCGGTAAACTATTTTGATTCTAATAAGGAAGTAGCTTTATTGGGAATGAAACAGTGGTATAACAAAGGAAAAGAAGGTTTATCGTTTGATGTTGACCCTTCATATTCATTTTTGCATCCTTTTTTATGCGCTATAAAATCTCGTATATATAATAAATTATCTAAGTTTGATAACCGCGATATGTATATAAATGGTTCGTGTTTTTTTATTTGCAAGCAGCCATTTGTAAAAATAGGCATGTTTGATGAAAAGATTTTTATGTATTGTGAAGAGAAAGACTTGAATCGAAGGTTGAGAAACAGTGGATATGAAATAACTTTTGACAAGAATATGAATTATTTCCATTTAGCAGGAGAAAGATCTTTTTCTTATGATGAGTTTAGAATGACGTTAGATTCAGAGTTGTATTATTATCGTAAAAATAATTTGGATGAGATAGAATGTCTCGAAAAGAGGATTTCATTGTTTGAGTTTGTGTATTTCTTTAATAGAATAAGATTGAAGAATCAGATTAATTTAAATTTTTATAAAGCTGTTCATGAATGTAAACGTCGTATTGATGAAATAAAAAAGCGGTAAGTTATGTATAACATTCCTATTCTATTTATTATTTTCAAACGCAAAGATGTTGCGCTTAAAAGTTTTGAATCTATTCGTAAGATACAACCTAAAAAACTCTATGTTGCTGGTGATGGTCCCCGTTCTTATATACAAGGTGAAGCCAAGAAAGTGGAAGATACTCGGCAGGCTATTTTGAAAGCGGTAGATTGGGATTGTGAGATTCATACTCTATTTCAAAAAGAGAATCTTGGTTGTTGTGTGGGAGTTTATTCTGCCATAAATTGGTTGTTTGATAATGAGGATAAAGGTATTATAATAGAAGATGATTGTGTGCTCCGAGATTCTTTTTATCCTTTTGCGGAAGAATTGTTGGTGCGTTATAAGGATGATTACCGTATTGGAATGATTGACGCAGCTAATTATCGACAAAATATATCCATTCCACATTCTTATGGATTTAGCAGATATAAATCCACTAACGGATGGGCTACTTGGAAACGCGCATGGAAATTGATGGATTTGAATATGAATTGGCGAGAGAGTGCTTATGAAGATTCGATCATAAGGAATATGGGATATAAGGCAAAGGATGTACGCTATTGGAAATATCGTATGAAGGCTATCGATTGCAATGATGTGAGTGCATGGGACTGGCAATGGTATTTTACCATGGCAGCTCATAATATGCTTGGCATTTATCCTCAATATAGCCTGATAACGAATATAGGTTTTGGGGCTGAAGCAACACATACTTCTCAAGGAAACATTCCTTCTTGTTATATTTCTCATAAGGATATAGAATTCCCTTTGAACCACCCGCAATATGTGGTTCCTTATATACCATTTGAAAAGGCTTTTTATCATAGTAACAATACATTGTTTAATAGGATCAAGCAACTGTTCCCGTTTGTGTGGAAGAATGCTGTTAAGAAAATTATTAGGAGGTAAATTATGCCTAGTGTTATGACTTCTCATGGGGCTATTCGTTATAAGACCATTCCTCTTTTTCCAGGTGTAAAGCGTATTGATAAGGAAATCGCATTTGAAAACTTATGTCTTCTTAAATCTATATTGGATGCTAACGGGATTAAATTTCAGCTAGCTTTCGGAACTCTGTTGGGAGTTGTTCGTGAACATGATTTTATAGACCATGACGAGGATATTGATCTTGCTTTTCTCGATGAAGACCGTAATGCTCTTTGGAATATATTGCCTGACTTGATGAAAATGGGATTTCGAGTTTGTCGTTATGATAGACGAGATCTTCTTTCTGTTATGAGAAAAGGCGAATATATTGATTTCTATTTTTATCGTCCTTGGCAGGAAGGATATAGGATTTGTTCAGGTTGGGTAAATGTAGAAAAGCATCTTATAAATACAGCTCAAATAGAATTTAAGGGAATATCTTTTCCTGTTCCGTTAGATTATGAAGAGTATTTGGTGGGGGAGTACGGCGCAGATTGGCGCATTCCGTTACAATGGAATAATTATCAAATGCCCAAATGGAAAATTGCAATGTTTAATGTAAAAGAGCATTTAAAAGATGTTTTGCCCGATTGGCTTTTTTCTTTAATTGCAAAAAGATCAGAAAGAGCATTATATACTAAATGCTGCATGAGATTGAATAAAAACTTAGGACAATTATTACCACAAATAGAAGAATGACAATCTCTCTCATTACCGTCACTTACAACAGCGGCAACACACTTTTTTCCACCCTTCAATCTGTCCTTTCTCAAACTCACCTTGATATAGAATACATCATTGTAGATGGTGTTTCCAAAGACCACACAATCGATGTCCTCAAGGAATACGAACCGAAGTTTAACGGGCGTTTAAGATGGATCTCCGAACCGGATAAAGGACTTTATGATGCCATGAACAAAGGAATCAGGATGGCTACCGGTGATGTGGTGGGCATTCTTAATTCGGATGATTTCTTTACCGGAAAAGATGTGCTGGCACAGGTGGTACGGGCTTTTGAAACGGATGACCGCTTGGCAGCCGTTTATGGTGATGTTCATTTTGTACATCCGGATAAGTTGGATAAATGCGTCCGCTATTATTCTTCGAAGGTGTTTAAAAGGAAACTGATGCGTTTTGGTTTTATGCCTGCTCATCCTTCCTTTTATTTGCGAAGGAAATATTTTGGAAAGTTCGGTTGTTATAAGACGGATTATCGGATTGCAGCAGATTTTGAGTTTCTACTTCGAGTGATTTATAAAGGCAATATCAGCATAAAATACTTGCCGATAGATATGGTGACGATGCGAATGGGCGGAGTCAGTACTTCGGGAGTAGTTTCACACAAATGGATTATGAAAGAGCATCTACGTGCGTTCCGTGAAAATGGCATTTATACCAATGTGTTTCTTTTGGGAATTAGGTATATATATAAGGTGGGGGAACTTTTGCTGCATAAATCAGTAAGCCGTTAGGAAAATCTGCATTTTATTGGGAAAACAGGAAGCTATTTCTTTTCCTTGCAAGAAACATCAGTTATAAGAAAATGAAGAGTACAATAGAAATTATATCTATTCTAAAAAGATTGAAAAAGGATTCCGCTTATAAATATGGAATTAAACCTTTTGGGATTTTTGGCTCATTTGCTTGGAATCAACAGGATGAGGCAAGTGATTTGGATGTATTTGTCACTCTTCAGAAATCTGATTTTTTACTTTGGAAAAGATAAAAGAGGAGTTGGAGAAACTTATGCATTTCAAAATTGATATAATAAATTTTAGGGATTCGTTTAAACAATATATATTGATACTTCGGGTGTATTCCGCAAGTCAATTATTCAAATAACTTTTATTACTTTGTCTTGTAAAGATCTATTTATGAAGGTTTTATAAGCTTTATGTGCTTCCATAGGCAGCATTCATTTTATTCTAGACTTAAAAAACAAGCTGATTTATTATGTTGAATATTGTAGTAGTATTCTGCGGTTTTCTGATAGCCGTAGTCCTTGCCCGTATCATTATTCCCCGTATTTTAATCATTTCTCTTCGTAAACGTCTGTTTGATACTCCGGACGCACGGAAGGTGCACAAAAGACCGGTATCTCGGCTGGGTGGAGTTTCTTTTTTCCCCGTTATCCTGTTTACTGGCACTTTTCTGATAGGGATCTGTTATATGACAAGATGGGTCTCCTTGGTGGACATAGCGCGGCATTGGGTACAAATTCTGTTTATGTGCACGGGGTTGACCTTGCTGTTCATTGTGGGTATTGCGGATGATTTGATAGGGGTTCGCTATCGTCAGAAGTTTCTGGTACAGTTGATTGCCGCTTCTATGTTCCCGTTGGCAGGATTGTACATCAATGATTTTTATGGGCTATTCGGTATTCATGCGGTTTCTCCTTTCATCGGTGTTCCTCTTACCTTGGTGCTCGTGATTTTTATCACCAATGCAATCAACCTAATAGACGGCATTGACGGTCTGGCATCGGGACTGAGTATGGTAGCATTGTCCGTCTTTGGCACACTGGCTGTCATTGATGACAGATGGATGAGTGCATTGCTGGCTTTTACTACCGTGGGAGTGTTGCTTCCGTTCTTTTTTTATAATGTATTTGGAAATGCGGACAGGGGACGGAAAATCTTTATGGGAGATACAGGAAGTCTTACCTTGGGCTATATATTAAGTTTCCTGGCAGTGCAATACACTATGAATACGTATGAGGCGGGTATTAATTATGAAGGTGCCATATTGATATCTTTCAGTGTATTGTTAGTTCCCTGCCTGGATGTGGTAAGGGTGGTTCTAGGCCGTGTACGTCGTGGCAAAGACCCCTTTATGCCGGATAAGACACATATTCATCACAAGTTTCTTGCCATGGGATTCACACCGCGTAAAGCGATGATTTCCATTCTATGCATTTCGTTTTTGTTTTGTGCCTCCAATGTGTTTCTGGTAAGCTATCTGAACAATACGGTGCTGTTCCTCTGTGATGTGGCCGTATGGACACTGATGAATCTTTATATCAGTAAGTTGATTTCACGACGCAATATTTCCCAAATATGATTGTTCCTTCTTTCCGCCTTTATCATTTTGCAGTAAAACTGATATGGAAACGTATGCTGGCCCTTACCCTGCTGTTTTGGCTGGGGGTGGCAGGAGTATACTATGCGGTAAACGAGATGCCTGTCTGGCAGGAATATGGTTGGTGGCTGATGCTGATGGTGGGTGGCACTTATTTTCTATTTATGGATGTAAAGTTGATGCTGCTGATGATGAAACATGAAGAGAAAAAGAAGTGGAAGCGGTATCGGTTAAAAAATAAGTTCGAAGAATGAGGAATATGAAAATAGGAAGATGTTGTCTTGCCGGTTTGTTTTTGTGGATAGTACAGGGGGCAACGGCTCAAATAAATTATGGCACGACGGGATTGATGAATCTTCCTACTGCCGACATGCAGCGTGACAAGACTTTTATGGTAGGTGGTAACTGGCTGAATCATCATGCTACAGTACCCCGTTGGTGGTATGATACATGGAACTATTATATCAATATAACTATTTTTCCTTGGCTGGAAGCCGGATATCTGTGTACTGGTCATAAGGCAGTTCCTACGGATTATGGCAATAACTCCGGCTATTGGGTGCCATCTACGTATGGCAAGTTCACCAATCAGGACCGTTCTTTTCATTTTCGCTTACGGCTGTGGAAGGAAGGATGGTGGAAACCGTGGACACCTCAAGTGGTGATAGGTGCCAATGATGCGATAGGTGATTCGGCGAATGGTGGTTCCTTATCCAATCAGCAGAATCAAGACTATGGTAATGGCTTTTGGAATCGTTATTATCTGGCAATAACCAAACATGTCAATTTTGATAATATAGGTACGTTAGGTGCGCACATATCGTGGATATACAGCAATCGTTTCGACAATAAACTGAATAATCCTGCTATGGGCGTGAACTTTTGTTTCCATTTGAAAGAGGATGATTCATGGATAAGAAAAGCTGTTAATGGTGTCAATTTAATGGCTGAGGTTGTTCCTGGTTATACAGATGTGAAAGAGGACTTGACATTCAATCCCAATGGACCGAAATATCAAATGAATGTAGGTATGGAATACAGCTTCTGGAAAGACTACATCAACGCCGTAGTAGAACTGAACCGTTGCAAATACTTTTCCGGCGGCATTTATTTCAAGATTCATCTGAAATGATAAAATAAATTATTCTATTAGGTAAGCAGTCAAAAATTGGCTCATAATTGAAATCTCTATCTTCGCTGCGAACAAAAATTTTAGAATTTATGTATAGCAGTGAAGATCTTGAAAGGTTTTACTTTCAGTACCAGACCGAGGCTTTGCCTCATGGAGAAATCTCCAATCGTTTTGTGTTAAGAACAAAGTTCCTTATAACATCTTTCAGAAATGGTACAGGGATACCCGGAAAAAAGTAGTTGAAGTCCAGGTTGATGGTGCTCCTGTAATCGGTCATGAGGAAAAATCCAGTGCCATTGATCAACCTCAACCGGTATCACCAGGCAGAACTGATCACCCTGTTCGTATTTGGGTTGAGATTCGTATCAGCAATGGCTTGCATTTGTCCCAAAAGAATTTAAGCTACCCGGATTTGGTTCGTATGGTAGAGAAGCTGGAGGGTTATGTTGAGTGTTACCGGTCTGAATCATTTTATTATGTCCGTGATTTTACCGATATGCGTTGTAAACACAGCCGTGTGCTGTCTGTCATTCGTGAACGGCTTCACCGTGAGCCCAATGATGGAGACGTCTTTATAGTCATGTCTCGCAATCGCAGAATAGTCCGTATGTTTTCATTTGATAATCGTTCATATAGTCTGTTCGAAAAGAAGTTTGTGGCAGGCTATCAGTTCATGAAGGTGGAGCGGAACGGGGCAGATACTGTTTATCGGATTGCCTGGAAGGACGTGGTTTTGATTCTTGAGAATCCTATAGTTAAAACATTACAAATCAGATAATCAATCTATTTATCCACTTGCAGTTTTGCGATTGTTTTATTACCTTTAATGTTGTAAATCAAATGTTTAAGTATGATCGATCTGCAAGATATAATTACAACAAAACGAGAGTTGTTGAGTAGGGAAACCTACTCACGCAACCCTATAAATTATAGTGCAGGTATGGCAGAGGATCAGAAAGACCGATACATACAATACCTTGCTGAGCAAAATCAGGATCTCAGGTTGACAGGTGATGCCATGAAGCTTGTTTTGGAGGATTTTATGGCTCAGATGAAAGAACTGAAGGATCAGATGTCATCCCTGCAATCGAAACATGTTGACCTTGAGAATCGGTCAGAAGAGCATAAACTTCGCAAATCGGCTGAGCGTAAGATAAAATCACTTCAAGAAAAACTTGATTATGCCCATCAGGAACGTTTTGGTGATAGACGTCAAAAGATCAAATCTAAAGCTAAGACGGGCGATTCAGACCGCCGGAAGGAGAAGGATGATTATGATGGAACCGATGATACGCTTCGTACGGATTCAGTTGGTCATGCTCCATCTCAAGAGGTAAAAGAGTCTTCCAAGAAAGAGCGTGATTTATCCAATCGCCCTGACGGTTATAAAAGGATGGGAGTAGTTGGAGAGGCGATAGAGCATCCTTCCGATTTGACAAAGTTTCCCGGTCGCATCATTGAAAGAAGAATGGTACGGGTATTCAGTTTTCGTACTTTCTTGATGGAAGAATGCTTCGAGATGGTTCATTATGCAGAGCCTGGTAAAAAGCCCAAGTGGGGTTATTTCCTTCCGAAGGTCATCCTGAGGTAGTAACCAATATTGAAGGCACTTCTCCTGAATTTCTGCAGGCTATTGCCTATGAAGTTTATGTAAAGAATGTGACTTTGGTCTTCTTCACCAATGGCTGACAGATATGGGCATGACCATTTCTAAAAACACGTTGCGCAACTGGCTTACGAAGGGCAAGACATACCTGGACGAACTGGTTTGTGTATTGAAGTCTATAGCTTTGGAAAAAGATTCGATTGTGAACTGCGATGAGACCTGGTGTAAAGTGCGCAAATACGATCACTATAAGAAGTGCTACATTTGGGTTCTGGTCAACAAGGCTCGGAAAACAGCCATTTTCTTCTATGAGAATGGCTCGCGTGGTCGTGATGTACTAACAGACTTTTTGGGCGATGCAGAATTGAAGAGTATTATGTCCGACGGATACAATGCTTATGTATTTATCGGCAATGAGCTGAAATCAGGCCGGTTTAAAGATACTGTACACCAAGTTTGTATGTCACATGCCAAGAACAAGTTTGTCAAGGCTTCCAATCAGGGTAGTGAACCGAATGCAGAACGCTTTTCCGAAATTTTAAAGGAGTTCTTTATGAGGGATCGTAAATACGATGATGCCGGATTAACTCCAAAAGAAAGGTTTCAAGAAAGGCAAAGCCTGGCAACGAAGGAACTTCTGATAGAGTTGCGCAGCTTGTTAGATAGTGAACTGACAAAGGATTCAGAATTTAGAAGTCAGTATTATAAGAAGCTCTCAATTATCTGAACCGGTTCTGGAAAGAGATCTTTGCTTACTTGGATGATGGTGAATTACCAATAGACAACAACCTGGCTGAGCGAACCATTCGAAAGCTGACTACTCAACGCAACAATTCACTTCATTATGGTAGTGATGCTGGTGCTGAGATGGCGGCAACCTATCACAGTGTGATTGGAACGGTAAAGCTTCATGGCAGTTCTATCTGGAACTTCATCGGAACTTTTTTCAAAAATATCTTTAACGGGTGCAGGGATTATGTTAACATGGTTCCTGACAAAATCACTTTGGCTACAAGCCAATGTTAAATTCACAAGACTAATTAATTAACAAAACTCAGTTTAGGCACTGAAAAGTGCCCTTTCGAAGGGTATGCCCTAAATTGAGTGCTTACATAAAAACTAAAATATAATTGCTTCATTATTGGATAAGCGGAATATAATTTGTTTCTTTGTCATACAATATATTAAGCTAATACCATTATGCAAAAATGAGATTATCCATTCCATTCGTGAAACGGCTCGTCAGGTGATGCCTTCAGGAGTCGTGTCATTTTATTCGGTTCTCAGGCTCGTGGGGATGCACATCATGAGTCCGATTGGGATATTCTTATTTTATTGGACAAATCTCGCATATATAATGAAGATTTTGACCGTGTAGCTTATCCACTGGTTGAATTAGGTTGGAAAATCGGTGCGGATATCAATCCATTGATATATACTTATACAGATTGGCAAAGACGGAGTTTCACTCTTTTTTATAAGAATGTAGAACAGGAGGGAATTGAATTATGCCACTAAGTATAGAAGAAAAGAAATCTATTATTGCTTACCGTGTTCAAAAGGCTGATAGCGTTTTTATTGAAGCTTCGGACAATGCTACCATGAATCATTGGAATTTGGTTGCAAATCGTTTGTATTATGCTGTCTTCCACATGGCTTCCGCATTATTGATAGATAAAGGTTTTACATCTAAGACCCATAGCGGTGTAATTTGTTTGTTGGGGCAGGAATTTGCAACTAAAGGGGTTGGACAAAGATGAGATGCGTTTGGTCTCTCGTTTACAGAATATGCGTCATGCCGGTGATTATGATGACATGTTCGATTGGGCTGAAGAAGATGTAAAACCTCTTTTTAACCGAACTGAACTTTTAATCAAAAAGATGAAAAGTTTATTATCGTTGGTGGAATAGTATGTTTCATTTTGTTAATCTTACCCTTCTTCATAATATCGGATTGGCATGGGCCAATCGTTGAGAAATCGCTTAAATTATTAGCTCAAATGTTTTTTAGGCACTTTTCAGTGGCTAAAATCAAATATTTACAATTCAATCTTACGATACATCCTAAACCCCAGTGAATACAGGAGATAAGGACTATTGCCATAGGGGTTGGATACTTATAATATGACGGTTACCGTTCGTTACCTTTATTCTTTTCCGTTTTGCGGACTTCCCGTAGTGAAGGTGGGGATAAACTTTGACTCGGAAAGTCACACTTTGAGTGATTGGATTATAGAGGGATAGACAATAATAGGTCCTGTCTGAATTCGGTGGAGGAACAGTTCATAACCGCCGATAAAATAAATTTATAAAGATAGAATATTTACTATAGGCTGTATGCGATAACGTATGCGGCCTTTCCTTGTTTTTGTTGTCGGTAGCGACTGGCATCCGTATAATGTATTGCAAGAACGATTGTCTTCGTGACTACCAGCAGGAGATGAAGCTCAGACTCTTTGAAGAGTGGGAGCTTCACCGGAGTGTGATGGTACAGATGCCTACAGGCACGGGAAAGACACACCTGCTGGCTGCCATAGTGAGGGAGTTCTTGTGTGGTTCCGGTAGCCGGGTATGGATTGTGGCGCATCGTCGGGAACTGGTGGAGCAGATAGAGGAGACGGTTTCCCGTTATGGAATGGGGAGGGAGGACGGAAGGGTGAGGGTGATGTCCATCCAGTGGTTGTCTCGTCACCGGAGAGAGATGGAGGTCTCCGGACTGATTGTTATTGACGAGGCACATCATGCCCTGGCAGAAACTTATCGGGAGCTTTGGAAGAGTTATCCGGAGGCGAGGAAATTGGGTATGACCGCTACTCCCCTGCCGGCTGAACCGCAAAGGATTCACGGATTTGTTTGATACCCTGATTACCTCATGGGGTATTGCAGAATTCATCGGAAAGGGCTGGTTGTCGTCATTTGACTATGTGTCCATCCGTGCGAACAGCAGCGAACAGCGGTTGATAGACTCGCTGAAGAAACGGGGTGCGGACGGGGACTACCAGGTAAAGGAGATGAATGCGGTGTTAAATCGGGAAACCGGCATTAGACAATTGTACGAGAGTGTCCGAAGATATGCTGCCGGGAAGAAAGGAATTGTCTATGCCGTGAGCATCGCACACGCCCGACAGATTGCGGCTTATTACAGCCTGCATGGTGTGGAGTCTGTTGCTATTGACAGCAAGACCCCGCTGGAACGTGGAAGAACTGGTAGAGGATTTCAGGCGGGGAAAGATCAGCGTGTTGGTCAATGTGGATATTTTCTTCTGAAGGGTTTGACTGTCCCGATGTGGAGTTCGTGCAGCTGGCACGTCCCACGCTTTCGTTGGCGAAATACCTGCAACAGGTGGGACGGGGGCTGCGGAAGTCGGATAATAAGGAATCATGTATGCTGATAGATAATGTGGGCTTGCACCGGATATTCGGTCTGCCTGTCCGTGACCGTGACTGGGAGGCGATGTTCGAAGGACGGATGGCGGGAAATGCTCAGCCCCGGACACGGATGGAGAACAGCGGGCTGTCTGTGTCTTGCTCTCTATCGGAAGATAGCAAACGGAATGAAGGACTGGAAATTGTGATGACACACAACTGTCTGCTGGATGCTATTCGGAAAGGGATTTGATTTATTTGGGAGGAGGTGGTCCGGTCGGTGGGGAGCAACGGACTGCTTTGAAAGCCTGTCATGACCGGCAGAGTTGTTTGTGGGGCTTGAGGTGCGGGAACAAAATCACAGTGATTCCTCAATACCGGGAAGTATTTGATATTTGTGCAAACCGGGCTGCTGTCCGTTTTGAGGACGGCCGGACAGGAGTGGTGGATGATTCCGAACTCCTGATGGTAACAGACCGCTGCCGGAGATTGAGATTCCTGAAGGGAGAACTTCTTTCTGTCACCAAAGAGGATGGGAGTGACTGTTATACCGATTTGAAGACAAACAGAACTTATCAGGAGAGGCCGGTGGTTTTTTCATACGGCGGCATAGAGTTGCTGCGGGTGGGGGAGACTTTCCATAGCCGCACGCGGAAGGCGTATACCTCTATGCATGGTTTGCACAAAGACAGTCTTTGTTTTTATGGTTTCTACTTGAAGATACCGGATTACCGTGTTCCGAAGTCTTGCCGGCTAGTTGATCCTGTGTGGTCTACTATATTTGATGTCTTCGCCTGCGTGCTGGAAGGGGATGATGAAGAGGTGTATTGGTGTTGTGGTTGTTTGGCGGATCGGAGCATTGTGGTGATGGACGGGGAAGGAAACTATTATCATGTGGAGAAAGGAAAGGGGAAGCGGTATATAGCTTGTAATGCTCCTAAGGCGGGCGAGGCGGATTTTGCCTCCGTGGTGGAAGGTCTGAGGAAGGAAGCCGGTCGGCGTGCGGAGAGCGTACAGCGGGAACGGCAACAGAATGAGGAGGAAAGCGGAAGAGGCTGGAGGAAATAAAAGATGTCCTTCCTTTCCGGATGGGGCTGAAGTGGGGGCTGAAATGGGGAGATCGTATCGTAGTGCCTCCCTGTTACCGGAATATCTGTATTCCTGTAGGCGGTTATTGTGCTTTTGAAGGGAATGCCTGCCAGTGGGGGGTGATGGCGCTGGATGGAAAAGTGGTGGTGGAGGCCAGATATCAGAAGGTGGAGATAGAAAAGGATGGAACGGTGCATCTGACCATCATTCCGGGTAAGATAAAGACCATCAAACTTTGACGGATATTGAATTGTTTGGGTATGGAGTGGGTAAATTTCAGTATATCACGGGTATTTGATGAGGAGAGCAATTAGTGTAAAATAGTTTTTACGCCTTGATGTTATAATCTTTACATAAAAGAAAACAATTCTACCGTTGAAGCTCTTACGTGGGATACCGCTTTCAAGAACATAAACGAACCAAGCGGATGGGCCATGAAAGGGATACATGAAGAAGCCTACCAATAAATCCGGCATCAATTGACATAACAAAAGCGGATAACTGAAAAATTATCCGCTTTTAGTTTCTTTATTTCGAAAGAAAGATATATATTTGCAACGCTTTTTCAGAAAAGCACCCGATATTGCAGAAAAAACAGTTGCCGAAATGGCTCAGTTGGTAGAGCAATTCATTCGTAATGAATAGGTCCCGGGTTCGAGTCCGGTTTCGGCTCAAGAAGCGGTAGAATACCGCTTCTTTTTATTTTATATAGTTCTCTTTTTCCATATAATAAAGTCCTTCTCCACGGTCACCATTCTCTAAATCAGTTAACTCTACTTTAAATATTCGGTAGGGGAGAATATTTTTCTGGTGTTTGGGCATATCCACGGTCAGCAGATAGGCATTACCGTATTCAGTAGCATCGAAGTACTCTTTTATCTCTTGTTTCATCAGAACAGGTACTTCTTCTCCATCCAAACGATAGCTTTTAGTTTGTCAGCCGATGGTGCCAGCAAAACGCCTTTGGCTTGTTTGCTTAAACCTGTTTGCTCAATCTTGCTAAGATCCTGTGCATGTACAAGTGAGGATTTTTCTTCTTTTTGCCATTGCAGGGTGCGGGTCAGACTCATGGGTCGAACATATATCTGATAGGTGGGCATGCCTCCAGGGATGTGGAAAATACGTAGTCCATAGACTTCCATACGATGATAGCGAATGTTGAGAGTGGTATCACGATCGGCAATGAAATTCCATGCCCAAAATTCGAGACGTTGGTCTTTTCCGCTAGTCCGGGTTTTACGGTATGTGGGTAGGTAGACATATTGATAGCTCCCATACTTTGATACTTTCCTTTAGGAATACGGGTGGTGTAGTATCCGTTTTTGTCAGTGATGGCTTGTTTAATGTCATCAAAAGAGGGGCTCTGCCAAAAGATGGAACAACTGTCAATGGGTTGTCCGTTATAATCTGTTACTTGTCCGCGTATGGTTACTGAATCCCGTTGTTGTGCATATCCAGCAGAATAAAGAAAAAATAGGATAAAAAGGAGAATCAATTTAGGAATAAAAGGTGTTTTCATTATTTTATCTGTTAATTGTGTTTTAATGTGTATCTTTTTCACTTCTCACCACTTCCCATCCTTTGAACTGTATCAGGACTTTATGTAACGTGGTTCCTTGAGCCAGATACAGCACTTTTCTTCAAAATTATCATAATAAAAAGAAGCGTAATCCTTTATGAACAGGTAGAGGACAACATTGCAATAAGTCTCAAAACATTTTTCCAGTCTTTCCAATGAAACCCCTGCCTTTGAGAAATCAAAATAAATCATCTGGAAACGGTTGCGCTGGTCGGTGGAATTCTTACCTATTCATAGTCCGCTGAATAACTTTCGAAACGGTCTTTTTGCAAAATGTCATAGTAGGCTTTCATTATGCTTAGGAAAAGGCTTTTCCGAAACGGCGCGGACGTATCATAAAGATATAGCTGGCTGTATCTTCAATCAGGGGTAAATACATGGTCTTGTCCACATAATAATTTTCAGTCCGCATCCGCACAAAGTCCGAGATGCCGTAAGGGATTTGAGGCGCTTTTTGTTTTCATCTTTCTTCTTCTCTTTTTATAGCTATACAAAGTTACATCATTTTTTCTGATACCCGGCATGGAAAGGGCTGTTTTTCCACTCTATTTCGAAAACGTTGGCAAAAGCACCGCGCAGCCTTCCTCTTTTCGAAGGCAAGGCCGCGCAAGATTTCGGGGTGCAAAGCATCTCTTCTTTGAATACATGCTGTAAGAGAAGCGGTAAAGATATGCATGAAATTGTTGGAATCAGACTCACGTTGCCATATTATGAATCATATGCTTCTTCGTGCACTCCCTTCACGGCCCGTCCGCTTGGTTCGTTCATGTTCTTGAAGGCGGCGTCCCACGCAAGGGCTTCGGCTGTAGAACATGCCACACTGGGCACGCTTGGCACGCTGCGGGCTGCGCTTTCACTGGGAAAGTGCTCCTGGAAGATGCTGCGATAGTAGTATTCTTCCTTGTTTTGCGGCGTATTGATAGGAAACCGTTCGGCTGCGTGCGCCATTTGCTCGTCACTGACGGCTTCGGCGGTAAGGGCTTTCAGTGTATCAATCCAACTATAGCCCACGCCGTCGCTGAACTGCTCTTTCTGTCGCCATGCTACACTGTCGGGCAACATGTCTGCAAAGGCTTTGCGGACGATTTTCTTTTCAATGGTGCTTCCGGGGCACATCTTTGCCTCGGGATTGAGGCGCATGGCTATGTCCAGAAAATCTTTGTCCAGGAAAGGCACTCGGCCTTCCACTCCCCATGCTGCGAGGGATTTATTGGCACGGAGGCAGTCATAGAGGTGGAGCTTGCCTAGTTTACGCACGGTTTCTTCATGAAAGGCTTGGGCTGTAGGGGCTTTGTGGAAATAGAGATAGCCGCCGAACACTTCATCAGCCCCTTCACCACTCAGCACCATTTTGATTCCCATGCTTTTAATGACGCGTGCCAGCAAATACATCGGGGTAGAGGCACGAACGGTGGTGACATCGTAAGTCTCGATGTAGTAAATGACGTCGCGGATAGCGTCCAATCCTTCTTGGATGGTATAGTGGATTTCATGATGCACGGTTCCGATAAAGCGGGCCACTTCGCGGGCTTTTATCAGGTCGGGCGCACCTTCCAGACCGATAGCAAAGGAATGGAGCTGAGGCCACCAGGCATCTTTTTTATTGTCGGTTTCTACCCGTTTGCCTGCATATTTCTTGGCAATGGCAGAGATGACGGAACTGTCCAGACCGCCGGAAAGAAGTACGCTGTAGGGCACATCACTCATCAGTTGGCGTTTAACGGCCTCTTCCAGTCCGTCGTATGTCCAGGAATAGGCATTGTTGTTTTTCACGGCTTCGTATTCAAACCAGTCGCGGACGTACCAGCGGGTCATCTTGCCTTCTTTTCCCCAATAGTAATGGCCGGGAAGGAAGGGTTCGTATTCATCACAGAACCCTTCGAGGGCTTTCAACTCGCTGGCGCAGTATATTTTGCCGTCCTTATCCTTACCTATATAAAGGTATGACTCCGATGGGGTCGCGGGCAATGAGGAAATCGTCTTTCTCCCCTCATAAAGGGCGAAGGCGAAGATGCCGTTCAGTTTTCGAGGAAGTGAATACCTTTGTCACGGTAAAGGGCAAGGATGACTTCGCAGTCGCTTCCGGTTTGGAAATCATATTTTCCGGCGTACTTTGCACGAACATCCCGATGGTTGTAGATTTCTCCGTTCACGGCGAGGATTTGTTTCCGGTCGGGACTATATAGGGGTTGCCCTCCGCTTTGAGGGTCTACGATGGAGAGGCGTTCATGGGCCAGGATGGCAGAGTCGCCTACGTAGATGCCGCTCCAGTCCGGCCCGCGGTGGCGGAGCTTTTGTGACATTTTCAATGCCTTCTGACGCAGTTCCTGCGTTTGTTGCTTTATCTTGAATATTCCTACGATTCCACACATAATTGTATTTGTTGATTTATTTATTGAGATAACTGTCTATGTCCGTTGCCGCTTTCCGTCCGCTGGCAATGGCGCGTACCACCAGGCTGGCTCCGCTTGCTGCATCGCCGGCTACGAATACGTTTTCGGCGAATTGGGGATGTTCGGGCTTTAGAATCCCATTGCCAGAAGAACCAGGTCGGCTTCAATCACCTCCACCTTCCGGTGGGCTTCATGACAGGGCGCCGCCGTCGGGATCGGGAGTCCATTCCACCTGTTCCACTTCCACACCGCACACTTTACCGTTTTTGCCTAAAAACTTACGGGTGGCGAGAGACCATAGGCGGCTGCACCCTTCTTCGTGAGAAGAGGTGGTTTTCAGTACGACGGGGAATTGAGGCCATGGAGTGGCAGGATTCTGTCCTACGGGCGGCTGGGGCATGATTTCTATTTGGGTGACGCTTAGGGCACCTTGCCGGTTGCTGGTCCCTATGCAGTCGCTGCCGGTATCCCCTCCGCCGATGACCAGTACTTTTTTCCCTTTGGCAGTAACCAGTTGTTCTTTCGGGAACGTCATGCCGGCAAGGATACGGTTTTGTTGCGCCAGCATGTCCAGTGCCGGGTGGATGCCTTTCAGTTCGCGTCCGGGGACAGGGAGGTCACGGGCGGTCGGAGCTCCGGTGCAGATGCAGTAGGCGTCAAAACCTTCGGAGGAGTTGCCGCACATCCACATCGTTGTTCATTTTGAAGTGGATGCCTTCTTCTTCCATCACCCGGATACGGCGGTCGATGATGGGCTTGTGCAGCTTGAAGTTGGGGATGCCGTAACGTAGCAGGCCGCCGGGAGCCTCATTCTTGTCGAAGACGGTCACTGTGTACCCGTTGTTGAGCTGGTTGGCGGCGGCCAGTCCGGCGGGCCCGGCGCCGATAATGGCTACTTTCCGTCCGTTGCGTTCAATGTTCCGGGGCTTGATGTAACCTTCGCGGAAGGCTGCTTCGGCAATGGCCGCTTCGTTCTCGCGGATGGTGACGGAGAGTCCATGCGCAGTTTCAGCACGCAACTCTTTTCGCAGAGGGCGGGGCAGATGCGGCCGGTGAACTCAGGAAAATCGTTGGTTTCGTTCAATATCTTGTAGGCTTCCTCCCATTTGCCTTTGTAAAGGGCATCTTGAAATTCGGGCTGCTTGTTGCCCAGCGGACAAGCCCAGTGGCAGAAGGAACGCCGCAGTCCATGCAGCGTGAGGCTTGAAGTTTCCGGTCACGGCTGTTCAGAGTCTGTTCTACCTCGCTATAATCTGATATCCGGTCGTGGATGGGGTAGCCCGCTTCCTGACGCGGTATAGTTAAAAATGCTTTGGATTTCCATATCTTTGTTGTATTTCTTTGTTGATAATTTGTGTGATGTATTAATAATCTCTTTGTACATCAGCTATTTTTTGCTGTAGCTTGCGCATTTGTTCTTCTTGCAATACTCGTTTATATTCGATAGGTACTATCTGGATAAATTCATCCACATAGTGATTCCAGTCATCTAACATTGTTCGTGCCAGTTTGGAACCGGTATAGAGGTAATGCTGACGGATCAGTTCATGCAGCTCCTTCCGGTAAGATGCCTCCTCGATAAGTGAGAGCTCCACCATCTCCATGTTGCAGAAATAATCGAAGTTGTGGTTCTTGTTCCACACGTAAGCCACGCCGCCACTCATTCCGGCAGCGAAATTCCGTCCGGTTTCCCCCAGTACCACGACCCGTCCTCCGGTCATGTATTCGCAACAGTGGTCGCCTACACCCTCTACCACGGCCGTCACACGGAATTGCGGACGGCGAAGCGTTCGCCCACCCGTCCGTTGATATACACCTCGCCGTCAGTAGCGCCATACAGCAGGGTGTTTCCGGCGATGGTATTCTTTTCCGCATCGAAATTGCTGCGCACGGGGCAGTACCGCAATGCGTCCGCCGCTCAGTCCTTTTCCCAGATAGTCATTCGCTTCGCCTTCCAGCTTGAAACTGATGCCGTGGGTCAGGAACGCACCGAAACTTTGGCCTGCCGAACCTTTGAATTTGATGTGGATGGTCTGTTCCGGAAGTCCTGCCTGCCCGTATTTTGGCAACCGCTCCTGCAAGCATGGCGCCTACCGAACGGTCCGTATTGGCGATGGTGTATTCCAGGGAAATTTCTTTTCCGTTTTCTATGGCATCCCTGGCGGCGGCCAGTATGGTCACATCCTTCACATGGGCAATGTCGTGCTTCTGTTCCATGACATGGTGTATGGCAGCTCCGTTGTCCACCCGGTGTAGCAGTCTGCTGAAATCCAATAGTGAGGATTTCTTCTCACTTGGCGCTTGTTGTATTTCAATCAGGTCTGTCCGTCCAATGATATCCTCCAACCGGGTGAATCCCATTTCGGCCAAATATTCGCGTACTTCCTGTGCTAGGAAAGTGAAATAATTCACTACATATTCATAGTGTCCGCGGAAATGTTTGCGGAGTTCGGGGTCTTGGGTGGCCACGCCTACGGGACAGGTGTTGGTGTGGCACTTGCGCATCATGACGCATCCCAGTACAATCAATGCGGTGGTACCGAAACCGAATTCTTCCGCACCCAGCAAGGCCATGTTGATAATATCCCGTCCGGTTTTCAACTGTCCGTCCACTTGCAGTTTCACTTGTCCGCGGAGTCCGTTCAACACCAAGGTCTGTTGCGTCTCGCTCAGTCCTATTTCGGGCGAGATACCTGCATACCGCATACTCGATGCAGGCGACGCGCCGGTTCCTCCCCGCTGACAATCAAGTCGGCTTTCGCTTTGGCCACTCCGGCGGCAATGGTTCCCACGCCGCTTTCGGCTACCAGTTTCACACTGATTCGTGCCTGTGGGTTTACGTTTTTCAGGTCGAATATCAACTGGGCCAAATCTTCGATGGAATAAATGTCATGGTGGGGTGGAGGGGAAATGAGCGAGATGCCCGGAATGGAGTGGCGGGTTTTGGCAATCACCTCATCTACCTTGAATCCCGGCAGTTGTCCTCCTTCTCCCGGCTTGGCGCCTTGGGCCACCTTTATCTGGATCTCTTCGGCATGGACCAGGTATTCGGCGGTGACCGAAGCGTCCCGATGCTATCTGCTTGGTCTTGCTGCAAAGTGAGATACCCTGGTAGGTGCCGGTAATGCGGTCGCTGTCCTCACCTCCTTCACCCGTATTGCTGCGTGCGCCCAGTTTGTTCATGGCCAGTGCCAGCGCCTCATGTGCCTCCTTGCTGATAGCGCCGAAGGACATGGCTCCTGTCACGAAATGTTTCACGATGTTTTCTACCGGCTCCACCTTTTCAATATCGATAGGGTTTCGTTTGTGCCCGAAGAAGTCGCGCAGGAAGAGGGGTGACTCTTTTCCATCTACCATGGAGGTGAATTCCTTGAACTTCTTATAGCTACCCAGCCGGGTGGCCAGTTGCAGGGTGGAGATGGTTTCCGGATTCCAAGCGTGCCGTTCTCCGTCTTTGCGGAAAGAGAACAGTCCGTTGTGCGGTAAAATGTCGCTCACTTCTTTGCAGCGAATCCGGCATCGTGCAGGGCGATGGCGTCTCTGGCGACTTCTTCCAGACGGATGCCTCCGATGCTGGATGTCTGTGTGCCGAAATAGCTTCTCAACAATTCCTCGCTGACCCCTACGGCTTCAAAAATCTTTGCGCCCCGGTAGGAACGGATAGTCGAAATGCCCATCTTGCTCATAATCTTGAACAAGCCCTTGCGGATGGCCTTGATATAATTCTTCTCGGCCGTTTCGTAATTCATCTGCACATCGCCTTTCCTCACCAGTTCATCCAGTACGGCGAAGGCCATGTAGGGATTGATGGCACTGGCGCCATATCCCAGCAACAGGGCGGCGTGCATCACCTCGCGAATCTCGCCACTTTCTACAATCAATGCGGTTTGCACGCGTTTCTGAACGGAGATGAGGTGATGATGGACAGTGCTAACTGCCAGTAGCGACGGGATGGCGGCATGGGTGTCGTCCACGAAACGGTCGCTCAGAATGATATAGTTCACTCCGTCCGTAACGGATTGCTCGGCTTTTTTGCACAGGTCGTTCAGGGCCCTTGCAATCCGGCATTTCCCTTGCTCACCTCGAATACGATAGGAGTTTCACGGTATTGAATCCTTTATACCGGATGTTGCAGAGGATGTCCAGTTGTGTTGTTCAGCACGGGATGGGGCAGGCGTACCATTTTGCAATGGCTTTCGCTGGGCACCAGTATATTCATTCCCACGGCCCCGATGTACTCGGTGAGCGACATGACTAACTCTTCACGGATAGGGTCGATGCGGGATTGGTCACTTGGGCAAACTGTTGCCGGAAATAGTTGAACAGCAACTGCGGCCTGTCCGAAAGGACGGCCAGCGGCGTGTCGTTACCCATAGAGGCGATGGGCTCGGCCCCTGTGTTGCACATCGGCATGAGGGTGCGTTCTATATCCTCGCGCGAGAAGCCGAAAGTACGCAGCATACGGTCATAGCCGTCTATCCGGTTGTCTATCTTGCGTCCGCTTTTTAAGGTATCGAGCTCGATGCGGTTGGCAGACAGCCATGCGCGATAGGGGCGGGCCGACGCCAGTTGTTCTTTCAGTTCACCGTCATAATATATTTTACCTTGTTCGGTATCAATCATCAGTATTTTGCCCGGTTGCAGACGCCCTTTCTCTTTAATCTCTCCCGGTTCGAAATCCATCACGCCTACTTCACTGGCCACTACCATCATGTCATTATTGGTAATGAGGTAACGGGCAGGGCGCAGGCCGTTGCGGTCCAACATTCCTCCGGCAAACCGTCCGTCACTGAACAGCAGCGCGGCAGGCCTGTCCCAAGGTTCCATCAGGATGGAATGGTATTCGTAAAACGCTTTCAACTCTTCACTGATAGGGTTTTTGTCGTTGAACGATTCGGGTACCAGCATCGCCATGGCATGGGGCAGGCTCAGTCCCGACATTACAAAAAATTCCAGCACATTGTCCAGTGAGGCGCTGTCGCTCATGCCCGGCTGGATAATGGGACGGATGTCTTTGACATCCCCCAATGCCGGAGAGGAAAGGACACTTTCGCGCGCCTCCATCCAACCCCGGTTACCGCGGATGGTATTGATTTCGCCGTTGTGCGCTAACAAACGGAACGGTTGGGCGAGGCTCCATGTAGGAAATGTGTTGGTGCTGAAACGGAGTGTACCAATGCCAATCCACTGGTAAAATAGGGTTGCGTCAGGTCCGGGAAGTACTCGCGCACTTGCATGGACGAGAGCATACCTTTATATATAATGTTTTTTGCCGATAGCGAAACGATGTAGAAGTCCGTGTGCCGCACGCGCTTTCTATCTTCTTGCGGATGATGTAGAGGGTGCGTTCCAGGCTGTCCGCATCTGTCACTCCGGTGATGAATACCTGTTTGATGTCCGGTTCGGTGGCCCGTGCGTCCTTGCCCAGGCAGGCGGGGTTGGTGGGCACATTGCGCAGGTGCATCAAGGTAAGTCCTTCGCGTTCTATTTCTTCAATCATAATGCTCAGGATGCTGGCTTGCTTTTTCGTCTTTGGGCAGAAATACGAGTCCGGTTCCGTATTTTCCTTTTTCGGGTACGGGGATGCCTTGCAGGAGGATGAATTCGTGGGGAATCTGTAGCATGATTCCGGCTCCGTCGCCGGTTTTGTTATCGGCTCCTTCTGCGCCTCGGTGGCGCATGTTTTCCAATACCTTTAATGCGGAGTCTACCAATTCATGCGATTTGTTGCCATGAATGTTGACTACCATGCCTACGCCGCAAGCGTCATGTTCGTTGGTTGCGTCATAAAGACCTGTTTGCTCTGTTTTTGCCATTATTGCTGTCTTTGGTTTATAATAATGTTGGTTTGTATTTCATATTGTTCTGCAAAAGTAGGTAATTTATTTCTTTTTGATGAAGAGCTGATGCTTTCTTTTGATAAAAAGATGCAGTCTTGCGTCCTTGTCTTACAGTTTGTTGTGTATATGACGTGTTTATTTAATATTTGAAAGATATATTGTGAAAAATACTTTTAAATTGTAAGTTTGGGCATTTCTTTATTCATATAGATTGTATTTAGGACGGCATCCCCCCTTTATAGTCAATCAACCGGAGTATAATAATAGGAATATTACATCCCTCAACCATATAACGACCTATTGACTTATAATTCAAAACTATCTTCCCTTGTTCTGATGTAATTTGAAAGATAAAACAAACATTTCGGTTTCTATTTGTTATTAGAGTGAAAATAAATAAGAAAATAGAAACGATTATATCTTATAAAATATCAAAAAGACATATATTTGCATATAATTAAAAGCAAAAGGAAACAACAATAAATAAGTATTAATCAAAATGGCAACAACTATCAAGTTCACCAAGATGCAAGGAACCGGCAATGATTATATCTATGTAAATACCTTTTTCTCCGCTGCAAGATCCGATAAAAGCCAGAAAATGGAGCGCTTATCATACCGGTATCGGTGCAGACGGTCTGGTACTGATTGGAGTATCCGAAAAAGCGGATTTCAGTATGCGTATATTCAATGCAGACGGCTCCGAAGCCATGATGTGTGGAAACGCCTCGCGCTGCATAGGCAAATATGTATACGAGAAAGGATTGACGGATAAGGAGGTGATCACACTGGAAACCCTTTCGGGAATCAAAATCCTGAAACTTCATACAGGCAACGGGGTGGTGAAGGATGTAACCGTAGATATGGGTACGCCCCTGCTATCAAACCCCGGACAGATAGCTACGAAAACCGGCGGAATGCTGGCAGAAACTATCTTGGCCGATGGAAAAGAATACAAAGGAACATTCGTCTGCATGGGAAATCCGCATGTTGTCATTTTCGTAGATGATATAAAAGAGGTGGATTTGCCGGCGGTTGGTCCGAAACTGGAAAATCATCCGCTTTTTCCTGAGCGGACCAATGTGGAATTTGTAGAAATATTGCCGGACCAATCCTTACGGATGAGTGTGGGAAAGAGGTTCAGGCATCACAATGGCTTGTGGAACAGGGGCTTGCGCCACCGCCGTGGCGGCCGTACTGAACCATAAAGCCGGACGAAAATCGTGGGTAAGGATGGACGGAGGCGATCTCCACATCCACTGGGACGAGAAAGACGGACATGTATACATGACCGGTCCGGCCGGAAAGGTTTTCGAAGGCGAAATAGAGATGTGATAATGATTTTGAAAAACTTAAAACAACGATAAAAACAATAACAACGATGGCACTAGTAAACGAACATTTTTTAAAACTACCAAACAATTACTTGTTTTCGGACATTGCCAAAAAGGTAAATGCATTCAAAGTCTCTCATCCCAAAACGGACCTTATCCGCCTGGGTATCGGAGATAACCCGCCCGCTGCCTCAAGCTTCCATCGAAGCCATGCATAAGGCAGTAGACGAGCTGGCAAACAAAGAGACATTCCACGGTTACGGTCCCGAACAAGGTTATGATTTCCTGATAGATGCCGTCATCAGGAACGATTACGCTCCGCGCGGCGTCTATCTGGAACCCGGCGAAGTCTTTATCAGTGACGGCGCCAAGAGCGATACGGGAAATATCGGAGACATCCTTCGCCACGACAACAGCATCGGCGTGACAGACCCCATCTACCCCGTATACATCGATTCGAACGTAATGTGCGGCCGTGCCGGGATACTGGAAGACGGGCGATGGAGCAACGTGGTATACTTGCCTTGCCTGAGCGAGAATAATTTCGTGCCCGAAATTCCCCCGCAGGATAGATATCCTATACCTCTGCTATCCCAATAACCCTACGGGGACGGTCATTAGCAAGGCCGAACTGAAAAAATGGGTGAACTATGCATTGGAAAATGATACCCTCATCCTTTACGATGCTGCCTACGAGGCCTACATACAAGACCCGGACATTCCTCACTCCATTTATGAGATAAAAGGAGCGAAGAAAGTAGCGATAGAATTTCGCAGTTTCTCGAAGACGGCCGGATTCACCGGGGTGCGTTGCGGATACACCGTCGTACCGAAAGAACTCACAGCCGCCACGCTGGAAGGAGAGCGCATTCCGCTGAACCGGATGTGGAACCGCCGCCAGTGCACCAAGTTCAACGGCACATCCTATATCACCCAGCGTGGTGCCGAAGCGATCTATACCCCCGAGGGCAAAAAGCAAGTGAAAGCCATCATACAGTATTATATGGCTAACGCCCGCATCATGAAAGAAGCGTTGGAAAGTACAGGACTCAAAGTTTTCGGCGGAGAGAACGCCCCCTACCTGTGGGTGAAGACACCGGGTGAGGTAAACTCGTGGAAATTCTTTGAACAGATGCTGTATGAAGCCAATGTAGTGGGCACGCCGGGAGTAGGCTTCGGCCCCAGTGGTGAAGGATATATCCGCTTGACCGCTTTCGGAGAGGGCGGATTGCGAAGAAGCCATGAAACGGATCAGAAAATGGTTGCTCTGAGCACAGTACATGACAACACCTTGAAGCACTTTGTGCTTGCATCGGACTTACATCAATCCAATAGGTATATAAAATATGACATACTCACTATTATTAATTAAAAGGTAAAAAGCTATGAAGATGAATTTTAAGGAAACGGCATTGCTATTAGGCCTGTCCATGACAGTGCCGGCAACGAGCATCGCTCAAGACAAGGTGGAAGCCAGCGTAGGAGCTGACTTGGTAAGCGGCTATATTTGGCGCGGACAGGATTTGGGAGGCGTAAGCATACAGCCGTCATTGTCCGTTGCCTACAAAGGATTTTCGCTCGGCGCATGGGGATCCGCAGGCATTGAGTCCGCTGATACGAAAGAACTGGACCTGACGCTGGGCTACAGCACCGGCGGTTTCAGCATTTCGGTGACAGACTACTGGTTCAATGGCGGCCCCGGCTATTTCCACTATGGCACGCACCATACCAGCCATGTATTCGAAGCGCAGATAGGTTACGATTTCGGTCCGCTGGCAGTGAACTGGTACACCAACTTTGCAGGTGCCGACGGGGTGAACAAGGACGGCGACCGGGCTTACTCCTCTTACATATCACTCGCCGCCCCCTTCAAACTGGCAGGCCTGGACTGGACGGCAGAAATAGGCCACGCCATGGGCCAATGACTTCTATAACGTGTCCGCAGATCCGGAATGCAGCGGTTCGGACGGGTTCGCCGTATGCGACATCAGCCTTGGGGTATCCAAGGAAATCAAGATTACAGACTCATTCTCAGTCCCCGCCTTCGCCAAGGTGACGGTGAATCCGCGCACCGAAGGGGCCTATTTCGTATTCGGACTGAGTTTCTGACAGGAAGTGCTGAAAATGCAGATACAATAACAAATTCAGACATAACGACAAAGTAGAGAGGTATCAGTTTTAAAAGGTAAAAGATTGGAACATATAAATTACAAGTACAACAATGAAGAAAATTGAGGCTATTATCCGTAAGACCAAGTTCGAGGACGTAAAGGACGCGTTGCTCGAAGCCGACATCGAATGGTTTTCCTACTACGATGTAAGAGGCATTGGTAAAGCACGCCAGGGACGTATCTACCGTGGTGTGGTGTATGATACCAGTTCGATTGAAAGAATCCTGGTTTCCATCGTGGTGCGCGAAAAGAATGTGGAGAAAACAGTGCAAGCCATCATCAAGGCGGCGCACACCGGCGAGATAGGCGACGGACGTATTTTCGTCATCCCCATTGAAGACGCCGTCCGCATACGCACGGGCGAGCGGGGTGACATAGCCCTGTATAATGCAGAACAGGAAAAATAAGCGCAAGCTACTTCCCTTTACCGGCAAAAGTAAAGTCGGGAATAAAACAATACTACAACGTAAACGAGAAAAATTATGGATACTATACTCTTATTTATGCTCCCCGCCGGCCTTTGGGCGCAAGATGCAGGCGTGGCAGCCACCACCGCGGCGCCCGATGCAACCGCCGGGGCCCTAGGCGAACTTGCTACCGGACTCAACACCGTATGGATGCTACTTGCCGCCATGCTGGTATTCTTCATGCAACCGGGATTCGCACTGGTAGAAGCCGGGTTCATCCGTACCAAGAACACGGCCAACGTGCTGATGAAAAATCTGGTAGACTTCATGTTCGGCTCCATCCTGTTCTGGTTAATCGGCTTCGGGCTGATGTTCGGCATACGGTTTTGTGGGTGCCCCCATTTTTCTCAACTTGGAGGCGATGGACATCATCGACAACGGATTGCCCATCGAAGGCTTCCTGATTTTCCAGACTGTATTCTGCGCTACGGCGGCCACCATCGTGTCCGGAGCCATGGCGGAACGTACCAAGTTCTCCATGTATCTGGTCTATACTGTCTTTATCAGCGTAATTTATCCGGTTTCCGGCCACTGGACCTGGGGCGGCGGATGGCTGATGAACGGAGACGAAGGCTCCTTTATGATGAGGACGTTCGGCACTACTTTCCATGACTTTGCCGGTTCTACAGTCGTTCACTCTGTAGGTGGATGGATTGCTTTGGTAGGTGCCGCCATTCTGGGGCCGCGTATTGGCAAATACGGAAAGACGGCAAATCAAGGGCCATCCCCGGTCATAGTTTGACGCTTGCCTGCCTGGGCGTGTTTATCCTTTGGTTCGGCTGGTTCGGGTTCAACCCCGGTTCGCAGTTGGCAGCGGCAACAAGTGGAGACCAGACGGCCATTTCGCATGTGTTCCTCACTACCAACCTGGCAGCTTTGCAGGAGGTTTCTTCGCACTGGTGGCGAGTTGGATGAAGTATGGCAAACCTTCCGTCCCTCACACTGAGCGGTGTGCTGGCAGGACTGGTGGGCATCACGGCGGGATGTGACCTGGTATCGCCTTTCGGGTCTGTACTTATCGGTGCCATTTGCGGCGTGGTAATGATATTTGCAGTCGACTTTATCGACCATGTGCTAAAGATTGACGACCCCGTAGGCGCATCGTCCGTACACGGCGTTTGCGGTTGCCTGGGAACGATTCTTACGGACTCTTCGCCACAGAGGCTGTTCTATGGCGGCGGAAGCAGCTTCCTGCTGGCACAGCTCGGCGCGGCCGTAGTAGGAGTGTGGGCGGCAGGCATGGGCTTCATTGTCTTTAAAGTGCTGGACAAGATACATGGCTTGCGTGTTCCGAAACGCATTGAAGAGGAAGGACTCGATATCTACGAGCATGGCGAGTCGGCATACAATTAAACAGTTTTTCCATTCATTCTACTAATTAACAACTAAACAAATTTAGGTATTATGTTAATCCTCAAACCGCAACCAAGCCCCTGAACGTCAGCATTGCGTTTACACGCTCATTACCGAATTGTGCAGATAAATTGAACTCTGAAGAACCCACTTCCGCCTGGCCAACATCCCTTTACCCGACAATGTGACTTGGAGGCAATACATATCATTCCCATAAGTGTGGAGGCATTATCCAAAATCAGTCTGGAAAACATCTGCGTAAGCATTATTACAGGTATAGATGTTCAGCACATACCGCCTGATGTCTGATCCACTTGGCTGGTACAGAGATAAACCTGAAGACAAACGCTTTTATGCGACTTGTTGCATTGAGCCCGAACTTCTTACGTCAAGTCTTTGAATAATGGCCCGTAAAGCCGGATAAGTGCTGAAGAAGAATGGAACACTGTGTTCTCTGCCGAAGGATTTGGGGCAATCTGTCCCACGAAACCATTGTTCATATCATCGAAGATACGTTCCCTCCACGAAGGTAGAACTCGACAATTTCTTACGGAAGAATCAGTCGTTAGTCAGGATACAACGGTGCGTATTCTCCTTCCAAAAATCCTGCACACCATCCATCCGTTTCGTCTTTAAATCTACAAGTCGATGCCTTACCTTCCACTTTCAACAAGGATAGAGTTCAATTCAAACGGAATGCCATTGATTTCCCTCAGTTTTCCAGCCTTGAGAGCAAAGGTGTCATTGTAGATCGAACTGCAGCGTTAGCACGGATATAGAAGCGACTCTGTTTCTATTTCCTCCACGATGGAACATGATCCACAATCACCTTGACGCGATTGATAGTGAGCCCATTCTGTTAAATCTCGCAAAGAACCTTCAGCGTGTCCTCTTCTGATGGAAACGAACATTTGTGTTACCATCGCTATTCTCTATACCGACTACATCAAATCGCCAATAACCGCCACGCCAGGGCGATAAACGGCGAACTTCGCATGTAGGCTTTGCATCATACCTCTGTCTCTTGAACTGATGGTCGCATCATACATCTCAATTCAGTTGGCCAGATGCAACATATACAATTGGAGCAATAAAGCATTGAGAGGTCGTATTGAAATCGTGGTGGTCTTGCCCATATCTTCGATGTATGAAATGCTTTGCGTCAACTCCTTTATCGCCCGGAGGAAGTATCAGAGCTAAGTGCGAAGTGTCGGATGAACGAGAGGTGGTCATCAAACAGTGACATCCTCAATACATGTCCCCGCTACAGAAGTAGAATTCGCGAGAGAACGGATTACCTTTGCCACGATAAGAACGATCTACAACTTTAGACCGAGGGTTGAGTCGACAGATGATAATGTGGTCAAACCACGATTGGAACTCCCCAAAAGGTGAGTCTCAGACGGCTTGTATCTTCGCCACCTTATCGTCGGCTTTGTTTTGCAACACTAAGAAGGAAAATTCTGATGATGAAAAATCCTGCCAATTTGCCCTTCGGACTAATTCAATAGTGCCGCCATGAAAATTAAGATTCAGAGAATGAACGGCTTTCAAGAAGAAAGCAGCAACGGTGGAACACCAGCCGAAAGGCCCAGTGAATATTTCGCCAAATACGTTTCAACCGCGAGAAAATGTTCAAGTATCTGCCCGGCGCCGTCTATGCCAAACTGACGGACGCCATGGACAACGGCGCCCCCGCGCCATACGACGAAGTGGCGGCAGGCATGAAAACAAACCGAGCTAGGTGTAACCCACTACACCCACTGGTTCCAACCCCTGACGGAAGGCACAGCCGAAAAGCACGACGCCTTTGTGGAACACGACGGCAAGGGTGGAATGATGGAGGAATTTTCGGGCAAGCTCCTCGTACAGCAGGAGCCTGATGCTTCCAGCTTCCCCAACGGCGGCATCCGAAACACCTTCGAGGCACGCGGCTACAGTGCATGGGACCCCTCATCGCCTGTCTTCGTGGTGGACGACACCCTGTGCATCCCTACCGTTTTCATTGCTTACACCGGCGAGTCGCTGGACTACAAAACGCCACTGCTGAAAGCCTTGAGTGCTGTGGGCAAAGCCGCCGTGGACGTGTGCCGTTACTTCAACCCGGAAGTGAAGAAAGTGGTGGCCTACCTGGGCTGGGAACAGGAATACTTCTTGGTAGACGAAGGACTGTATGCCGCCCGTCCCGACCTGCTGCTGACCGGGCGCACCCTGATGGGACACGAAGCCAGCAAGAACCAGCAATTGGAAGACCATTACTTCGGAGCCATCCCCACGCGTGTGGCTGCCTTTATGAAAGACCTTGAAATACAGGCGCTGGAACTGGGCATACCCGTCAAGACCCGCCATAACGAAGTGGCTCCCAACCAATTTGAGCTGGCTCCCATTTTCGAAGAATGCAACCTGGCGGTAGACCATAACATGCTTCTCATGTCGCTCATGCGCAAGGTGGCGCGGAGCCACGGCTTCCGCCTGTTGCTGCACGAAAAACCCTTCAAAGGCGTCAACGGCTCGGGAAGCATAACAACTGGTCACTGGGTACAGACACCGGCGTCCTGCTGATGGCTCCGGGCAAGACCGCCGAAGACAATCTGCGCTTCATTACCTTCATAGTCAACACCCTGATGGCGGTATACCACCACAACGGTTTGCTGAAAGCTTCTATCATGAGTGCCACCAACGCCCATCGCCTGGGAGCCAACGAAGCGCCGCCCGCCATCATCTTCTTTCCTGGGCAAACAGCTCACGCAAGTGCTGGACGATATAGAAGAAAGCGGTAACGACGACCTTGTCTCACTGGCAGGCAAACAGGGAATGAAGGACATCCCGCAAATCCCCGAACTGCTGATTGACAATACCGACCGCAACCGCACCTCGCCGTTCGCCTTCACCGGCAATCGCTTCGAATTCCGCGCCGTAGGCTCGGAGGCAAACTGTGCCAGTGCCATGATTGCGCTCAACGCGGCCGTTGCCGAACAACTTGCCCGGTTCAAGCAGGACGTGGATGCGCTCATCGAAAAGGGTGAACCGAAAATCTCCGCCATCATTGAAATTATCCGCCGCTACATCAAGGTGCAAGCCTGTCCGTTTTGACGGCAACGGCTACTCGGACGAATGGAAGGCGGAGGCCGCCCACCGGGGTCTGGACTGCGAAACGAGCTGCCCGCTCATTTTCGACAACTACTTGAAGCCCGCGAGCATCGCCATGTTCGAATCCACCGGCGTGATGACCCGCAAGGAGCTGGAGGCGCGCAATGAAGTGAAATGGGAAACTTACACAAAGAAAATCCAGATCGAGGCGCGCGTGCTGGGCGACCTGGCGATGAACCACATCATCCCCGTAGCCACCGAATACCAAAGCAAGCTGATAGACAATGTGTATAAAATGAAAGAGCTCTTCCCGGCGGAAAAGCATCCCAACTGTCGGCTGAGAACATGAAACTCATCGAAGAGATTGCCCGGCGAACCATTTTCATCACCGAGCATGTAAATGCCATGGTGGAGGCGCGAAAAGTGGCGAACAAAATAGAGAGCGAGCGAAAAGGCCATTGCCTATCACGATACCATCGCCCCGATGCTGGAAGAGATACGTTATCATATCGACAAGCTGGAGCTGATCGTAGACAACCAGATGTGGACATTACCTAAATATCGTGAATTGCTTTTTATTAGATAATCACTGCATAAAGGTTATCTATTTCTTTGTTGGTTGTTTTAAGTTTGCGGAGAGGGGCGTCGGGATGACGGTCCTCTTTACACATTACCCTTCTTGCTTGCTTACTGTCTTTCAAATCGTAACTAAAACCACAACAGACAATATCATACTGTAAGTTTTCATATTTATTAAAAAAACGAATAAAATATCTTTTCGATTTTTATTCTTACTTTTTTATCGCTTTCGTCAATTATTTATGGTTTTTTATTGCATTTATGTTAATTGATATTTGTATCTTTGCAGTCGAATCAGAACATATACTTAGTAGATTATGTGTGGAATAGTAGGCTATATTGGAAAACGAGATGCTTACCCTGTTCTCATAAAAGGCCTGAAGCGGTTGGAATACCGGGGCTATGATAGCGCAGGAGTCGCATTAATAGAAAAGGAGGTTGAACGTTTATAAAACGAAAGGAAAGGTTTCAGACCTAGAGGCTTTTGTTTCCCCAAAAAGACGTTTCCGGTACAATTGGTATTGCCCACACCCGATGGGCCACCCACGGAGAGCCTTGTCAGGCTAACGCTCATCCTCATTTTTCTTCTTCAAAGAATCTAGCTCTTATCCACAATGGTATTATTGAAAACTACGCTACCCTGAAAGAAAAGCTACAAAAAAAAGGGTTCATCTTTAAAAGTAGTACAGATACCGAAGTTCTCGTACAGTTAATTGAATTTTTCCAACTTTCCAACCATTTAGATTTACTTACTGCCGTTCAGTTGGCTCTGCATGAGGTGATTGGCGCATACGCTATAGCGGTGCTCGACAAGAATAATCCCGATGATTATTGCAGCACGCAAAAGCAGTCCGCTGGTGGTAGGGATAGGGAAGGATGAATTCTTTCTGGCTTCGGATGCTACTCCGATTGTAGAGTATACGGATAAAGTGGTGTATCTGCAAGATGGGGAGATAGCGGTGATTCGCAGAGAAGACATTGGAAGTCGTCAATCTGGACAACGTGCTTCAAAATCCCGAAGTACGGTGGAAATGAATCTGGGACAACTGGAGAAAGGGGGATACCCGCATTTCATGTTGAAGGAGATATTCGAACAACCCGATTGTATTAACGACTGTATGCGTGGACGCATCAATGCGGACGGTGATAAAGTAGTACTGTCGGCGGTTATTGATCATAAGGAACGTTTGCTCAAGGCCCGTCGCTTTGTAATTGTGGCTTGCGGAACTTCGTGGCATGCCGGATTGATAGGGAAACAACTGATAGAAAGTTTCTGCCGTATTCCGGTAGAAGTGGAATATGCCTCCGAGTTCCGCTATCGTGATCCGGTGATTCATGAAGACGATGTGGTAATAGCTATCTCGCAATCGGGTGAAACGGCCGATACATTGGCTGCCATAGAACTGGCGAAAGAGAAAGGAGCTTTTATCTATGGTATATGCAATGCGGTAGGTTCATCCATTCCGCGCATTACAGATACCGGTTCTTATATTCATGTAGGACCGGAGATAGGAGTGGCGTCCACCAAGGCATTTACCGGACAGGTAACCGTTTACCATGCTGGCGCTGACACTGGCAAAAGAGAAAGGGAGTATGGCAGATGAGAAATACCTGGAAGTGATCCGGGAATTGACTGTGATTCCGGCTAAAATAAAAAAGATATTGATCAGTAATCCTAAAATAGCGGAACTGTCGCGTATTTTCACCTATGCACATAATTTCTATTTGGGGCGGGGGTACAGTTTCCCGGTAGCTTTGGAAGGCGCGTTAAAGTTGAAGGAGATATCTTATATTCACGCTGAAGGCTATCCCGCCGCTGAGATGAAACATGGACCTATCGCATTGATTGATGCCGAAATGCCTGTTGTGGTGGTAGCTACGCATAATGCGATGTATGAAAAGATAATGAGTAACATACAGGAAATCAAGGCGCGGAAGGGAAAAGTAATCGCTTTGGTCACAGAAGGAGATACGGTAATCAGTAAGTTGGCCGATGATTGCATTGAGTTCGAAACATTAGAGTGCCTCGAACCGTTGATAGCTACGGTCCCCTTACAGTTATTGGCCTATCATGTAGCCATTTGCAAAGGGAAGAATGTGGATCAGCCACGAAATCTGGCGAAGTCGGTAACAGTAGAATAGAAGGCAATGCTGCCGGAGATTATGCAGGAAGTTTCCGGCATAATTCTTGAAAGATGTACCGTAAGTAAGTTTGGAAAAATGACAGAAGGTCTTGTCATACCTTTGGGATGTTTTTATAAGAATCTGAAAATGAACTATTAATTTAAGTAAAGAGAGAGCATGGAACCGTTAAAGCATGAATGTGGAGTCGCTATGATACGACTGCTGAAACCGCTGGAATATTATCAGGAAAAGTATGGAACCTGGATGTATGGCTTGAACAAGCTGTATCTGCTGATGGAAAACAACATAACCGCGGATTGAAGGCGCCGGGCTGGCCTGTGTCAAACTGGAGGCCAATCCCGGTGAAGAATATATGTTCCGTGAAAGAGCTTTAGGTTCAGGGCGATAACAGAGATATTCGGTACGGTGCAAAATCATTTCAAGGATTTGGCGCCTGAACAATTGCATGATGCCGGATACGCCAAGAAATGTCCCTTTGCCGGAGAGGTATATAGCATTTGCGTTATTCCACTACCGGAAAAGCGGTATCTCCTACGTGCATCCGTTCTTGCGCCGTAACAACTGGCGTGCCAAGAATTTGGCGTTGTGCGGCAATTTCAACATGACCAATGTGGATGAGATTTTCGCACGTATCACTGCCGACGGCCAGCATCCGCGTAAATATGCCGACACATATATTATGCTGGAACAAGTGGGCACCGTTTGATCGCGAGGTGGAGCGCCTCTATGTGGAATGTGAGAAGGAAGGTCTGAAAGGCATGGATATCACTCACGCTATAGAAGACCGCATTGATCTGGGCAATGTCCTCAAGACTTCGAGCAAGGAGTGGGATGGAGGCTATGTGATCTGCGGTATGACCGGTAGCGGTGAGTCTTTTGCGGTGCGCGATCCGTGGGGCATTCGTCCGGCTTTCTGGTACATGGACGATGAAATCATGGTATTGGCATCCGAGCGCCCTGTCATTCAGACTGCCTTGAATGTATCTGCCGGAAGCATCAATGAATTGCAACCGGGACAGGCTATCCTTATAAGCAAGACTGGAAAGATGCGTCTGGCACAGATCAACCGGGCGAAAGAGAAGAAAGCCTGTTCCTTCGAACGTATCTATTTCAGCCGGGGAAGTGACATGGATATTTATAAAGAAAGAAAACAGCTGGGCGAAAAACTGGTGAATCCTATTTTGAAAGCGGTAGACTATGATGTGGAGCATACCGTATTCTCTCTTTATACCCAATACGGCGGAAGTGGCTTTCTATGGACTGCTGGAAGGATTCGACAATTATCTGAATGAACTGAAAGTAAAGAAGATAGAGGCTTTGGGGCATCATCCCAATCACGAGGAACTGGAGAAAAATCCTGTCCTGGCGTATCCGTAGCGAGAAAGTAGCCATCAAGGATATCAAGCTGCGTACCTTTATCGCCGAAGGCAACAGTCGGAATGATTTGGCTGCCCATGTATGATATCACTTATGGAAGCCTTGTGCCTCATGTGGATAATCTGGTGATTATTGACGACAGCATCGTCCGGGGAACTACGTTAAGACAGAGCATTATCGGCATCCTCGACCGCCTGCATCCGAAGAAAATCGTCATTGTTTCTTCTTCGCCACAGGTGCGTTATCCTGATTATTATGGTATTGATATGGCCAGTATGGATCAGTTTATCGCTTTGCTGCTATCGATTTATTGAAAGAACGGGATATGAAAGATGTGATAGCCCGTGCTTACAACAAATCGAAAGACCAGGTGGGTTACCCAAAGAGCAGATGGTGAATTATGTGAAAGAAATTTATGCCCCTTTCACTAATGAGGAGATTGCGGCAAAAATGGTGGAACTTCTCACTCCGAAGGGTACGCAGGCGAAAGTGGAAATCGTTTATCAGACACTGGAAGGATTGCATGAAGCGTGTCCCAACCATACGGGCGACTGGTATTTCAGTGGGGATTATCCTACTC
>SCPO01001305.1_pt1 | contig 40445 bp, 42 predicted proteins | sample 6106821 | NCBI WGS metagenome assembly SCPO01 (sample SAMN10720448, study PRJNA508395) | human gut metagenome | isolation source: Participant 2 stool, 0 month | host: Homo sapiens | collected 2017 | reverse complement strand
TATTAAAAACGTGCTGACCTTTGTGCACAAGGTGACATGGTTATCTCCTTGTACAACCCACGTAGTAAAAAACGTGTTACTCACTTAGATGAAGTTCGCGAAATCGTTCTTAAATACCGCGATCCTAAAACACCTGTTGGCATCGTGCAAAAAGCAGGTCGTCCAGGTCAACAAATGGTAATTTCTGACCTTGAAAACTTCACAAAAGAAGAAGTAGATATGCAAACACTTGTTATCATCGGTAACAGCCAAACCTATGTTGAAAATGGTCGCATGATTACTCCTCGAGGCTATAAATTATGATTTGGGTCATAGCCGGTACCTTGGATGGTCGCACCTTAGCAGTAGATATTCAAGAACGGACAGGTGAAGATGTGCTTGTTACGGTTGTTAGTCAATATGGGGCAGAGCTTGCTGCCCATAAAGGCATTACTGTACATACGGGGCGTCTTGATCAACAGGCTATGCAGAACTTGATTAAGGAGCACAATGTACGCCTATTAATCGATGCAAGCCATCCGTACGCCGCAGTTGTGACCGCAACGGCACAAGAGGCAGCCAAGGCAGTAGGTATTCCATTCGTTCGTTTTGAACGTAAAGAGGTACCATTGCCAGAGTATGATAAATTACATATCGTAGTGGATGAAGTTGAAGCAGCGAATTTGGCAGGCAAGTTAGCAAAAGAAAATAATAACCATGTGTATTTGACTACTGGTAGTAAGACAATGCACATCTTTGCTAAATCTGAAGCCTTGCAAGATTGCGAAGTATGGACACGTATTTTGCCAACTGCAGAGGTGTTACAAATGATGGAAGACCTCAATGTAAGTCCAAAACGCATTGTTGCTGTACAAGGTCCATTTTCTTACGATATGAACCGCATCATGTTCCACGATACAAAGGCTAGCGTTGTAGTTATGAAAAACTCTGGTCTTGTAGGTGGTGCTGATACAAAATTACAAGCAGCTATGGATCTTGGCATCCATGTTATTGTTATTGATAGACCCCGTGTTAAACTTGAAAGTCACGTGGTATCAACGAATGATGAATTTTTCAAATTATGGGAGGACACTAATGGATTACGTTAAAAATCCTAAAGCTATTGAAGATAAAAGCATGGAAATCATTTACGATTATGTAAAGGATTTAGGTTTAACAGATGATGAAGTGCGCGTTGTATCTCGTACTGTACATGCATCTGGTGATGTCGAATATGCTCAACTCGTAAAAATGAGCCCTGATGCTGTTCAAAAAGGTATTGAAGCATTGGATAATGGTGCAGATATTTATACAGATGTAGAAATGGTTCGCACAGGTATTTCCAAACCAGCTCTTAAAATTCGTGGTAACGAAGTACACTGCTTAATTAAAGATGAAAATGTAGCTAAAATGGCTAAAGAATTGGGTGTAACTCGTTCCATCGCGGCTATGCGTACATTTGGCAAACAATTAGATGGCCAAATCGTAGCTATCGGCAATGCTCCTACTGCATTGTACGAAGTATTGCGCTTAGCTCTTGAAGAAGGTATTAAACCAGCTCTTATCATTGGTATTCCTGTAGGCTTCGTAGGCGCTGCAGAATCAAAAGACTACTTGATGGAAGTATCCCCAGTTCCTTATATCACTGTAAAAGGTAATAAAGGTGGTAGTCCAATCGCTGCTTCCGTATGTAATGCATTGCTTTACACAGACGTAAAACGCAATGATATGCTCTTCGTAGAAGGCAAAGAATCTAAATAATACAAAACCCGAATCGTGTTTTAGTAGTTTTGCGATTCGGGTTTTACTGTATATATTGTTGAGAGGGGATTCATATGGCATCAAGTAATGAACGAAAATTATTTCGTGTATTAGTGATTTGTATCTTAATCATCGCCGTTATTATGAGCATGATTATATCTCTTATTTGGGGATCAACACCCGTATCATTAGCTGAGATTTGGCATACATTATGGTCTAGTGAGCTAACTGATACATCTTCACAAATTATTTGGAATATTCGATTGCCTCGCAATATTGTAGCTGCGTTAGTGGGGGCTTGTCTAGCTGTATCTGGTGCAATTTTGCAAGCAGTTATGAAAAATCCCCTAGCGGATCCACAAATTGTAGGGGTATCCTCTGGTGCAGGACTAGCTGGTGTTATCATATTTATTTTATTTCCTGGGTATGATCATATAGTTCCTTTAGTGGCCTTTTTAGGTGCTATGGCTGCAGCACTTATGGTGTATGCATTAGCATGGAAAAATGGAGTGCGACCTAGTCGTATTATCTTAGCTGGTGTTGCGGTCGCAGCTTTTTTAGGCTCAGGTATTTCAGCACTACTTGTATTCTTCGGTGATCGTGTACAAGGGGCATTGCTTTGGATGGTAGGAGGGACTCGCTGCACGCAGTTGGCCTCAGGTAGAAGTGCTGTTTCCATATGCTATAATTGGTCTTATTTTTGCCTGTTTAGGAGCTAAACGACTTACCATTTTAAGTTTAGGTGATGAAACTGCAAAGGGATTAGGCCTTAAGGTAGAACAAACACGGTTTATTATGACTGCAGTGGCTGCTCTTTTAGCGGCTGGTGCTGTAAGTATAGCTGGGCTTATCGGATTTGTAGGTTTGGTTATTCCCCATATGTTACGTCTTATAATCGGTAACGACTATGCATATTTACTGCCTGGATCCGCATTATTAGGCGCACTAGTTCTTGTTGTCAGTGATACAATAGGACGTGTTATGTGGAGCCCTATAGAGGTACCAGTGGGCATTATTATGGCATTTTTTGGAGCGCCGTTCTTCTTGTATCTGTTGAGGAGGGATAACTAATGAATACCGCTATTGATGTAAAACAGTTATCCGTAACTCTTGGTAATCGTCATATTCTACATGACATTAATGTATCGGTTCCTATCGGTAAAATTACGACATTAATAGGGCCTAATGGTTGTGGTAAAAGTACGCTTTTACGATCTATGATCGGGTATATTTCTAGTCCTAGTGAGTGTGTAACCATCTTTGATAAGCCATTATCCTCGTATTCGCAGAATAAATTAGCTCGTCAAATGGCATTCTTACCTCAAGTTCCTAATATGCCAAAGGATATGACTGTAGAAGAATTGGTATATTGTGGACGGTATCCATACCAAACGTGGTGGAAAAACACGGCTAAAGAAGATCGTGAAATTGTTGATTATGCATTAGACATTACAAAAACGAATCATTTGAGAGAACAATTAATCCCATCCCTATCTGGTGGCGAACGGCAACGCGTTTGGATTGCTATGGCGCTAGCACAGCAACCAAAATTATTAGTATTAGACGAACCAACAACATATTTAGATATTAATCACCAATTAGAAATTATGGAGTTATTGAAACGCTTAAATAAGGAACAAAATTTAACCGTTCTCATGGTGCTTCACGAATTAACACAGGCGGTTCAATATTCACATTATATGGCTGTTATAAAAGAAGGCCATTTAGTAACGTCAGGAGAAACAAATAAAATAATATCAGATGAGTTGTTTAGAGATGTTTTCTCTGTAGATGTACAACTTGATACATTTGATAATAAAAAATATGTGCGTGTAAAAGGATTAGTTGAGTAGCTTGATACTAATAAAAAAAGAGGGCACTCCCTATTTGGGGGATGCCCTCTTTAGCATGATGCAATATGTTAGAATGTAACATTAATACCGTATGCTTCTTTAACTAAACGTGCCATAGCTTCAGGTGTTTGTAGACCTGGGTTTAATAGGAATAGTTTAGATGGTAAATATATTACGCGGTTATTTTGTACAGCTTTTAAATTAGCCCATGCAGGATTATCTGTCATAGCTTGTTTCATGGCTTTTGTAATTTCTTCTTCTTTGCCCATTGTAACAACAAAGATAATATCAGGATTATCTGCCGTCAATGTTTCAAGAGAGTAAGGGACAGTTTTATCCTTGGTTGTACCCTCTAGGTGGGAGGCAACAACATTTGTCATACCTAGTTCTTTTACCATAGATGCAGTCACTGCTTCATCAGTTTCGGCAGTTACACCTTTCCCTGTGGCACGTAACACGGCAACACGTGCAGGCTGTTGATTTTTAACTGCATCTTTTACCTTGGTGATATTGCTTTCATAGGTAGTAATAACAGATTTAGCCTTGTCTTGATGATTGGTTAACTCGCCAAGGAATGTTAACATTGGTACATTATCTTTAATACCATCGTAATCAAAAAGTACGGTTGGAATATTATTAGCTTGTAATTGGGATTCATATTTTTTATGTTGATTTACTAAACCCAATACCACATCTGGCTTCAAGCCTAATAGTTGTTCCATGTTGATATTTGCAGTTTGACCAAGAGCGGGTAGAGCTTCTAATTCTGGGGCTAATTTATCCGTTGTATTGGCACGGCTAATGGCTTTACCATCGACAGCATAAAGCATAGATAAAACAGAATTAGATAATACAGCAATTTTTTGTGGATCCTTTGGCACTGTATAAGTTTGACCATTAAAGGTCAATTCCTTCGTATTAGCAGAAGAGCTGGATGTGGTTTTACCACACCCAGCTAGTGCTAGTACAACCATGACCAAAGCGAGACTACAAAGTAGTAGTTTTTTCATGATGTACTCCTATGTACGTTATATAACGATACTAGTTAAATTATGGATTGATTATTTTTGTAAAGCGCCCCAAGCTTCGTTTGCACGTTCAACAAACAAGTTACGGATATTTTGGTTTTCACCTAAACCATGAAGGTAAGTATCTACTTTGAAGCCTTCTTTTTCAAGGATGGATTTATGGGAATCTGGTTCATCACCAGCCATGTCATTGTTAGCATGGTCGCCTGCAACCATCATGAATGGCATCATTGTAACGTGCTTAATACCATGTAATTTTAATTGAGGGATAACTTGTTCAAGATTTGGAGTACCTTCTACAGTGTAGATAAATACATTTTTCAAGCCAAGAGTATGGATGCGGTCTTGAATTACAGAATAGTAAGCATTTGCAGGATCTGGAGTACCATGAGCCATGATAAGAACAGCATCTTCTTTGCCTACTTGAGGGAATTGAGATTGTACAGCCTTAATTGTTTGAATAACTTCATCAGTTTGGCCTTCTTGACCCATCCAGTACATAAGTGGAGTACCTAATGTCATTTTTTTGAAGTTGTTTTTGTAAAGGTTATAAACAGCTACATCGTAGTTATATTCCATACCAGGAATAACATCTAATGATGTAAGAGCAACGCGTGTATAACCTTCAGCTTTCAATTGGTCTAATGCTTCTTCAGGAGTTGGGTATGTAATGCCTTCTTTTTGTTGGATACGGTCACGGATAATGTGGCTTGTGAAAGCTGTTACTACTTTAGTATTAGGGTGAGCTGCTTGAATAGCTGCTACAGTAGCATCAATAGTTTTAGCGCGAGTTTCTTTGTAAGTTGTACCAAAGCTCATAACTACGATAGCATCTTTGTTTTGAAGATTTTGAAGTTCTTTAGTTTCATGTGTGCGAACACCAATAGTAGATGCCTCTTTTAATGCAGGTGTAGGATCTTTTACTTCTTCATTTAATTGATATGCAGCATTAGATACAACAGGTGCACCAAAGGATACTGCAAGACCTAGAATAGCGGATGCTAAAGCTAATTGTTTTTTCATTTCTATACTCCTATCCAAAACTAAAACTACAGGGGTATGCAATTATTTACATAATTTTAATATATTGAAAAATGTAGATTTATTGCATATATATAACCTTACGCCAATCGTAACAAAGGGGAAAAGGGGTGTCAATAAACCCCATACCCCTAGAAGTATAGGAAAAATAAGGAGTTTTTAAGAAATTAATATGATGAATATAGTATAGTAGTAGATTTTATAATTATATTCTTTTTGGTTATAAGGATATGAATATGTGAATACATAAGTGATTTTATTTTCTTGATATCTAGAATACTTTGATGGGGCCTCATAACATTACTACAAATATATTAAAAATGATGCCCTATACTTGTTTGCTCCTCGTTCCTGATGTCGCTACACAAGTACAGGGCATCATTTTTATTACTGTAGTTATGTAGGCGTTCCATCAAAATATGATATATAATAAATATAAATATAAATATAAAATTTTACTAAAATAAATGTATCATATTAAAGAGAGATGGATAATGTTTGGTTTTATTGAGAGAGAACAAATTCTTTTAAAACAAAATGTATACGATCTACTACATAATACTAGGATAGGTAGAAAAGGATTTGCTTTTATATTAATTGGACTATTCTTTAGCTATTTAGTGAGTAATGCCATTATTAATAATATATCGGTAGAGTATATACTTATGTATTATGTAAGATATGTTTTTAAGATATTTGGATTGGGACTAACATTAGAATTAAGTAGACGTAGACTACATGATAATGGATATTCTGGAAAATTGTTATGGATATGGGGAACCATCGCTAGTATTATATATACTTATTATGTTTATAACATATATTCTACAGAGGGATTATTTTTGAGTTTTTTTGAACAGATATTTCTCATAGAAATATTAATTATTTTTATTCCAGCAGCATTGTTACTCTTTTTGCCCTCGGAACAATGTTTAAATAAATATGGCGATAGCAATGTGCAGATAACTTCTTCTACATATGCAATTGGATATATAGAGACAAAATTCACGTTAAGCAATGAAAAAGGGATTTTAGAATATTTGAGAGATATTTATTTATATCGATCATTTAAAGTAAGTGGTCGAGCTAAGATTATTGAGGCTGGCATAGGTGTAGGTTCACTAGGCACAATAATGGGCTTAAATGTAAATATTTTGGCGTTGCTTCTCATGATAAAAAGTGAAATGGGAATAGCTATTTTAGAGCCTATATCATGGGCAATCTTTTATATACTTTATGTCTATACACTGTTCTCTGTATTTACTTTACTCATCCGACGTCTTCATGACAGTTTGTATAGCGGTTTATGGATTTTGTTATTAGTAGTACCTTTCGCCAATGTCTTTGTCTTTTATAGACTCTTTATAAAAGGTAGTTGGGACGTTAATAGTATAAAAGAAATTTAATATACAAAATGGTGTTGGACTCCTTTTAGTTCAACACCATTTTGTGTATCTTGAAGTAATCGTGTAATGTATATATTAAATAGATTAGAGTACTATGGTTTTAAATTAGTAGGGTAGATATGTTTAAGAATATTCTAATTGGTCTCTTTGGCTTATTGATGGTGAATTATCTCGTCATTATAGCTAGGCAACGAATAGTTAAAATTGTAATTGGTATCTTAGGGAATTGTTTCTTTGGACTTTCATTGTTTAGCGATTATATTGCTTTAACAAGTTATATGATTGATTTGAAGTATATTTTAATTATTATTCTTTGTATTGCTTGTGTCTTTGATCTATGGCGTCATAATCGCTCTGGCAAAATCACAGCTGGCGACAAGAGAAGGTATGATACCTTTACAGGTCGAATTAAGTTTATTGTTATATTTTTTCTTCTTTTATGTGGTGTTGCATCGGTTATACATTATTTTGGTTGATTTTTATATTTTTTCTCATTGACTTCTATACATTAATTATATTTAGTAAATAAAGTATACTTACTCTGGGTTACCAATTGAAACTATTCGTGCAGAGGGTTATTTAACTACTCATCTAGATACCAGTGCTACACAATGGACCAATAAAGGTAATGGGAGAGATTATATTATAGAAGAGGAGAATGGAAAATATAAAATTTTATTTGATCAAGGGTGGAAGGATATTACAAAATATGATCTTGAAAGATATTATAAGCGCAAAAGCAATTAAGGACGAGTTATTTTTGTTAAGAACTAACGTTAAATCTTTAATGTTATCATGGCGTATTACTCGCACTCCTTACTTACTTTCTATAATATTAGTATATTTTTCTTATATTGCTATGCCAGGACTAACATTTCATTCCTTACCAGAGTATGAAGAGAGTGTAGTGTCTTTAATTGGATATGCTAATTTAGGAATATCGTTAGTAATTTTTTCTTTACTAGCAATTAGACGAGTTTTAGATGTTAATCAAAAATGGATTTCAGGATTTGTAATAGTAGCCGGTATATATACGTTGTATACTAATTATTTAAATTATTTACCACCTATATTAGAGGTAACATATACAGAGGATTCCTTGATTACAAATATGTCAGTTAATTTAAACATATTGGTAGTAGGGTTATTAATATTATCTTTGTTTCCTAGTAATGAATGTGATAATGACTATGGCTTATCAAATTGTATTGAAAAGGTGGGGTCTAGCTTTATAAGAATTGACTATGGCGGGTTTGAACAATTTTTAGATGAATTTTCCTTATATAAAATCTTACCGATTTTAAAAAAAATCTTATCGCTGGAGTTACTTAACTGGAAGGGCCGTATATCAAGAGGTGAATTGATATATTATTATATAGTATATCAATTCATGGTTCTATTACTTGTAATATTAATTTATTCAATAGGGACTATTTTACCTACAATATTCTTAAAGAATATATTTTTATCATCTATTGTAGCTATTTTTGTGATTTGGTGTTTTATATATTTGTTAAAAGTACTAATTCAGCGGTTACATGATTCTTATAGTAGTGCTTTTTGGTTATTTGGGCTGTTCATACCTTATGTAAATGTATATGTACTATATCTAATATTATTTAAAGGTTCATGGCGGTACATTGATTCTAGTGTAATTGGTGATAATATTTCTCATTGACTTTCGTAGTTCAATCATGTATTATTGACACATAGTAGCTGATAACAATTTTCAGTTGTGAAAATTGTATCATGTATGAGCAATATGGAGGTCACATATGAAAGGCATAATCATTGCATCCTTTGGATCAATTTATCAAGATGCTGTGGAGAAATCCATTGGCAGTATAGAGAAAAAAGTACGTTCCATGTATAGCAATATGGAGGTACGCCGTGTATTCTTATCTGATGCATTAGTAGAGAAGTGGAACGAGAAGTACGATGATAAGATTTCTTCTTTCACAGAGGCTATGCAAGATTTCGCTCGCAAGGGCGTTGATGAAGTATACATTCAACCAGTTACATTGGTAGCAGATCAGTGTTACCAACAAATGCGTAAACAAGCATTAAAGTTTTTACATAATAATGAATATGGTTTTAGCCAAGTGAACATTGGTAAGCCGTTACTCACATCTTTAGGTGTAAAGAATTATGCTGACGATTATGAAGCTACATTAGAAAGTATTGTTCGCCACGTTAATACAAAAGCACTCAATAAGTCTGTAGTGCTTATGGCAAATGGTCAAAATCAATTGGAATTTAGTACATTACAATTGAAAGCTATGTACGGCTCAGCACCAAATGTAGTGGTATTTACTACAAATGGATTCCCTACTTTTAAACAAGCTCTTACCTTGTTAGATCGAATGGGTCATAAAGATTTGTTAGTAGTACCGTTGGCTCTTATTGGTTCTACACATTTAATGGACTATCTTGGCGGTGAGCGTTCTGACTCCATTTATGCATTGCTCGCTGAAGAGGGTTACAATGTAGATATTTGGAATGAAGGTCTTGGTGAAAACCCTTATGTACAAGATTTATTCTTGAAACATTTAGGTCAAGCTATCCGCATGTCTGATCGAAAACGTCCCATGCCTCGTGAATCTGTAAAACCTGTAATGACAAATTCTCGTATAGAAGCACAAGGTATGATTTCTTAATACTTACTATTACATAAATAGACATATCACTCCACTCCTTTCCATAAGTAAAACTCCTCCTTGTTGGATATCCAATGAGGAGGAGTTTTACTTTTACTATGAAAGATAAGAATAATTTCCAATTTATACGTACTACGGTATGCCCTGAAAAGGTTCTCTATGGTATGATTAAGATACATTATTGATTAATATAAGGAGACTTTCATGAAACAAGCTATTTTAGTTGTTGCCTTTGGATCCACTGTTGACAGTGCTCGTGAACATAATATTGATTCCGTAGTAGAACATATTCGTAAATCGTATCCGGATTATACTGTGGAACTAGCTTTTTCTTCTCGTATCATCGTTAAGCGTTTACGTGAACGCGGTGTTGAGGTACCTACTGAACAAGGGGCGTTAGAAAAACTCATCCAAGAAGGGTATACACATGTGTATGTACAACCACTTCACTTCACTGGCGGTGAAGAGTTTGATAAATTGAAAAATAATATCCTTGCTCATGAAGGGGAAGGACAGCTAGAAGTATTGCGCGTAGGTAGACCTCTCGTATACTACATGGGCCAAGAAGAGCATCCAGATGATTACCAAATCTTAATTGACCGTTTCATTAAATCTCTTAATATTTCTAAAGAAGACGGTTTACTATTGGTTGGTCATGGTGGCCTAGGCTCTGGCAACTCCTCGTATGGTAATTTACAGTTCAAATTGATTCGTGATGGCCTTACAAATGTACGTATCGCCGTTTTAGAGAATGCTCCTTATGTGGCTGATGTAGCTATGCCATGGGAATGGCTTGATGGGAAGCGTCCAAATACAATTCACCTACATCCATTATTATTAGTACTAGGGGATCATGCCCAAAATGATCTCTTCGGAGATGAAGAGGATAGTGTAGTAAATGAATTGACTGAGGCTGGTTATGAGGTTAAACCTATTAATGCTGGTCTAGGTGAGTATGAAGTTATTCAAGATATCTTCCGTCAACATTTACAAGACTGCATCGATGATTTGTATGGCAAACGTAGCCCACATCGCCCTACAATCCCAAATATTAAATAGTGCCTTTGTATATCTTGCATAAATTGGTTATAATAATAGATATTGCAATTATAAATAAACTGTAACTATAAGAATAGGAGATACCCATGAAAGGTAAATTATATGGCATTGGCGTAGGCCCTGGTGATTCTGAATTAATGACTGTGAAAGCTGCTCGCATCGTAGGTGAAGCAGATATTATTATCACACCTAAAACAGAAAAGAAAGATGGCTCTGTAGCCCTTGATATTGCATCCCCATATATCCAAGAACATACAGAAATCGTTCCTGTAGTATTCCCAATGGTATTGAATGATGCTACGCAAGAGGAAGGCTGGCAAGAAGCAAAACGCATTATTTTGTCTTACTTAGATGAAGGTAAAAGTGTTGTATTCTTAACATTGGGTGATCCTATGTTCTACAGCACGTATATGTATGTATACCGATTGATTGAAAATACTGGTCATGAAATCGAAACAATTCCAGGTGTAACTGCATTCTGTGCTATTGGTTCTCACCTTGGCTACCCAATCGTAGAGAAGGAAGAAGTATTAGCTATCGTTCCTGCTACAGCACCTAAAGAAAAAATTGATGCTGTATTGGCTGTTGCCGATGATGCGGTAATCATGAAAGTGTACAAAAACTTTGATGAAGTACAAGAAACATTGATTAAACACAATATGGCAGATGATGCGGTTATGATCAGCCGTGTAGGTTTGCCAGATGAGCAAGTATTCGTAGGCCTTGATAATATGCCAAAAGATACTAAACTCAACTACTTATCTACAATCCTTGCAAAACGTAAGGACCGTTAACAAACACGTCGTATTACGAGGTAATATCTATGAACACAGTACAGATTCCACGTGTTGTCATTGCTGGCACTAACTCTGGTGTAGGTAAAACAACTATCGTAGCGGGCTTATTGGCTGCTTATGCAAATGGTGGACGTACGGTGCAATCCTTTAAAGTGGGCCCGGATTATATTGATCCGGGCTTTCATAAAATTGCATCCGGCCGTGACAGCTATAATTTAGATACGTGGCTTGTGCCACCGCACAAATTAAATCCTTTCTTTGCTACTATGGCGCATGGAGTAGACCTTGCTATTATTGAAGGTGTTATGGGCCTTTATGATGGTGGTCGAGAAGGCGTTAGTTCTACAGCTCAAATTGCTAAACAATTGAATGCACCGGTGGTGCTTGTTATCGATTGCAAGGCCATGGGTGAAAGTGCGGCAGCTATTGCTAAAGGTTTTCGTGATTATGATCCGGAGGTAAACTTTGGTGGCGTCATCTTGAACCGCTTAGGTTCTGCCAATCATGAGCGCATGGTTCGTGAAGGCATGGATAAGATAGGTGTACCTGTTATTGGTGCTATTTATCGAGATGACCGTATGCACTCTCCTGAGCGCCATTTAGGACTCACACCTGTTACTGAAATAGATCCAACAGAGGCCATCAACACGATTCGCGAAGCCGTTGAGAAAATGGTAAATCTAGATCAATTGTTGGACATTGCTTCTAGTGCACCTGCTATTGAGTTACCGGAGGCTGTAGATGCTAAATCCGTTGAAAAGCGAGTTAAAATTGGCGTAGCCTATGATGAGGCGTTCTCTTTCTACTATCCCGCAAGTTTAGCGGCCTTAGAAGAGAAGGGGGCCGAGCTCGTTTATTTTAGCCCTCTTAATGATCTAATGATTCCCGAAGTAGACGGCCTTGTATTTGGTGGGGGCTTCCCTGAAATGTTCTTGTTCCAATTATCTAGTAATGAATCTATGAAGGAGTCTATCCGCCAAGCAAATGAACAAGGTATGCCGATTTATGCTGAATGTGGTGGGCTTATGTACCTTTGTGAAACGATTCACGATTTTGAAGGCTCTGTATATGAAACAGTAGGGATTGTACCGGCTAACTGTGTGATGCAACAAAAACTGCAAAAGGTTGGCTATGTTACGGCTACTGCCAAAAGAGATACTTTATTAGGGGACGCAAATACATCCCTTCGTGGGCATGAGTTCCATTTCTCTACGATGGAGCCCACAGTAGAAGACTTCCCGTGGGCATTCCATTTAGAAGGAGGCCGTAAGCCTCAATCTTATGATGGCGGCTATGCTACTAATAATGTATTAGCATCCTATTTACATTTGAACTTTGCTGGTTCTGATGAAGGGGCGCACAACACTTTGTAGATATATGTGCTACGTATAAAGCTAAAAGGAGCTAATTATGAGTGAACGAGGCTTAATTTTAGTCAACACAGGCAATGGTAAAGGTAAAACTACGGCCGCTTTAGGTGTTGCATTACGTGCTGTTGGTCAAGGCTTTAAGGTTCTCATACTACAATTTATTAAAAGTGGTAATGGCTATGGTGAATTAGCAGGTCTCGCTAAATTAGGTGACCAGGTAGAAATACGCTCCATGGGTAAAGGCTTTATTTACTATAAACGTGATGAAGTAGGAGAGGCTGAGCTCGCAAGACACAAAGAGGCGGCTCAAACTGCTTGGCATACTTTGGTAGAGGAGGTTAACTCTGATACATGGGATCTTATCATTATGGATGAAATCAACAATGCCATTAATTACGAGCTTATTGATGTAAACTCTGTAGTAGATATGCTAAAGAATAAGCCAGAACGACTTCATGTAATTTTGACGGGCCGCTATGCTAAACCAGAAATTATTGAAATAGCGGATACGGTAACAGAAATGAACGTAGTAAAGCATGCTTATGAGAAGGGTATTAAGGCTGCTAAAGGTATTGAGTTTTAAGTGTATGTACTCAAATCTTAAGGATACTGCTAAAGGCATGTGTAGTAGCATGTTTAGTAGTACATTTAGCAACTAATATTTTGTATTTATGAGTTTTAACTATAATTAAATCTAAAAGTTTCGAAAAAGCCCTTGCTAAAACTATATCGAAAATGTATAATATAGTCATAAGCACAGTAGTGCTCAATATTCTTGACATTAAGTATGTATATAACAATAACCAGGAGGTTAACTATGGCTGTACATGATTACATTAAATCTGGCGATTTCGCTACTGAAAAACACGTTCCTGTTATCGAAACAGTTGACACTGTAAAAGCAGGTGAAACTTTCCACGTAACTTTGTCCGTTGGTAAAGACATTGCACATCCTAACACTGTAGAACATCACATTGAATGGATCAAATTGTACTTCGTAGCTGAAGGTACTCAATTGCCATTCGAAGTTGGTGAAATTTCCTTCAACGTACATGGTGATGGCGCAACTGCAAACGAAGGCCCTGTACATGCAATTTCTGAAGGTTCTTTGGCAGTTTCCTTGAACAAATCTGGTAAATTGATTGCTGTATCTTACTGCAATCTTCACGGTTTGTGGGAATCCGAAAAAGAAATTACAGTTGCTTAATTAACTAAAACAACTAATAAAGACCAGCCTTAGGGCTGGTCTTTTTGCATATATCTTAATGTCCGCAGAAAAAGGATTTTTGTATTAGTCCAGTGGAATGATTGCTGTACATCCCTTTACAGTGCTATTTGTTTGTGGTAAAGTATATTCATATTGATATTTAGTAAACATAGTTAAATGAGGGATTATTGTGGCCTTAATCGTTAAAAAATTTGGTGGTAGTTCCGTAGCTACACCAGAAAAAATATTTAATATTGTTGATCGCGTCCTTCGTGAGAAGCAAGCAGACGATAAAATCGTTATTGTTGTATCCGCAATGGGTGATACAACGGATGACTTGGTAGCATTGGCTAAACAAGTAACATCCAAGCCTTATGGTCGTGAGATGGACCGCTTGTTATCCACAGGTGAACAAGTAACGATTGCATTGATGGCAATGGCTTTTAACGAACGTGGTCAAAAATCTGTATCCTTAACAGGTGACCAAGCAGGTATCACAACTAGTGATAGTTTCAATAAAGGCCGCATTTTGGGCGTTGATCCAAATCGCGTGTTTGAAGCGTTGGATGCAGGCAACATCGTAGTTGTTGCTGGTTTCCAAGGTATTACTGAATATGGTGACATGGTTACATTAGGTCGTGGTGGCTCTGATACAACAGCAGTTGCATTGGCAGGCGCTATGAAGGCAGATGTATGTGAAATCTTCACAGATGTAGACGGCGTATATTCTACAGACCCTCGCGTAGCGAAGGAAGCTTTCAAATTAGAAGAAGTAACGTATGGCGAAATGCTCGAAATGGCTCGCCTTGGTGCCGGTGTAATGCAACCACGTGCCGTAGAAATGGGCTTCCGTTATGGCGTGCCTATTCATGTACGTTCTACATTTAATGATAAACCAGGTACTATTATTCGGGAGGATTATACTGTGGAAGCAAATAAACGCGTAATTACTGGCGTAGCTGATGATAAAAATACTGCAAAAGTAGCCCTTGTAGGCGTTGAAAATAAACCAGGTGTGGCAGCAACTGTATTCAAAGCATTGGCTGCGAAAAACGTAGACGTAGATATGATTGTTCAATCTATCCGTTCCGTTGGTGAACCAAAAACTGACCTTATCTTTACAGTAGCTATGGATGACGTAGTTTTGGCGCGCGAAGTATTGGAAGAATTGCAAAAAGCAGTTGATATTGAAGCTGTAAATATTGACGAAAGAATGGCAAAAGTATCTATCATTGGTGCAGGTATGTTAGGTCAACCTGGCGTGGCAGCTCAAATGTTTGATATTTTGAGCCAAGAAGGTATCAATATTGAAATCATTTCTACTTCTGAAATTAGTATTTCCTGCCTTGTTGCTGAAGACCGCGTTAAAGATGCTGTTCGTGTAATCCACAATGGCTTATTGTTAGACCAAAGAGGTTAATCTATTAATGGATAGTCTACGTAGTTTTATGGATGAAATGCTCAATGACCAAGGTCGTAAGGAAGGTTTCATTAGCGATCTACTAGGAAATCTAAAAAATCAGCCTATTCCAACATTGGAGCAAGCTCAAACTGGTTATACTACGGTAAGTAATTTACATGGTATCTTCTACGATTATGATAAAGCAGAGGTTACTATTTCTTACAAGGTAGTACCGGATATGTATGAACCCTATACATTGAGCTTTGTACAGTTTCAAGCTGTACTAGAAGGCTTATTAACCTTGCGCCGCAATCAAAAGTGGCAAATGCAACATACTAAATAATATAAACCCCATAGGCCTATTGCCTATGGGGTTTTATAATATGTTTAGCATAATTTGTTTATGAAATTATAGAATTACAATCTATGATGGTATAAGAGGTATGTTTTTGCTTTTCTATTCAAATTCGATAATTATTCTTAACATCTATATATAAAGTCATCGATATGGTATAATTAATTGTTAAGAAAGAAATCATTTTATTTATATAGAAAGAAGGGACAGCATGGAAATAAATAAGGTTTATTCTGGCTTTCGCCTTGACCGCATTGAGCGCATTGATGAGATCAATGGTACCGCTTATGAAATGAAGCACGAAAAGTCTGGTGCCCGATTAATTTATATCGATTCACCAGATTCTAATAAAGTATTCAATATTGCTTTTAGAACAACACCTCACAACAGTACTGGTGTAGCTCATATTATGGAGCACTCCGTATTATGTGGTTCTCGCAAGTTTCCTTTGAAAGAGCCTTTTGTAGAGCTCGTAAAAGGTTCTTTGAATACGTTCTTAAACGCCATGACATATCCTGATAAGACGATGTATCCTGTGGCGAGTAAGAACGATAAAGACTTCCGCAACTTAATGGACGTGTATCTTGATGCTGTATTGTATCCTCGCGTACGTGACGATGCAGAAATCGTAATGCAAGAAGGTTGGCATTATGAGCTAGATCATGCCGATGATGAGCTTACCTATAAAGGCGTTGTATTTAATGAGATGAAGGGTGTGTACTCTTCCCCTGATTCCGTATTAGAGCGTCAAATGATGCGCGAACTTTTCCCAGATACTACTTATGGTGTTGATTCTGGTGGGGATCCTGATCATATTACAGATTTAACATATGAAGAATTCCAAGAGTTCTATCGCGTTCACTATCATCCATCCAATAGTTATATTTTCTTGTATGGGGCTATGAATATTGAAGAACAATTAGCATTTTTGAATGATGAATACTTAAGTCACTTTGATGCTATTGAGGTTCATACTGAGGTAGGTTTACAAGCTCCATTTACAGAAGGTAAAGTGGTGAGCTATCCGTATAGTGTAGGTTCTGAGGAACCAACAGAGAATCGTACTTTGCATTCCTTTGCCTATGTATTACCTAGTGTGACTCCTGAGCATAGCTTGGCCTTTGAGGTTTTAACACATGCTTTATTAACGTCCCCAGCGGCGCCTTTAAAACAGGCTTTGGTAAAAGCAGGTATCGGCTCTGATGTGAGTGGCTATTATTTAGATAGCATTCGCCAACCTATGTGGACTGTACAAGCAACAGGCTCTAATCTAGATAAGCAAGCTGACTTGCAACGCATTGTAGAATCTACATTGCAAGAGCTTTGTGATAAAGGTTTAGATAAAGAATTATTAGAAGCTTCCTTGAATAGCATTGAGTTTGCTCTTCGTGAAAGCGACTTTGGTGGTCGTCCAATCGGTCTTGCTTATGTTATCCGTATGATGGATAACTGGTTATACGATAATGATCCGCTTGAGCTCTTACACTACGAAGAAGCGCTAGTGAATATTCGAAAAGGCTTATCTGGTACGTACTTTGAAGATTTGATTCGTCAATCTATTTTAAATAACAATCACAAAGTACTCGTATCTATTTATCCTGAACGTGGACTTCAAGAGCGCAAAGATGCAGAGGTTAAAGAACATTTAGCTGCTGTAAAAGCGAATATGTCAAAAGAGGAGATTGACGTGATTGTAGAGCAAACAAAACGCCTTAAAATCCGTCAAGAAACTCCAGATAGTGAAGAAGCATTGGCATCGATTCCATTGCTTGAGTTATCTGATTTAAATCCTAATATTGAAGCTGTAGAACGCCGTGAAAGCAAGATTGGCGATACGAAAGTACACTTTGTGCCAACTTTCACAAAAGGTATTAACTATGTAGGTTTATACTTTAACTTGAGTTGCCTCACCGAAGATGAATTGTTCTACGCAGATATTTTAAGTGATATCCTTGGTCGCATTGATACATCTGAACGCGGCTATGAAGCATTGGCTAAAGATATCAATATGAATCTTGGTGGTTTAAGCTCTGATGTTACAGCAATCAGCAAAGATGGTAAGCGCGATGAATTTACACCACTTATGATTGTACGTGCTAAAGCATTGCATTCTAAATTACCTGATTTGTGTCGCTTGATAAATGAAGTAGTACAAAAAGCAGATTATAGCGATGATCGTCGTTTGACTGAGCTTGTTCAAGAAAGTAAAGCCATTTGGGATAACGAAGCATTCCGTCGCGGTAACTCCATCGTAAGCCAACGCGTTATGGCACAAGTATCTGCGGTTGGTAAATTTAGAGACAATGGGAACTTTGGTTACTATCAGAAGATTAGCGAATTAGCTTCTAACCCCGCAGCATTACCATTACTGCCAGAAAAATTAGCCGACGTAGCTCGTAAGATTTTCCGTGCTAACAACGTAGATATTATGTTTGTTGGTGAAGAAGGCGAATTAGAGGCTTTTGAAAACCTGATGAAACCATTGGTTGAAACTTGGGATACTACTGAGTTAAGCAATAATGTATTACAAATTACTCGACTTTCCGGTAATGACGGTATCGTTACAGCTGGTAAGGTGCAATACGTAGCACAAGGTGGTAACTTTGTCGATCATGGGTTTAAGCATGTTGGTCCTATGAGTGTACTAGAAACGATTTTGCGGTATGAGTACCTTTGGATTCGAATTCGTGTTCAAGGTGGTGCTTATGGTGCCTTTGCTAATTTCTATGACGATGGTAATATGATTTTCTGTAGCTATCGCGATCCAAATTTGGTAGAAACATTGAATGTGTACAAAGAGTTACCTCAATACCTTCGTGAGTTTACCTTAACTGACCGTGAAATGCGTAAATATATTATTGGTACGATGAGCTCCTTAGACTTGCCTATGACTCCAGCGTTGCGTGGTCCACGTGCAATGGGCATGTACTTTAGCGGTGCTAAACTAGAGGATAAGGTAGCGTTCCGTAAACAAGTTATCGCTTGTAAGCCAGAGGATATTGTTGCTTTAGCAGATGTGGTTGAACCTGTATTAAAGGATAATTATATTTGTACAATGGGTAACGAACAAAAAATTAAAGACGCTGGTGATGTATTCGATAATATCATTTCTTTAGGCTAATTATTTAATATAATATAGTGGCATATTCTGTTTGATTGTACAGAATATGCCACTTGTTTTGTAATGTAGGAGGGCTAATATGAAAGGCCGGTTTGCACCAAGCCCAACAGGATATATCCATCTTGGCAATGTGTGGATTGCTTTATTATCATATATTTCTACGCGACAACAAAAGGGAACTTATGTAGTTCGAATGGAGGATATAGATCTTCAACGTTCTAAACGGGAATTAGGGGACGCACTCTTAGATGATTTAGAGTGGCTTGGCTTTGAATGGGATGAAGGTCCGCGTATTGGCGGACCAGAATCAACATATTGGCAAAGTGAACGACAAGAATACTATGCTAATATATTAGAAAGTCTTGCATTAGAAAAACTAATTTATCCATGCTTTTGTAATCGTGCTAGATTACAGTCTATTGCTTCAGCCCCTCATGTGGGAGAGGTAGTTCATCGATATGATGGACATTGTCGCCATATAGATGAGGAAAAGGTGAAAACGTTTTCTGCTGAAAAGGATCCTTCGTTGCGCTTATCCATAGATTCTTGTGATATAGAATTTACAGATCGCTGGCAAGGTGTTCAACATATTCATTTAGAAGGTGAGCTAGATGATTATGTATTACGTCGTGGTGATGGTATGTATGCCTATAATTTAGCCGTTGTCCTAGACGATATTGCAATGGGAATCACGGAGGTCATTCGTGGAGATGATTTGCTAGATACTACAGGACAGCAAATATATTTATATAAAACATTACAACAGTGTTTACACTCTAAACATATAAAAGTACCATCGTATGGTCATGCACCGCTCTTAATTGATTCTGAAGGGCATAGATTGTCTAAACGACAGAAGAGTATTACTATTCGGGAATTGCGTGATAATCAATGGTCTGCTAATAGAATCGTCGGTGAATTAGCTATCGCAGGTGGATTAGTTAAAGCCAATACATTACATAATCGGGAAATAAGTATTTCTGAATTAATTGAGATTGATTTAAACTCATCTAGTCTTAGTCAGAAAACGATTGAGATAAAAATATAGATAAAGAGCATAAAACGGCTATTGCTTTATCTTATAGGATGTTTGCTAAAAGAGAATAATTCTTTTGTTATAAAATTCGATATATTATATTGACAATATTCGATATTCCTATATAATAGTATATAAGAGGTGGTCAAAATGACAATTCAACAAGCTTTAGATCAAAAAGTGTGGGCCGTTATTGGAGCCACTCATAAAACCGAAAAGTTCGGATATAAGATTTATAAACGTCTTAAAGATCACGGATATGAAGTATATCCAGTTAATCCTAATATTGCAGAAATAGATGGAGACAAATGTTACTCTAGTCTTTCTGCACTTCCTGTTGTACCAGCTGTGGTAGATTTTGTTGTACCAGAAGCAGCGGGTTTGGCTGCATTAGATGAATGTAAAGAACTTGGCATTTCTACTGTGTGGTTGCAACCAGGAGCGGATAAACCATCTGTTGTTGAAAAAGCACATGCTTTAAACCTGCATGTCATTCAAGATTGTGTATTAGTTCAATTACCGTAGGAGGGTACAATGAGCGAATTAAAAGAATTAAAAACTGCTGAATATCAAGATTTAGTAAATCAAGGTGGCGTTACTGTTATTGATTTCTGGGCTCCATGGTGCGGTTATTGCGTACGTATGATGCCAATCATCGAAGAAATCGCAGGTGAGCTTGAAGGTAAAGCTAACTTTGTAAAAGTAAATGCTGATGAAGAACCAGAATTAGCACGTAATATGCAAGTAGAAGTATTGCCTACATTCGTTATCTTGAAAGATGGCGAAGTTGTAGATCGTAAAATTGGTTTCTTGCCAAAAGGCGACCTTCAAGGTGCTATCGAATCTAAATTCTAATATTATAGATAAAACTATATAGAGTAAAAAAGACCTCATCAATGTATAAGTGATACATTGATGAGGTCTTTTTCATGTTTTGAATACTTAGGAATAAAATGAAAACTATAAAAGTAAATTTAGTTTAAAATTTAAAATTTCATTTTATACGATGCTCTTAACTCAAACCCCTAGTATTTATATGTGTTTCTATTGATTTTACGATGAATAAAAAATGAAGCATAAGTTTAACTTATTAAATTTTTTATGGAAGTTTAAAATATTATATGGTAATATTATGTTAAATATTGTGAATATTTAGTGAAAAGAGTGCAATATTTGATTTATTTCTTCATTGTGGGGTGAGAGCCACAAATGTTGGGAGGGAACTTATATGAATAAGGTATTCAAAGTTGTTTGGAGTGCAACTAAGCACGCTTACGTAGTAACGTCTGAGTTGGCTAAGTCACATCAAAAATCCGCTACTACAATCGTAGCAGCGGTTATTTTGGCGGCTAGCTTTTCTGGAGGTGTTGCTAATGCATCCAGCCCTGAGGATTGGGCTAGAGCTGATCTTATTGGTAGCCAAAGATGGATAACACCTGAGCAAAATGCTTGGGGTCATAACCAATATCAACATCCAATTGATCCACAAGCGCAAAGTCAGCAACAACAGCAACAACAACAGCAACAGCAACAACAACAGCAACAACAACAGCAGCAACAACAGCAGCAACAGCAGCAGCAATGGCAACAACAAGTGCCACAGCAACAACAGCAGCAACAAAGACGTCCACGTCCACAAGTGCCGCAACAACAGCAACAACAGCAGCAGCAACAACAACAGCAACAACAATGGCAACAACAAGTGCCACAACAACAGCAACAACAAGAACCTAAAAGGTGGTTCTAACGGAGTTACTATTGTTAATAACTACAATACATATGTAACTACTGATGTTGAAAATGTTAAGAAAAACACAGCTAACATTAATATTCTTAACCAAAAAGTAGAAAATAATACTACTAATATTACGAATATTAACAAGCAAGTTGGTAATGTTAAAACTGACATTACAGGCATTAAAACTGATATTACTAATATCAATGCTAAAGTTAATCAAAATAGTAAAGATATTGAAGGCCTAAAAGGTAAAGTTGGTACTCAAATTACTAATATTCGACAAGATATTACGAATATTAACAATAATATCGATGCTAGATTTACTGAAATCAACAACAACATCGATACAAAAATCAATAAACAAGTTACTAACATCACGAACAATGTTGTTAATAATGTAAACACTAATATCGATGCAAGTGTTAAAAAACACATCGAAGCTAATAATACTAATATTATTAACCAAGTAAATCAAAACATTAATACTGAAATTAAAAATAATAACACTACAATTTTAAATCAAGTTAATAAGACTATTGAAAATAACAATACAACTATTATCAATAATGTTAACAAAGATGTAGATGTTAAAATTGCTGATATTAAAACAAATATCAACAATGTGAAAACTGAGTTAAATAACAATATTACTAATGTTAAAACTGAGTTGAACAATAACATTAACAACGTTGAGATTAAAGTTAACGACAACAAACAAGCTATCAATAATTTAACTGTTAACGTTAACAATAATAGCAAAGCTATTACTGATTTGACTGCTAAAGTTGAAGAAAACACTAACAACATTACTTTCAACAATACTATTGCGATGGAAAACCGCAAAGGTATCATTGATAACAAAAAAGCTATCGGTGAAAATAAAAAAGCCATCGAAGACTTGAAAGGTAAAGTTGGTACAACGATTACTAACATCAACACAACAATTGACAATAAAATTACTGAAAATAACACAAAAATTATTAATCAAGTCAATAATGATGTAGATGCTAAGATCAATGTAGTAAAAACAGACATTACAAAAATTACTAATAATGTAAATAATGTAAGTGCAAAAGTTGATGCTAATACTACTAACATCACTAATAACACTACAAATATCAACAAAAATGCGACTGCAATCACTGAATTAAATACTAAAGTTGATAAAAATTATACTGACTTGATGAAGCGATTCGACTATCACAATGAAGCGTTAAGCAATCATGAAGGTCGCATCCAGGCGCTTGAACAAGATAACAAAACTATCAAAACTGATGTATCCAACACTCAAAACCAAGTTAATATCAACACTAAAGATATTGCTGATTTAAAAGGTAAAGTTGGTCAAAACATCGGCAATGTTCAAGTAGATATTAAAGATATTAAAAACAATATTACTAATATCAATAGCAAAGTGGACGCAAATGTAACTGCAATTAATAACGTTAATGTAAAGGTTAACGGTGTTAAAGGTGACTTAGATGGTCTTAAAGGTCGTGTAGATCGCCATGATCAACGTTTAGACTACTTACAAGATAATATTACTGACAACTCTACACGTATTTCCGTTGTTGAGGATAATGTGAAAACTAATACTACAAACATTGTAGATAATAGTAAACGCATCGATGCTAACTCTGCTCGTATTTCCAACAATGAAAAAGCGATTAATGATTTGAAAGGACATGTTGGTACACAAATTACAAATGTTGAAACTACAATCAACAATAAAATTGAAGCTAACAATACTACAATCATCAATAAAGTAGATAAAAATATTGATGCGAAGATTACTGAAAATAATAAAGTAATCAACAATAATATCAACAACATAAACGTTAAAGTTGATGGTATTAAAGGTGACTTGGATGGTCTTACTAAACGTGTAGATAAAGCGGAAAAAGATATCAATGTAGCTGGTACAATTGCTATTGAAAACCGCAAATTCATTGGTGACAACAAAAAAGCTATCGATGAATTAAAAGGTCATGTTGGCACACAAATCACAAATATCGAAAATACAATTACCAATAAAATCAACGCAAATAATACAGTAATTAACAAAAATATCGAGAATAAGATTGAAGCTAACAATACTACAATTCTTAACAAAGTAGATAATAATATCGATGTTAAGATTAATTCCAATAACATCAAAATTGATCAAAAGATTGATGGTGTTAAAGGTAACTTAAAAGATCTTGAAGCTCAAGTTAACAAAAACACACAAGACATCAACGTAGCTGGTACAATTGCTATTGAAAACCGTAAATTCATCGGCGACAATAAAAAAGCTATTGATGAATTAAAAGGTCATGTTGGCAATCAAATCACAAATATCGAAAATACAATTACTAATAAAATCAACGAAAACAATACAGTAATTAATAAAACTATCGATAATAAGATTGAAGCTAACAATACTACTATTATCAATAAAGTAGATAACAATATTGATGCTAAGATTAATGCTAACAACACAACAATCATTAACAAAGTGTATAAAAACATTGATGTGAAAATCAACGAAAATAACACACAAATTAACAATACAATCAACAAAAAAATTGGTGATGTGAATGTTAAGATTGATGGTGTTAAAGGTGATTTGGATGGCCTTAAAGGTCGTGTAGACCGTCATGATGAACGTTTAGACTACTTACAAGGTAATATTGTAGATAATTCTACACGTATTACTGTAGTAGAAGATGGTGTTAAAGCTAATGCTAAAGATATCAATGTAGTTGGCAATATTGCTTTGGAAAATCGTCAATTCATCGGCAATAACAAAGCTGCTATTGATAAAAATACAAAAGCTATTGATGCATTAAAAGGTCAAGTTGGCACTACAATTAAAAATATCGAAACTACAATTAATAACAAGATTACTGAAAACAATGTAACTATTAATAAAAATATCGATACTAAGATTGAGGCTAACAACACTGTTATCAACCAAAACATTGATAATAAAATTAACAGCAACAATACAACAATCATTAATAAAGTAGATCAAAATATTGATGCAAAAATCAATGCTAATAACACAACAATCATTAACAAAGTTGATAAAAACATCGATGTAAAATCAATGAAAAAAAACAAACAAATCAACAACACAATCAATACTAAGATTGGTGATGTAAATGTTAAGATTGATGGCGTTAAGGTGACTTGAAAGGTCTTAAGGGTGATTTAGATGGCCTTAAAGGTCGTGTAGATCGTCATGATGAACGTTTAGATTACTTACAAGGTAACATTGTTGATCATTCCACACGTATCTCCGCAGTAGAAGATGGTGTGAAAGCTAATGCAAAAGATATTAATGTAGTCGGTACAATTGCAATGGAAAACCGTCAATTCATTGGCGATAATAAAGTTGCTATTGCAAACAACACTAAAAATATCAATATCAATGCTAAAGCTATCGATGAGTTAAAAGGTCAAGTAGGTCAATCCTCTACAGTTATCAACGATATTAAGAAACAAATTACTAATATCAACGGTAAAGTAGAAAACAACACTACAAATATTGCTAATAACACAACTAATATTGCTAAAAATACTACAGCAATTAACAACGTAAACGTTAAAGTTGATGCTAATACAAAGGCTATCGTAGATAATAGCAAACGTATCGATGCAACTAATGTGAAAGTAGATACTAACACTACAAACATTGCTAACAATACAACTGCGATTAACAACGTAAACGTTAAAGTTGATGCTAATGCAAAGGCTATCGTAGATAATAGCAAACGTATTGATGCAACTAATGTGAAAGTAGATGCTAACACTACTAACATTGCTAACAATGCTACTGCAATCAACAATGTAAACGTTAAAGTTGACGGTGTTAAGGGTGACTTGAAAGACCTTACTGCTAAACGTTGAACAAAACACTAAAGACATCAACGTAGCAGGTACAATTGCAATTGAAAACCGTAAATTCATTGGCGATAACAAAGCTGCTATTGCAAATAACAAAGCTGCAATTGCAAATAACACTACAAATATCAATGTTAATGCAAAAGCTATTGATGAATTAAAAGGTCAAGTAGGTAAATCTTCTACAGTAATCAACGATATTAAAAACCAAATTACTAATATCAATGGTAAAGTAGAAAATAACACTACTAACATTGCTAACAATGCTACAAATATTCAAGCTAATGTAGTAGCAATTGCTGACAATAGCAAACGCATCACTGAAAACACTACAAACATCGCAAACAACACTACAAACATTGCTAATAACACTACAGCTATTAACAATGTAAATGTAAAAGTTGTCGGTATTAAAGGTGATTTGGATGGTCTTACTAAACGTGTTGATCAAAATGAAAAAGATATCAATGTAGCTGGTACAATTGCTATCGAAAACCGTAAATTCATTGGCGATAACAAAAAAGCTATTGATGAATTAAAAGGTCAAGTTGGTAAAACAGTTCAAAATATCGAAACTACTATTAATAACAAAATTACTGAAAACAATGTAGTTATTAATAAAAATATCGATACTAAGATTGAAGCTAACAACACTGTAATTAACCAAAACATTGCAAATGCAATCAACGAAAATAACACAACAATTATTAACAAAGTTGATAAATCTGTAGATGTTAAGATCGCTGAAAACAACAAAGCGATTAACAATACAATCAACAATGTAAATGTTAGAGTTGACGGTATTAAAGGTGATTTGAATGGTCTTACTAAACGTGTTGACCAAAATGAAAAAGATATTAATGTAGCTGGTACAATTGCTATCGAAAACCGTAAATTCATTGGTGATAACAAAGCTGCTATCGACAAGAATACAAAGCTATCGAAGCATTGAACGGCAAAGTTGGTACTACTATCACTAACATCGAATCTACTATCAATAACAAGATTGAAGCTAACAATACTACAATTCTTAACAAAGTAGATCAAAATATCGATGCTAAGATTACTGCTAATAACACAACAATCATTAACAAAGTTGATAAAAACATCGATGTAAAAATCAATGAAAACAACAAACAAATCAACAATACAATCAATACTAAGATTGGTGATGTAAATGTTAAGATTGATGGCGTTAAAGGTGATTTGGATGGCCTTAAAGGTCGTGTAGATCGTCATGATGAACGTTTAGACTACTTACAAGGTAATATTGTAGATAACTCTACACGTATCAGTGCTAATGAAGATGCTATTAAAGCATTAAAAGGCCAAGTTGGTACAACAGTTACTAATGTTGAAAACACAATCAATGCTAAGTTTGAAGCTAACAACACAGTAATTAGAAACGATATCAGCACTGCAATTAATAATAACAACACTATTATTAATAAAAATATTGCAAATGCTATTAGCGAAAACAACACAACAATCATTAACAAAGTTGACCAAAATATTGATGCTAAGATTGCTAATAACAACACAGAAATCAATAAAACTATCAACAGTAAAGTTAATGAAGTAAATGTTAAAGTTGATGCTAACACAAAAGCAATCGTTGATAATAGTAAAGTCTATTACTGACATTAAAGCTAATGTACAAACATCAGCAATAAAGTAGATGTTAACAATATCAAAGCTATCCGCACAGATGTAACTAACAACACTACTAATATTGCTAATAACGCTAATGTAAGTAAACAAGTTACAAATAATACAACTAACATTTCTAATAATGCAACAGCTATTGCAAACATTAGTAAGCAAGTTGCTGGTAACACTGCTAACATTACTGATGTAACTGCTAAAGTAAATGCTAATACTGGTCGTATTGAATCTAATACAACTACTATTAACAACTTAAGCGGTAAAGTTGATGCTAATGCTCAAGCTATTGAGTCCTTAAAAGGTCAAGTTGGTAAAGGTAATACTACAATCGTTAATGTAGCTCAAAAAGTAGAAAATATCACTCAAAACATTAACGCTCAAAACAGCAACATCCAAGCTAATACTGTAAACATTCAAAATAACACTTCCAATATTAATAACATTAAAGCTAATGTTGTTAACGTTGAAAAGAATGTAAACAATATTAAAGCTGATGTGACAGTAGTTAAAGCTGATATCACAAACATCAATGCTAAAGTTGATCAAAAAATCAATATTGTAAATAACAATATCAACAATATTAGTGCTAAAGTTGATAAACAACTTAATATTGTAAACAACAATATTACTAATGTTCAAAATGATGTTAAGAATATTGATGCAAAAGTTACAAACATTGATAATAAAGTGACTAACATCGATAACAAAGTAACTAATATTGACAACAAAGTGACTGATATTGATGTAAGAGTAAATAATCAAAATACTGTAATCAACAATATCAAAACTGATGTATCTGGCTTGAAAGACCAAGTTGGCAAAAACACTGAAGCAATCAAAAACTTACAAAACGTAGGTGCTGATGTAAGCAAAGTGAAAGAACAAGTTAATGCTAATACTCAAAAAGCAAATGCTAACGAAGAACGCATTAAAACTGTTCAAAGCCAAGTTTCTGTTAATACTGAAGCAATCAAACATAACACTGAAAACATCAATATTAACAAAGCAGCGATCAAGCAAAATGCTGAAGCAATTCAAAATACTAATGTAACTGTAGAAAAAGTAATCAACAAAGTTGATGAACATAGTAAAGTTATTAACAATGTATCTAAACAAGTTAATACTAATACAACTAATATTGCTAATATTAATAATGTTGTTAACCAAAATACAACTAATATTACAAATGTAACTAACCAAGTTAATGCAAATACAAGCAATATTAGCAAAGTATCTAGCCAAGTTAATACAAATACTACAAACATCAACACTCTCAATGCTAAAGTAGATACTAATGTTTCAAATATCACTAAGGTAGATAACCGTGTAACTGCAGTAGCTAACCAAGTTAATGAAAATGCACAATTAACTAAAGCTGTTGGTACTCTAGCACTAGAAAATCATGAAAAAGTTAGTGTATTAGGTTTACAGGTAAACAAAAATACAGAAGACATTTCTAACAATGCAGCAGCAATTGCAAATGTAAATACTAAAGTTGATGAAAACGTTAAATTGACTAAAGCAGTAGGTACATTGGCATTAGAAAACAATGAAAAAGTTAATGTATTAGGCTTACAAGTAAACAAAAATACTCAAGACATCGGTACTTTAGCAGAGGCTGCAAACTACAGCTTGAAAGCTTCTAATATAGCTCTTCAAGACCATGCAACTCTTGTTCAACACGATGCTCAAATCGCAGAAAACTCTCGCCGTATTAGCAGTGTAGAACGCGATGTGAAAGCAGTTGGTGCTAATGCAGCCGCATTGGCAGCATTGAAACCTATCGAATACCACGAAGGTCAAAAAGCTCAAATTATGGCAGCTGTTGGTACTTACAAAGGTAAAACATCTACTGCATTGGGTGTAGCTCATTATGCAAATCCTGATTTGTTAATCCATGCTGGCGCAGCTTATGGTGGTGACCATAGTGTAATGGCAAATGCTGGTGTAACAATCGGTATTGGTAATGCTCCTACAGCTCCTAAAGCATCCCCAGCAACTGTAAAAGTTCTTGAGGATAAAGTGGCTGATTTACAAGCTCAAAATAAAGAAATCCGTGATCTTCTTGATAAAGTGCTTGCACAACAACCACAACAAGCTCCACAAGCAGCTGTAAAAACAACTAAATAATTAGCCTCCCAATTGATAGATTAATTCTTTGATCTATCGTAGGTATAGAAACCGCGTAACAGCAATGTTACGCGGTTTTCTTTTTTGTGGGGACTCTACCCATTATGAAATGTAGTGAGGATGTTATCCGTTAAGAACTGGCCTCACGCTACTCTATTAAGTCGTTGATTTTTTGCTGTAGTGGTAGATAGTGGTTTTTAACAGCTAGTTTGGTTCTATAGTCGAACATATGTATTGATGAAAGAAGGAGAAAAATAGAGATTAAATAAGAAAAATATAAAAAAGTGGGTTAAAAATGGAAAATTTGTTGTTAAAGGTGGGGAATTGTGGTAGAATTTACCATATAGTGGTGGATAAGGAATAGTAAAGGGCGGTGATACGTATGTTCATGGGAGAATATAATCACACCATTGATACAAAAGGGCGGATGATTATACCTGCCAAAATACGTGAACAACTAGGCGATTTGTGCATTGTCACAAAGGGCTTAGATGACTGCTTAGCTATTTACACCCAAGAGGCGTGGAAGAAAATTTCTGATGCCTTACAATCACAATCCTCCACTAAAGCTAGCGTACGTGCCTTAAAACGTTTTGTTTTCGGTAGTGCTGCTGAGCTTGAATATGATAAACAAGGTCGTGTCCTCATTCCTGTACCACTACGTGAATATGCGAGCCTTGATAAACAGGCCGTTATTGTCGGTGCTGGGGATCACGTTGAAATTTGGAGCCGCGAAAAATACGATTACTATGATGATCAAGTGGCTGAAAGTATGGAAGAATTAGTCGAAGGGCTTGAAGGGATTATGTTATAGGAGGCTATGATGGAATTTAATCATACCAGCGTACTTTTACGTGAAACGGTGGACTCTGTCGTAACTAATCCAAAAGGCATTTATGTGGACTGTACCCTTGGTGGGGCAGGACATGCTCACGCAGTGGGCGAAATGCTTGACCCAGAAGGCATGATAATAGGTTTAGATCAAGATGAGGACGCATTGAGTGTAGCTCGACAGCGATTGTCTGATTTAAATTGTCAGGTATTAACAATACCAACAAACTTTTCTAACTTAAAAGAAGCCCTGCAGAATGCGGGCATCTATGAAGTAGATGGTTTTATATTTGATCTTGGCGTATCAAGTTATCAATTAGATACACCAGAACGTGGCTTTTCATATATGAATGATGGACCACTTGATATGCGTATGGATAAAGATGCACCACTTACAGCAGAGGAAATTGTCAATGAGTACGATGCTGAACAATTGCTACAAATCATTCGCGATTATGGGGAAGAACGATGGGCTAAGCGCATTGTTGAATTTATCGTTAATGCACGTCAAGAGAATCGAATTACCACTACTGGTGAGTTAGTTAGAATTATTAAGCAAGCAATACCTGCGAAGGCGCGTCAAGATGGACCACATCCGGCGAAACGGACGTTCCAAGCCATTCGCATTGAAGTAAATAGAGAATTAGCTATCTTGCATGATAGTTTTGTAGATGCTGTATCTATGTTGAAACCAAAGGGGAAAATTGGGGTTATCACATTCCACTCATTGGAAGATCGAATTACGAAACAAACATTTAAAGAGCTAAGTACAGCTTGTATATGTCCTCCAGAATTGCCGATGTGTGTATGTAATCATAAAGCAGTTGTGAAGGCAAAGAATAAGGCTATAGAGCCAAGTGCAGGGGAGATTGAGGTTAATCCGAGGGCTAGAAGCGCGAAGTTACGCGTAGCCGTCAAGTTGTAGAATTGGAAGGGGTTAGTGTTTATGTTAGCGAGAAAGGCTGTTGTGGGCCAAGTAAAAGGCGATGTGTTGGTCACTACACAAGGGAGAAAACGTAGTGCAAATGTGGCTCTAGATTTGAGCCCTATGATGTGGCAAGTTGTATATGGTATTGCCGCATTAGTTGCATTTTTGCTTATCATGATGGTTATGAATGCATACAGCACAAAATTAGGCTACGAGGTAGTTAAAACACAGCAAGCTGTAGTACAATTAACAAAAGATAACGATGCATTGGATGTAGAGGTAGCTTCCTTGAAGTCTCCTGTTCGTATCCAACAGATCGCAGAAGAACAACTAGGGATGGTTTTGCCTGATTCTTTTGTTTATAGCACAAAAAGCGCTGTTACTGAACGTAATGTGCAAGAGAAACAGCAAATTATAGACTAGCAGGCAAAGCAGCTCGTATTGGGCTGCTTTCCTTTGCGTGTAAAGGAGATTGTATATGAAACAATTACAAGATATAGTGAGAAACCTTGCAAGCACCGCAAGTAACAGGTAATGCAGCTGTTGAAATTTTAGATATTACAGCGGACTCTCGTGCTGTTAAAGCCGGTAGTTTATTTATTGCTTTAGATGGTGCTACTGTAGATGGTCATAACTATGTAAATAAAGCTATCGAAGCAGGTGCAGTAGCTGTACTTGTGTCTAAACCAGTGGAGTTTAGTGGTGATATTTGTGTTATCACTGTTGAAGATACACGCACTGCTATGATGGCTTGTGTGCCATATTTCTTCGACTATCCAGCAAATTCCATGCGCATGATTGGCGTTACTGGTACGAATGGTAAAACAACAACGAGCCATATGATTCGTCATATTTTAAAAGCCCAAGGTTATAAAGTAGGTGTTATTGGCACTGTTCATATTATGATTGGAGATACTTCGTATCCAATTCATAATACGACACCTGATGTAGTAGATTTGCAACATATTCTTCATCAAATGGTAGAGGAAGGTGTTACACATTGTGTAATGGAGGTTTCTTCTCATGCTTTAGCGCTAGGTCGAGTATCTGGTGTTGAATATGATACAGCAGTATTTACTAACTTGACGCAGGATCATTTAGACTTCCACAAAACCTTTGAAAATTACTTGGCAGCTAAGTGTAAATTATTTGAACAAGTAAGTGAACCTGACCAAACTAAATCTGGTAAGGGCGCTGTTATCAATATCGATGACGCCTATGGTCATCGGGTTGTTGAAAAAACTAAAGCACCTATCATTACTTATAGTATTGATGGGAACGGCACATTGAATGCTCACGATGTTGATATGACTCCTAAATCTAGTCGTTATACTGTATCTTATGATGGTCATGACTATACGGTGGCTATGAATACAACAGGTCTATTTAATGTGTATAACACATTAGCAGCTATCGGTGCTTGTTTGTTAGAAGGTATCTCCATGGAAGATATCGATAAAGCATTAAAAACATTTAGTGCTGTACCTGGTCGCTTTGAGTTAATCGAAGAAGGGCAACCATTTGCAGTTGTTGTAGACTATGCACATACACCGGATGGTTTAGAAAATATTTTACAAACTGCAAAAGCTATTCAAGAAAATCGTATTATCGTAGTCTTTGGCTGTGGTGGTGACCGAGACGCTACTAAACGTCCTATTATGGGCCGCATTGCTGCACAATATGGTGATGTGGTGTACGTTACATCTGATAATCCACGTACAGAAGATCCTGTACAAATTGTAAAAGATGTGGAAGCAGGCGTTAAAGAAGGCCTTCGTGAAGGCTCTCATTATGAAGTTATTGTTGATCGTCGGGAAGCGATTCAACATGCAATACAAAATGCAAAACCTGGGGATATTGTACTCATTGCAGGTAAGGGGCATGAGGATTACCAAATCTTAAAGGATAAAACGATCCATTTCGATGATCGTGAAGAGGCGCGAGCAGCCCTCAAGGAGATCTAATATGGCAGAATTTACATTGTCTCAAGTGGTTGAAGCCACTGCGGGGACGAGTGCACATACCGACAATATTAAGTTTTTAGATGTGTCTACTGATACAAGAACTATTGAATCAGGATTTTATTTGTAGCCTTAAAGGCGATACCTTTGACGGTCATGATTTTATCAATACGGCCATTGAAAAGGGTGCTACAGGTGCTATTGTAGAAAAAGGTCGTGCCGTAGAAGGTATTGCTTGTATTGAGGTAGAAAATACCTTGGTAGCATACCAAAACTTGGCACGATATCATCGTCGCCGTTTCGATATTCCTGTAGTAGCTATTACTGGTTCCTCTGGTAAAACTACGACAAAGGAAATGGTAGCAGCTGTACTAGGTACAGAATTTAACGTTTTAAAAACAGAGAAAAACTTTAATAATGAAATTGGCTTGCCAAAAACATTGTTACGTTTGACCGCTGAGCATGAAGCCTGTGTTGTTGAAATGGGGATGCGTGGTCTTGGTCAAATTGAAGAGCTCGCATTAATCGCTGAACCAACTATGGGTATTATTACGAATGTTGGTACGAGCCATATCGAGCTATTGGGCTCTCGTGAAGCCATTGCAGAAGCAAAAGGGTGAGTTAATTTGTTGTTTGCCAGAAAATAGTGTGGCGATTCTCAATGAAGATGATCCATATGTTAAGGCTATGGATAGCCTGGCTAAAGGTAAAACTATTACCTATGGCATTGAACGTAATGCTACATGTATTGGCAGTCATTTGCGCTATAAAAAAGACGGTATCAAGTTTACTTGCAAATGTTATGACGAAGTCTTTGATATTTTCTTGCCTATGATTGGTGAACACAATGTATATGATGCATTGGCAGCCATCGTAGCAGGCCGTGTGTTGGGGATTAAATCCAATACAATTCGTAAAGGCTTAAGCGAATTTACAGGCACTCCTATGCGCCAAGAAATCGTACCATTTGAAGATATCGTTATCTTGAATGACGCATATAATGCAAATCCTTCCTCTATGGCTGAAGCAATTAAAGCTTTGGGGCAATTAGAAGGAAAACGTAAGATTGCTATGCTCGGAGATATGCTTGAACTTGGCGATTTCTCTGAAGATGCACATCGTGAAATCGGTCAATTATTGGCTGAAGAGGGTTATAGTGTAGTATTCACCTTCGGTGATGCAGCTGCTTTTATAGCTAAAGAAGCAAAAAAAGCAGGATTAACTACATTCCGTTGTAATAGCCATTTAGAAATGGCCAATGCCTATAGCGATATTCGTGAAAAGGGATGTTATCCTTGTAAAAGGTTCCGTGGTTTGCGAATGGAGCGCGTTGTTGAAGAATTAAAGATCGAGAATAAAAGATAACGGCTAGTTGTATCTAGCCGTCATCTGTTTATTAATAAGTAGAGGATTCATATGATATATCATATTCTGTTAGCCTTTGTAGTGACCTTTATCATTACAGTCGTGCTAGGTAAAATCGGTATTCCTATGTTGCGTTCTTTGCACGCACAACAAAGTATTCGTGAAGAAGGTCCTGAAAGCCATCAAGCAAAAGCTGGTACACCGACAATGGGTGGTGCTTTCATGATGATTGCTTTAGTTCTTGGTGTCGCTATTTTTGCACCTTGGAATGTAGGCACAGGGATGTTATTATTCCTAACATTAGGTCATAGTTTATTAGGTTTCTTTGACGATTTTGTAAAAGCCGTTAAAAACGTAATCTTGGTTTAACAGCTAAGCAAAAATTATTGGGCCAATTTATTTTGGCAGCTGTATTCTGTTACTGCATTACTGAAATTATGGTTGTTCCTACCACATTGTGGATTCCTGTAGCAGATGTACAACTTCAATTAGGTTGGGGTTATTATGTATTGGCGTTCTTAATTATCGTAGGTGCTACAAATGCTGTAAATCTTACCGATGGCCTTGATGGTCTTGCAAGCGGTACATCCGCAGTGGCGGCGATTGCCTTCTCCGTTATTGGTCTTATGGCTGCATCTATGACGAACTCTATTGGTGCTGAAAGCGTTGCTTACTTTGGTGCTATTGTGGCCGCTGTATGTCTTGGCTTCTTGGTATATAATGTAAATCCAGCTAAAGTATTCATGGGTGATACAGGTTCATTAGCATTAGGTGGTGCTTTTGCAGCAATGGCTATTTTAACTAAAACAGAATTGTTACTTGTTGTGATCGGTGGCATTTTTGTTATGGAAGCATTATCTGTTATTATCCAAGTTATTTCCTTTAAGACACGCGGTGTACGTGTATTTAAAATGAGCCCTATTCATCATCATTTCGAATTGTCTGGATGGGCAGAACAAACCGTAGTTAATCGCTTCTGGTTTGCTGGTGCTGTATTAGCCGTTATTGGTGTAGTATTAGCGACCATAACTTTATAAGATAATACTTAACGGAACCCGTAAATAATGGTATGCTTATAGGATAGGAATACATTATTTTTGTAGATAATTTAGGTGATACAGATGGAATACGGAGATAAACATATACTTGTACTTGGCGCTGGTGCCAGCGGTATAGGCGCATCCTGGGTATTAGCCCAAGTGGGTGCTCATGTTGTGTTAAATGATTATAAGCCTGTAACGTTGCCTGCTACGGAGGAAGGACGTCTAGTTTCTGCTGGGGTAGAAATTATTACAGGTCGTCAAGATGAATCCTTGCTAGATGGCGTGGATCGTATCGTTATTTCTCCAGGTATTTCTTTAGATATTCCCATTGTAAAAGCAGCTCAAGCTCGCGGCATTGATGTGGTTAGCGAAGTAGAGTTAGCTTACGAAGTATCTAAATCACCTATCGTAGCTGTTACTGGTACAAATGGTAAGACTACGACTACAACCTTATTAACTAAAGTGCTAGAAGGTTCTGGAAAGCCAGTTCGCGTTGGTGGGAACATTGGCGACTCTCTTAGTGAAGTGGCCTATTCGATGCCAGCAGGCGGTTTTTTAGTAGCCGAGCTATCTAGCTATCAATTAGAGACAATTAAGCATTTTAGACCTATTGGGGCTATTATGCTCAATATTACGCCAGATCATTTAGCGCGTCATAAGACGATGGAAAACTATATTGCAGCTAAGGAACGGATCTTTGAAAACCAATTGAAATCAGATTACTTAGTTCTCAACATTGATGATTCTGTAGTGGCTGATATGGAGCATCGTGCGCCTAGTCACATTCTACAAATTAGTCAAAAACAAACTGTCGAGAATGGAGCATATTATGCTAATGGTCAGTGTTATGTAGTAAAGAACGGCGTAGCGACAGCTGTTATTGGCGATGAAGATATTCATATTCCAGGTAGTCATAATATCGAAAATATCTTAACGGTTATTGCTTTAACCTATGCGTTAGGTGTACCTGTAGTGGAAATCCATCGCATTATTAGCGAATTTCACGGTGTAGAACATCGGTTGGAACGGGTTAAAACAATCGATGGGATTACATTCTATAATGACTCTAAGGCGACCAATGTTGATTCTGTAGTTAAAGCTTTGGAATCTTTTGATAAACCAGTTATTCTGCTGGCTGGTGGTCATGATAAAATGACACCTTTAGAAGAGTTTATGCAGCTTGTTAAAGAAAATACAAAAGCTGTCATTTTTATGGGGGAAGCAGCAGAACGATTTGAAGCGGCTGCAAAAGAGGCTGGTGTAGAACCTATTTACCGCGCTTTATCTATGAAAGACGCTGTAGAACAAGGTTATAAATTAGCTGAGTCTGGTGATATTGTATTACTATCTCCAGCTTGTGCAAGCTTTGACTGGTACAGTTGTTTCGAAGAACGCGGTGACGACTTTAAAGCTTGTGTTCAGATGTTGCAAGAAGGGGGACACCATTAATGAGAAAAAATCATTATTTCTGGTGGTGGCACTGGTGGACATATATATCCAGCAATAACTATATATAAGGAAATCATGAAACAACACCCTGATGCAAAGGTTTTATATGTAGGGACAAAGCAAGGCTTAGAAGCTACATTAGTTCCTAAAGAGGGATTGAGTTTACTACGATTCCCGTACAAGGTTTGCAACGTCAATTATCATTGGGTACATTAGTCACATTAGGTAAAACTGCGTTAGGCATAGTTAAAGCTAATGCTATTATTTGTAAATTTAGACCTGATGTGGTAATTGGTACGGGTGGTTATGTATGTGGTCCTATTCTCATGGCCGCTGCATTACATAACATTCCAACCTTAATCCAAGAGCAGAATGTCATTGCAGGCATTACTAATAAAATTTTGAGCCGTTTTGTTGATGTTGTAGCGATGGGCTATAAGGATGCAGCAGCATCTTTTTCTAAAGCAAAACGCGTAGTGTATACTGGTAATCCAGTTCGTCCTGAGGTGTTAGTTGACTCAAGAACAGCGGGACGCCATTATTTTAACTTAAGTGATGATACTTTCACAGTACTCATAGCAGGTGGTTCTCGGGGGGCGCGAACCATCAATAATGCCATGATTGATGTACATAAGCATTTCCAAGGTAAAGAAGGGATTAAATTAATCCATATTACAGGCAGTGGAGAGTATGAATCTGTACTATCTCAATTGGGTATTACCGATGGGGAAGGCTTGGGTCAATCATCTTTAATTTTGCCATATTTACATGATATGCCAAAGGCGCTAGCCGCTGATTTGGCTGTATTTAGATCTGGTGCCATAGGTCTTGCTGAATTAGCAGTTCGTGGTATTCCATCTGTATTGGTGCCGTATCCATATGCAGCGGAAGACCATCAAACCTATAATGCGCGTATCTTTGTGCAAGAAGGGGCGGCTCACATGATCGTTGATAAAATGTTGAGTGCTCACGACTTAATAGGTGAAATTGAGATGTTTATGGACAACCGTGATTTGTTGGCACAAATGGGAGAACGAGCATTGCAGTTGGGCAAACCAAATGCAGCTCATGATATTGCAAAACTTGCATTATCTATTGCAAAGTAACAAGGAGAGCTTTTATGTTAGACGGTATTCACAAGATTCACCTCATTGGTATCGGTGGATCTGGCATGCGTGCTATAGCGAATATTTTAATTCAAAAAGGTTATGACGTATCTGGTTCAGATGTAGCTGAATCTACAGTTATTTCTAAGTTTAGAGAAATGGGTGCTACGGTTCATATTGGTCATAATAAAGAATATGTAAATGGTGTAGATGCTGTAGTTCGTTCTACAGCGATTCGTGAGGATAATCCTGAAATCGTTGCCGCGAAAGAACAAGGAATTACCATTTTGCATCGCTCTGATATTGTAAAAGCAGTGCTTGATGTAACGGATGGCATCGCAGTAGCAGGGGCACATGGTAAGACTTCTACTACATCTATGATTGGCCAAATTTTAGTAGAAGCCGATGCAGATCCTACGGTAATTATCGGTGGTGAAGTAGATTACCTTAAAGGCAGCAGCTGTCTTGGTAAAGGTCACTTCTCCGTTGTAGAGGCGGATGAAAGTGACGGGTCTTTCTTGAAGTTGCGTCCACATACTATCGTTATTACTAATATTGAAGATGATCATATGGATCACTACAAAACGATGGAGAATTTGCTTAATGCATTCTGTGAGTTTGTAGAAACATTACCAGAAAATGGCAAGGCCATCGTATGTGGCGACAATGAAAGTATTCGCTATGTTATGAATCGCGTAAAACGCAACTTTATTACTTATGGCTTAGATGATAGTAATGATTATGTAGCTAAAAATATTCATTATGTAGATTCTACGTTGGTATACGATATATATCATAAAGGTATTAATATTGAGCGCGTTCGTTTGCGTGTACCTGGTGACCACAACGTATTGAATTCTTTAGCGGCATTTATTGTGGCTCATGATTGTTGTGGCGTAGAAGCACGTGTTATTACTAAAGGCTTAGGCAAATTTATAGGCGCAAAACGCCGTTTTGAAACGAAAGGCCATGTAGCTGGCGTGTGGGTTGTAGATGATTATGCTCATCATCCTACAGAAATTAAAGCTACTTTGAAAGCAGCAAAAGAACTTGAGAAACATCGTGTCATCTGTGTATTCCAGCCACATCGATTCTCACGGACAAGTTTGTTGAAGGATGAGTTTGCTACTGCTTTCACAAGCGCTGATGAAGTATACATGACAGACATTTATAGCTCAGGTGAAGATCCAATCCTGGTATTGATGGGACTACGATTCCAAATGCCATCAAAGAGGCTACCGGTCAAGACGTAAATTATGTACCATCTGTTGATGATTTACCTGAAGTATTGGCAAAAGTAGTAAGACCAAATGACTTGGTTATTACAATGGGCGCTGGTTCTATCAATCAATATGGCCCAAAATTATTAGCGATATTGGAGGAAGGCTTACAATGAAAGATAAACAAATAATCGTATTGATGGGTGGTCCTTCCGAAGAAGCTGAAGTATCTCGTCGCACAGGTGCTGCTATTGCAGAAGCACTTGTGAGCAAAGGGTATAAGGCTCAAACATTAGAACTTAATCCTCGTACAGTATTGAAAGATATCGATTCCTTAGGCGGTGAAGTCGTATTTAATGCTATTCATGGTCGCTATGGTGAAGATGGTGCTTTGCAAGGCCTTTTAGAAATGGCAGAAATCCCATATACTGGCTCGGGCATCATGGCTCATGCTGTGGGCATGAATAAAAGTAAGTAAAGACGTATTTAAAGGCGCTAATATTCCAACTGCAAGATCTGAATCCTATAATGGTAATCTTGAAGCTGCAGAGGCAATTATCGATCATATTCGTAAAGAATTTACTATTCCTGTAGTTGTTAAGTCTGCTACGCAAGGCTCCAGCATTGGCGTTACAATTGTTCGTGAGGAATCACAATTAGAAGCAGCAGTAACAGAGGCTCTTAAATATGATCAATTCGTAGTAGAACAATTCCTTGATGGTCGCGAGTTTACGGTGGCTGCTTTGGATGGTAAAGCATTGTCAGTTATTGAAATTCGTCCACATTCTGGCGAATATGACTACAAGAGCAAATACACTGTAGGTGCTACAGAATACTTGGTACCAGCACCTATTAGCGACGAAATGACTGCTGAAATGCAACGCATTGGGGAACTTGTGTATCGCGAGGTGCAAGGTAGTGGGGTTATTCGTGTAGATATTATGACAGATCATGCAGATAAAATGTATGTTCTTGAGTACAATACTGTTCCTGGTATGACGGCAACGTCTTTAGTACCAAAAGCAGCTAATGAAATGGGAATCGATTTC
>SCPO01000036.1_pt1:37500-40582 | contig 40582 bp, 42 predicted proteins | sample 6106821 | NCBI WGS metagenome assembly SCPO01 (sample SAMN10720448, study PRJNA508395) | human gut metagenome | isolation source: Participant 2 stool, 0 month | host: Homo sapiens | collected 2017 | reverse complement strand
TATTATTATTCAGAAGAAAATGTTTTATAATTCTCTCTCCAACATTATTCCATGTGTAATTTTTTTTGTATTCTTCATGAGCTCTGTATACCATATTTTCATAATATGCTGTATCATTCAACAATTTATCTGCTTTTGCGCATATATCATCAACATCATTAATTCTATACATTTCTGCTACATTATCTAAAATATTCATTCTATATTTATTAGAATCTGTCATGACTACAGTATTATTAGCCATTGCATATATCCTGTCATGCACTCCATTTTAAAAAGGTGATGAGTCTGCTAACACTCTGCTTTGTGCGATTATTTCACATGATTTCTCAAACGATACGGGTTTAATTATTTTTACATTTTTCTTACATGACTTATCATATTTTTCCCACCATTCACCTGCAATTTTTAAAGGAAAACCGTTATCAGCCAGCGTATCTATCAATTTCTTTCTATAATAATTTCTTATATACATTTCTACAAGATAATATTTATTTAACAGTTCAGCTTTAGGCTCTATATTGATAGAATCTTCTATACTTAATTCTTCATTATTCATAATTCTGTCTATCATTGACAACATATCATTTTTCTCTCTGATTCCACATCTCAATATGTGTTTCATATACACATCTGGTTTTCGAATAATAAATAATATGTTTTTTCTTTCTTATTTGTATCTGATGTACACATGTTCAGCTCCAAGATTAATCTGATACGCATCCTTAATCCATGGATAATATTTTTTTATATATTCGCAATGATTCCCGTCTACAGAAAACACATAATAATTATTCAGCCGACACGATAAAGTTGTGTGATGATACAACGGATGATCAATATAAAATTATAAAATGGTGCATCAATGTTATCCAGATAATAACTATCATCATCCATTATTAGCCTGGGTAATTTCGAGTTAAAATCTATTATGGCATCAAATTTTTTATTCACATACCTTTGTAACAAATCTTCTGCCGACCGTTCAATTATTTTATCTGAATTTATTGATGCTGGTTGTGCAATTTCTGTTCTGCTGATGGTATTGAATATTCTGGGATTTCACAAAATTCACACTGACACCCATAATTTTGCAATGCTTCAATGATTTTTTCTGCAAAATATCTTCCGCTGTTATAACATAACTGTCTTGTCACAAATATTAATATTTTCATTTTACAATCTGTCCCAATTCTCAAAAAAATCGAAAAAAAAGCTTTAACCCATTCGGATTAAAGCTTTAAGAGGCGACAACCAGATTCGAACTGGTGATCAGGGTGTTGCAGACCCACGCTTTACCACTTGGCTATGTCGCCTTATTATTAATAAATGACTCAAGGGGATTTGAACCCTGATACCACCGTGAAAGGGTGGTGTCTTAACCGCCTGACCATGGAGCCGTAATAAAGAATTCATGGGCAAGTGCATGCCACTTATTCTTAGCTCCAGTGAGTCTCGAACCTACAACAACTCGGTTAACAGCCGAGTGCTCTACCATTGAGCTATCGAGGATTATCACTAATGTTTCCATTATGTGAAAAATGTAAGCCACATAGCAGCTTACTTTTAAAAGGATTGCTCGCTAAAACTGCACATTAAATATATCATATCGTATCTGTCTTTGCAAATACTTTTCATCCGATTACTCTTAAGAATAACTCTCTTTGTTCTATCAAACCGTCTTAACCTTTTCTCTTGGTTAAGCCCTCGACCTATTAGTACAGATCAGCTCCATATGTCACCACACTTCCACTTCTGCCTATCTACCTCGTCGTCTTCAAGGGGTCTTACTAACTTATGTTATGGGATATCTCATCTTGAGGGGCTTCACGCTTAGATGCTTCAGCGTTTATCCCGTCCCGACTTGGCTACCCGGCTATGCATTTGGCAATGCAACCGGTGCACCAGAGGTCAGTCCATCCCGGTCCTCTCGTACTAAGGACAGCTCCTCTCAAATATCCTACGCCCACGCCGGATAGGGACCGAACTGTCTCACGACGTTCTGAACCCAGCTCGCGTGCCGCTTTAATGGGCGAACAGCCCAACCCTTGGGACCGACTACAGCCCCAGGATGCGACGAGCCGACATCGAGGTGCCAAACCACTCCGTCGATGTGAACTCTTGGGAGTGATAAGCCTGTTATCCCCAGGGTAGCTTTTATCCGTTGAGCGATGGCAATCCCACTTTCATACCACCGGATCACTAAGTCCTACTTTCGTACCTGCTCCACCCGTCGGTGTCGCAGTCAAGCTCCCTTCTGCCTTTGCGCTCTTCGAATGGTTTCCAACCATTCTGAGGGAACTTTGAGCGCCTCCGATACTCTTTCGGAGGCGACCGCCCCAGTCAAACTCCCACCAGACATTGTCCCCAGCCGGGTCACGGCTGCAGGTTAAGCCCAGTACTGCGGGGTGGTATCCCAACATCGACTCTGATGCATCTGGCGACACATCTTCTCAGTCTCCCACCTATCCTGTACATGCAATACCGAACCCCAGTATCAAGCTAGAGTAAAGCTCCATGGGGTCTTTCCGTCCTGGCGCAGGTAACCAGCATCTTCACTGGTATTTCAATTTCACCGGGTGCATTGTCGAGACAGTGCCCAAATCATTACGCCTTTCGTGCGGGTCGGAACTTACCCGACAAGGAATTTCGCTACCTTAGGACCGTTATAGTTACGGCCGCCGTTTACTGGGGCTTAAATTCAATGCTTCACCTTACGGCTAACATCTCCTCTTAACCTTCCAGCACCGGGCAGGCGTCAGCCCATATACCTCACCTTTCGGTTTTGCATAGACCTGTGTTTTTGCTAAACAGTTGCTTGGGCCAGTTCTCTGCGGCTCCATCTCTGGAGCACCCCTTCTCCCGAAGTTACGGGGTCATTTTGCCGAGTTCCTTAACAATGCTTCTCCCGCCGGCCTTAGGATTCTCTCCTCATCCACCTGTGTCGGTTTACGGTACGGGTACATCAAACACAATAGCGGCTTTTCTCGACACAAGCTCCACATGCTTCGCTACTTTAGTTCGCTCCACATCGCGCCCTTGAGTTGACAGACGGATTTGCCTATCTGTCCTCTGCTGCGCT
>SCPO01000036.1_pt1:0-32500 | contig 40582 bp, 42 predicted proteins | sample 6106821 | NCBI WGS metagenome assembly SCPO01 (sample SAMN10720448, study PRJNA508395) | human gut metagenome | isolation source: Participant 2 stool, 0 month | host: Homo sapiens | collected 2017 | reverse complement strand
TAACATTTGCCAATTCAGATTCTGGAATTGCTTTAACTGCATCAGTCAGACTCTCTGGAAGATTGATTCTGTTTCCAACCTCACCTATAACTTTATTGACTTCATCTGAATAGCTGCTTATATGATTAATATTTACATCTAATAAATTCCTCTGATTCGCAATAAAATAATCATCAATTTCTTTATTATTTGATAACAACTCATATATGGATTGTGATAAATTTTCATCCAGATTAGTTCCGCTTTTTACCGCTGATGTTGCCAATGGTGCAACAATTACCGCAGCTATTATTGTTATAAGTATTGACGCCAGCGAAAGAACTATTCTTATAACGCCCTTTCTCCATCCCACAACAGCAAATATTCCAAGAATTAATATCACTCCTATTAAAAGCATTTTGTTCCCCCTTATCACTTCAGTTTGATTGTCTGTATATATTTGGAATTCACAAGTGTATAATCTCCTCTGGTTCCCTTTGGCAACACATTAATAACCGGCATGTCAAATTCTATATCTGCCAGCTTTTTGCCTCTCAGATTCATCAGAACAAATGTTGATGCATTATTCATAATTATACTTTTTCCATCAAACTTAATATCTGTATATTGAACTGCAAATGTAGTGTTAAATATTTCTTTTCCAGCTATGTTGTAAACTACAAGTTTATATGGATCTCCCGAATCAGAATTATTCTCAACAACACCTATGTACTGGTCACTATAAAATATTTTTTCTATTTCATTATTAATTTCAATTGTGTGCTCAAGTGACGGATATTCTTTTATCTTATAAATGCTTATTACATTTTCTCCAACAGCAACAGCCATTGTATCATTTATAAATTTCACATCACCAACAATTATATCATCATAATTAAATCCGCCGACAACTCGTTCCGTTTCATTTTTTCCAACATCAGAAAAATTGTAAAAAACAACATTTGTTTTTATCTCATCACCACTCACCTTTATAAATGACGCTATAAGCTTCTTGGCATCTGATGAAATACTAATATCTAACGGATAACCATCACCCGACAAAGTTGTCTTCACACTGTATATTTTATCTCCATTTGTATCATACATATTAATGTAATTGGCATGATTATCCTCTAGGACTGTCGCTATTTTACCAGTTGAGGAAACCTCAACCTGCAATATTGGCATAGAAGTATCGGCCTTTCCGACTTGTCCATCCTGATTAAATGAATATGCTGTACTTCCATTAATATCAGCAACAGCTATAGAATTTTCACATATGCTTACTGCCGGGTTCTGCATTGAATATGTCTGGTTCCATATAGCCTTGCCATTTCCCTTATAATATGAAATACCATCATTGCTATACCTTACATATCCATCTGCAAATGAAACATACCTGGAAGATTCTATATCATCCCTGTTAGTTGAATTAACAACTGAATATGATGTATAATCATAATTGTCCATAAATCTCAAAGCAATATATACACCAGCTGCAATTAACGCTATTATAAATACTGTTGCACATATAACCCTTATTTTATGTCTGCGTATCTTTCTTTTTACTGTTTCATCATCAAGAACATCCTCTGATTGTTCTAAAGACGCTGCCGCCTGTGAATTTATGCTGATTACTTTTCTGACCGGCGCATTTCTGTCACCATTAAATCTTGATTTTCCAGATATTATATCTGCCATATTAATCCCCTTTTTATTGCATCCTCTAACATAGCTAATTATACAATATTAGGGAATTTAATCAAGGAAGTTTTATCTGCTGTCCTATGTATAATACATTTTCATCTTTTATATCATTATATGCAGTTACCTCTTTACATTTTGATGTGTCACCATAATACTTTTTACATATTCCCATTATTGTATCCCCAGATTTCACCGTATATATCACAGGCTCCTTAACTGTTGCTGCAACCACCTGCTCCTCCGTCTGTACAACAGTTGTCACATCAAAACTTTCCGTTGCTGTCGCAATTATGCTTGTCCCTTCTGTTTCTGCTTCTGTAGGATATACACCGCCCTCTAATTTATTGACTGGTACAACCGTATCCGCTTTTGTCGAATCATTTCCTGACATCTGTACCATAAGACTGCTTATTGATTTGTCAAACTTTTTCATTTTCTGGTAATTATTCATCAGATTAATTCCAATAACAAGAATGACTACAACCATAAATGTGCTTACACCGTACATAAATCTTGTACTCTTTTTCTGTTCTCTCAGTTCCTCTTTTTCCTTAATTATATTACGTATAGATTTCATTACCTTGTCCGGTCCCTCTTCACTTGAACTCCGTTCTCTTCTCTCTAACATATATTCCTGCATCTCATAATTCCGCTCATAAAAACATACATATCCTTTTTGTTTTTTCAACTCACCATTTTCATAAAGATAAAAATTCTCTTCCTTCTCCACTGTATCAATAAGATAAAATGTTTTCATTGTTCCCGCAAAATTATCCAGATGTATTTTCTTTAATTTAAGCATTCTTTCAGGCGTAACTTCAGGAATAGCTGCAAACCAGCCTACAACTGAAAGATCCGGGAAATATTTTTCAACATCTGTATATATTACATTCCATACATTTTCATTAAAATACACCCCTTTTTCTTCAACCTCTTTCCCAAGTTTTGCTTTTATTATACCTTTTATAAAAACACATTTTTCTTCTCCATCCACCTGATTGTCCCCAAGAAGAACTCCAGCCTGTATATCCGATGGATTATTGTATGCTATTGAATTTATATATGTAAAAGCATAATCTTCTATATATATTTTCTTATCAGAGTTCACTTCGCCTATCTGTTTAATATTTTTCGGTCTCCTTATGGCCGCACCTCTTGTACCTTTTTTTGACTTATCTGAATTTTCTTCATTACAAATTATTTCTATCATGGTGCCTCCTTTTACTCTTTTCATCAGAATAATATCACTGTAATAAAGAAAAAATTATCAGATTTTGTCAGCGCGAAAAAAATATTAAAAATAATTTTGTAATAATCATTAATTCTACAGCGTACACATTACTAAAGAGCCTGTCTCTGTCAGATAATAATCGGAGGTATATATGCTTTATTACTTTAATTCAACCAATTCTTCTTCTGGAGTAAAAATGGGAAAAATGCTCTGTGATATCGTATCCAAGAATATTCTCCCTAATCAGGAAATCATTATTTTATGTATAGGAAGTGACCGTTCTACCGGTGACAGTCTTGGCCCACTAATTGGTCACCAGTTCAGGGATTATATTTCCCCTGGTATGTATCTCATCGGAGATCTTAACCAGCCTGTTCATGCTGCCAATCTTAATTACTGTCTTAAAACCATAAGCAAAACATTTGATAATCCTTACATAATCGCAATAGATGCTTCTCTTGGCAAAGAAGATCATGTTGGTTATATGACTCTCGCAACTGGTCCTTTAAAGCCCGGACTGGGTGTTAAAAAAAAGTTGCCCGAAGTGGGAGATATTCACATTACAGGAATTGTTAACTCTTCCCGTGATATGGAATTCTCTACACTTCAGACAACCCGCCTGTCAATAATATTTCAGATAGCTGATGCAATTGTGCTTGCATTAAGAACATTTAATGACGATTATTATATACAGCAAGAGCCTGCGCTATCGTATCTGCTGCGCCAGACTTCATAATTGAATTCAATTCCGAAAGCCTGTCAACACTCATAAATTCTTTTCCTAGATACGCTTCATAATTAGATGATATATATATCCTCTGCTTCTTGACCAGATCATCCAGATCATCATATTCATCCTTTTTCTTTTTTAATTCTGCATCCATGCTGGTTATTTTATCGTCATAACGATTGTTTATTTCACTTATAATGTCAGCTTTGGTTGTATTTTCAAATTCCTCCAAAGCTGCATTTTTTTCTTCCTCAATGCCAGAAATTTCATCATGAAGCGCATTAATCTTTGAATCATAAGATTCAAGACCATACATATCCTCATTCCTGTCCTTGCGTATATTTCTCTCAATTTTCTTGATTCTCTTCTTGTTATCGCGTATCTGCATTCTGGTATTCTGAGCTGCAATTATCGTATCCTTATGTTTCAATAGCACACCCTTATATATTCCTTTAACAAGAATCAAACATAAAATTGGCATTAAAATACTATAAAGCAGAAGAATCCAATCTGGAATCACTGGCAGAAAATACAACAATACTGGTATCACCGCAAAAAGAACTAATAATAACGATACATCAATTACATAATCCAAAAATTTTCTGGCGTTAAAAGCCGCGATAAATATCTGACTGTTACACATTTTTGAAATATTCTCATGTATAAAAGCCTCATTTATCTGTTCTGCCAAATCACAATTTTCCGCTCTTAAAGACGCTGTTTCAGAATTAATCCGTTCCTTAACGCCTGCCATCTTAGCCTTATCTCTGGCAGCAGTAACATTTTTTATTTTATCTTTATCAGCATTGATTGATTTATCGTATCCATCACATATTGCGTCTATACTTGCTTTTATTTTAGAATCAGTTTCATTCTGCTTTTCTTTGTTTGTGTTATCTAACTCTCTTGAAATATCTTTTACGCTTTCAGAAAGCTTCTCAAGCCTTTCTTTTTTAGAGTTATGTTCTTTCATATCTCCAATTATCTGTTCCAGCTGTTTCTGATTCCCATTAAGTATATTCTGTTCTGCCATCTGCTCACCAACTTCCGTATACACTAATATTTCATCTTATTATTTGTTATCTCTATAATAATTAATAAGACATCCATCAAGAATTATCTGTCTTTCATCATCTGTAAGCTCATCAAGCTTAAGTTCGAACTCTTTCATATCTTTATTAACAACAAATGCCTTGATTGTAGACACTTTGTTCTTAATCGCATCCTGAATCTCCGGAATAAAGATATAATCTCCATTCTCAAAAGGAAGCTCTCCCTTATCAATTATGAATGGAAGCATACCCCAATTGATAAGATTTGAACGATATCTCTTAGTCGCATACTCATTAGCAATGTTAGCCCATCCGCCAAGTACCTTCTGACATGATGCTGCCTGCTCTCTTGCTGAACCATCGCCCGGCTTAACTGCAAATATAGTGCTTCCAACACCAACATTAGACTTATGAACATCATATGTTTCTTTAATCTTATGCATGATGTCTCTGAGCTCTGGTAAGGCTTCTCCCATGCACTGTCCAGCTTCTCTTGCCTTCTCTGCTTTCTGTACTTCCTTAGCACGTCCTACATATGCAGGATCCTTTCTTGAAAGCGCGAATTCAGCAAGACCAAGAGGATTAGATCTGAATGATGATGTCTCTCCTGATGGAATAAGTTCATCTGTTGTTGTAACCGGATCATGTATCTCAGATACAACCTTAATAATAAGGTTCTCTGGAAGTGCAACCATCTCTGGCCAATCTTTGATATTAGGTCCGAACTGGATTTCCTGTTCTGGATCTGCAACCCCCTTGCTGTCAAATACTCTGTTAGCATAGATTGAGCTGTCAAAATGGTATGCTGGTCCTGTAAACTCTACATCAACATCTGTAGCTGCTGTAAGGTATCCCTTATTAGCTGCTGTTGCTGCAATAGAACGTGCATCCATAAGTGCAACAGATGATATCTGACCATTCTGTAACTTAGAACCCTCTCTGTTAGGGAAGTTTCTTGTTGAATGTCTGATTGAGAATGCATTATTAGCAGGTGTATCTCCTGCACCAAAGCATGGTCCGCAGAATGCAGTCTTAACGATTGCGCCTGTCTCCATAAGATCTGCAAGTCTTCCATTTCTTGCAAGTTCAACATAAATCGGTGTACTTGCAGGATATACGCTAAGCGTAAACTCATCTGCACCAATAGACTTTCCTTTAAGAATGTCTGCAGCTGCACATATGTTTTCAAAACCACCACCGGCACATCCGGCGATAATTCCCTGATCAACATAAAGTCTGCCATTCTTAATCTTATCCGTGAGCTTATATTCAACCTGTCCATCAAGGCTTACAAGAGCCTTCTTCTCTACATCATGGAGAATATCTTCAAGATTAGCATTAAGCTCTTCAATTGTATAAGTATTGCTTGGATGGAATGGCATAGCAATCATTGGCTTGATTGTGCTTAAATCCACATATACAACACCATCGTAATAAGCCACATTTCCAGGATTAAGTTCCTTGTAGCTCTCACTTCTTCCGTGAATATCATAGAATTCCTTAACCTTATCATCTGTTCTCCAGATAGATGAAAGACATGTTGTCTCTGTAGTCATAACATCTACGCCAATTCTAAAATCAGCACTGAGTGATGAAACACCAGGTCCAACGAACTCCATAACTTTATTCTTAACATAACCGTTACCAAATACTGCACCTATAATAGCAAGTGCAACATCCTGAGGACCAACACCCTTTGCTGGTTCTCCTGTCATGTAGATAGCTACTACTCCCGGTCTGTTAATATCATATGTCTTATTAAGAAGCTGCTTAACAAGCTCTGGTCCACCTTCGCCCATAGCCATTGTTCCAAGAGCTCCATAACGTGTATGGCTGTCTGAACCAAGAATCATCTTTCCACCTTCAGCCAGCATTTCTCTTGCAAACTGGTGGATTACAGCCTGATGAGGTGGCACATATATTCCGCCATATTTCTTTGCACATGTAAGACCAAACATATGGTCATCTTCATTAATAGTTCCGCCAACTGCACAGAGACTGTTATGACAGTTAGTAAGTACATAAGGAATTGGGAATTTTTCAAGCCCTGACGCTCTTGCTGTCTGGATAATTCCAACAAATGTAATATCATGAGAAGTCATCTTATCAAACTTAATCTTTAACTTCTCCATGTTTCCAGATGTGTTATGGTTTTCAAGAATTCCATATGCAATAGTATTCTTAGCAGCCTCTTCCTTTGTTACTGAACATCCTGTCTTGGCAGCTACTTCATTCACAGCCGAAGCACTATCCTCAACAATATCGACACCGTTGATAAGATATGCTCCTCCATCACTTAATTTAATCATGCTTTCTCCTCTTTCTATATATCATTACGGTTTCCCGCTTAATATCCGTTATTCATATCCTCATTATATAACATATACAAACATTAAAGATAAGGTGTAACTTTTTCTACTATTGATGCTATGGTGTCATTATCTGCAGTTCCCGGAACCCATCCAACATTAACTGTATCACCTTTAATTCTAGGAATAATATGCATATGGAAATGAAATACTGTCTGCCCTGCTACTTCTCCATTGTTCTGAACAATATTAAGTCCATCAAAATCCAATGCTTTCTTATACGCTTTAGAAATCTTAGCTGCTACTTTAAATACATGTGCGGCAGTGTCATCATCAAGTTCATATATATTGTCAAAATGTTCCTTCGGCAATATAAGTACATGTCCTTTAGCGGCAGGACTTGCATCGAAAATAACTTTTACAATATCATCCTCATAAAGAGCATTTGTTGGAATCTCGCCGTTTGCCAGCTTGCAAAAAATACAATCATCCTTTTTCATACTATTTCCTCACTTTGCGCGAAATTTGTCGAAATACTTTTGTTTACATGTACTTCGAATATGTATATACTTTATTATATACTTTTATATGATAACTTAAAGAGTGTTCGATTACAACCTCATAGCAAAAAACTTATTAAATTAATGTCTGAAAGGATTTCTTATAATATGCTTAATAATGATGAATATAACCAACTATGTAACTTAGTAAAAAATACTCCTGATTTAAAACCTGTTATCGAAAAACTGTCTTTAATCTCTCCTTCAGAATTATCTATTAGTTCCCATAATATCAAAAATCATATTGCGTATCTGAAAACAAGCTTTCAGCTTCTAAAAAAGAAATCCCCCGAAATATCAGATAATATTTATTTCAAACGCATGGAAAAAGTACTATCTGAACTAATATGTCATATGGACCGCACTACTCTATATCGTTACAGCATGAAAGATTTAGATAGATATCCTGTATGCATTAAAGATATACTTTATGAACTTCCTGATATTATTGATGAAAATACAGACAACGACTGTAGCTTTAATTTCTCTCTTGCCGACTTGCCTGATATATCAATCAATCCTGAACATTTCAAAATGATGATGACAGAAATTGTATTAAACGCATGTGAAGCCTCTGATTATTCTGGTGAAATAACGCTCCAGTCCGATATTAATGACAATATAATTCGTATTAATATAGCAAATAACTGCACAACAGAAATTCCCAAAAATATATCCCTTGAACATATCAGCCAGCCTTTTTTCACTACAAAGAAAGGACACTGTGGTGTCGGTCTTGCAATCGTTCATCAGATATGTATGAAATATAACATTTCTGCTTCAATATATAATGCAGACAATCAGATTATATTCAGTATAATTATACCTTTATCAGACAATTAGCCTATTGAATATTCAGATTCAGATCTCGGATTAATTCTGAAATCTGAATATCTCATCTAACATTCTCAAAGTTTTAAGATTACCTCTTGCAGTCATTGCACCTGTCATAAATGCCCTATGAAAAGTATCTCTGCCTTTCACTACATTGTCAAAGGTTTCTTTTGTCAGCTTACCAATTACATCTGCCCCCTTGTTTTCCCCTAATTCAACTTTTATCTGACTTCCATCAACATATATACTTATTATTTTTTCTTTATCACTTATTGATAACATATATGTACTCTTAAATCCTGCTGCCGGTTTAAAATTATCTTTAAATACATTAATATAATAATCATCTCCGCCATTCTCCTGATCACTAAGCAATTCTTTATATATACTTGCCAGTGATTCAATATCCTGCTTTTGTGTTTTTACAAAATCATCATCAGATGCATACTTTGATAACTGTTCACTTTCTTGTGGAGTAAGTTTAATCGTATCCTTAAGCATATTATTTTTTATTGTCTGACTGCTTGATGGAAGCTGTTTTATTTTCTGTGAAATTGTTCTATATACATTCTCAGCATATTTTTCTATTATGGTATTATATTCAGAATTAAACTCAAAATCAGTTGTATCATCAATATAAGCACTTAATGCCTGACCAATCTTTCCACCAATAATCTCCCATGAATTATTTAATGCCAGAGTAACTTCTCTTTCTCCATATGTCCTAGCCATTACAACTGGAAACATATATATACTTGCTGCCTGAGACTTATCTGAATACAACCAGCATGAATCTAAAAATGTCTGCATATATCCACCCATTCCAACCCATTCAACTGTAGTTGCAAGAATAAGTCCATCTGCCTCAGTAATTGTCTGCGACAATGTTGTTATAGTGTTTTTCATTTCATATAAATTATACCTTGTAACATTAACATTTAACTCTGTAAGTACTTCCTGTATCTTGTTAATCACAAAAACTGTAGGGTCATCAACAAGACCTCTTCCACCATAATATATATTAATATTCATTGCCATAATCCCCATATATGTTTAATTACATTCACTACTTATCTATAGTGATATATCAGTCAGAATATAGCATAAAATCTAGCTTATTTCAACCTTGAAGGCTATCGCCGCCAGTTTAAGTATATCTCCATTACATAATTGTTTTTTCTCATGATTATTAAGCCTTTCTCCATTAATGTATGTTCCATTAGTTGCATTAAGATCCTCTATGCTATATATATCCTCCTGATTGCTCTCATGATATACACAACAGTGCATACGGCTTATAACTTGTGCATTCACAACTACATCTGACATTTTTTCAAGACTGCCGATAATATATGGATATTTGTTCATTGCTATTGACCTTATATTATGTTCATCTGGTGTGTGTATATCTAATTCACCTATCTGATTGTCATCCATAAGATGCAATTTTAATTTTTTCTTTTTTCTCGCTGAACCAATAAAATCTGATAACAGCATTGTTTCATTGCATAAATCATCATACATATCTGATACATTTTTTGTTTTATTAACCAGATTATTATCTTTTATTTCTTCTTTTATTGCGTAAGGGATTTCTTCCTTTTCAACAGACGTTACTGTATCAGCGTATGATTTCTTCTTTTTGAATGTATAAAATAATATTCCAGCGCCTGCACCAGTACATGCAAAAGAAACCATAGCAGGTATATTTAACGGAATCATATCTGGCAGAAACATATTAATAAGTCCAAAAAACATAATTAACGCTCCTGCTATTGGAATTTGAGATAAAGACTTTTCCTGTCTTTCTTCTTTATCTACAAGAATCTGTTCCGGAAATACTGTTGGAATTTCCCTTTTTATTTCTCTTTTAATTTCTCTTTTTTCTTCACTAATTTCTTGTGATGCTATTTTTTCATCATCCCATTGTTTTTCTGACATTCCAAACATTTTTATTAAATTGAAAGGATCATAGTCACCTACCAATACCTTCTGATATATTTCATACAATTTAACAATACACTGTTTATCCAGACTATGATCAAAATGCTCAAGTATAAACTCAAACAGCATTTTTAAGCTTTCATTAAATGTATAAGAATTAAGATTTGTATGATATACAAAATACAATTTTTTAGTTCCAACATCCATATATATGTATTTAGGTTCAATTTTCACATGATCTATATCCAACATGTAATCATCAGCAATCCTGACTATCTCAGAAATATTTATGCATATTGATTTAACATCATCCATTGTCATTTTTCCATATTCATAGAATTTACTCACCTGCTGTTTTGATGTTATATCATAATATATCCCGTATTTATTATTTACCGAATACATAGACACCTTTAAAAAATGATCTGGCTTATTGCGTCTCAGCATTTTATACTGATAATCCTCATATTCTTTTTCATCCTCTATTACCAGATAATTACTGTTATTCTGATGCTCGTATCTTACATTTATATTATCACTCCCCAAATCTTTCCCTCCTCTAATTAACTGCCTCAATTATTGCCCTCATTATTCTTATACTTTTCTCCGGCTGACTTTTCTTTATTGCCGAATCATCCACTTTCACTTTATAGTTATGTGAAAATATACATCTTTCCTTTAAATATTCTTCTGCAATTTTCTCAAAATCATTTCTTCTGTCACTATCCATTTCACTTAATTCGTTCTCTATTCCAATCTGACTTATAACATTTTCTTTTATAATTTCATCATGAATATTACATGTAAATGATATTATTAAAATAATTATCATTGAAAACACAGGAACTATAACTGCATTTTCAACCGTATAAGAAGCTCTTATCCACACAATATCACCCCCACATAAGAAAAAAGAACAAATGGCAAAAATGCTATACTGTCCTTAGTTTTAACTTTTTTCAACAACAATAATATACCTGCAAATACGCTGACCAGAAACAACGATGTCAGAAGCACTCCTAATGCCATTCTCATACCATCTAAAAAGGCTATCAATCCTATTAAAATCATATCTGCAAGTCCGAGCATTTTTCCATATATGCTAATCAGCATAGTTATACCCACAAATATAAAAAAATATATCAGATGAATACCCCCTATCGTCTGCTTCTCTCTTATAAGACATATTACTTTTATGATTATGGAAAATATAGAAAATATAATTAACATCCATAATGGAACTGCTTTTCTCTTTATATCCGTAATCCCCATAATTAACAATCCTGTCATAATAAATATATTAATCATATTCCCCCTCAGCCATTATTTTCAGCACATTTAATACAACATCTCATTGTTTTTTCTGCAATTTCCCTTTTTATGCTTGTGACATTGCGTTGCAACACTTCACATGTAGAAGTTGTATGGTATCTGCGTCCGTATGGCGTATAATAAATTGTATCTGAATTTCCATCACATTTACTGCATTTATAATACTTTGCACCTGCATCATTTCTTAATTGTGAAACATCATTTATACTGGCAGTTCTTATCTGATGTAGTAAATATGTGCAATCAATATCAGTATGAAATACCTGCCCATTTTCTGTAACATAAACATACATATCCCCCTGATTGTATTCAGATGGCACATATGTGTTTCTGTCTTCCCCAAGCCAGGCATCTGTCAGACAATGTTCCTGAATATATATCCCCTGTTTCCCAAATATGTTAAATGGATTATATATTCTGTATGTAAGTTTTACTTCGATTGTGGAACTATTATCAAGTACTTTTGTTCCGGCAAAAACCCAGCCTGCATTACCACCTGTTATATAATTATCTTTGGCATAACTGCCACCTATTTCATCTATAAAAACAGTCACCAATTCAACATTGGTAATAATTTTTCTGCATATACCTGCATCATCTTCACTTTTCTTTAAACTGTTAAATATATCATTTTTATCTTCATCTGACAGTTCCTGCACCGATTCACTTATATACGCATATCTGTTTATTTTTCTTACTGTGTTATACAATGCATTATTTACCTGTGTTCTTACCATTAGTACATGCAGCATAAATATAACCGCTACTGTTGCATAGACAAATAATGGTATTACTAATGCTGCCTCCACAGTTGTCGACGCAGAAACTTGCCTATTTATGATGTATTTTATTTGGGTGAGTTGTTTAATCTAACCGCATCTCCTTTCCTGATGAGCATTCTTAATAAAAATTTTCTGCGTCAAACTGCTATTTAGAAGCTTTATGCTGCTAAATCTAATTATATATACGAACATTTCATATACTGCTTGTATATTTTCGGACGTTCCTTACATTTAAAAAAAGCTCTTGCCTGCGCCGAAACAATATAATCTTTCATTCTGAAATCTTCGTGTCCCATGCTTATCATTTTCAGTTCCATAGCTCCCATTGTCCTGTAATTCTTATGCTCCGCCTTCTCCATTACCAGCAGCATTCTTATGTATCCTTCATAATCAATACCTGAACCATCTTCATCACTGTCAGTTCCAAAATCCATTGCCAGAAGTTTTTCTAATGAAAGATTCCATGTATTTTTTGTCTTTACAAGTTCTACCTTTTTACCTGAATATAATTTCTGCAAGTCTGTAATTGCCTCTCCATATGCCCATACCGACAACACAAGATACTGTCCCGCCTTTATTATTGCCATATTACCAGTAAACCCTAATGCTCCAGATGCCAACGCATATGCCTGTGCTTTCTTTTCTTGATCCGTTATAAGATATGCCAGATTAATTCCTGTTCTTATCCCTGACAGCTTCAGCATAACCTGTTCCAGATTTTCTTTATCACTATCCCTGCCTTCAAGAATATATTCGAGTGTATAATCAAGACAATCATCCAAACTGTTTTCACTTTCTATGTAATCTGCATAACTATTGAATTTCATCATAAGATATTCATTCATAAGTAAAGCATCTTTCGTTTTATTAAATGCAGAATCTCCATTATCATATTTACCTGTCATAGAAGACGCTAATCCTGTATAGTTAATCTGTTTTTTTGATATCTTATCTGTATTAACAACTAATGCAAGAATACCTTCCGTAATCATTTGTTTTATCTTCTTTAATGCCTTCAGCCCTACTCCATTAGAAGAAAAATCTATTCCTGAATAATTAAATTCCATACCCTTTGCAGACAGACCTGATAACAGCCCCTGACATTTAACAACCTTCTGCCTTACTGACTTGCAATTATTCTGTAGTAACCCAACATCAAGTTCGTCAAGTACAGCACACGCTCCATCCAGAATAACCTGATTTCTCTTTAATGCATTTGTTAATGTGTATGTATCACACATCTTTAATTCTTCAGAACCCCCAGACTGCTTCATATCATTAAGATCCTGCATCATTCCGTTATATATCTCTTCTCCGATTATTTCCCTGCTTTTTTCCAGCTTATTAATGCATTCATATATGTTATCATCCACTCCCGACTTTGCAGATGTATAGCCATCCAACACATTTAATGCCTCTTTTGTTTTATTTCTGCTTGTCTCTAATGAATTTTTTAGTGCCTCGTAATTTCTCTTATAAAGCTGAGCATAAGAATTATTTCCAGATAATTCACTTTCCTCATCTCCCATTTCAAACAAACCATCAGTGTCATCTATCATATCCTGCAGTATCTGTGATACATCTACATATCCAAAAGCACTGCCCCTTACAGGATTATATATTCTAGAATCATTAACCCCCACTGTTGCCATTGTTATTTCACCATTGACCGCCATCTTTGCAAATCCCTCTGTGACAGCTTCTACATGTTTGTTTTTTATAACCAATCCGGCTTCATTAGTCCTTACCCCATCGACTAACCGGACGAGTTCCAGAATTTTTTCATCTGCATCCGCCATTTTATTCTCACATGCCGAAATATCAGATACTAATTCATTAATTATTTCTGCCTTTTCGACCTGTCTCTGTGTATCCTTTAACATATCAACAACCTCAGAATATATTCCATAATTCATATATGCAGTAATTTCTTTCATTAAATAATCGCCACCATTAGAGGTCATATATCCAAAATCATTAAATTCAACTCCCGTAAGTTCAATGTTTTTGTTCTCTGATTCTATATTCTGTTTTATATAATCTTCCGTATGCCTTTTTATTTTGTCTGTTTTTTTCATTACCAGAATATCGTATTCATTAAGCATATCATTATGGTAACATGAAAAAGCCCCTTCTATTGCCAGCATACAGGCTGACTTAATATATGTATTTCTCATGCTGTCTGATACTGACTTTATACATGTCAGTATCAGAGATAACACAATTGTCATGCTTAAAGCTGCCATTATTGTAATCTGGGCTTTTACATCTTTTTTTATCACTGAATCCCCCTATCAGATTTTATTCGCCTGATTAAACATCTTTGCAAGAATAGAATTAACCAGAGCTGTTATCTGACTTTTAAATAAAATAACCAATCCAACTAAAACTATAGTTATAAGTACCACCTCAACAACTCCCATACCATCTTCATCTTTCCAGAATTTTTTTATACCATAATATAATGTCCTCATAATTGTCTCCTTTCTTATTCACCCCGGTATTTACATATTAAATTTCATAACCGCTGGAATCATAATTATTGCCATTACAACTCCAAGCATTAAAAGCATCGGAAATAACAGCTTTGTAGTTGCTTCTTCCCCTTTAATCTTTGCTATATTTTTTTTTTTCAAATGATTCGTTAACCTCATGCTCCAGCAACACCCGGAGCTGGCTGGTTCCCTTTTTTATATTGGTCTGTAACAATGATGCCAGCTTCATATATTCTCTTGTATCACATTTTTTACCAAATCTCTCATATGCAACAGCCTCAGATATTCCAGCCTGCATATTACAATCTGCCTCATACATTTCGTCATAAGCCGGTCTTACCCCAATACTCCCCGATTGTCTTTTCCGGTTATAATCTTCCACTATCTTGTGCCATGCCATTCTTGTAGTCATCCCAGCTCCTAACAACAAAGTAAGTTTAGATACTATTTCCGAATAATCATATATCAGCTCTTTTTTTCTTTTTTTTAACAAATCTTTATTCTTCTTTTTTTCGAGTAATACAATAAGAACTACTGACACCATTCCTAGAACAAGATACAATGAAGGCGGACTGGTACTGCCTGCTGGCTCATAATCAACAGCCTGCCCATCTATATATTCAGGAAGTACTATATCAGATGCATAAGGACTGCTATCTGCTGCCTTCTTTATGCTTTCCTGGGCACTAACCTTAATCTTTGTCCTGGAGTCATACTCTGGTGCAACAACCTTTACCCCAATATCGTACTCATTTTTATATTCCCCATACCTGGTTATCAGCACAAGCTTAACTTCCTTTTCATCATTTTCGGAAAACCCCTGGTTATTTACCTTTCCATCGTATCCAACAAGCTCATAATCCGTTGAATACCACTCTAGTTCTATAATTCCATTCTGGGCTGTGTCGCACATATTCAGATCCGAAGTTATGTGTCTGACGCTTTCATTGTTCCCAAGCATATTTATCAGCGTTTCCTGGTACGCTTTTTCAAAATATTCAAAAGCCTCTTCTTCTGATAATTGCCTCGGTTCAACATTAATATCAAGTTGAGCCAGCACCCCACCATCTTTATCAAGCACATTTATCTGTCTTATCTCATCAGCTTCTCCCGGCTGTGGGCGCGTCAATGCTGTTGTCTTTACTTTATCTCTCTGATTCATAGCTGCACTTGCCCCGGCAAATATAATACTTATTACTATTGCAGCTATTATTTTCTTTTTCATATCTAACTTGTAACTTCTTTTTATTTCAAACTTCAATATTAACAATCCTCTTTGACCATACATTTGAAATAAGATATACCCCAAGACAGCAAGTCATAATAAGTACTCCAGACAAATTACCATACAAAGGCTCCACAAACTCTCTTGCCGTCACTTTAAGATATAAAATTATTAATGCTGGTATTGCACTCATAACTTTCTGCTCCATTCGTTTTCCACTTACAATAGTTTCTACTTCTGCGGCAACTTCTGTTTTTTGCTGAATAATATCCGCAGTATTCCTGATTATGGATATCAGATCACCTCCACTTCGTTTTGCATAACGAAACACCTCTGCAAAATACATGATGTCTTCAATCTTACATTCTTTAGCAAAATCATTAAGAATATCTTCAAGATTTTCATTCTGATTAATACGGAAAACTATATTTTTAAATTTCATTACTATATCCGCTTCCGATCCATAGAGAAGTATTAACTCATCTATAGCTTGTGAAAAAGCATTTTCAATCGAGTATCCAACATTCAGTGCAAATGAAACTGCCATTATTCCATCCTTAAACTGTTTTGTAAGAATACGCTTCTTCTTTGCCTCTGCTATTCTTCGGGATTCCTTAATATGCACAGCAACATACGGTATCAAAAGTACTGACATAAATATATTTTCATAAAAAATATATGCTGCAATTATTATTACTCCTACTCCTTCTGCAATATATTTTATGTCATTCAAGCCTGATTCCGGCGGCTTCAAGCTTTTCTGTCCTTTTAATACAGGCACTCTGCCTGACAAGCCCACCAAGTATTCTTCCATCTTTTGTCTCACCTTTTTCAACATATTTAAATAATGGCGTAAGTTCAATTTCTCCATTTTGGTAATTCCCAACTTCTGCAATCTGTACCACCTTTCTGCTTTTATCTCTCTGTCTTGCAAGATGAACAATAATATCTATTGCCGAAGCTATCTGTGTTCTGATTGCATCAACCGGCATACTCATTCCCATAAGTACCATTGTCTCAAGTCTGGTAAGCATGTCTTTCGGACTATTGCCGTGTCCTGTTGACAAACTTCCATCATGCCCTGTGTTCATTGCCTGCAACATGTCCAAAGCTTCCGCTCCTCTTACCTCACCTACGACAATTCGATCTGGTCTCATTCGAAGGCTTGATTTAATCAAATCTCTTATTGATACAGCATTTCCACCTTCTGCATTAGCCATCCTTGCTTCAAGTCTTACCATATTACTGATATTATGTAACTGAAGTTCTGCGGAATCTTCAATTGTTATAACCCTTTCATCACTTGGTATATAATCTGACAATACATTAAGAAATGTTGTTTTACCACTTCCTGTTCCGCCAGATATAAATATGTTATATCTGCTCTTAACAAGTTTTTCTAAAAAACAAGCTGCTTCCGGTGTTATTGAACCAAGCTCTATTAGCCGTTCTATTGTCAATGGTGTATCATAAAATTTTCTTATTGTTATAACCGGTCCATCAATCGCAACTGGCGGCAATACGATATTTACTCGCGAGCCATCATTTAACCTTGTATCAACAATTGGAGATGCTTCATTAACCATTCTGTTAGACATTGCAGCTATCCTTTGAGCAATATCAGCAAGCTTTTCCTCACTTTCAAACTGCCTGTCCCATTTTTTTATCCGTCCCTGCTTCTCATAAAAAATGCATTCTGTACCATTAACCATGATTTCTGTAATTTCGTCATCATCTAAAAGCTCCTGTAAAATATCCAGTTTTTTAATAGAATTATATAATCTGCTTCTTAATTCCTCCTTTTGCCTTATTGATATTATTTTTTCCCTGCTTGCCTCATATATGCATCTGTCTATGACCTGATATAATTCATCATCTGTAATATCATGCCCCACATCCAGATTCTGGTACACCTTATGACGTATAGTCTGATATAATCCCTCCATTAAGTTCCACCTGCATTTATCATCCTCTGCAAATTTTCATAATATTCACTGAACGGTAAATTCCCCCATATGTCTTCTACAGGAATATCAGGCTGTACATTAACACTGACTTTATTTAATTTTTCTGATATGTTATCCATTCCCTGCTCAATCATATATTTTTCAAAGTTCCTGATACGACTGTTTTCTATGCTATTCTCACCGCATGTAATGTAATATTCATCACAGCATTCCAGTACAGCCCATGGCATTCTGATACAATCACCTATATCAATAACAATATATGAATATCCCAGTTCTCTACCAATTGCCTGTATAAATGTTCCTATCTCCTGCGACTTTATATCTGACACATCTTCCGCACAGTCAGCTTCAGGTATATAATCCAGCCTGTCATAATGGCTTATTGAATTAGCTATATTTTTATGAAACTGATTATGATTCTGTCTGAATGTGTATAATGCATCTGATAAATTTTCATTATTATCACATTTTAATATATTAGCCACACACGAAAACGACTCAAAACTGACAAACAATGCAGCCGCTCTTTCTGACAGTATTCTTGCAATAGCAAGCGACAACACAATTCTCTTGCCACTGTTAAAACCATACACTCCTATCACCTTCAGCCTGCCACTCCTTAATGCTTTTTCTTTCTTTTCATATTTCATGACAGACTGTAATATCTGATATGATGGCTGATACTTACATACTCCGACTAAATCCTCTCCTTTTCTGGTATTAATTTCATCTGCATCTTCATCTTCTTCACATAATACAACAGTTTTACTTCCAACCCTGTCCGAATCATACTCATATGCCTCTTCACTTATCATCAGCATATCAGCCTTTTTTTCCTTAAGATACCTGTCCAGATCATTCTCTTTTGTGAATACCTGTGCATTGTACGGAATGTCATTATCATCATTAATTACAGACATCAGTCTTTTTGCATAACTTTCGTCCGAATCATATATTACACAGATATTATTTTTCCCCATACATCCACCCCCTTATTGATTTATTCACATCACAACAAATCTGTATCCAAACACAACAACATAAGCCATAAGTATTGCAACTGCATAATGAAATCCATGCATCTGCACATGACTCTTTCCTACTTCGACCCTACCAGTCTTCTTAATACACAACTCAACAACCCCTGTAATACCACCTGTTACAAGAGAAACAATCAACAACTGTGTTATCAGCGTCTTTCCAAGCAATAATCCAAGTACTGCAAAAAGCTTTACATCTCCCGCGCCAACCGCCTTTATAATATAAAAAATCAGCATTTCCGATAATCCCACCAGGGTTCCGGTTATGTAATTTCCTATATGCTCTCCAGAAAAGCCTCTTATAACAAGCATTATTACTCCCGCAATATATCCTGCAATAATCAGCCTGTTGGGTATTCTGAATGCTTTTACATCCTCTGATACTGCCCATACAATTAATATCAGCGCAATTCCTGCTGATATAACATCTGTCACTTATCCACCTCCTCAAAAAAAATGTATAGAATTACCATTTAATGCCTATACTTTTAATACAAGGCATTCAATGCCCCTAATCTCAAATATTAAGGAGTAATTCTATTGAAAATGTTTGGTAAAAAAAAGAGTCCTGCTACATATGATGAAAAATACCTGCTACAGGAACTTATGATGACTAAAAAGGCAATGTATACTGCCTATTCTAATCTTGATAATGTTACTGATCCTGACCTGATAGACTGTTATATCTACCAGCTTAATTCAGAACAGAAACGGTACAATTACCTTCTTGCAAAGGCAAAAGAATCTCAGTTATCCACGTCTGGATTCTGATTCTATAAGAATTGTTGTGTTGTACAGATACTATATATTCTATTCAATAAATTGTCAATACCTTTTCTATATTTTTATTTAAAAAATCATAAGAATTCTAATTGACATTTTGCAAAAGCTAATATACCATTTATACAAGAAATACTTTTTATGAATAACTCATAATTAATTATTATAGAGGTGATGCACTATGAAATCGAAGAAAACCAATCCTTTTGTGATAACAACTTTAATATTCTTTATGACAACTGTAATGTTCGGTCTTCTGACCACCGGTGTCATTATTAAGTACCGAAAATCAACCGTTGCAACTAATACCGATAAGCTTAGCAATGACGAGATTGAGAAACTAAAGTCAGAAGAGAAAGAGGATCTTCTTTCTGATATGAAGTTAAGATTCACTAACGGTGAAGGTTCTCTTTCTATACTTAAGAGCTATTTCCCTGATAATATAGTCTATGTGAACAATAAGAATCAGTATGTATTTGCGCAGATACTTCCTGAACTTGCGAAGAATAATTATAAGGATGAGAATTTCAAGCAGGATGATAAAGGAATTATTACATACAATGAAGACGGTAAAGTTACAACACATATGGGTGTTGATGCCTCGAAGTTTCAGGGAATATTGACTTTAAGAAATTAAAAGAACAGGGCGTTGAATTTGCCATGTTAAGATGTGGTTTCAGAAGCTATGGCAATGGAATCCTGAACACTGATTCTTCATTTGATACATTTGCAAAAGACGCAATAAAGAATAATATTAAGATTGGCGCATACTTCTTCTCATCTGCAATTACGAAACAGGAAGCTATAGAAGAGGCTGATTATGTTCTTGATATTATCAAGCCTTACAAGATTACATATCCTGTAGTTATTGACTTTGAGGAGATTTCGGGCGATTCATACAGACAGGAGAATCTGACTACTGAAGAACTTACAGATATCATAATCGCATTCTGCGACAAGATAGAAAAAGCAGGCTATAAGCCAATGATATATTCCAACCTCAAGGGATTCGTTGGAAGACTTGACCTTACCCGCTTAGAAAAATATGAGAAGTGGTTTGCCTACTATTCAGACACTCCTTACTTCCCATATGAATTCTCTATATGGCAGTACACTGAATCCGCTAAGTTAGACGGTGTAAGTGGTAATACCATAGATCTTAATATTAGCTTTAAAGATTACAATTAATTGTGACTCACATGCTCACTGCGGAATTTCTCAATCATTTCCCTTGTGAGACTGATATGGTCGTCAATTACATCTATATCATCTGCTTTGACCCATGTGCCGACCGATAACTCATCTTCTTCAAGAGTTATTGTGTCGTCACCGTCAAGCTCACAGAAGTAACCAAGAAGCTGAGAACCGCTGAGTCCCCACGGCTGGCTCTTATAATAAGTGATATTTTTAACCTTCACACCTACTTCTTCCATAACTTCTCTGCTTACAGTTTCCTCTGTTGTTTCACCAATCTCAGTGAATCCGGCAATAAGCGCATAATTCCTGTAAGTTCTTCCTGCATATTTAGTAAGAAGAATTCTGTCCTTATCTGTAACTGCAACAATAACAGCCGGACATATCTTAGGAAATACCATATTCTTACAGCAGTCACAGCGTAACATTCTCTGCTTTTCATCATGCTTGAGTGGTTTTCCGCATCTTCCACAGAAATGATTATCCCTGTACCAGCCATACAGATGAAATGCAGTAATAGCCGCATAAGCATGCTCTCTTGGCTGTGCCTTACGGAAAGAATCGACTCCTATGAATTCATATCCTCTAACGAAAGAATACATATCCTTGTGTACAGCTGAATCAGCCATCTCTCCCAAGAATGTGCCTCTTTCGAGGCTTCCTGTCTTTCTTGCAAGGAAAAAATGTTCCTCATCAATTGACAACAGATATATGAATTCAAAGTTATCCACGGCTTTGTCTCCGTAAGAGGACTTTATCCCCTGAACGAACTCATCATACTGTGGATATATTAATACATTTTCTTCAGGATTCTGTGAGTTAAAATGTCCTGATGGTCTTGCAAGCAACGAGGAACCCTGAAAATAAAACACAGTATCCCCATTGCCTGGCTTAAGATTCTTATACTGGTTGTCCAGATGTTTTGGCCATATATCCTGTATCATATCAGAAGAACACCATCTCTTCCTTAGGTGCACCTGTCTTTTCTACGCTTTCAACGTAAAGAACAGGACCTTTCTTCTTATATGCCATCTGAATTCATACTTAATAGTAGCTGTAACCCATATCCATTCTCTGTTTTCAAGTGAAGCTATGTTGTTGTAGAAGCTGATATAACCAATAAACTGTGTATCTTCTGCACAGCATGTCATAACCTTTCTTCCCGAACGAAATTTTATCCTTAAAGTACTTGTTCTTAAGAACCTGTCCCTTGAATCTTACCTTCTTACCTGCATATACTTCCGGTCTTTCAGACACATCCATATACCAGATACCATAATCTTCGTCATCAACCTGAATAACATCAGCATTGATATCGTATGGAAGCTGTTCAGATATAGCAACCTGGTCACCCTTCGTCCTCGAAGATAATCTGAAGTGCAGGTTTAATGCTCTCATGCTTCTTTGTAGCTGCCAAGGTCCATACCTGACTTACATCTGTTAAAGATAACCATATCAGCATATTTAACAGACTCTGCAATAATAGACTTCATGTTAGCCCACTGTAAGCCAAATGCATTGGCATCAACTAAAGTTATAGACTGGTATACGCCATCCTCTTGGTTTCTCACTTCCAAGAATAAGTGCAGGATCCCACATTCCGTTATATTCAATAATAACAATCCATGGATCATACTTCTTGTCCAGTTCATTAAGAGTCTCGATATTAAAATCTTCCTTCTTACAACAACCATATCAACTCCGTTGTCCTTAAGAAGCTTCTCACTGTACTTCTTCACCTTCTTCACACACAATAAGAAGTTTATTCTTAGCGTCTGCAAAGTAGGTATTACAGGTCTGTTCTTTCAAATGCAATGATTTGTAATTTTCTTGATGTAGCAGGCTGGATTACTTTTTGCGGACGTTAAAGCATTTGTCGAAAAAGTCTTTTTTATTTTTCCCGTAAAAACTACTGTCCAGTCCTTTCCATGTCTTGGGAAATATCTTTTTAGTGAGTTCCACCTCTTCTTCAAGAATCGCTATATTATCAGTCATCAATGCCATGTTCAGTGCGCGGTTGATGCGGGAACCGGCATACCTGAGGCTGTCTGTAGCATATTCTTTTATGAGGATGGCATAGGCGGAATCGGCAGACCGATAATTTTTTTGGGCGGTAAGGCTGTCTCCGAAATAATCTTCAAACATCGCTTTCATTGACCATAAGTCGGCATTGAGGGTGGATTGTTTTTCAGCTTGCCGGAGTACAGACAGAATCTCATGGTACTTTTTGCAGGCTGATAAATAACTGATTCTTCCCACATATACTTTTATATTGGTAGGGTCAATGGCTAATGCGCTGTCAAGTTTGGCCCATATTTCCTTGTCGTTTATAGATATATGTTCACTGTCATTAAAGAAGAAAGTGCTGTCTAAAGGAGGCAACCATAGGTTCCTCGCTTCTGCTACCAGACGGTTGGCTTCTTGTGTGGAAGTTTCTTCGATAGTTACGGGGTTGGAATGGTGTTTGCATGAAACCGTAAGGGTCAATAATAAGCCAAGTAAAATAGTGGTTTTCATCAGTCTGTGTATTATGGTATTAGTTTGTTGCCAACACAAAAATAGGATAAAAAAATGATATTCTTTCTTTTGCATCAAATATATTTCCTTTGATGTTTGGTTATAAACCGTTCTGTCTGTCCGCAGAATACAATGAAACCGTTGTTCTCCGCAGATACCCAATCTTTTTATCAGGGTATCTCCCTGTATATCGCGTATCCTTTTGTTTATTCATTTAGTTTTTTAAGAATGAGTCGACTACCTGATTATTTTTCTCCTTAATCCATCTTTTCCTTTATATTAAGCCTTTTTCCCCTAAAGATTAAGTATCTTTGTCCAGATGTGTTCTATCTCCATAGGTTGCGGAGTTGACTCCATAACCTTTGGAGATAACTCCATAGCCTTTGGAGTCAAGTCCAAAGCTTATGGAGATAGAATACAAAAAGGAAGAGAATAACCATAGAGCAGAAAGGGCTTGCGGATACAGATCAAATCTTTTAATGATGGATATAAAATATGATTTCAAGGCCAACCCTTTCAAGGAAAAGGACGGCAAACCGGTGCTTTATCCGGCGGTAGTGGTGAAGGAAACGATTACTACCGATCACATAGTGAAGGAGTTGTCCAAGCATAGCGCATATTCGGCGGGCTGTGTGGTGGGAGTGCTACAGGAGGTGGCCGATATGGTTGTATCCCATTTGCGGCAAGGAAAAATGTGCGGTTGGACGGCCTGGGTACGTTTCTCTTGCCTTGTCCTCGCGTGAGGTGACAGACCGGAAGGAGATACGTGCGGCATCCGTGAGGATAAAGAAGGTGAACTTCCGTCCGGTGCCGGAACTGGTGAAGCGGGTGCGGCAGGAAACAGACATCCTCCGTGCCGAGTTCGGCTTCTTGCCTACGGTGAAAAAGCGTAGCAAGGAGGAGCGTTGGACATTGCTGGAGGCTTATCTGAAAGAACACGGTTCCATTACACGTCTGGCCTATTCGGAATGGTTGGGGGTGGCGCGCACTACGGCGGCCTACGAGCTGAAGGCTTGGTATGAGGAGAAGAGATTGGACAAAGAAGGAAAGCATTCTCATGCGGTGTATGTGCTGCGCAAGCAGGAAGGTATAGCCGAAGTATAGCCCCTTTTTTATCCGTTTGGGAATAAAAAGAGAGGGAAAGTGGTGGTGGCAGCACTTTTTACCCATAAAAAAATGTGCTACCACCAATTGAAACGCCTTGTTCATGGTGGTTCCAGTAGAGTGGGTGGTAGCAGTGGCAGCACATTTATAAAACTCGGAGAAGGAGGGATTGCTTGTATTTGTACTCAATCTGAACTCGGAACAAGAGACTTACAGCTTGTCATGCAAGGTCCCTGCTGCTTTCAGATAGGCCACGTAGTTCAGATAAAGTTGGAAACGGGCGTCAACTTTCGTTTCGTAAGCCTGTTGCCATAACGCTTTCCAAATGGTCGGAGTGTTTCCAGACCTACTTCGTACTGGCTTTGCTGACACGCCTGTTCTCTTCCGCCTGTTGCAGGAACGGTCGGCAAGTTCGCTTTCCAGCTTTGCTTCGTCCAGATTGTTGGCGGCTTGGGTCAGTTCCAGTAACATTTGCTCGTTCAGGTTTTGCTGTTGAAGGCGGGTCTGTTCCAGTTTGGCTTTGGCTGCACGTACTTTGTTGCTGCGTTCTCCGAAATGGAACAAGGGGATGCTTACATTCAGCAGGACAGAGAAACTGGCATCGTCCAGGAAATTCTTGTTGTTCAGTTCCAAACCATGTACATAGTCGTATGAGCCTTTGATCCCTACTTTGGGAAGCAGTTCACTGCGGTTCAGTTTCACCTGCTGGCGGGCTATCGCCACTTGTTTGTCCAGTATTCCGTATTCCGGACGGCGGGTGATATCCAGTACCTGTACTTCCAGGTCTTTTCTATCTCCGGAAATCTCCGGAAACATGAACTTGTGTGGTCAGTGGTTTCCCATCAGGTGGCAGAGGTTCATGGTAGCCAGGCGAGAGCATTCTCGGCTTTCGGATACCTAGCTCGCTTTCATTCAGCTTTACTTGTACTTTCAATACATCATTCTGAGGTTTAAGTCCATGTTTGTAAGCACTCTCTACGTTGTTTTTTAATTCCGTCAATACAGCGTGGTATGCATCGGCTACTGTTTTCATCTCCTTTGCTTTTACTACCAGAGCGTATGCCTGATCTGTTTTCTGAATGACTTCTGTTGCGGTCAGATTTTCATTCATTTGTGCATTTCTTTTGCCCAGCAAGGACATTTTGTAGGCGGCACGGATTTTACCGCCCATGTAGAGGGGCTGTTGCACGCCGCCCATATAGACCCATCCTATTTTATAGTCCAGGTTAATGCCGGGGAAGTAGGCAAAGCCTGCGGGTTGTCCCGGATTGAACTGTCCTGTTCCATCGGGCAGAAAGACGGGCAGGTTGCCTCCGGCTATGCCGTAACTACCGTCGGCATTACTGTAAAGTCCTGTTCCGCTGACGGTGAAGTTGGGGAAGAAGTTCCCTTTGTAACTCTTGGCAGTATAACGGGCACTTTCCGTCTGTTTCACGGAAGCCGCCATTTCCTTGTTGTATTTTAATGCCATTTCGCGGCACTCTTTCAGACTCAGTGTTTCCTGTGCCCATGCGGGGGTGGCAAGATGCCACAGCAGACAGCAGAGGGGGAGTATCATTGTCTTTTTCATTTATTCTCGGTTTTGTATGTCAGTGAAATGAATCAATTGTTTTTTATCTTGAAGAACAAGGCATATAATATAGGGATAAAGAGCAGCGTGATCAGTGTGCTGCACAGCAATCCACCCATGATAGCTGCCGCCAAGGAACCGAACATGGCATCGGACAGCAAGGGAATCATACCCAGAATCGTTGTCAGCGAGGCCATCATGACCGGGCGGAGACGGCTTTGGGAACTGTCTATCAGTGCGGTGATCGGTTCTACTCCTTCATTGATCTGAAGGGTGATTTCATCCATCAGCACAATACCGTTTTTAATCAGCATGCCGATCAATCCCAATGTGCCTACAATAGCCACGAAATTGAAGACTTTTCCTGTGAGCAGCATGACCGCTACCACCCCTACAAATATCATCGGAATACAGCAGAAGATGATGATGGGTTTGCGATAATCTTTGAACAGCATGATGAGGATGGCAATCATCAGAATGATGGCTAACGGGAAATTTTGGAACAGGTACTTCATGGACTGGTCGCTGGCTATTTTTTCTCCTTGCCATACCAGTGAATAACCTTCGGGTAATGGTATGTTTTCTATCTGTTCCGCGATGACGTGCTTTTCCGTTTCAATGCCGGGTGCGGGCGAACATTGTGCCCGCTGGCTTCTCTGCCCGTTGTAACGGGGAACTACCGGATCTTCCCACCGGATATCAATCTCTTTGCTGATTTGTTTCAGCGGTGTACTTCCCATGATGCTTTCCACCAAATTCTTTCGAAAGTGTGCCGGCTTTCAGCTTCACCATGGTTTCCTCGTTCAACAGTCCGTTCAGGGAAGGCAGAGACGAAGACTTGTGCGTTGCCCAGGTCCTCTATCGGTTCTCCTTTCTCGTCGAGGCATTTCAGGTAGATGTTGTTTTTGTGGATACCTTCGTAGAAAGAGCCGATAGGAATGCCTCCGGTGGCTGTGAGCAGGGAAAGGCTGACATCATTACGGCTCAGGCCGAGGGCACGGGCGGACGGCTGGTCGTATTCGATGGTCAGTACGGGTACTTGAGGTTCCCAGTCGGTGGTGATGAGGCAGACTTCCGGAGTCCTTTCCATGATGGCGCGGGCGCTGTCGGCCAGTTGGTGCAGGATGGCAGGATCGGGACCCAGAAATTGCGCCTCTATGGATATTTCTTGAACATCAGATTTATCTTTTCAATTTGATTTATGCGTCCGTGATAGGCTATATTATAACGGGCTTTGTTATAAGTTTCCTGAAAGCAAATGACTCCATTCAGTCCGTGTTCTTTCAGTTCGGCATATTCTTCGGCTTTGAGGGGCATTACCTCTATCTTCAGATTGCTGAAATATTTTTTGGCGATGTCCAAAGCTTTAGCCAGATAAGGGACTCCGGCTTTTGCCGGATTCTCTCCGGTCACCAGTAACAGGTTCTCAAAAGGCCCCAGTTTCTTGATGGCTTTGTATTCATCTTCAATCTGTTCGGGGGTGAGGATGGTACGTGCCATCGGGTTGCTGATATGGAAACCACAATACACACAAGAATTGGTGCAGGAGTTGGTGATATACAGCGGTATAAACATGGAGATGGTTTTGCCGAAACGTTCTTCGGTATATTTTTTGCTTAGTTGCGCCATCGGCTCCAGGTATTTTGCTGCTGCGGGGGAGATGAGCGCCATAAAGTCGTCCACATCGCAATGTTCCTTGCCAAGAGCGCGGAGCACATCACTTTCGGTCTTGGAGTAGATGGTTTTGGTGGTTTCTTCCCAATCTATTTTTTCAAGTTCTTCTGAAAACATAATTTTTTTTGTTATAGTTCTATAAGATGATTTCGCTTCTATAAGAGCCTATTTAAACTTTTTCGGCATTTAAACAGGTTTCAAGCTATAAGTTTCTTATTATTTTTCTACATTTCTTTTTGTCGCTTTCCGTCAGCTCGGGATGTTGCTTCGTTCCTCCCTTCTGGATAACGCCTTTGATAGAGAATCCGCTCCACTTCAGAATTTCGCGCAACGCTTTTACTACACCGCGTGTCTGGTTAAACCAGATATTGAACGGCCATGGGGTGGAGCAGGTGCTTACGATGACTGCTTTCTTGCCTTTATGCAACGCTTGGGGGATCCTTTCGGACTTTCTCCCATCATGCCGTACACGATGCGGTCGAACACTACTTTCAGATGTCCGTTCATGTTTCCCCAATAGCAGGGTGATCCGACAATCAGCACGTCTGCCCATTGTATCTTTTGAAGCGTGCGCTGCGCATCGTCTTCGGGTAGGACACAGGCCTGCCGGCTGCGGCAAGCCATGCATCCTGTACAGGGGCGTACCTGCAATTTATGGATGGATATTGCTTCCACTTCGGCGCCACGTATGCGAGCTTCTTCGGCCATGATGTCCAGCATTCGGCTGATAAGTCCTTGGCAACGAGGACTTCCGTTGAGTATCAATATCTTCATTACCTTATTTTTTTTAGGATGTTGTTGCGGACACATTGCACTGCAACCGTATAGTATTCCGGTTCCATATTTTCCAGATATGCTTTCAGCTCTCCTGTCAGTTCCGGTTCTTCCAGGCAGATGTCGTAGGCAAGTTTCATGCAGACGGCTTGTCCGGATGCGCTTTCGGCAGAAGATAGCATGCCTTGAAGGCAGAAATCGAAGAAAGCTGCGTTGACAGGCTTCGGGACAGGAAGATGATGAAGGATATTCAGTAGCAGGCGTCTTGTTCCATCGTGGGGGCATTGCATGGCCCGTAACATCAATTCCTCCCTTTTATCCATCAATAGGGAAGGAAGGAGGAGACTCAGTTTTTCACAAGCCCAAGTGGCACGCCAGGCTATCCTTGTTTCTTCATGCTGCGTTAGAGTATAAAGAGCATCAAAGCGGTCGGGGGAGCTGGCCACTTGATCTACTATGTTGTCTATGTGTTTTCTTCCTAAAGTTCCTTCAAGTGCTTTCTTGAAATCTTCCATAGTTTTTACAAAGTCAGTTGTTTAATTACCCACGTTCTTCAAGTCGCGGCTCAGTTTCATAGCGCAGAAGTTGGGTCCGCACATGGTACAGTACTCACCGTCCGTATGGCGGCCTTCATTGAAGTATTCCAAAGCGCGGTCGGGATCCAGACTCAGATGGAACTGGTCGCGCCAACGGAATTCATAACGTGCCTTGCTTAAAGCATTGTCGCGGATCTGTGCGCCTGGATGCCCTTTCGCTAGATCGGCAGCATGGGCAGCAATCTTGTAAGTGATGACACCTATGCGTACATCTTCTTTGTTGGGCAATCCCAGATGTTCTTTCGGGGTGACATAACATAGCATGGCAGTGCCTAACCAGCCGATTTGTGCGGCACCGATGGCCGAAGTGATATGGTCATATCCCGGAGCGATGTCCGTTACCAGCGGACCGAGGGTGTAGAACGGTGCGTTGTGACAGTGAGAGATCTGGCGTTCCATGTTTTCTTTGATTTTATGCAAAGGTACATGTCCCGGTCCTTCAATGAATGCCTGTACGTTTTTGTTCCATGCTCGGAGTACAAGTTCACCCATGGTATCCAGTTCGGCAAACTGTGCCTCGTCATTAGCGTCAGCGATACAGCCCGGACGAAGTCCGTCACCCAAGGATACGGCTACATCGTATTGTGCCAGAATATCACAGATGTCATCAAAATGCTCATATAAGAAACTTTCCTTGTCATGTACCAGACACCACTTGCTCATGATGCTGCCTCCGCGGCTTACGATGCCACACAGACGTTTGTCGGCCAGATGTACATTCTGGCGGCGTATTCCGGCATGGATGGTAAAGTAGTCCACTCCTTGTTCGCATTGTTCGATTAATGTATCTTTATAAATCTCCCAATTCAGATTCTCTACTTTACCGTTTACTTTCTCTAATGCCTGATAAATAGGTACGGTACCTACGGGGACAGGACAGTTGCGGACAATCCATTCGCGTGTTTCGTGAATGTTATCGCCGGTCGAGAGATCCATCAGGGTATCACCTCCCCATTTGCAGCTCCACACGGCTTTTTCCACCTCTTCGTCAATGGAGGAAGTAGTGGCGGAGTTTCCGATGTTCGTGTTGATCTTCACTAAAAAGTTCCTGCCGATAATCATAGGCTCGCTTTCGGGGTGGTTGATATTGGCGGGAAGTACGGCACGCCCTGCGGCTATTTCATCACGCACGAATTCAGGGGTGATAAAGGTGTCGATGCCCAGTTCCCGGCAATTCATGTTTTCACGGATGGCTACATATTCCATTTCCGGTGTAACTATGCCGGCTTTGGCGTATGCCATTTGTGTGATGGCCTTTCCGGCTTTGGCACGATAGGGCAGGGCGATGTGTTCAAAGCGCAGGTGGTCCAGACTTTTATCGTCACGGCGCATCTTTCCGTATTCTGAGGTAATGGAGGGCAGTTTTTCCACGTCTCCCCGTCCAATAATCCAGCTTTCGCGCATACGGGGAAGTCCTTTTTTCAGATCGATTTCCATATTGGGATCACTGAACGGACCACTGGTGTCATAAATATAAACAGGAGCATTGGGCGTTGTTACCTTTTCACCGTTCACTATGTTCACAGTAGGAGTCAGGTTTACTTTCTGCATTCCTACTTTGATGTATGGGAACAGGGTTCCTTGCATATATGCCTTTTCTGCATGAGCGTATGCTTTTTTATCTTGCTTTTTGTCTATCATATTTCTGTTTAATCTAAGAATGAAGTTAAAGGGGATGAGGCGGATGCGATCAAGTTCTGTCCTACTGCTCCTAAGCCTGCTTCATAGGCGCGGCGTCCGGCAATGACAGCTTCCTTGAAGGCTATTGCCATTTCTACCGGTTGGCCGGCTACTGCGATGGCTGTATTGACCAGACAGGCGTCCGCACCCATTTCCATCGCTTCGGTGGCATGGCTGGGGGCGCCTATTCCGGCGTCTACTACCACAGGAACGGAAGCTTGTTCGATAATGATGCGCAGGAAGTCACGTGTCTGCAAGCCTTTGTTTGTCCCGATGGGGGCGGCAAGCGGCATGACGGTTGCTGCTCCTGCCTCTTCCAGCCGTTTGCATAATGTAGGATCTGCCTGGCAATAGGGCAATACGACGAAACCTAGTTTGACTAGTTCCTCGGTTGCTTTCAATGTTTCGGTAGAATCTGGCAACAAGTAGCGCGGATCGGGATGAATTTCCAGTTTCAGCCAGTTGGTGCCAAAGGCCTCGCGGGCCATTTGTGCGGCAAAGACGGCTTCTTCGGCTGTGCGCACACCGGAGGTATTGGGCAATAGCTGTATGTGGGGGTGAATGATATGTTTCAGCATATCATCTTCCTTATCGTCCAGTTCAATGCGTTTCATGGCTACGGTTACCATTTCACACCCTGATGCCAGAATGGCTTCTTCCATTACGGTGTTTGAATTGAATTTACCGGTTCCCAGGAATAAACGGGAATTAAATTCTTTTCCAGCTATAATCAGTTTCTTCATTGTATTTTGTGATTTTATTATAAATTCATGATTCGTTTAGTTTCCGCTACCGGGTCTTTCGCCCGGAGTATGGTTCCGCTCAAGGCAATACCGGTGATTCCCGTTTCCATGATGGAAGGGATATCTTCCAAAGTAATTCCCCCGATAGCAACGATGGGCAAATGGATATTTGCCTCTTTCATTTGCAGAATAATGGAACGGTAGCCTTCCAGTCCCAGCACTGGAGAGAGATCCTTTTTTGTAGTAGTAAAACGGAACGGGCCACAGCCGATGTAGTCAGCTCCGGCTTTGTAATGCATCTTTACATCGTCAAATGTATTGGCGGTGCCTCCGATGATGAATTCTTTTCCTAATATTCCCCGTGCTTCGGCTACGGGCATGTCCTTTTTTCCTAAATGCACTCCGTCAGCATGAATTTTCTTAACTAACTCCACGTGGTCGTCTATGATAAATGTCGCTCCATAGTCTTTGCATAAGCCTTGCAGGCGTATGGCTTCCCGTTCCACTTCGTCAACCGGAGTGTCTTTCATGCGTAGCTGGATCCAGCGGCAACCGCCTTCCAAGGCCATGCGTGCGGAATCATAATAGGAATATGTGTCGGTGAAGTGAGTGATGAATTGAAGTTCCACGGTCTTATCCTCCACATGCAGCTTTAATGACTACCAGACTGTCATTGGG
>SCPO01001308.1_pt1 | contig 40773 bp, 38 predicted proteins | sample 6106821 | NCBI WGS metagenome assembly SCPO01 (sample SAMN10720448, study PRJNA508395) | human gut metagenome | isolation source: Participant 2 stool, 0 month | host: Homo sapiens | collected 2017 | reverse complement strand
TGAAAGCACAGGATTTGAAATGGGTCACAAGGATGTACACATTTCTTAGAACTGCAGCACCAAAATTGTGGAAGTTGACGGATAAAGATAGTAATAAATTAGCATCGTCTCTTCCTTTCAGAGAGGCTCCCATCATCAAAACACAAAAAGGCGAATGGGTAAAGCCTTTTGTTGATGTGACTTCACCAAATATTTATCTGCCTTTAAAGGATGACAATAAATCCGATTATAATTTTGTTGCTAATGAGTATCTACAGAACGAAATGGCTAAAAAGTTCTTTATGGAACTTGATTTGAAGGAACCAGATGAGTATGACTATATACGTCAGGTAATTCTTGGAAAGTTTGAGAGTGATGAAATAGATATTGAGAATGACGAGTTGTCTTCTGACTTTATGGTTATTTTACGTTATTACCAAAAGGTTAAAGAAAAGTATCAAGGTCAGAAACTTATACAAGAGGTTAAAGAGAAAATTTTGTTAGTTGATAAGGATGGCATATTATGTAGGTCGCATGAATTGTATTTTCACAGTCATAATCTTGAACTTTATCTCTCTGGGGTTAACGACATCCACTATATTGATTTAGATATTTATAAGGATGCTACTAAAGAGTTTGGAATAGAAACTGTAAGAATGTTTTTATTAATGCTTGGAGTAAAATTGTATCCGAAAATAGAAAGTTTTATGCGCTGGGATAAATCTTATCTTAGTGAAAGATTGAAAAGTCAAATTTTAATAACAAACATATATGATTATCGTTTTGAAGACTATGCTTTGCAAGGATTTAACGAATTCAAAAAACATAAAATACATAAAGAAACATCTCATTATCTATGGAATGTAGTATTACCAGCTTTGAAATTTGGTAATTACGAACATATGGCCATGATATATCGTAGGAAGTATGCCCGTTCCTATGATACAGTTTATTATGATTCAACATTCAAGGATTCCCTTCAATACAGCAAGTGGATTCTTGATAAAAATGGCAATGTCCTGTCTTCTAATGAAATTGCTCTTGAAGACCTTGATTCTGAGTATGACCGTAATAATGGCTTAATTCAATTTCTTGGTATAGAGAAACGTGAAAAAAGCATTTTAGAATTAGGTGGCACTGAGGAACAACAGGAACAATTGGATTTGGGGAAACGCGTCAAGCAACTTGCTGGAGATGACTTGACTGAAGAAGAAATAATTCAAGCCTTATCTTATGCCAAAGCTCAGAAAAAAGCTAAAAAACATATTTATGAAGAAACTGAAAATCCTACCATCAGTGATAATGGTTCAGATGAAAAAGATTACTCTGACATTGATAGAAAACCACGAGAACGAAAAAACAGTCATAATTCAACTAATTTAGGCGATGAAAGTAATGATTCTTCTGACATAAAGAAATATAATGAAGATGATGATTTTGATTTGGATACACCGTTCAATCGTGAGGAACTCAGGAAGACCGAACTTTCAGATATGTTTATCAACAATAATCATAAACCTCCTGTAAAGAAAGAAAAGGAGGTTACTGATGAAGTACAGGCAGATGAATTAAAACAAAAACTGCTTGAGCAGGAGGAAAAGCATAACAAAATAATTGAACTTCGAGAGGCAGCTTCAAATGCAGAAAGGTATTCAAAAGAGTGGTTCGATGCATTGATAGAATTGGAGTATCGTGGCGGCACAGAAGAAACAAAGGGAGACTTCGGTAAATCCATCAATATCACGTTTAACTCAGTAAACAAAGAGCAAGGATCTGAGCGTATCTATGTACTCAGAAATCCTTCTCGTAGTATTCCTCTATGGCTTGAAGAAATTGGAGATATTGAGATTAAATTTACCTTCTCAGATCGTGATGAATTGAAACTAAAATTTGAAGTTGCAAATGTACGTGAAAATAGTTTACGTCTAAAAGCAAGCAAGGCCTTTGAAGATGTCTTGAACAAAATTGCTTGGAATAAGTGTACTAAGGCATCGATAACTTTGAAAAATCAGATAGACCTTATGGGTAAACTACGCAGTGCATTTAACGGTCTAGGTTTGGAGGATGGATTTAATCTTAAAGAAAACCTTGATGATAACCTGAAGTTTATATTTGGTCCTCCAGAAACTGGTAAAACAACAACTCTTGCCAAGAAGATTATTGGAATGATGAATGAATATTCGACATGTAGGATACTTGTTCTAGCACCAACTAATACAGCTTGTGACGAACTTGCAAAAAAGATAAAGGAGTGTAGTAAGGATGACTGTGCATGGTTGTACCGTTTTGTATCAACAGCAGATGAATCGTTGGAAGATATTGTTGTTGACCGTGAATCAATGGTATACGAAGATGAGCAATGCTGTGTCATTTCAACAATGGCACGTCTGCCTTTTGACGGTTTTAATGGCGAGGGTGGTTACAATAAGTTACTAGATATTGTATGGGACATGATTTTATGCGACGAAGCCTCAATGATTCCTTTAGCAGAAATGGCACTGGCTATTTATAATTTTGTCAATACTCCTATTCTTATAGCTGGTGATCCTTTGCAAATAAAGCCAATACTTCATGAAGAAGAATGGAAGGATGAAAATATTTACACAATGGTGAATCTTGACAGGGTTGAGAACCCTGTGACTGAACCAATTCAATTTGCGATTGAAAACCTTAGTATGCAGTACCGCAGTTTACCAGCTATTGGCGAATTGTTTAGTCAATATGCATACGATGGTAAATTGCGACACTATCGTTCGGCGATGGAAAATCATATGAAGTTTGGTGAGCTTAATCTTAAACCTATAAACTTTATACCATTCAAAGTGGAAAGATATGATAGTGTATTTGGTATAAAGAAACTAGATGGTTCCAATGTACACATTTATTCTGTACTGTTTACGTTAGAGATATTTAAATATATCGTTCGTGAGTATGCCAAAAATCATGAAGAAGAGTACTCGATTGGTATTGTTTGTCCTTATTCTCCACAGGCGCAGCTTATTGAGAGTCTTATTATGCAGACTCCCAATATACCAGTTAATGTTAAAATTACAGTTGGTACAGTGCATAGATTTCAAGGAGGTCAATGTAACTTCATGTTTGTGGTACTTAATCCTCCAGCAGGGATGAAAGTTGCAGCTGATAGAATATTCCTGAACAACAAAAATATTCTTAATGTGGCTATAAGTCGTGCTCAGGATTTCTTATGCATACTACTCCCTCACTGTGATACTGACGGGTATGAGAATCTTTATGAAATAAATAAAATCGGTAGAATTGCAATGAAGGATTCTGCAAATGTAGCACATTATACCTGTGACCAGATAGAGGAAATCATATTGGGGCGTAAGTTCTTCATTGAGAATAATACATTTGTTACCTCACATCAGCTTACTAATGTTTATACAAAGGCAGTAAAGCGTTATGAGGTTAGAATAGATGAAAATTCAGTTGATATTCAGTTGGGGGATAATAATAAAATAACGTGAGTTCGAAATAAGAATAAATATATTTCACTTATAATTAGAAACATAGCGATAAAAGTATTAAATTTATAGTGCTGAATTATAACATTTAAACGATTACCACTATGTTTCCAGAGTCTAAAGTTACAGAGATTTATTGTATGGCCGATGATTTTTGCAAGGAATTTACATTGCAACAGGAAAAATATATGATTAAGGATATGAAGACCATGCATCGTAATAAGCCTAACCGGATGAGTGATGCGGAGATGATGGTCATTCTTATTCTGTTCCACTCCGGTGGTTTCCGCTGCTTCAAGTATTATTACAAAGAGTATGTCTGCAAACATTTGGAACACCTTTTTCCTCGTCAGGTTTCTTATAACCGTTTTGTGGAACTGGAGAAGGAAGTATTGCTTCTCATGACCATCTTCATCAAAAAAGTACTGCTGGGAACCTGTACCGGCATCAGTTTCGTTGACTCCCCTCCCTTACGTGTATGCCGTAACCAAAGAATCTTGATTCATAAGACATTTGAAGGGCTTGCCGAGCGTGGAAGATGTTCTATGGGATGGTTCTTCGGATTCAAGCTGCATCTGATAATCAATGACAAAGGAGAGATCCTCAATTTCATGTTCACGCCTGGAAACGTGGATGACCGGGAACCGTTGAAACAGGGTAAGTTTCTGGAAAACATCAAAGGAAAACTATGTGCATAGGTCAGGCTCTGTTTGAAAACCTTTTCCTTAATGGCATACAGCTTGTTACTAAAGTTAAAAATAATATGAGGAACTCACTGATGAGTATTGCCGACAAGATTTTGCTAAGAAAAAGAGCCTTGATTGAAATGGTCAATGACGAACTGAAGAACATCGCACAGATTGAACATTCCAGACATCGTTCATTCAGTAACTTTATAGCCAACTCCTTGTCGGCTATCGCGGCATACTGCTTTTTTGAAAAGAAGCCCGCCATTGACGTAAATTTGGTCAATGACGGACAACTTTCTATTTTTTGATTTATATCGAACTCACGATAAAATAACATCTGAGTTATGATTTGATATTGAAGAAAAAGAGGATGCAAATTAAACTGTGTCAGCAAACAGTAGAATATAATAATATTAAGTTTTGCTGACACAGTTTTTTTAAAAGAACTCTCTAACCTACATAAAAATGCTTTTATTTTCATTTTTACTTCAATTAAATTTACCATTTCTATGAGACTCAATCACATCGCATGGTCTGTGAGTCTCAGCCGCAGACCTTGGCAGCAACCTACTCTCCGGCTATTGCAGTATCATCAGCGCATACAGCCTTAACTTCTCTGTTCGGAATGGGAAGAGGTGATTTCTGTATGCTATAACCGCCGTTGCTCTATTTGTTATCGAATGAACGTTCTAATTCAAGTTCTGGACGTGTAAGATAAATTTCTGTTTTAGAAATATCTTCTTGAGTATATTCAATAGAGGCGTTTTTAGCTCTGGTTTTTGCCCATCGCCTCAAAGCAGATATCTGCTCTTTCATTGTGGTAGACAACGGCACTGTTTTTGAAAATCGCATTCATTAGATGCGTTGTCTTAAGTTGGGGATTCTCTGGATTTTCAACATAAGCATCAAACATCGCTTCTTTAATACACTCTTCAATTTCTGCACCATTAAAACCTTCAGTATTATTGGCGAGAGACTCCATAGGGTAATTATTCTTTATCGGGTTTTGACCTTTCTTGTTAAGATGAATGGTAAAGATGTTTTTGCGCTCCTCCTTTGATGGAAGATCAACAAAAAAAATCTCATCAAAACGCCCTTTGCGCAATAATTCTGGAGGAAGTTGATTGATATTGTTGGCTGTAGCAACGACAAAAACAGGAGAAGTCTTTTCTTGCATCCATGTCAGAATAGTTGAAAAGATACGCGAAGTCACACCGCCATCAGTAGATCCACTTGATTGAATACCGCTAAGTCCTTTTTCTATTTCGTCAATCCATAACACACATGGCGCGACTGCTTCTGCAGTTGCTATTGCTTTCCTAATATTATCTTCGCTACTTCCAACTAATCCTTGGAATACTTTGCCAACATCCAAACGTAGTAATGGCATATTCCAGAAAGAGGCTATACTTTTTGCTGTCAAACTCTTGCCGCAACCAGGGACACCAAGCAATAATAAACCTTTAGGCTCTTGCAATCCCCAATCTCTTGCTCTCTTTTGATAAGCTATTTGGCGTTTGAATAGCCAATCCTTCAGAACATCCATACCACCAACATCTTTCAAACTTTCATTTTTGGGAAAGAAATCCAAGATGCCTGATTTGCGAATGATTTGCTCCTTTTCTGCTGAAACTGTATAGGGGGCATTTTCTCCAAGACTATCTTTAACAGCCGCTAAACAAAATGCAAGGTCTGCTTCCATTGAGGTCATGCCTAATGCTGCATCTACCATTTTGTTTCTCATCTCAACAGAAAGATTCTTCTTAGTTTGTCGTTCTACAACAGCCAAGGTTCGCTCCATGTCTGTTCTATCTGGTAGAGGTATATTAAGAACAGTTACATATTTCTCCAGTTTTGTTGGTAACTTATAAACAGCAGACAAAATAATTGCATGAGTGTTCGTGAATTTTGCATGCTCAGCTATCTTACGGATGTAATACTTGATTTTGTCCTCTTCAATGTAATTGCTCAGATCTTCAAGAATAAAGATATCTTTAATTTCTCTATTCTCATTCTTATAGATATACTTCAAAGTCATTTCTGGCTCATCGTATTCTTCTCCTTTATACAAAGAGCCTTCTGGGGTCTTCTCCATCAAGCCCTCTACGCAATTCCAAGTATAGATACGCACCTTCTTATTATCTGTGCGTAAAAGGTCTGCAATTCCCTCTATTTTCTGTTTTGTCCTGTCATATTCAAAACTATTCAGATAAAACACGGGGTAATATGCAGATAGCATATCCTTGATTTTTGTATAAATTGATTCCATGGCTATTTCTGTTCAATAGTTTGAATATTTACTCGGCGAGGCTTAAACTTTCCTGCATACTTCGCAGGTATAGGTTTCTTTGTCATCACACGCTTGTTTCCTAACAGCTGTTCCAAAACATCCATTGCGTCATGAGCACGCTCATTGACATCGTTAGGCAAATAGTCGGAATCTGTTACTATCGTGCCATCTTTAAGGATGGTGAACTTTATTTGCGCAACAGGTTCCGTCTCATTTTTATCTTTAGAGCGTCCAACCATATAGAAGCTATATACTTCTTCTGAGTTTGGTGTGAAATGTTCATTCTCCTTGTAATTAAACCCTTTCTTCTTAAACTCTTGAATTAATGAGTTCTTTGCATATGTGGCATTTAATGCGTAGAATTGCTCTTGAAGTTCTAATACCTTTTGGGTGGCATTGAGGCATATAATACGTGTTGTAAGTGACTTCATTTGTTGTAAGGTTCAACTTTAATGCAAACTCACCATATAGGCGAGATTTCTGCTTAGCATCTGAAACTGTTAGTATGTTATCGTGGATGGTGTATTGCCACCCCAAAGCATCGCATGCGGACTTTAATACGTCCACATGCATTACCTGAGGGTTACGCACAAATCTTGATGATTCGAATCTTGACATGTTATGATAACTTCTTTACTATTTCTTGTATATTGTTTTGATTCACTTGAGTTAAGCGTTGCTGTGTTCGCTTTTGCTTTGCAGTAAATTCTTCCTTGTGATTGAAAAGAGTAGGATACCTAAACAAATAACTGCTAATACCAATTGATAAATCAAAAGCATTATCTCTGTTACGTGAAGGCATGACTGTAAGCATTTCCATTAGTTTGACGAGTTCATCATCTTGAATTATAGCAAGCAGTTTGTCATTCATAGGAGTCTTCTTTATCTCCTGATTAATGAATGCCTGACTAAGTCTTGCTAAATAACGTGAGTTCGAAATAAGAATAAATATATTTCACTTATAATTAGAAACATAGCGATAAAAGTATTAAATTTATAGTGCTGAATTATAACATTTAAACGATTACCACTATGTTTCCAGAGTCTAAAGTTACAGAGATTTATTGTATGGCCGATGATTTTTGCAAGGAATTTACATTGCAACAGGAAAAATATATGATTAAGGATATGAAGACCATGCATCGTAACAAACCCAACCGTATGAGTGATGCAGAGATTATGGTTATTCTAATCCTGTTTCACTCCGGTGGTTTCCGTTGTTTCAAGCATTACTACAAGGAGTATGTCTGTAAACATCTGAAACACCTGTTTTCCTCGTCAGGTTTCTTATAACCGTTTTGTGGAACTGGAGAAGGAAGTATTGCTTCTCATGACCATCTTCATCAAAAAAGTACTGCTGGGAACTTGTACCGGCATCAGTTTCGTTGATTCCACTCCCTTATGTGTATGTCGTAACCAAAGAATCTTGATTCATAAGACATTTGAAGGGCTTGCCGAGCGTGGAAGATGTTCTATGGGATGGTTCTTCGGATTCAAGCTGCATCTGATAATCAATGACAAGGGTGAAATCCTCAATTTCATGTTCACGCCTGGAAACGTGGATGACCGGGAACCGTTGAAACAGGGTAAGTTTCTGGAAAACATCAAAGGAAAACTATGTGCATAGGTCAGGCTCTGTTTGAAAACCTTTTCCTTAATGGCATACAACTTGTTACTAAAGTTAAAAATAATATGAGGAACTCACTGATGAGTATTGCCGACAAGATTTTGCTAAGAAAAAGAGCCTTGATTGAAATGGTCAATGACGAACTGAAGAACATCGCACAGATTGAACACTCAAGACATCGTTCATTCAGTAACTTTATAGCCAACTCCTTGTCGGCTATCGCGGCATACTGCTTTTTTGAAAAGAAGCCCGCCATTGACGTAAATTTGGTCAATGACGGACAACTTTCTATTTTTTGATTTTATTTCGAACTCACGTTAAATACAAAGATAGACCGTTTTTAGTTGCTTCTGGATCTTCACTAAGAATATCACTTTGCTGCACAGCACCTATTGTTCTTGGACTTGTTTGTCTTTGCTGAGGATTATTTCCCTTAAAGCCTTCCTTTCTTCCTGGGAAAATTTTCTGTTCTTTGACGTGTTCAAGCAACTGTTTGTTGTTGGAAAGAAGCTCAGCCAGTGACGGATCATCAACGGAATTTGTGTTCATGTCCTTCTCAATGATATCCAACTCTTTCTTTAGCTCTATCTTTTTCTTGCTATTAACACCTATGGTATTGGCAAGAGCTACGAGTTGCTGTCCAATTGTAGTCAAACGCTTACGTATAGATGAAACAATACCTTGATACTTCTTTTCTTCTAACAGTTCAACTATAGGGAGGTAGTATCTGTTGCGGACTGAACTACATTCTGCTTTTTTTGTCCGTAGTTAGTTGACGGTGTTGAAGAAAGTAAAGAAATGCTGGGATTTCCGTGATTAGTTTTTGAAGAAAACTCGTATCGTCATTTTTTGAGAGGATTAATTTTTCGCACCCAATAACGTGTTTCTCCCGGTTCTATAAGAACAGGAGTATCTTCATTATTGGAACACATAATGAATTTACCAAAAAATTGCACTTCACAGAGGTCTTTACCCTTTGCTTCAATCTTGTATACACTTGCCGATGCAGCATACATAGCTGCCTGAATGATAGATTATTGCAATTTAATCGGTAGAAAAGTTGTTTTTGAGCCTCTTGGACTTGTTTTTGAGGCTGTTTTACACTCTTTTCTCAATGAATCAGAACCATGGGGAATATTGTATCCTCAATGAAGTTCACCTATCTTCTATCCGGCTACAAAGGTATAAAATTCTGGGATGTTTTCGCCGATAATGTTAACTAAATGCAAGATATTCTCACGGATATTGTTTGCTGACCAAAAGAGAAAAATTTAGTTGAAGCCTTTTCTTCCCTCTGCTTGACTTAACTTTATTGCCCGTGTATATAATGACGGTCATTAAAGTCAAGTTGAGGGGTAGAGTCAAGTCTTTTTCTTTTGGCGAGCAAAATAGTTCTTTGATATGATGAGTGTATGATGAACAATTTGCATCATTTGTAACGAATAACATATTGTTTGTAGGTGTATATGGTGCTTACAAACAGCATTATGGCATTTAGTTTTTGGAAGTTTTTGCTCAAAATAGATTATGTATATGGTTAATTATGCCAAGACGTGCATTTTTCTATGTGTAATACATCATTAAATAAATAAAAAGTATTACCTTTGCATATTATATGGTAGGTTGATTATAGCAAAGTCATTAACATAGTTGCTTTGCACTTTAAATTGATGTAGTAATGGCAAAGAATACAATGGGAACCAAGCTTCCTCGAAAATTGGAGCAGAAGATGCAGATTGTGGGCGAGCAGATTAAGTTGGCTCGCTTACGTCGGAATCTGAGTGTGGCTCAGGTTGCTGAACGTGCCACCTGTTCACCGCTTACTGTGTCCCGAATAGAAAAAGGGATTCCTACAGTTGCAATAGGGATCTATCTACGTGTTTTGTACGCATTGCAACTTGACGATGATATTCTATTGCTTGCCAAAGAAGATAAAATGGGAAAAGCTTTGCAAGATTTGAGTTTGAAAACAAGAGAACGTGCATCCAAGAAAGAATAATCTATGAAAAAGTTGTATGTATATGCCGATTTCGATTGGCTCAAAGAAGTGGAACTCATAGGCGAATTGGGCTATGAGTCTCTTCGTGGTGCGGACAGCTATAGTTTTACGTTCAATAATGAATGGTTAAGGCAGCACAGCGATCTGTTTTTGAGTGACGACCTGAATAATTATCCCGGACAGCAATACACACAACCAGGTAAAGATATATTTGGTTGTTTCTCTGATGCCTTGCCGGACCGTTGGGGACGTACTTTGTTGTTGCGTCGTGAGCAAATAGTGGCAGCGGAAGAACAACGTCCCGTAAGGAGATTGTCATCTTTCGATTTCTTAACTGGTATCGATGATTTCTCTCGAATGGGTGGATTCCGTTTTAAGGAAGACCTCGATGGCGAATTTATCAATGTGAGTGAATCGTTGAAAATTCCACCTTTGACGGATATTCGGGAACTGATTGCAGCCAGTGCCGAGATAGAGAAATGTGAAGAAAACAATATGCTCCCCGATAGAAAATGGATTGCACAACTTGTGCAACCGGGAACGTCATTAGGAGGTGCAAGGCCTAAAGCCAATGTTGTAGATACAGATAAAGTTCTTTATGTGGCCAAGTTTCCATCGCGCAAGGATGACTATGATGTTGGACTTTGGGAGCATTTCAGTCATTTGCTTGCCACAAAAACAGGGATAAACGCTGCAAAAACAAAAATGTTAGCAACTGGAGAAAAATATCATACATTGCTGTCACAACGCTTCGATAGAACCCAAGAAGGAAAACGCATTCATTTAGCATCTGCCATGACCTTATTGGGGCTGAGTGATGGTGACAATGCAACTACCAGGCATGGTTATCTGGATATAGTTGACTTTATTATTCAGAGCTGTACCGATGTGGAGCGAAACCTACAGGAACTATACCGTCGTGTGGCTTTCAATATATGCATAGGCAATAGTGACGACCATTTCCGCAATCATGGTTTCCTTTTGACTGCAAAAGGATGGATACTGTCTCCTGCATATGACATGAACCCCACGTTGAATGAGTATCAAAGTTTGCTTGTTTCATCAACTTCTAACAAAGCAGAGTTGAGTATTTTGCTGGATGCTTGCGAAGACTACATGCTAAACCGTAAAACAGCAGAAAAGATTATTTCGGAGGTGATTGAGCTGTAAAAGGATGGCGCGAATTGGCAACACGATTAGGAATTTCCAAGAGAGAGATGGATATGTTTGCCGGAGTGTTGGATGAACGATGTAAGTGAGAATAACTGTTTCAGTGTGCCAAATTACCAAATAAAAACGCGCTAAATTTCCAAGAGATATGATGTTGATTTGTATGTAATTGAGTAGTGAAATGCGATTGAAGATTTGTATTATGCTGCGCGAACATAATGTTTGTGTAGCATAATTTTTTGAAAGGTGAAATTCATTGATGGAATGGATAAAAACAATACATGTGTTCTTTTGCATATCTTTATGCCAACTGTAGTCATTCCTTTAAACGATGTTTTTGTTGCTTATCTACTTGGCTATATGGGAAATTAGATGTATCTTTGTTTGCAATATAACGAGTATAATTTGAATACTGATGTCGAACAATCAACAAATAATGATGAATAGGATTAAGGCGGTACTGGCTGAAAGGCAACGAACCAATAGATGGTTGGCAACTCAAATGGGCAAATCAGAGAACACAATTTCAAGATGGTGTTCTAATAAATCGCAACCATCTATTATTCAATTGCAAGAAATAGCGAATTTGTTGGATGTTGACATTCGACAGTTGCTAACTACAACAAAAGATAATAATGACTTATGATGCTCAGCTTATGAAAAAAATCGGTATAGACATATTTTCAGGAGCAGGCGGATTAAGTCTGGGGGGGGCAATGGCGGGAATTAAGGTTCGCTATGCTATTGAGGTTAATCCTCACGCAGCCAAATCTTTTGAACTTAATCACAAAGGAGCAAAAGTAATATGTGGCGATATTCGGGATGTCAAAGCTACAGATTTCTTAAATAAAGACGAGGAAGTATTTATAATCATGGGAGGCCCTCCTTGTCAGGGATTTTCTATGTCAAATACGATGTCTCGCAATATGGACAATCCTAATAATTTATTGTTCAAAGAGTTTGTTCGTTTGGTCTCAGAAATAAAGCCTAGATGGTTTGTCCTTGAAAATGTTTGGGGAATGACTAAAATGAACAATGGAGAGACAATAGAAATGATAAAACATTGTTTTGAGGAGATAGAGCCAGGCTATAAGGTCAAATGGAAGGTTCTATGGGCTGATGAATATGGTGTTCCACAAAGACGGATGAGAATGTTTATGGTCGGAAACAACCAAGGAATTGACTTTGAGTTTCCAAAGCCTTTTGATTATAAAGTGAGTGTAGAAGAAGCTATTGGAGATTTACCTGTTTTACATAATGGTGATATGATAGATTCATTGCCTTACACTAAGTCAATAAAGGAATCTAGCCCTTATGCGCAACAGATGAGAAAAGGTTCAATAGAATCAAAGCAGAATTTTGTGTCAAAGAGTAACGACCTTGTGATGCAACGTTACAAATATATCGGTCAAGGTGAGAATTGGAGAGCTATTCCGGAGTCCTTGATGCGAAATTATTCAGACAAGACCCGTTGTCATAGTGGAATATATAAACGTCTGAAAGCAAATTGCCCTTCTGTTGTCATTTCAAACTATAGGAAGAGTATGCTAATTCATCCATATCAAGACAGAGGTTTATCGGTGAGGGAAGCGGCACGTTTACAAAGTTTTCCTGATACGTTTATCTTTCAAGGGCCTCATATGAGCATACAGCAGCAGATAGGTAATGCGGTTCCTCCGTTATTGTCTAAAGCTGTGATGGCGCAGATTCTGGAATACGATTCATCATACAATAAGGAATAACTATGGGTACTTATAGACAAAGCATTCCACAAGCTGATACTCTTATGGGGTCTATGCGTTCAATGGGGTATTCTTTCGAAGCTGCTATTGCTGATATTATTGACAATGGTATTAGTGCAAATTGCAGCGTAGTCAAACTATTCTTCCCTTCAGAACCTATTGATGATCTTGTTGTGGGAATCTTAGATGATGGAGAAGGAATGTCTGCAGGCGTCCTTTTGAAGCTATGAGGTATGGAAGTAGGGACTCTGAACTTGAAAGAAATGCAAATGATTTGGGACGATTCGGTTTAGGAATGAAATCTGCCTCTTTGTCTCAATGTAGAATTTTGACGGTTGTCAGTTTGCAGGAAGAAAAGATTAGTAGCTATTCTTGGGATTATAATTATATTCAAAATAGAAAAGAGTGGGTGGTGAAGGAGCTGTCACAAAATGAAATAAAAGCACTTCCTTATATTCACTCTCTCCTCGAATTGCCACATGGCACGCTTGTACTATGGCAGGATTTCGATGTGTTGGAGAAATCAAGTGGTGGAATGGTTTATGATGCTCTTGTTGAACTTAAAGAATCTGTAGCCAATAATATTGCTCTGATTTTTCATAACTTTCTTTCAGCAAAAGGTAAGGGGCAGATCAAGATGTACTTGAATAAAGGGAGAATAAAACCAATGGATCCTTTCCTTGAATCACATTCTAAGACAACAACGAAGAAAGCACGTTCCATTGCTATTCGTGACAGTAAGGGTCAAGAACGGCAAATCTGGGTTAAACCATATATCTTGCCATTTGCAACAGATTTAAACGATGAATACAGAAAACTCATAGGAGGAGTAGAGACATTAAGAATCAAACAAGGTTTCTATGTTTATCGAAATAAGCGTTTGATAATTTGGGGAACTTGGTTTGGGATGAAACCGCGTGGTGAACTCACAAAAAATGCTAGAGTTAGAGTAGATATTCCGAATTCACTTGATGACATATGGAGTATTGATATAAAGAAACAAACAGCTTCTATTCCAAAGCAGATTCAGCGTCAATTGCGCCAAACAGTTATTGAAGCGATGGATATTTCTGTTAGGAAGCAAACCCATCGTGGTCGAAAAGAAAATGTTGAGGATATTGACTATATTTGGGATAGAATGGAAGGCAGAGGAAAGACTTTTTATTATCAAATCAATCGTGAGAGCAAAGTGTTCCAGATGGTGAGGGATAGAATGTCAGAAGAAGACTATACTCTGCTTGAGATGCTTTTGAAAGAAATTGAGCAAAACGTTCCGACTCAGCAGATTTACATTGACAAGTCTAATGATGCAATCAGTCAAGATGAACCAGATAATCGTGTCGATGAGATTTTCCAACTTGGGATTTATATGGTAAACTTGGCAAAATCTTTTAACAAGAAATCTATAGTCGAGATTGTTTCTGATCTGATGAAATCAGAGCCATTCTGCAAATATAAAGTTGTTGAGGAAAAACTTTTAGATAACTACAAGGATGAAATTAACAAACGAAGCATATAATAAGATTCTACTCATAATTTCCGCACGTTTGGAACTTATGAAGGAACTGTCGGGCTTTGTTCCATCTTTGGAAAATATTAAGCCTGCGATTGAAGACGCAATAGCCTTCTCTGGTATTGATTGTGATGAGGAAGACAAAAATAAATTGTTGGAAGAAATAGAATACCGAGAGAAAATCACTCATGTATTGGGCAATATTATTTATGATGATTATGAACAAAAGAAGTGGTATTTCAATGATAAAGTAGATGACAGCTATTTTTGGGAGAGATATTATCGTTATTTAAAAGAACACACTTCAATTGACGACAAAAGTATTAATCTTTTGCACGAAAAGACATTGCCTGACATAATGAATTGTTTATACAATCCAAAGGAAGAATTTGAAGGTAAACGTTTGAAGAGGGGCTTAATAATTGGTGATGTACAGTCTGGTAAAACCGCTACATATTCAGGTCTGATTTGTAAAGCTGCTGATGCAGGATATAAAGTTGTTATTCTTCTAGCTGGTATAACAGAAAGTCTTCGTCAGCAAACACAAGAACGTATTGATGAAAGTGTTGTTGGGTACACTATTCGTAAGGTTGAAAAACATATTCGCGAGGGGAAGGTAGGAGTTGGTAAAGACAACAAGCAACGTAGAGCTACTTCTTTTACTACATGTGTAAAAGATTTTGTTAAAGGGAGTAATTTGATTTCAACGACTTTATCGGAGCATAATTCTCTGGTCCTTTTTGTCGTTAAAAAAAATGTATCAGTTCTGACAAAATTGCATGATTGGTTGAAAAACCAGAATATGGATGTTCGTACAAATAGTATAAACCATCCAATGCTTCTTATTGACGATGAGGCAGACAATGCATCGGTTAATACAAAAAAAGATAATACAGATCCAACTAAGACAAACGCTATAATTCGTAAGATTTGCAATCTTTTTCAGACTGCGAATTATATTGGTTTTACTGCTACTCCATTTGCAAATGTTTTTATAGATCCGGATTCGGTGGACAGTATGAAGAATGCAGATTTGTTTCCAGAGCATTTCATATATACGTTACCGACCCCTTCCTCATATATTGGTGCCGATAAAATTTTTTATGAGGATAAAGAGTACTATCGCAATTTACGTTTTATAACTGATGTTGAAGAACCAGACTACACTTCAGATGAATATAGGACTGATTTACACGAAAATATAGAAGAACTTAATTCTGGGACATTCTACTCTCGTCACAAAAAAGAATGGAATGGAGTCTTGCCAAATTCGCTGAAGGAGTCCATCTATTGTTATTATCTGGCAAATGTTATTCGAGATTTAAGAGGACATGCCTCTAAACCAAGAAGTATGTTGGTTAATATGTCTCGTTTCATAAGGGTGCAACAGGTGATTAAGGAACATATTGAAGAAATACAGAACAACTTTATTCAAATACTAAAATACAACTTTGACGAAGATACCTCAAAGAATGCTCATCTGTCACTGTATAAAGAACTGAAACGACTTTGGAAAAAACATTTTGATAATATTACTGATATCTGTTTTATTGATGTTATAAAAAAGAAGAATTTATTAGGTGCTGTGTTCGATATTGAAGCTGATGTTCCAAAGATGGAAATTATCGTTGTTAATGGTAGTAGCGCAAGCAAATTAGATTACAAATCTAATCCTTCGTTGAGAGTAATTGCTATTGGAGGACTTGCTCTTTCGCGAGGTCTCACATTAGAGGGCTTGCTTGTAAGCTATTTCTATCGAAACACTGCAACATTTGATGTGTTGATGCAGATGGGGCGTTGGTTTGGTTATCGACCTGGTTATGCTGATTTGTTCCAAATATGGACAAGTCAAGCAAGTGCAACTTGGTATAGAGAAATAGCGACAGCCACTACCGAATTGAAAGCAGATATTAAGAAAATGTTTGAGCAACATCTTACTCCTAAAGATTTCGGCATTAAAGTTCGTGACTATTGCGACGAATTACAGATAACAGCCAACAATAAGATGCGGACCGCGTACGAATTGTTGATGATGGAATCCTACTATGGAAATATCTGTGATACCCCTTACCTTAGTGTCAAGGCGGAACATAATGAAGAGAACTGGAATCAAGTAAAATGTTTTACTGCCCACCTGTTTGAAAATGATTATAAATTTGGTTTCGCGAATGTCGACAAATACAAAGATGAGGATGTATGCTCAGATATTGATAAATCTAGATATTTTTCTGATGTGTCCAAAGAATTGGTGGTAGACTTCCTGTCTAATATAAAATGTTCATTAGTTAACATGAAATTTAACCGGCAAAACTTAATTGATTTTATTTGCGACAAAGAAACAGAAGGAGTAGATAAATGGGATATTGTTTTCGAAGGTGGTGATGGGCAGACCTTTTATGACATACCAGGACTTGAAATGATACGTTGTCCGAAACGTCAGATTGAGGAACATGATCATGTAATTCAAATTTCGAGTCGTCGTAGGATTCTTGGTTTACGAGAAGGAAAGTTCTGCTTAAGTCAAGATGAGATAGATTTGGCAGAAAAACGATGCAGAGAAGTTTGGGCGAGAGAAGGTTCTGAGTTTGGAGGACGGCATATTCCTATTAAAGCATATTTTGAGCATCTTCCACACAGAAAACCTGTATTGATAATTATGCTCATCGAACCGGTAGAGCCAGAAAATATTGAAGCCAACAAGAATGCCTTAAAATTCATAGAGAAACTTAATGGCAATAAAATGATAGCTTTTGCTATTGGTTTTCCTGGATTAAAAGAAACAGGTAAAACCAAGAAATATAAAGTTAATAAAACATATTATCAGCTTAACATGCTTGATGAACCAGACGAAATAGAAGAGGATGAAGAATAAATTATCTACAACATTCTCGCAAGGATTCCAAAGCGGAGCTTTTATCCGTGTTGGTGAAAACCGCGACCTCAGTCTTTTTGTAGGAAAGGATGAGAAAGGAAACTATGCCTTTGATTTTAGAGGTACATACGTTCCAGTTAGAATAGCTCAGTCGGATGTGATTACAGTACAGCAGGGAAAGAGTGGCGAGAATTATATTCTTCGCTTTTCACTCTGTAATTCAGAGCTGCTGGAATATTTTAGTACGTTTTGCCAGGATTTGCTCGATTCTACGGAAGCTATTAAGGACGATGAAGATGCTTATAAAACACTTTGTTCAAGATATTTCTCATGGAAAAAATTGTTCCGACCAAATAATGGTGGAATGAATGACAATGAGGTAATGGGGTTGATAGGCGAACTGCTTTTTATGCAGGATTATATGATTCCTCACTATGGTGTGAATATGGCATTAGATAGCTGGATGGGTCCAGAAAAGACCCATAAGGATTATTCTACAGAGAGTGTTTGGTATGAGATAAAGGCAATAAGTGCAGGCAAAGATTCTGTAAAGATTTCATCACTTGAGCAACTGGATGGAGATGACGAGGGCTATCTTGCTATTTATTGTTTGGAAAAGATGAGTCCAACATTCAGTGGTATAAAATTGAATGTACTGGTTCAAAACCTAATGGCAAAAATGGGGACAGCTCAAAATAGAGAGACTTTCATGTCTAAACTGAGTATGTACGCATTCGATTTCTCTCCAGAATACGACAAATTCGTATTTACGAATGTGGGATTCTCAATGTACAATGTAAGCAACGATTTCCCTCGCTTATGCAGAAAAAACATACCGAATGCAATAAACAGAATTCAGTACGAGATTTTTCTTTCTGAATTAGAAGAATATAAACTTTAAATCCGTTACACTATGGAGATTGAAGAATATAGAGCGCAATTTATTGATCAGCTTAGATTTGATGCCGATCACGAAGGAACAGAACCGGAAACTCAGTTTATTCTAAAAACATTAGAAGAACTGGAATCTATCGGGGAATTTAATGATCCGATGCCGATGTCTATTGAAATGAGAGGCAAGCGTGGTCGTATCATGGCTTTTGATGCTTATGCTTACGACGAAGCTGACAGTGCACTCATATTGATTGCAAGTGATTTTACCAATGAGCGTGATGCCGTAAACACGTTGACCAATACCCGCATCGTGGATTTGTATACTCACATGTGCAATTTCCTTGACGAAGTTGTCAACGGCAAGATGAGTGACTATTGTGACGATTCTGATCCTGCCATTATTTTAGCAAAAGAATTTCGAAAGAAAATTGGCAAAGGACTGTTGGACACAGAGATTCTTCGCTTCAAGTTTTATATTATTTCTAACTCGATTCTTAGTAAGCAGGTGAAGAGTGTCTCTCAAGAAGATTTTCTTGAGAGACCGGTAGAGTTAAATATCTGGACGCTGGAACGGCTGTTCCAAACATTTATGTCCGATGCAAGTGAGATTGTTGAGTTTGATACAAAAGATTTTGATTGCGAGGGGATTCAATATCTAAAAGCAGATTTAGGAGATAGTAGCGACTATGATGCATATCTTGGAATTGTTCCAGGAAAGTTCTTGGCAGATATCTATTTGAAATATGGGAGTAAATTATTGCAAGGCAATGTGCGGGCTTTCCTGAGTGTTCGTGGTAAGGTAAACAAGGGTATCCGAAATACTATCATTAATAGTCCAGAGAATTTCTTTACCTATAATAACGGCATTGCTATTGTTGCCCGTTCAATAGGTTTTTCTGCAGATAACACTCGAATTACTCATTTTAAGGATTTACAAATTATAAATGGTGGTCAGACAACCGCTTCGTTAGCTAATGCAATTATTCGCAAAGAGGACAAAAAAGGCATGGACAATTTGTTTGTTCCGATGAAGCTGACTGTGCTGAATGTGGACAACGATATGTCTGAGGAAGAGGTTGAACGTTATAACAATATTACTAAAACAATCTCAAAATGCGCTAATTGCCAAAATCCTGTTTCGGATGCCGATTTTTTCTCTAATCACCCATTCCATGTAATGATGGAGAAACTATCGCAAAAGGTTCTTGCTCCTCCTGTTGCAGGTAAACCATATCAGACTCGTTGGTTCTACGAGCGTTCTCGTGGAAAATGGGAACAGGAACAAATGAAACTTACACAAGCGCAACGAAAAACCTTCTGCGAGAAAAGTCCGAAAAATCAGGTTGTCAAGAAGGAAAAGCTGGCGAAATGTTTGAATACTATTCGTATGAATCCTCACCGGTTTGTCAAAGCTCTGCCATCAACTTCAATCGTTTTGCGGATTATGTTGAAGAACTTTATGATAAATCAAAGGATAGTATTAATGAGGTGTTCTTTAAGAAAGGAATCTGCTCCGTCATTATGTTTGATGAATTGGACGTAATGATCAATAAGTCCGAATGGTATCCTAAAGGAGGAGATAAAGCTCAGATTGTGCCATACACAATTGCAAAACTGATATCAATTTTGCCAAAGGATGCCGATCTTGACTGGGTTACGATTTGGAATAAACAGACACTGTATCCGGCTCTTGCAAATGAGTTGATTCGTTTAGCTTTTGATACACAGAAGTTTTTGACAAAACAAGCTGGTGGAGGCCTTGTTAGAACGATATCCAGAACGCTTGCAGTTTGGGATGACTATAAGAAAGTTCCGTTTGAACTCTCTGACGAATTTATTAAATCCCTTGTTTCCCAAAAGGAGATTAAAACAACAGAAGCTGCTGCTAAACGAGCGCACAAATTCAATTCAAACATTGAAGCAAGCGTTGAGATATTTAATTTGGGTGCTGACTATTGGATGAGGGTTTATAACGAACTTTTAAAAGAAAATGTTCTCTCGTACGGAGACCTTGATTTTATTAAGTCTATTGCAACTAGATTTATAGCTAAAATGGTTCTTCCTTCGTCTGCCCAATGTAAGAGACTCTTGAAGATTGTCAGCAATGTTGAAGATAAGGGATATGTAATGCCGTAAATAATGTAAAATGAATTTAGAAGAATATTTTGAAACAAAAAGCAGTCAGGATTTTCCATCGGGAAAAGACTATGTTGCTATATATCGCACTTTTAAACAGTTTATGAATTCAGAGATCCATAATGAAGTTAAAGCGATTACTACAAGACTGGATAATACTGTGTATCTAAATGATCACAGTGCTAATCATGTAAAAATGGTTATGGTTAAAGTATCTTCCATACTGAAAGATTGTTCATACCTTACTCCATATGAATGCTTTATACTATTGGTCGCGATTCAAATTCATGATGCGGGACATATCTTTAATGGCAGAGACGGTCATGAAAAATCTGGCAGATATCTTCTGGAAAATTTAAACGTTGATACAATTGAGAGAAAAATTATTGGGGATATAGCTAAAGCGCATTCAGGCAAAAATGATCCGATTGGGAATTTGCCATACAAGACCTCTATCTCGGGGCATGATGTGAGAATCCGTGAACTAGCAGCTTTGTTAAGATTTGGTGATGAACTTGCGGATGAAAACAGTCGTGCGTCTTCTTACTTGCTAAAAAAGGACTTAATACCTGAGGATAGCAAATTGTATCATGCTTTCTCTGAAAGTTTGTACAACTTCAATCCAGATAAAGACAGTCATTGTATTCAGATGGGCTTTTCTCTCACTAAGAATCAAGTTCAAAATAGATATAAGAAAGGTGAGTCTTCTATTTATTTGTTGGATGAAATATATACAAGAACATTCAAGACATTCCAGGAATGTTTGTACTATAATCGTTTTGTTAGCTATGAGTATCAATTCCATTCGATTATTATTTCTATAGAATTTATAGATGAAGGGTTTGAACCTTTCTTTGATACAATATCTTATCGTATAGAGGAAAAGGGATATCCAACGTTATCAATAAATAATGTTTTTGAGTATTGTGGGGCACAATTAGAACGAAGTAACAACAAATTAACAGGTGATTATGTTCATCAATGTGTAAATAGTTCATTATGAAAGAAAATCCATTTGAAATAAAGACTCCAGAACAGAACTCCGCTCAGGATGTTGTCGATTTATTTGTTGATGTTTTTCCTGACTTTTATCAAGTATTAGAAAAAGGACATACATTTATTAATGGTCCAAGAGGTTCAGGTAAAAGTATGATGTTCCGCTACATACAACCAGATTGTCAGTGTTTAGCCAAGCATTGCCAAATATCTGAGCTGGATTATTTTGCTGTATACGTTCCTATAAAACTAACAAATATAAATATTCCTGACTTGGCGCGCCTTGAGATTCATGCCGAAATTATATTAAATGAGCACTTGTTAACGACATACGTAATGTCTAATGTGTATAAGTCGGTTGGATGCTATTTGGGGAATATATTAAATGATTATAAAGAGCAGATATGGCAATATTATAATACTGATTTTCGGGATGTTCTTTCTTACTGCGGTGTTAACAACATTGTTGAATTACCAAACGATACAGACAAGGATGGACTAACAATGATGGAGTTAATGGCAAAAGAGGTAGAACGGATAAATCGTTCCTGTCGAATCTATTGCAATAAAATAGCTTTGTCAAAAGATACTTCTATTCCATATGATGGACCAATTGTTGATTTCATAGATTTTATGAAACCACTACTTGTGTCTTTAAAATCTTTACCATTTTTCCCTCAAGATAAACCTTTGTATATTTTGATTGACGATGCTGGCTATCTAAATGTGGCTCAAACAAAGGTGTTGAACACTTGGGTGTCATATCGCACAACAAAAGACATATGTTTTAAGATCTCTACCCAGTTAGATTATAAAACACATTTGACGAATAACGAGAAAAGAATAGACGCACCTCATGATTATTCTGAGATAAACATTTCTACAGTTTATTCAAGTAGTAAAAGTAAGTATAATGAACGACTTCAAGAAATTGTTAAGAAAAGACTAAAGAGATATTTGAACCTTGATATTGAGACAAAAGATTTCTTTCCAGAGGATAAAGAACAAGAGCTAAAGATTCAAGAGATATATAATCAGATGTTGATAGATTATGCAGATCCTGAGAAAAAATATGCAGGTGGGGATGCAGCAAGACGCTATGCAAGACCTGAATATATAACACGGTTGCAACAGAATCATAAAGCAGGCTCTACATATAGCTATGCTGGTTTTGATCAACTTGTAGCTGTGTCTTCCGGTATTATTCGACATTTCTTAGCTCCTGCGCAAGAAATGTATTCGTTAGCAATTACAGAACTTGGAGCAAATGAAGATAATATTACCAGCATCAAACCTTCTATTCAAGATGAAGTTATAAAAAAATACTCTAACAACTATTTGGTTGGTGAGTTTGAAAAACTTAAAAAAGATATTGACAATAATAACACTAGGCAAATACAATTGGAAAAATTATATCGAATGATAGACTCTTTGGGACAATTATTTCATTTGCAGCTTACTTCTAATTCCTCAGAAAGAAGAGTGTTCTCTGTGGCAATTACAGATACTCCAGATGACGAAATGAATGAAATAATTGACATGGGAGAACAGCTGGGTTATTTCCATAAAAGTACAATTGGAAATAAAACAGGTACTGGAAGAAATCGCTTAATCATATTAAGTAGAATTTTGGCACCTCATTTCAAGTTGGATGCTACAAGTTTTGCCGGTTACAAATTTATGGATAGCGCCAAATTGAGAATGGCAATGATTGATACTAAGAGATTTTTAGCACAGTTTAAATTTACCGAAGATGACAGTTCTTCGGCTACTCAATTACTATTGTTTGACGGTAATAATCCTATTTAAGATATGAAAAAAATATTAATAAACAGTATAGATAAAGAGATAGTTAACGATTCTTTGTTTATTTGTAGTTCAAGTTTTGAGAAAAGATGTTTAATAATACCTAATGAGATTTCCAAGAATGAATCTATTGAGGCTGTTATTTGCTACTTTCCAAATAACTATACAGAAACAGAGAAGAATGCTGAGTGTTTAAAAGAACTATTCATAGGACGATCTTCTATCATAGAACTCTCTCTTGAGAATCCGTTGGATAATTATGATAATTTGTTTGATGCAATAACAACAAGCAAAAAAGAACACCTATATGTTGATGTATCAACATTTACTAGAGAAACATTGTTGATAATAATAAAAATCTTATCCTCTTCAATAGTTGAATTTACTGATATACATCTGTGTTATTGTCCGTCGAGTAGATACTCATCCTATGAAGAGGGTACTTCGTTACCTTGGCTTAGTAAAGGGGTAAGGACAATACGTTCTGTTGTTGGCTATTCTGGCGATATGTCACCAATAAAGGATTTGTTACTAATTATATTAGTCGGTTTTGAATATGAACGTGCTCAAACATTGATAGAGGTTTTCGAGCCTAGTAAGTTATATTTAGGTATGGCTTCGCCAACAGAAAGTCATAATGAATCTCTAAGCGAAATTAATCGTTCGAATTTCGAAAAATTACTTGAAAAAATTCTCGAGCTTCAAATTTTCAATTCTCATGTAAAAATCTGGAGCAAAATATCAAAGAAATTGGTAAGATTGTTGACGAGAATAGGAAAGATTATAATATAGTAATCAGTCCAATGAACAATAAACTATCAACTCTTTCTATAGCGGCTATTGCCCAGAAATATCCTGATGTGCAAATTTGTTACGCTTTAGCAAATCAGTATAATACTGAATCCTATTCGAATCCGGAAGATTATATATATATGCTACCAATCGATGAAATAATAAAAAGTAAAATGAAATTCCCATGAGATAAAAAATCACGCCCAAGAGAATGTAAATAGTCAAGCTGAAGTTACCTTTGTATAGTGTAACCCTAAAATGTATCAGTTATGGCAGAAGTGACATTCCCTCAGTTGATACAGCGCGCTTGCGGTATCGACGTCCACCTGAAGGTTGTAGTGGCGACAATTGACGGAGCAGGCATCCAACGCGAGACCCGCTCATTCAAAACCTTCACGAGTTCTTTGAATGAATTGAAAGAATGACTATTGTCCAATGGTGTAACGCATGTGGGAATGGAGAGTACCGGTGTTTACTGGAAGCCGGTTTATAAGGTTCTTGAAGATTCCATTCCCAATGTTTGATAGTCAATGCCCGTCACCTTAAGAATGTTCCGGGTCACAAGACAGACAAGATGGACAGCGAATGGATCTGCAAGCTTCTTCTGGCAGGTCTTCTCAAACCGAGCTATATTCCTCCCAAGGAGCAGCGTCAGCTTCGTGACCTGACGCGTTACCGGAACAAGCTTATTCAGCAGATAGCTTCAGAGAAGAACCGTATGATGCGTATTCTTGAAGACTGCAACATCAAGCTTTCAAGTGTAGTAAGTAATACAAGCGGTACGACAGCTACTTCTCTTATTGATATGCTTTGTGAAGGTAAAGTCCTTACTCTTGATGATATAAATTCAGTTTATCACGGTAAACTGTCAGCCAGTCCTGAAGAATTGCTTGAGGCGTGTACCGGTTTTGTTGAAGAGCATCACATTTATCTTCTTCAGATGATCCGAAAGGATATAGACCAGACTCAGACTTTGGTTGATGATTTGTCCGAACGTATAAAGAGACTGTTGTCCAAGTACGAGAATGTCCTTGAACTTCTCAGGGAGATTCCCGGTTTTAGCACCAAGGTTGTAGAGGATCTGGTTTCTGAGATAGGTCTTGACATGTCCCACTTCCCTTCTGAAAAGCATCTTTCGTCCTGGGCCGGTCTTTCTCCGGGCAACAACGAGAGTGCGGGTAAAAAAAAAGCGCACGAATCACTCACGGAAACAAACAGGTAAAGGCGGTAATCACAGAAGCCGCATGGGCTGCGACCCGTACAAAGAATACGTTTTTTAGTGAAAGATACCATCGTATAGCTGCCCGCAGAGGAAAGAAACGTGCCTTGATTGCAGTGGGACATTCTCAGTTGATATCCGTTTATCTGATACTGAGTACAGGGTCCCGTTACCATGAACTTGGAGCACAATATATGCAATCCAAGATAGAGCAGAAACGCAAGGTATATTTGTCTTCTGAACTTAAAAAGCTTGGATACAATGTCTCGCTTACTAAAGTTCCACAAGCAGTAACACAATTAACAATACAGACCAAAGGCCGACTTTTACTGGAATTACCATAGTCCGAAAATGAAATTGGTCTCAACAGCTAAGCGCCAAAGATTGTGACTTATGTACACGTGTATGAAACTTTTAAATTCTTAGCTGTTGCTATTTGTCATCGTATAATAGCCGCATTTGTGTTTTCATGAATGCTAATCTTTCTTTTGTCAAACCACTCGGTTTTATATCAATTTTAGTATAAACCTGTCCTACTTTATGTGTAGGACGCTTAATATTTACGTATGAAAATCATCAATAAACGTTGCATAAATTAGGGACATTATTTTGTGCAATATCTTTCAAGTAGCATTCGTCAAATACAATGAACGTTGTCCGGATGAACAAGCCGAAAAAATGGCTAATTTGACAAAATATGGTACTTACAATACGAAACATATATGGATGTTAAGGTACGGGATGTCCTTTGAAGATATTGAATTGTTAGAAGACTATATTGAATCAATTGATGAACGAGGAATAATAGTAACGCAAGAATTCTCGAATCTTCCACAAAAAGTAAAGGGATGTATAGATAGATTTGTAGAATAATAGATAACTGTCAGTAATATGTTAATAAATGGATAAATTGACCAAGGAACAGCGTCATCGTTGCATGTCTGCGATAAAGGGCAAGAACACGAAACCGGAATTATTGGTGAGAAAGTTCTTGTTCGGCCGTGGCTTTCGGTATAGGCTGAATCACCCACGGCTTCCAGGACATCCCGATTTGGTTTTACGTAAATACAGAACTGTTATTTTCGTAAATGGCTGCTTTTGGCACGGTCACGAAGGATGCAAATACTACGTTCTACCAAAGACAAATGTTGAGTTTTGGAAGAATAAAATTGAGCGTAATCGGAGTAGAGATATAGAGGAACGGCAACTGCTAACTTCGATGGGGTGGCATTGTATTACCATTTGGGAATGTCAGTTGAAACCGAAAGTCCGCCAACAGACTTTAGAGGCTTTAGAATACACGCTTTACCATATTTATCTTGAGGATAGAAGAATCAAATCATATGAGACAACTGAAGAAGAATATAGCATGGTGGCAGAACCCATTGAAAGTTATGGCAAATCGAAATGAATAATTGCGAAGGTGATAATTTAAATTATGGCAAAGAATATAGAAATACGAAATAGTACAGCTGAGTTTCTTATCTTCATGTTTGAAGGCAAAGAGGATGGGATTCAAGTGATGTATAAAGATGAGACCATTTGGGCAACACAAAAGGCGATGGCGCAGCTTTTTGATTGCTCCACTGACAATATTAGTCTGCACTTAAAAAACATATTCGCATCCGGAGAACTTGTCAAAGATTCAGTTACCGAGAAAAACTCGGCAACTGCCGCAGACGGGAAAAATTATCAAACAATGTTCTATAATCTTGATGCCATTATCAGTGTCGGGTATCGCGTCAATTCTGTTCGTGCCACACAGTTCCGTCAGTGGTGTACGTTTGTACTCCGTCAGTTTGCCATCCGTGGATATGTACTTGATCATAAGCGAATGGAGAACGGGGCTTTCTTAGGTGTAGATTACTTTGAACATTTGCTTGCCGAAATAAGGGAGATAAGGCTGAGTGAGCGTCGTTTTTATCAGAAACTGACCGATATTTATGCTACGGCTATAGACTATAACAAAGATGCTCCGACAACTCGTCTTTTCTTCAAAAAGGTACAGAACAAAATGCACTATGCTGTGCATGGGCATACTGCTGCGGAGTTGATAGTCGAACGAGCTGATGCGAATAAGGAACACATGGGATTGACCACTTGGGAAAACGCTCCGAATGGAAAAATTGTCAAAACAGATGTGTCTGTAGCAAAGAACTATTTGCGAGAAAAAGAATTAGAAGAAATGGGTAGGATAGTCAATGCGTCCCTTGATATGGCAGAAAGTATGGCTATGCGTCATATACCAATGACAATGGAAGATTGGGCAAAGCGAATAGACAAATTCATCAATTTATTTGAGAGCCCGATATTACAGGATAGCGGAAAGGTTTCTGCCGAATATGCCAAAGAGTTTGCTGAATCAGAGTTTGAAAAGTATAGGATCATTCAAGACCGTCTTTTTCAATCTGACTTTGATAGATTTGAAGATAATAGTCTTCCTGCATTAGATATTGAATAATTATAATGTCATTTTGAGGTTGGCAAAATCGCCTTTGGGATATGGCAGATTCATGTCGTTAAATTGTCAAGTGTTCGGACAATAGTTCTGTTTTCATCATTTAGTATCTGCATTTATGGTGACCGACGTTACTCCAGTATACCACTTAAAAGCAAGAAAAGAGTTCACATAAGAGTTCATAAAAGAACCAGTAGGGTTCATAAAAGAGTTCGTAAAAGCACTACTGAAATACACCCCCAAACCGCAATAATGCCAAATCTAGCTTGCAGAGGATTGGCAAAGTCTCACGAGCGATTTATCGCTTGGGGTATTGAGTTACCCTAACTCAATAAGATTTGTATAATGGGCAAGCCCTGTGAGCAATTAAGTATACAAATTTCGTTTTTGCGATGGCTGGCGAAAAGATAAAAGGCTCAAATAACGCCTTTTTATCACCAATCAGCTTGCTGAGAGATTTGGCACTCTCAAACGACCTATTGGTCGCTTGGGGTATTAGGCTCCCCATACAAGATAATGTCTGTACAACGGGCAAGCCCAATCAATGGCAACGACCGATTCCGTGGATTATTATGAAACCAGTCGTTGCACTTAGACTTTGACTTATATACGAATGGACACTTTTAGAATAAAGTCAAGTGGAGAGTCAATAATGGTAATCCGGCATGAACCGATAAATGCCACGGCTTTCCTGAACCACCATCCGTTTGTTCGTGAGAAACTTAATTATCTTCACAATCTTGTTGTGATTAAATTTCGTTCCTGCCAGTTCGTAGGCAGTGGTCAGTTCTTCTTCCAAAGCCTTATATCCCGAAATCATCTCTTTTCCGTCAAAAGCCAATTCGAGGCCTTGCGATGGATGGCTTCGTGGATGTCTTTATAAGGGGAGAACGGTTCCTGCTTGGGACGACCTACGCTCTTTTTTGTCGGCACATAGCCCGGCAGAAGTTCGGGAAGTGATTGGTCATTGATGCAGAAGGCGAATGGCAGAAAGTCTTTGGAACGGGTATGCACACTTTCCACTTTGCTGATGTTGCTGTCATCTTTGTCTTTTTCAATTTGAATGACCGTTTCCGCTTTGTTGTTGATTTCCGTGCCGATGTGCCCACGGGCATTTTCATCGCTTTTGTTCTGGTGAAGGATGGTGTGAAGATGAATCTGGTATTCGTCAGTCCACTGCATGAGTTTGGAGATTACGCACGTGGCTTCGCTCGGAGAATTAATGTCATAGACCAAGTCGCGGATTCCGTCAATCACCACGAAACCGAGACCCTCAATCTGACTGATTGCATCATCTATGATAGCCAAACGCTCCTTGGGGTTGAACTTGCGTAGTGCGAGAAAATAGAAACGGTCGCAATCCTCATTAGCCGGCAACTCTGCCAGTTTCATGATACGATGCATCACAATCATACAATGGTTTTGACTTTGTTCTGTGTCGATGTAAAGAATGCGGTTCTTTCCTTTAGGGAAGTCCGTTGTGTAGTTAAGAACTTCCTTTCCTGACAAAGCTGCTGCCACCATAGCCGACACATTGAAAGTCTTTTTGCTTTTAGCCTTGCCTATGGATGCACTGAAATTTCCCAATGTCCCGATAGGTACTCCGCCTATTTTCAGAACTTCCGGCTCCTGTTCGTACTCCTTTTCCAAACTGAGCATGGTATCTTGCCATCTTGTAGCGACCTGAGCAAGATCTTCAATGGGTGCTACCGTTTCCATACTCACCAGCTTTTAGGATTGGCTTTGCGACGTGTAGTTGCAAGCATTCGGGCGTGTTCTTCCTCTATGCTTATAGGTGATTCTCCTTTTCTGCCGCTTTCCAACCATTTGTCCAATTCATCACGATAGACAAACAGGTGCTTGCCTTGTTTGATGATTGGAATACCACCATGTTTGGCTTTGTAATAAAAGGATGATTTCGAGATACCTAAGTATTCGCAGACTTCATCAACGGTCATTGGGACATGGGTATCCTTTTTTGCCTCGTTATGCTGCTGATGAAGTTTTTCTGCCAGCAACGTTTCCATACTTGCGATTCTCTCGCAAAGTTCTTCTACTACTTCAGGCAGGTCATTAAAGGTCAGTTTGTCTTTTTGCATATATAACATTGTTTTTGTTAAACATGCTGCAAACCAACACAATGATGTAATGCTGACAAACCTCAGAAAGCAATAATATTCCGGTCTGTGTTGAATAACCCTAATCGGTTGAATTTGCTTTTTATTCTTGGGCTTCTTTCATACATTTGAAATGATAATCTCCGGTTTTAGGAATATCAAGGGCTATTTTGCAAACTCCGCATGTTCGGAGATTTTTAGCCAGATATTTAATCGAAGCGTCTTTTAATTCATGTGGGAATATAGTATGTATGAATGTTGCTCTATCTATAAGAGAAATGCCCAATCTCTCCCCGATGTTCCATACGAAATGCATCAGGTCGATAGAACGGAGAGAATTATCTACTTTTGAACGGATTGGCTTGTATAAATCAGACTGTCCGTGCGCAAAATACTCTATGTTTTCATGCAGAATTTCAAGATCTTCTTTTGAGAGAAATTCCGTCATTACAAATGTGGTATATTCATGAATGACACGCTTAATGTCTGCCTGCCTTTCGGCTTTTTTACGTTCAATTTCAGCTACACGTACTTCATAATTATCCATATAATCTTGTTTTGCAACACTTTCTGCAACTAAAATTGCCGATTTATATCCTTGTCCTTTGGACACTCCGGATCAATCTCCTTAATTTGTTCGGGTAGAGGTCTTACTTGCTTGCCAAAAGACAAACTCAATTCATTCTTTGTAATGAATCAGAAAAAGAAACGCTGAAGTACTCCACAGGCAAGTATCATTGCCGTGATATATAAAATAACTGGAGTGGAATACTCCATCATGTCGATATGGCAATTAAGATATAAATAGGAGTCTGTTGTCCAATAAAGGATGACACTTACTGAAAGTATGAAACTGGTTCTTTGAGGAGTAATTTTAATACTATTCGTCATAAACTGATACTGTTTGAGTTCTACAATAAAACAAATGTATATGCAGATTTCCAAATAGTTGCTGTTTGTAATAGATAATCGTTCAGAATTTAAGAAAAAATATGCTCAGAGTATGATTTGATGCAAAATATCATACTCTGAGCGATAAAAACGAGATTATTTGTACCTTAATTCTTACTTGCGGATTAAAGAGATTCTGTTGCTGGCTTCACGCTTGTTGCTGTCGACAACTTTCATGTACCGTTGTGTCGTGGTGATACTTTTATGTGCCATATTACTTTGAATGGTACGTATATCAGTGCCGGCTGCTCCTTGAAGTGTTGCGTATGTTCTTCGGTAGGAGTGGAAAGTGATATTCTTGGTTATACCAGCTTCGCGAATCCACTCTTTCATGGGATGCTGTGTCCAACTTCGTTTCAATCCTTTAAATACTAATCCGGTTTTTTCCGGAGAATAGCCGATTAATTGCAGGGCTTCGTCGCTGATTGGAATGATGTCTTCCGTCTTGGTCTTCTGGGTGATGGTATGGACACATTTTCCTCCGGCTGCAAAGTCAACGATTTCATGCCATTGTAACGATAGTATATCGCTGATTCTAAGACTAGTCAAACATGAAAACAATGCTGCTGTCTTCAGAATCGGCTTTTTGCAAGGTGTCTCAGCCAATTTGTAAAGTTCTTCCACACTTAGATAATCTTTTGGAGTATCTTCCGTTTCGATTTTATCCAGAAAAGTCATTGATATTGGTTTTGATTAGCCGATTGCGATAAAGAATCTTCAAAAGTCCCCTGAATGTTGACCAATAGCCGGAAGCAGAGTTCTTTGAAATGCGGTCGTCACGCCTGAGTTGCTTGGCATTTAGCAGATACTCACCGGAACTTATTACAAAGGTCAATATCAATTTCTTCGAAAGTGCATTTGCCGTGAACGAAGTTGTAGAAATGGTGGTACACAAATTCCCACTTTTGGTCATGCTTGCGAAGCTGCTTGCGGTAGTATTCCAGAAAATCCGCTTTGAGTTTGTGCCTGTCAAAGAAATCATACCTGTCATTTACGATAGATTCAAAGCGTCGACATCGGATGGCTTCTGCCTTTTCAGACATAGTGGCATTGAAGTCACGTTCACGCTGATTTTTGGGATTGGCATAGATGTAAATGTTCAATCCTTCATGGCGGATGGTCTTCATTGTTTCCTGATCCCGGTAGCCCGGATAATAATCTAAATAGAAAGAAAGCATCCCGTTTTTCAAAGGACGTGTTCTCAATGTTACTGTTTTACATTCTAACATGGTTACAATTATTATTAGTTTATACTTGATTTGCTGCAAATGTCCGTAATGGCTTGACACAGACAATGCTCATTTTTAGAATCATTTTCTGGTCTGCCTAAATTCAGACTTAGGCTTATTTTCTGACACCCATTACATGATCAAATTCCACTTTCAGGAATCTCACGAAACGACCTTTCTTCTCCCGTTTTATTTCGTGGAATTGCAGGATGCCGTAAACTGAATCCCTGGTGAGATTGTATTTCTTCATGGCTTCCTGTACTGTGTAGTACTCCGAAGCATTGTCTTCGGCAGTCTGCTTGGATAGGTCAAAATGTAGCTTCGAGTAGAATATCTGGCCGTGCTCTTTCTTAGAGGGGATGTTGTTGCGATAGACATGCGAACGGATGGCAACCCGACTCATCCCATACTTTTGTTCTATCTCTTCGGGAGTGTACCATTCGGTCAGATCATTATCTGTCTTGTACTTGGCAAATGCCGCATCGATATGCTTTTTGCTGTAATAGTTAAATTGACGGATTTTTACTTTTGGCACATTATGTTCCCGTGTATAAGTCCATACCCATTTGGTGTTGACCTTGTATTTTTGGGCAATTTCTTCAGCAGTGTAATATTCAGCAATATCAAATTCGACTTTTGACATCACACGTTCATAAGGTTTAGATTTAAGCAAAAGTTCTATATCAGCTCTTCGAATAAAAGACATTCGTGAACTAATCCGACTTGCTCTCAACTTATCCTCTTTGACTAATTTGTAGATGTATTGACGAGAAACTCCCATCAATTTAGCTGCTTGTGAAAAGGTAAAGTACTCTTGATTTTCCAGCATCTTCTTTACCTCCAACAATTCTTGACTCTGAATGAGCTCCATTCTTCGCTCTTTCATTCGATGTTTGTAGCCTCGTTTAGAACATTGAGGACTACAATAATTGGTGGTGGTTTTCTGAGCTATAAAAGGTTTACCACACCATTGACAAATTCTTTTTACTTCCATGTTGTTTTCTCCATATTTTTAGTGAAACCATAAAGATTTAATTTCCCTTTTTGTCTCTCTACGTAAACCATTGTTCACCCATGTCGCCAAATGTGTCACTGTGACATCGGGGACAAACCCCAATTTGTTTCGCGGTAGAAATACGGTAGAAAAATATGGTGAACAACAGTATCCAATCGCTATGAACTGGATTTTGGATAAATAAAAAAGCCGCTGAAAATCAGCGACTTCATTATAGTTGGTTCTAATTCGTTGCAGTTGATTACAATATCCTACTTGCCGATGCAAAAGTTTTGAAATATATTTTGCAATGTTTCTTCCGAGGTTATACCTCCTTCTGCAACAATCTCACTTAGTTCGTGGATACATTGTCTTAAATCCTCACTTACCAAATCTCCTGATAATTCCAATTGCAATCCTTCCTGTACTCTATGAATAGAATCCAATGCTCGTGTTAATGCTTCGTAATGGCGTACATTTGTAATGATAATATCGTTTTGGTTGACTTCCGGTAAGGCAGCTGCCTGTACTAACTTCTTTTCCAGAATCGTTATATTTTCCCTTTTCTTTGCTGAGATAAATAGTTTTTCCACTTTCATGTCAGCAAATATGGCTGACAACTCTTCTTTTTGTGTTGCTAGTAACAGATCTGACTTATTAAATAAAATAATCATCTTTTTCCCTTCGCAGTGTGGAAGAATGTCAGCTTTTAATTCTTCGAACCGCCTTTGGGCATCTGTAGAGTCTATCATCCATAAAATGACATATGCTTGGTCCATCTTTTGGAAAGTACGTTCTATCCCTAGATTTTCTATTGTATCGTTCGTTTGGCGGATTCCAGCTGTATCAATAAATCGGAATGTGACACCTTGTAAATTGATTGTATCCTCTATTACGTCACGGGTCGTTCCATGGATATCACTGACAATGGCTTTTTCTTCATTCAGCAACGCATTCAGTAAGGTAGATTTTCCGGCATTCGTTTCTCCGATAATTGCTACAGGAATGCCATTCTTGATTGCGTTTCCTACACTGAAAGAATGAGCTAGCCGGGCAATAACTTGTTCGATATGGGTAGCTAGACTGCTCAGTTCGTCACGATTGGCGAATTCTAGTTCTTCATGATCACTGAAATCCAGTTCTAATTCCATTAACGAAGTGAAATGAAGTAATTGGTTACGCAGGTTAGAAAGTTCTTTACTGAATCCTCCGCGCATCTGGCTCATGGCTAGGCGATGGGTGGAGGCAGACGATGAGGCTATCAGATCGGCAACAGCTTCGGCTTGGCTCAAGTCCATTTTTCCGTTTAGAAAAGCACGTTGGGTGTATTCACCTGGTAGAGCGGCACGACATCCATTATAGATCAGGAGTTGTATAACTTGCTGCAGGATATAAGATGAACCGTGACACATGATTTCCGTACTGTCTTCACCGGTATAAGAATGGGGGGCGCGGAACAAGGAAATTAAAACTTCGTCAATTACTTCTTCTGCAGAAGAAGTAATTGACGAAGTTTTGTAACGTTTCACTTTTTTCTTGCGGAATTTCACTCGTTTGTTGGAAAAGTGTATTATTAATTTTTCGCTTTGGGGAACAAATCTTTCCGAAAGTAAGAGTATATGGTGCTCGTTCTGTCAGTGGCTTGCCTGTGGCGGGTGTAAATATGCGTGACGTTATTTCAATCGCTTTTGGGCCAGATACACGAATTATTCCGATGGCTCCTCCCTGGGCGGTGGCAATGGCACAGATTGTATCTTGGTTTATCATTTTCATTTGGTTAATAATATAATGTTTTAGCTATAATGGCTGTTACTTCTTCTAAATAACGGCGGTCTGTTTCATCAAAAAAGTTTAATAGATTACTGTCAATATCCAATACTCCCTTTACTTGTCCATTAGCAAGAATAGGAACAACAATTTCGGAGCGGGAAAGAGAACTGCAGGCTATATGTCCGGGGAATTGTTCTACATTGGGCACTATCAAGGTTCGAGCTTCTGCCCATGAGGTTCCACATACTCCCTTTCCTTTATGGATGCGATAACAGGCGGTGCTTCCCTGAAAAGGTCCTAAAATAAGTTGGTTGTCTTTAACCAGATAGAAACCTACCCAAAAAAAGCCGAAGGCTTCCCGAAGAGCAGCAGCAGTATTGGCCAAAACACTTATTTCTTCTTTTTCATCTGATATTAAAAGTTCAAACTGAGGGAGGAAAAGACGGTAACGTTCTACTTTATTACTAGTTGTTTGTTTGAAACTGGTTTCCATATTTTTATTTGTTTTATGAGGGGACATCTTGTTGTTTTTTTACAAAAAATGGTCTTCTATGAAGCGATGTCCCCTGTTAGGTAAAAAGAGTTGGCTTATTCTGTAAAAAATCTGTTTATGCCAATCTTCTTCTGGATGATAATAAGAATAAGTCTTGATAGATGATCCGGTGAATCTTATCCATATTATATAGACAACTAAATTGGGAATTATATTCTTTCCAAGACTTTTTCTATCAAACCATCAATAGAGTTTTTATAGCCGGTATTGGCTTCCTTTATTAGTCGGTTGGCAATCACCATACATACAGTCATGGCTTTGTGTCCCATCAGGCGTGCTAATCCGGCAAGGGCGGAACTTTCCATTTCAAAGTTAGTGATGCGATAGTCATTGTATTCAAATTTCTCAATCTTTTCATTCTGTTTAGGATCGGCCAATGGGATACGGAGTTCTCGTCCTTGCGGACCAAAGAAACCTCCTGCGGCGATAGTTACGCCACGGACCATATCATTTTGCGCAATGCGGTCTATTAATTCCCGGTCGGCATCAATAACGTATGGGTGGGCGATGCATACATTACCTTCCCACCCCATGTAATCTATAAAAGCTTGTTCTAATTTCAGATCGCAAACCTCATTGCGTCCGGCGTAGAAATTAAGCAGTCCGTCAAAACCGATAGACTTTTCAGAACAAACATAGGTACCAACAGGAGTATAAGGCTGTAATCCGCCACATGTACCGATACGTACTAATTCCAATTGGCGCAAGTGGTCTTTTTCATAACGGGTATTGAAATCAATATTGGCCAAAGCATCTAATTCATTCATCACAATGTCTATATTGTCACAACCTATACCGGTGGAAACTACGGTGAGACGTTTTCCTTTATAAGTACCGGTAATGGTCTTGAACTCACGGCTTTCTATTTCACATTCTTTAGTATCGAAATGAGAAGCTACTAATGCTACACGCCCGGGGTCACCTACTAGAATTATTTTATTTGCCAACTGTTCAGGTTTGATATGAAGGTGGAAGATAGAGCCGTCGGGATTGATAATCAACTCAGATTCTGCATAATATTTTTTCATAATCTTTATTTTGTGGTTAATGGCCAGTATAATTAATGTTATATTTCTTGTCTTTTTAATGAGTATGCAAACAGATTATTTCCTGGATGTAGATGTTACGGATTTATAAACTTTCATTGATATTAGCATTATCAAGAGAAAAGCAGTTCCATTCGCATCCAAGAAAAATATATTAATCGTTGAATACTAGTTTTATTTACTTAATGGCTCATTACCGAAAGTTGTTTCGGGTTTTGCAATATTTTCACGCATGGAGGTATCTGCTTGTATATTCTTCATGCGGTAATAGTCCATAATACCTAGGTTGCCACTACGGAATGCTTCCGCCATGGCCTTGGGTACTTCGGCCTCTGCCTGAATTACATTCGCGCGTGCCTCTTCTGCTTTGGCTTTCATTTCCTGTTCCAAGGCGACGGCCATTGCACGGCGTTCTTCTGCTTTGGCTTGTGCAATATTCTTGTCGGCATTGGCCTGGTCTATTTGTAAAGCAGCTCCAATATTTCTGCCTATATCAATATCAGCTATATCAATAGACAGGATTTCGAAAGCCGTACCGGCATCTAAGCCCTTGCGGAGTACTAATTTAGAGATAGAATCAGGATTTTCCAATACGGATTTGTGATTTTCGGACGATCCGATAGAGGACACGATACCTTCACCAACACGTGCTAGAATCGTGTCTTCTCCGGCACCTCCTACTAATTGGCGGATATTGGCGCGTACGGTGACACGAGCTTTAGCTATAAGCTGTATGCCGTCTTTGGCTACAGCGGTAACGGGAGGGGTGTCAATAACCTTAGGGTTCACTGACATTTGCACGGCTTCGAATACGTCACGACCGGCTAGGTCAATACCAGTTGCCATTTGGAAAGACAGTTCGATATTGGCTTTGGACGCGGATACTAGTGCGTGCACTACTTTTTCCACATGCCCGCCTGCCATATAATGAGCTTCCAATTCATCTCGGGTTATGTTGCTTAAGCCGGCTTTGTGTGCTTCAATCATTGCCGGGACAATGACATAAGGAGGGACATTACGGATGCGCATTAAGAATAATTGCACCAATGAGATGCGTACCCCCGAAACTTTGGCAGACAGCCAGAGGAAAAATGGCACATAATGAAAGAATAGTACCACGAAAATAATTCCACCTCCTATAAGGATGAAAGGAAGATAGTTGGGTTCGATCATAATAATCAGTTGTTTAAAAGTAAATATTTATATTTGAACAGCTCAATATCAAGTTTTTGCTGTTTTCACTATTGTCTAAAATATGCTTGAATGAGAATGTCAATCAAGAAACCTGATAAATTCGTATTTGTAAGTCATTTCTCTATCATTGGTTGAATTTGCGTACAATCACCGTTCCTTCAACCATTCTTTCTACATAAATGGGAGTATTCTCATCAATCAAACCATCGGCAGAGCGCACTTCGATGATGTGTCCGTTAAAGTTTGCATTGCCTATCAGTGCAAGGCGGGTTATTGCTATGCCTTTGTCTCCGATGCGGATATGGGTTCCTTTTAGGGGATCGATTTTATAATCCAGTGTTTTCTTCAAAGAAAGCTTGTCCATGGTTTTTGAGTGCATAAACCAAACGATAATGGCTATGCAACTTAGGACGGATGCTATTAAAGTAATGAATCCTGCTATCGGTCCTAATGTGTCGAAAGCGTAATAGTTGGCATATAGCAGGCAGATGGCTGATGCTATTCCGGCTATACTGATGCCGGGAATAAGGAAAACCTCTACAATAAAGAGAAGTAGTCCTGCCAAGATGAGCGATACGATAATAAATACTTCCATAAATATCTTTGTATTAGTGTTTCAACTTCTTTATTTCTTCGTTGCGGACACTGATATCCAGTTGGGCCATTTCTTTCAGAAGTTGTTCAGTACGTTTTTCCAATTCCAAAATGGCGGGTGTCAGATTCTTCTTTCGTGCACTGTTCCCTTGGGCATATTGTTCGCGCTTGTCATCCAAATTTTTCTTCAGGTTGTCATAATCCTTCTGCTTTTGTATTCTTTGCTGGTAAAGTTTGCGTGCTTCGGCAGAGCGGAAGTCGTTCAATGTGTGGTAAACGGCAGAATCATCTATTATCAAGGTGAAGTCTTTTTGTTGTTCTCCGGATTCTTTGGCATACATTATGGCTGCCAGGCGTTGCTTGCCGGTTCGTACTTTCTCTTCATCTTTCCAAGTAGTACGGATAGAGCGCAGGCTGGCTGCATTTATGATGATCTGTTCGTCTGTACTTTCATAATTGTATACTTCTTTTGAAGAGTTCGGTACAAACACATAGATACAGACTTTGTTATCAGGCTGATAGCGGTCTGAAGCAAACCAGCCGATATTGTTGAATTCATCAATGGCATACATATAGTCATTGGCGGGAGAGTTAAATGGCATTCCTATATTATCGGGACGAAGATAATTGCTATTTTCCGAATCATAGCGAGTTACAAAAATATCGTATCCTCCCAAAGAGCCTTCTCCATCCGATGCATAATACAAGGTAATGCCATCTGACATTAAGAAGGGATAGTTTACATTTCCCTGTTCATTAAGGGACGTGAGGGGTTCGGGCTCGCTCCAGCCGTCCAACAGACGGATACGGGAGTACAGTTGCATCTTGCCGTCTGTGCTTTGGTTTCCGTAGAGTACTTTATTGCCCATTTCGGTCTGATAGACAGTCCCGGATATGGCAGGATCGTGATAGAGTGCCCCCGATTCTCTACTGATTTTATATGCTTTTAGAAAATCATTTTTATCGACTACAAAGCTGTCTATTACAGTAATGTTTTCCACTCCTTTATCATACGGGCTGCTTGCTTTATTTGTTCCAGCTCTGCTTCAGCCATTTCGGTAGGGCGTTTTTTCTTTTCCAACCATTCTATGTGTTGTTCGTAGTTATCTACGGCATCGTCAAACCGATAGATGTCATAATATAGTTTTCCTAAGTAGCGGTATGCGTCAATGACTTTGCGGGCGGCGCTTTTTTCAAGGTAGGGCTGTGCTTCTTTTTTTTCTCCTGTTTCATAACAACATGCGCCATACCAATAATTATAATTGGCGTTAGAAGGGGCTTGTTTTACCAGCTTTTGGAAAGCAGGTTTGGCTTGTTCAAATTCTCCGTTCAGGAAAAGTTGTTTGGCTTGCGCCAAGCTTTGTGCCGCAGCATTGCCTGCGCAGCATAAAGTAAATAAACCAATGATATATTTTTTGTACATAGTTAGTTTATAATCCGTATTATTTAGATTCAAAAATACAAATATTAATTGGATTTCTCATGCTTTACATAATTCTATTTTGTTAAATCTTCCATAAATCATTCTTTTCATGTACTTTTGTGCCCTATTTTTAAAGAAGATGTATGGCACAATTTACGGAAGACGAGAAAATAATGCGAAGGTTGGAGCAACGCTTTAACAAGGGGGTGGTAAAGTATCGCTTGATTGAGGATGGTGATAAAATTTTGATAGGTCTTTCTGGTGGAAGGATTCTTTGGCTCTGTTGGAGCTATTGGCAAGGCGTTCACGTATTTTGAAACCGAAATTTACAGTGATAGCTGTGCATGTAGGCATGACAAATATTCCTTATCAATCTGATTTGGAATATCTGAAAGGCTACTCAGAGGATTTAGGGGTGCCGTTTGTGCATTATGAAACTTTTTGATCCGAGTACCGACACTCGGAAGTCTCCTTGTTTCCTTTGTTCTTGGAATCGGAGAAAAGCTTTGTTCACGGTGGCAAAGGAGCAGGGGTGCAATAAGATTGCTTTAGGACATCATATGGATGATATCTTGGAAACTTTGTTGATGAATATTACTTTTCAGGGAGCGTTCAGTACAATGCCTCCTAAATTAGTGATGCGTAAATTTGAGATGACAATTATTCGTCCGATGTGCTTGGTACATGAAGCGGATTTAATTGAAATGGCACGTATCCGCGGTTTTCGTAAACAGATCAAAGATTGTCCTTATGAAAGTTTGTCGAATCGTTCAAATATGAAAGAGGTTTTATATTCTCTAGAAAAAATGAATCCTGAAGCACGGTATAGTTTGTGGAAATGCATGACAAATATTCAGGAAGAATTGTTGCCTGGGATGAATGAACACGATTTATAGTGAATATGGTTGTTTTGTTATTAGGGAATATAACGAAACTGCTTATAGTTAGTTGTTTGTACTTGTGTGCAGCTTAACCAACTATCAATATTATTAATGTATTTAGATGAGGAAGAATGTTATAAAGTTATCCTTCCTGTTGTTTGTTGTGCCGGATACAAGGTGATGTACATGTCTGGTTTGTTGGGGAAAGTGTAGAAATATTCTACAATGAAAATGTGGATCTTTTTCTTTGAAAATAGCTTATTCTTAATGTATTTAATTGATAATCAAAGCCTGTCTTGTTTTGGCATAGGCTTTGTTTTCTCTTTGTCATAAGAATAACCATTTAAATATATT
>SCPO01000074.1_pt1 | contig 40818 bp, 63 predicted proteins | sample 6106821 | NCBI WGS metagenome assembly SCPO01 (sample SAMN10720448, study PRJNA508395) | human gut metagenome | isolation source: Participant 2 stool, 0 month | host: Homo sapiens | collected 2017 | reverse complement strand
GGCGAAATTTCTCCAAAAGCGTCTGGACAAAATTATTGCTAAAGAGAGTCGAGGGGATTATGTCAAAGCCTTTTCTGAAAATGTTCGGCGATGCCCGCCCTTATGTGACCATGCAGAGCTGCAAAACCAGTTCTACCGATCTTATCACTCCGCTGCCGGATAAGATCCATGTGCCCGGTACCGAGATCCATATCTTTACGCCCTGAAGATGGGCAAAAAATACCGTGCCCGGTATCAGCAGCATTTTGCACATCCTGTTCTCCATGCAGAACTTGCAGCACGAGGAATTGCTGGCCTGTCACCCGGAGCAGTGGGCGCATCTGGTAAAAGCATTGCATTGTGAACGGTAAAATGTATCTGGAGCAAGCAGGATTTTGTAAGATCCAGAACCACAAAATAAAAGGGCTGGCTGTGCATCACAGCACAGAAATGAGGTGCGATCATGTCGAAAAGGCAACGGAATTTCAAAGAAAAGCAATGAGCTGGATGTACCGGGGCAAGGAAATCTTCAAGCCTTTGAACACCGGCTGGATCGACAAGAATGTTGCCCGCGTGCGCGAATGGGTGGCGAACATCTTCTTCTACCGCAAAGGCGATACGACCATTATGGTCGATGCGGGATATAACTACGACCGCCTTGCCGAAAAATGGGCTGGCTTGGGATTGATCCGAAGTCGATACATCATATCCTTATCACCCATCAGGACACCGACCATGTGGGTACGGTGGAAGCAGACAGTCCAGGGCTGTTCCGAAATGCGAATCTGTACATCGGTGAGATCGAGAACCGGTATCTGATCGGAGAAGCACGCCGCAGGGTCATTTACCACCTTTACAAGCTGCCGCAGGCGACGATCAACAATGAAAAGTGCTGCTGCACGATGGGCAGGTACTTGACATTGACGGCGTCAGGATCGAGTGTTTCTGGTTCCCGGTCATACATGGGGACATATGGTCTACCTCATTGACGATAAGTACCTTTTTACCGGCGACACGCTGTGGTTTGGCGCGGACGGCGGCTACAGCTTCATTTCCTCACTGGCGGAGGACAATGGCTGGCGTGCAGTCACTGGCGGAGCTGGAGCGGAAACTGCGCGCACGTGGGCTGCATCCATATTTCATCACCGGTCACACGGGATGGACGGACAATTTTGCCTTTGCGTTTGCCCACAAAGACAAGAGCTGTTCACCATTCAAAAACGAGTACACGACCCATCGGCACCTATGATGCCTACGACGAATCGGACGACACCGAAGAAAATGCAAAGAGCGGTTTTCTGAAAGGCGTGGGAAGATGAAGGACAGTGAATTACAAATTGACCGTAGCTGCCATGTGCGATATTCCAAACCCTGCAAAAGGAAATTCTGGCGAAAATCACTCTGCACTATCCGGAGGTGGAGCGCGAGGCGGTCTGGGAGCAGGTGCAGCTGAGATACGCAGAGCTTCTTTCCAAGTGGCGCACCGACCTCGGCGGTAAAAGAATTTTCACAACGGCGTAGGCGGCACCTACGACTGCATCGCCATCATGTGCTTTTACGATGTGTGCCGGGATGTGGTCACATTCCGTGAAATTGAAGAGATGGAGGAAAATCTGATCCTGCCGACCTTCTGGAAGCTGCGATTCGTTGACATCAACAAGCCGTTCTGGAAGAAACTGATGCACATAGCGTTCCTTCGGGCAAAAGCGGGCTGTGACAAGTGGCACGATTATGAAATGACGGTGGCTCCTTACGAAAAGAACAAGCCCATCTATTATGAATTTACGGCGTGTCCGGCGGCGGAATTGCCAAGCGGTTCGGATTTGCGGACATCATGCCCGCCCTGTGCAATGTGGACTATGCGTCCATGGAACTGCTCCATGCCAAGCTGGTGCGAACGACCACCTGCGTGGACGGCTGCAGATGCGACTACACCATCTGCGGCGACAAGGATCCGTACGTAAAGGAGCATCCAGAATACCGGGATGAAAACGGATACAGGAGGAACAGGAATGCTCTTACAGGTGATTCTGGAAGGTCTTGGGTTGGGAGTTCTGCTGGTTCTGATCTGCGCTGCGGGCATCCGTAAAGGGGCTGTTGGGATGGTGCATCTTTACAGCCCAGCGGTGCAGCAGCGTAAAACTGGGGCTTACAAGCCCGGAACGCATCCGCAACAGCCTGCTGTTCAAAGCAGTCTGCATTCCCGGCTATGTGCTGGTCTGTGTCTATGGGATAAACGGCGCAAAGGGCTTTGTTCAGGGTTTCTGGCAGCTGCTGGTCATACTGTCCGTTATGAATCTCATAGACCGACTTTGGGTTGACGGCTATTGGGTAGGACATACGAACGCATGGACGATCCCGGAACGGAGGATCTGAAGCCCTACATTACTGCAAAAGACAAGCAGAAAAAGTGGCTGTTCGGTACGGTAGGTATGGCAGCCATAGCGGGCGCTGGCGGTTGCGAATTATGATGCTTCTTATGGAAATATGAGGTGATAGAAATGCTGTTTCAAACATATGGCGACAGGAGGAATCCTGCCGTGCTGTTCTTTCATGCAATGGGTGTGACAGGGCGAGCAGCGAACCGATTGCGAGGTATTTGCAGGATCGATATTTCTGCATCTTGCCCACCTCCACCGTTTACTGCGAGGGGCAGAAATATGTCAATAAGGCGAACGAGGTTCGTCAGGTGGAAGAATACCTGAAATCGCAGGGGTGGAACGCCTTGAACTGGTTGTGGCTTCTTCCATCGGTGCAGACCTTGCCATGGCGTTTTGACAGGCACGAAGCTGCCCATCGGACATGTTTTCTTTGACGGCGGGCAGTTCGCCCAAATCGGAAAGGGACGCGCCGTATCATGACGCCGTTTCTGTATTTTGCCATCAAGAGCCTATATTGGTCGAAGGGCGGTACGCTGAAAAAGATACTGTGGTGTGACGACGATTCCATAAAGTCGTATTTTATAGACGCTGGGAAAAATCTGACCTACACAAATTTGCGGCGACAGATTCTGGACAGCCTGGAGGATAAACCCTTTCCAGCACTTTCCGAAGAACTGCAAAAGCATCTCTATTTCGAGTTTGGCAGCATAGAAGATCATTTCAAATACCGTCAAGCGGTGATAGAAGCCTATCCCTGTGGCAATTACCCCGTATTTGAGGGATACGATCACATGCAATATCAGATTCGTGATCCGAAGGGCTTTGCTGAAATGCTGGCATTTATCGCTGAACAGGACGGTATGCCGAAGCTGCCGTTTATCAGAAAGTGAGAGGACCCGATATGAAATACAAAATCGAGAAAAACACCGTGCAGGAGACGCTGATCCTCCCACTGTATTCCCGGAAGTTGTGTACCGAACTGTACCCAAACCTTTATCGGGACGAAACAGCGGTTCAGCTGCTCGACCAGATCGACTACGATTTTTCGCAGGCAGAGGAAAACTCCCGCAGCCTGATGCAGCGGTTCGGTGCACTGGAGGTCGCCATGCGGCAGAATGACCTTGCCTTTGAAGTGCAGGCGTACCTGAAAAACCACCTGCGCGGCAGTGGTCAATCTGGGCTGCGGGCTGGATAACACCGGCAAAGCCTGCGACAACGGCAGATGCAAGAGCTACAATCTGGACTTCCCGGATGTGATCGCCTTGCGGCAGCAGCTGCTTCCTGCAGGGGAGCGGGAGCAAAACATCCCCTGCAACCTGAAAGACCCGCATGGTTTGACAAGATCGATGCCTCCGGCGGGCGGTGTTCTTTGCCTGGGTGTTCTATTACTTCCTGACGGAGCAGGTCAAGGCGCTGGTGCAGGGGATGGCAGATGCTTTTCCCGGCGGGTGCTGGTGTTCGATGCCGCCAACCGCACGGCGGTGAAGATGATCGCCAAAACGTGGCTCAGGACGGCGAAAATCAAGGATGTGGGAGCATATTTCGCGGTTTCGGATGCGAAAAGCGAGCTTTCCCCATGGGACAGCCGTTTGCAAGTATCCAGCAGGGGCTATATGATGGGCTACAACGACCTGAAAGACCCTTCCGTCAGCGGCTTTTTTCGATTTCTCGCCAAGGTCGGGGACAACGGGATGAAAATGCAGATCGTGAAGATCGGATTTGGAGACAGACAATGAAATATGCCGGAATGCCCTTTGGAATGTGGGTGCTGTTTTCAGGCTCCTTTCAAAAGCAGCTGACCGCTGTGCTGGGCTATGATGCAGCCACCGCAAAAGCCATCACGAAAAGGCAAAGCCGCAATACCGGCAGATCATCCGCAGGCTGTCGGAGTTTGAAAAGGCCGACCGTTTCAAAATGAATCTGGTCAACTGCGCAATGCTCGGGGCGTTCATCCTCTCCATGCCGCAACGTCCGGAGGTGGACAGGCTGACGGATTACTACGCAAAGTCCATGATGACAAAGCCCATGCAGTGGTTCTGCCGCAAGAGCGGAAAAAGCAAGTTTACCCCAAAGGATATTGCCGCCATGAAGGCCACCGCTGCTCTGAAAGCCGCCGACCGCAACCCCTATTCGTGGAACATGGAATTTTACGAATACCCTGACGGCAGCGGCTACGAAGGACGCTTTACCAAGTGCGGTATCTGTGTGCTGATGAAAGAACTGGGACTGTACGACCTGACCCCCGCTTTGTGCCATCTGGACTACACAATGAGCGAAGCAGGCGGTGTGACAAATTTTGTGCGGCAGTATACCCTTGCCTCCGGCGGACCCTACTGCGACTGCGGGTATAAAAAGAAAGGGTAACGGACGATGAAGAGGAAGGAAACCTATCTCTCCGTGATTTTCGGGAGACTGCAGCACAACGTTTTCCTGCACAGGCAAAGCAGCTGAACGCCGCTTTCGATATGCGCCTGAGTGCGCTGCTGGCTGAAAACGCGGGCGCAAGCAAGGAAAAGCAGTACCACCTCAAGCGGCAGATATTGCCGGGCATTTCGGCCTACGAGACCTTGCAGCGGGTCATGCCGAAAGAAGAAGCACTGCAAACCGTTCACGGCTATGTGGAGCACTTGGCGAGAACGAGCCACAAACAGCTTGCCTCCCTGCTGCACATACCGGGGCTTTACCGCCTTGTTCCCGGCGTTTTCGTCAAATCCACCCGGAGCGTTTTCGGCCCGGCGGCGGGCTTTGCCCCAAAAGAACTGCAGACCGGTAACGGCGTCTGGCGTGTGGATATGATGAAGTGTCCCTATCACGACACCTGTGCGGACTACGGCTGTCCGGAGCTGTGCCGCTGCTATTGCGACAGCGACGACATCAGCTACGCCGGTCTGCATCCGAAGCTGATCTGGGAGAGAAGCATGACGCTGGGGCGTGGAAATGACCGCTGCGATTTCTTGTATGAAGGTCAGATAATAGTGGGCGGGGGGGCATATTGGTATGGAAATCAAACGATTCGGCAATATAGAGGAAAGACCATGATGCTGCTGCACGGAAATCTTATGTGCTGGCAGCAGTTTGAGGACTTGATCCCGCTGCTGGAAAGGAAATTCTGCGTGTATGCCGTCAGCTTCGATGGCTTTGATGGAACCGGTGAAACGACCTACACGACTGCCGGGATCAGGCGGACAAGTTGGCCGCTTATATTGAAAAAGAGCTTGACGGAGAGTTGGATCTGCTTTTGCAGAGGCGCTGGGCTGCGGAACGGCTGTTTTTCTGAAGGCTTCCCCAACCGTTCAGATCGATCGGATGATCCTCAGCGGGCCGGAGTATCTGGATTTCGGAGTGCTGAATCGACTGATTTTGAAGGTCATGCCGCAAAAGCAATATCGAACGGCACACGAAAAGTACATGCCTGCATGGGCGCTGCGCTTTATGGGGCAGACGGAGCAGGGAATGCAGACTATGCTCCGCCGTATCCCGGGTCATATCAGCTTGAATCCGTCCGGGCCACTTGGGAGGCAGGACTTTATCTCTATCGAACGGACTTTTGGTACAGCCCGATGCAAAGGTCGCCTGTTGGTACGGAGAAAAGAAGGGCACATGAAAAGGCCATCCAGCGGCTGCGGACGGCATATCCGAGCCTGATCGTCCGCTGTTTCCCCGGTTTCGGCCATGGCGAGATCATCAATCATCCGGCACTGCTTGTGTCGGAGCTGGAACGCTTTTGGCTATTATGATTACGAACAGGAAGCGAAGAAAATGAAGAAAGAAGAATCAAAGCAGTTCATCCGCTGGTGCATCGCGGCTGCGGTGTATGAGAAAAGCACTCTGCGCACCTCGCAGGATGACAGCGATTGAAGATCAGAAACGGTTCGCAGATCTGTTCCGGAAACTGGATGCGGAGATTCACAATGTTCCGGGCGGTCATGTGGGCTTCATCGTTCAGGCGGAACGGTATCTTGATTTGATGGAAACATTTTGCAGAGAAATGGAATTTGACAGTTCACGTCTGCGAATCAGTAAGAAAAAGCGAATCTTCAGGAAAAGAGAATGGCTATGTATAAATCACTTTTGATCTTTCCCCGGAGCAAACTGCTTCTACGGCGATGCCCCGCACCGTCGTGTTCTCCAACGGAACGGGGAGCGGGAGTATGACCATCTGTCCACTGTTTTCGGGGCAGAACTGTACTACAACGATATGCATCTTGTTTCCTTTGACGAGGCTCCCGCACTAGCGCGGAATGTGATCGAGATCAACCACTGCCGCGTGGGGCGTTACGAGTGCAGTTTTGGGAAAATAGCTGCTGCTATCTGGCAGCAGGGGATTTTGCGGTGTGCAGCAGCGCGCAAAAATCGTCCTCCTGCTTTCCGCTGCGGCACTACCACGGCATCACCATTCTACTGGATCTGGATGCAATTTCGCCGGAAATGCGGAAACAAATGGAATGGTACAGCGTAGACCTTGATGTCATACGGCGGCACATCTGCACGGAAAACCGCTGCTGTATCCTGCGGTCAGAACCGACCATTGCCCATATTTTTCAGAGCTTTACACAGCGCATTCTGTGCCGGACACCGGCTATCTTCGGTTGAAAGTACTGGAGCTGCTGCACATTCTGAGCCGCCTGAAAAACAGGGAAGATGTGCAGCAGACAGACTACTTCAATCAGCATCAGGTGGAGTGTGTGAAGCAGGCTGCGGCTCTTCTCACGCAGGAACTGACAGTTCGCCGTACAATCGAACAGCTTGCACAGGAGGTCGGCCTTTCGCCTACGGCATTAAAAGCTGTTTCAAAGGCATTTACGGAAGCTCGGTCTATGCGTATCAGAAAGAGTACCGGCTGCAGCTGTCACAGAAGCTACTACTCGAAACCGATTGCACGGTTGCTGAAATCGCCCATCGGGTCGGGTACGAAAATCCGAATAAGTTTTCTTCTGCATTTCGGGAAGCAGCCGGCATGACGCCTACGGAGTATCGGAAGATGCGTCCGATTGGATAGATTTTGTCTGTTTGGTTCTTGTAAAAACTGGTTCCAGTAAAATCTGTTCGTGGTTAGTGGACGCTAACGCCGATATTCTGATTTTGTGGAGGAAATTGATAATGCGTTTGATGAAAAGTTCTGGGTACGGTAACCGTACTGGCTCTGTCGGTCTCTTCTGGTTGGCTGCAGCAGCGGCACGGCGAGCTCTGTTCCCGTTTCTGCAAGCACTGCCGCAGAAAGCACTGTTTCTTCCGTAGAAGAGACCGCCTCTTCTGCTGTGGATGAAAACGAAGCTGCCGCTGCACAGCTGCTGAACGACTTGACAGGCAGCTATCAGGAGCTGTGGCCGGTAATTTTGGCAGACGAATATCAGCAGACATGGCTGGACGATTGTACCGCTCGTGGGCGAGGAAAATGCCGAAGCTGCCTTTGAGAAGCTGTCCAATGGTTACGGGCGATGTCTACGGCGAGGATGCCGTCGAAGCGTATGCCAACGGCGGCGGAGCCTATTTCTGCGGCTTTACCAATAGCCTTGCGACCTTGACCTTCGATGGTGAAACTTCTATCATTTCCGGCACCGATAAGGACGGCAATGTGCTGTTCTCCCATGCCTATCACTATATTGGCATGGAGCCTGTGCGTGGGCTGTATGAGTTTGAAAGCGATGATGCCGATTCCGGCGAGTTCACCTACTTTTCCTCGCGCCAGACACCAGTGCGGAAACCTACCATATTGAGTTCCGCTATGGTTCGGATGCAGAAGCTCTGAGCCAGTACGATGCAGGCGAATATGCTTACTGGCTGGCCTCCGGCATTTCTACGGATTGCGACCAGACTATGATCGACAACCGCATTGAGCTGTTCTGTACTGAAAATCTAGCAGGTTAATACGCAGAATGTGCTGTGGAGCAAAACGCCACGGCACATTTTGCATAAAAATTATTTGAAGGAGGTTTTTTCGTGAAAAACAGTCCGATCTTTCCCGGTTGATGAGCTATGCCGGGAACTACCGATATTTCACCTACGTCTCGTGGGTACTGTCTGCGGTCAGTGCGCTGGTGGCGCTGGTGCCTTTGTGTACATCTGGAAGATCCTGCGGGATGTGTTGAACGCCGCGCTGGACTATGCGCAGGCGGTGAACATCCCCATTACGGCTGGATGGCAGTGCTGTTCGCGGTGCTGTCTTACCTCATTTACATTGCGGCGCTGATGTGCTCCCACCTGTCGGCGTTCCGGGTGGCGACCAATCTGCGGCTGGCGGTGTCGGAGCATCTGGCGGTGCTGCCGCTGGGCTTTGCCGAGACCTTCGGCAGCGGCAAGCTGCGCAAGATCATCCACGAGAGCACCGGAGCCGCCGAGACCTATTTGGCACACCAGCTGCCCGACCAGTACAACGCCATCGCCACCGGTGGGCTGTTGGTTCTGCTGTTGGCGTTCGACTGGAGGTTGGGGCTGCTGAGCCTTGCGCCGGTGGTGCTGGCTTCCTCATTATGGCGACCATGACCGGCAAGCGGATGGCTGAAAAAATGCGGCAGTACGGCAACGCCTTGGAGGCGATGTCAATGAGGCCGTGGAGTACGTCCGGGTATCCCGGTGGTCAAGACCTTCGGGCAGTCGGTATTTTCCTTCAAAAAGTTCAAGGCCACCATTGATGAGTATGAAAAGTGGGTCATCTCCTACACCAAAGACCTGCGCCTGCCCATGATGTTCTACACCGCCGCCGTCAACGGCGTGTTCGCCTTTGATCGCGGGCGGGCTGCTGTTCACGACCCACGGCGTCACCCCGGAGTTTCTGCTGAACCTGCTGTTCTATATCATCATCACGCCGGTGATCTCCCTGACTTTGACCCATAATGTACATGAGCGAGAACAAGATGGTGGTAGCGGATGTGCTGGCACGCATCGACTCGGTGCTGGAGGCGGCGCCCATGCAGGTGCAGGCTGTTCCGCAGCACCCGAAGGATTCCTCTGTCACGCTGCAGGATGTGCATTTCAGCTACGACGGAAAAACGAGGTCATAAAGGGCGTTTCGCTGGAGATTCAGCCGGGACAGACCGTGGCTTTGTAGGCCCCTCCGGCGGCGGAAAATCCACGCTGGCAAACCTTGTCTGCCGGTTCTTTGATGTGCAGAGCGGCAGCGTCCGGGTGGGCGGAGCGGATGTGCGGGACATCCCCAAGGAAGAGTTGATGGACACCATTTCCTTTGTGCTCCAGAACAGCCGCCTGCTCAAGGGCAGCATTCTGGACAACGTCCGTCTGGGTAGGCCGCAGGCCACCGAAGCCGAGGTGCTGGCAGCACTGAAAGCTGCACAGTGCATGGATATCGTGGAGAAGTTCCCGGAGGGCATCCATACGGTCATCGGCACCAAGGGCGTGTATCTTTCCGGCGGCGAGCAGCAGCGCATTGCCATTGCCCGTGCCATGCTGAAAAAGCGCCCATCCTGATCCTGGACGAGGCCACCGCCTTTGCCGACCCGGACAATGAAGCAAAAGTACAGGCGGCTTTTGCCCAGCTTGCCAAGGGCAAAACGGTGCTGATGATTGCACACCGCCTGTCCACCGTCGCCAACGCCGACTGCATCTATGTGGTGCGGGATGGGCAGATCGCAGAATCCGGCACAAAGGACGAGCTGTGTGCGCAGAATGGCCTGTTTGCCCGGATGTGGCAGGATTATCAGGCATCAGTGCAGTGGAAGGTCGCAAAGGAGGGGTAAGGAATGATCGAAAAATTCAACACGCAACGGCCAGCCCCGGAGGGCGCAAAGGGCTTGTAAAGGGCGTTTTGGCCTGTGCGTTCCAGAACATGGCGTTCATGCTGCCCACCGGGCTGCTGTATCTTCTGGTAAAAGACCTGCTGGAAGGCTCTACGAGCGGGAGAAGCACCTTTATCTGGTGGGATGCGTTGCCTGCTTTGTGCTGATTTTGCTGACCACATGGTTCCAGTATAACGGCAGCTATTTTACCACCTATAAAGAGAGCGGCACCCGCCGCCTGACCCTTGCAGAGCGGCTGCGCAAGCTGCCCCTGTCCTTTTCGGCAAGCGCGACCTTGCCGACCTGACCAGCACCATCATGGCAGACTGCGAGGTGTTGGAAAAGGACTGCTCCCACTTCATCCCCGGTCTGTTCGGTTCCCTCATCTCTACCGTGCTCATTGCCCTGAGCCTGTTCGCCTTTGACGGACGGATGGCACTGGCGGCGCTGTGGGTCATCCCGGTATCTGTTGCCATCGTGGTGGGCAGCTACGGGTGCAGGACAAGGTGCAGGCCAAGACCATGGCGGCGAAAATGGCCTGTGCGGACGGCATTCAGGAGTACATCGAGACCCTCCGCGACCTGAAAGTCAGCAATGCGGAGCAACGTTATCTGTCCGGCCTTTCCGGAAAAATTCGGGCAGTGGAAAAGCAGTCCATCGTGGCAGAACTGAAACAGCGCTGTTTGTGTCCTCCGCCGGCATGGTGCCTGCTGGGTATTGCGTCGGTGGCGCTCACCGGTTCGGTGCTTCTGGTGCAGGGCAGTATCGACGTACTGACCCTGTTTCTGTTCCTGATGGCGGCATCCCGGATGTACGACCCCATGCAGGGGCTTTGCAGAATCTGGCGGCGGTCATTGCCATGCGCACCAATGTAGGACGCATGAATGAGATTCTGGACGCTCCCTGCAGACCGGCAGCGAACAGCTGACCAATCAGGGCTGCGATATCGTGTTCGACCATGTGGGCTTTGCCTATAACTCCGGCGAGACGGTTCTGCGGGACGTTTCTTTTACCGCAAAGCAGGGCGAGGTCACGGCACTGGTGGGCCCTCCGGCGGCGGCAAACTACCGTTTCCCGGCTGGCGGCACGGTTCTGGGATTACCAGAAGGGCAGCATCACCGTGGGCGGCATGGAGGTTTCCCAAATCGACCCGGAAAAGCTCATGAGCCTGTATTCCATCGTCTTTCAGGATGTGACCCTGTTTGACAACACGATTCTCGAAAACATCCGTCTGGGCCGCAAAGGTGCAACGGACGAAGAGGTTCTGGCGGCGGCAAAGCTGGCAAACTACGAGGAATTTGACGAAAAGCTGCCGGACAAGTGGAACACCAACATCGGCGAGAATGGCTGCGCTCTTTCCGGCGGCGAGCGTCAGCGCATTTCCATCGCCCGCGCCTTCCTGAAGGATGCGCCCATCATTCTGCTGGACGAAGCCACCGCCAGCTTGGATGTGGAGAACGAAACTGCCATTCAGGAGGCTCTATCCCGGCTCATAAAAACAAAACCGTCCTCATCATCGCCCACAGGATGCGCACCGTAGCCGGTGCGGATCAGGTGGTGGTGCTGTCGGGCGGCATCGTGGCCGAGCAGGGCAGCCCGGCAGAGCTGTACGCCCGGAAGGGACTGTACACCCACATGGTGGATCTGCAGTCGGCAAGCCAGAACTGGACGATCTGAGAATGATGGCGGCTTTTATTGGAACAAAGAATTGTATTCGGTTAAAAACGGATAATCGCCCGCAGTTCCAGCAGATGATCAAGGACAGCGAACGTGGCATCTTTGATGACTGACCTGCGGGATTGGTTAAAGGTACACAACATCAAAAATTCAATGGGCGGGAGATGTCCTACAATACGATTTAGCGGATGCTGAGTAATCGCCGGTACATCGGCGAATTGCGTTTGCGGGATGTGGTACAGCCCAATACGATCCCGGCACTTGTGTCAGGTGAACTTGTCGGGTAAGGCCCCTCCATTTTGCTACGCAAGACCGTTCTGTCGTTTAAAAGCCCCACTGGGCTTTCACTGCTGCACTGCGCTCCGCAAACGCGAACCTGTTCAACAAGGTGCAGGAAAAGCTGGCGAAAAAAAAAGGCCCCTGCCCGTCATAAGGCAGAGGAAAGCTATCTGCTCACCACCAAGCTGTACTGCGGTAAGTGCGGAGCGCTGATGTTCGAGAAAGCGGTGTCAGCCACACCGGGAAAATGTATACCTACTACGTGCTGCTGCCAAGAAGAAAAAGACCTGCGATAAAAAGGCCGTGCGGAAACAGTGGCTGGAAGATCTGGTGGTCAACGAAACCATGCGGAATATGCAGCTCTTGAAACGATACAGAAATGCAGCGATATCCTCAGCCTGCATCTGGCGGTCACACCTCAGACCGTGAACATGGTGGACGCAGGTTTTCTGGCGGGCATGAAGGACGGTGCATTTTCATCGTCAACACTGCCCGCGGCGACCTTGTGGCCAGCGCCGCCCTTGCCAAAGCCCTGTGCAGCGGCAAGATCGCCGGAGCCGGACTGGACACCATTGCGCCGGAACCGGTCACAACGGAAAATCCGCTGCTCAGCCTGCCGCATGATCGCCGCGGCGATCCGGCGGTGCAAAGCGGACAGCGGCCGGAAAATATCGTGAACGGGTTATAATAAAGCAAAACAAAACACCCTTACAGCTGAAATGGAAAAGCCGTGAGGGTGTTTTGCTTGTACGGCAACCGCACATATGGGAGGTTGTTATTGTCTGTTTTGGCGGGCGGGTCCGGCTTCATGGCTTCCAGTGCAGTGCCCAGCTCCTTCGGCTGAAGAGGGCCGGCGCAGTCCGCGGATGAGCTTTGCAGCTTTTCCAGCAGGGAAACGGAAGTGAAGCAGTTCAGGCCGCTGCAGTTGATCAGCTGCACGCCCGGTGTGGTAAAACGGAAAAGACCTCGACCTGAGATGCATTCAGCTGGGGCAGAAGAGACGCAAGAGCTGCCTGCTGCGCGGTCTGATCCGGCAGGGGAGAGTGGATCGCCTTGGTCGTCTTATCCAGCTTCTGTGTCCAGTCGGCGGCTTTTCCGTTATTGGTAAGGGCACCGCCATAACCATAACATTTCAGGCCGATGACACGATGCTGCGTGATGAGTACGAGCGAAAGATTGGTTTTGGTCTTGCCGTCCGAAAGCTGGCCGGGCATGACGATGTACCAGTGATTTTGCGCACCAGCTTCATCAGAGAGGAAACGAACTGCAGAATGTCCTTCTGGGATCCGTTGCGGGAAGAGGAAGACACCGCTGCACAAGCAGCTTCTTCCGAGGGCAGCTGCCCCAGAATGTTGCGTCCCTTACCCCACAGGGTCAGATCACCGCTTTTCTTTTCGGTACAAAGCCGGCAGGGAAAACAACAAGGACAGCCAGAACGATCAGTGTAATTGTATTTTGTGTCATTTGGATACCTCATAAGGGGATTGAAATAAAAAGAGAAACAAAAGGAGCTGCTGCACAGTGTTTGTGCGGCGGCTCTTTTGCCTGCGGAGGACTTGACAAGAATGATATAAAGTGATATGATTTTGATATCACAAAGAAACGCTTCCGCACCCTGTGAAGGAGGGAACTGTTATGGAAGAGAAAATTCTGCAGACCAAAAAGAACGGCATGGTCATGCTGCTGCTCACCCTGCTGGGCTATGCTGTTACCGTCCTGCTGTTTTTCTACAGCATCATTCTGCTGGACGAAAGCTTGTTTCCGGGCATCCTGCTCACGATCCTGTCTATCGCATACTGGGTGGCGGGCATCTTCCTGTTCTGCGGCCTGAAGGTGTTAAAGCCCCAGGAAGCACTGGTGCTCACCCTGTTCGGCGATTACATCGGCACCCTGAAGGGACAGGGGTTTTACTGGGTGAACCCCTTCTGCACCGCGGTGAACCCGGCAGCTGGCACCAAACTGAGCCAGAGCGGCGATGTGAACAGCGGCGAAACCGGCATGGCGGCCCTGCTTAAGGCAGGTAACAGCAGTTCCCAGACCGCAGAATCGACCAGCAAGAAGATCTCGCTCAAAATGATGACCCTCAACAACTCCCGCCAGAAGATCAACGATTGTCTGGGCAACCCGGTGGAGATCGGCATTGCGGTCATCTGGCGCGTGACCGATACCGCAAAGGCCGTATTCAATGTGGACAACTACAAGGAGTACCTCTCCCTGCAGTGCGACAGCGCTCTGCGCAATGTGGTGCGCATTTACCCCTATGATGTGGCTCCCAATGTGGATACCACCGGCGACGGCGTAGCCGATGAGGGCAGTCTGCGCGGCTCCTCGGAGGTGGTAGCCGCCCGCATCCGGACGAGATCCAGAAGAATGTAGCCGAGGCCGGCATCGAGGTAGTGGAAGCCCGGATCACCTACCTGGCCTATGCGCCGGAGATCGCCGCTGTGATGCTGCAGCGCCAGCAGGCAAGTGCCATCATCGATGCCCGCAAGATGATCGTGGACGGTGCTGTGGGCATGGTGGAAATGGCCCTTGAACGCCTGAATGAGAACAAGGTGGTGGAGCTGGACGACGAGCGCAAGGCGGCAATGGTCTCCAACCTGCTGGTGGTGCTGTGCGGCAACCGTGATGCCCAGCCCATCGTGAACAGCGGCAGCTTGTACTGATGGCTGAACCGAAAAAAGCAAGTCCCCCTGCGGCTGAACGCGAAGCTGTACGACGCCATTGCCGCCTGGGCCGAAGATGACTTCCGCTCGGTGAACGGGCAGATCGAATATCTGCTGACGGAGTGCGTGCGGCAGCGCAAAAAGAACGGCAAGTATGTCTCGGACCAGATCGATGTGCCGCCTGAACTGGATATCAAATAAAATACCAATTGGCCCCGGCTGTGCGGATGAACTCTGCATGGCCGGGGTTTGTGTTTATCTGTGGCTCCCTAAAGGCTGAAAATGCGAAATTTCCTGCCGGAAAATAACGAAAATACATTGACAGTTGCACACCTGTGACGATATAATAGGCCAAGGAATATCTTTCTGTGGCAATGGAAAGACCTTCCCGCAGAAAACTATATTACGAAGAAAAGAGGGAAGCTTACCCGCTTGAACAGACAAAAACAACATCGTGGTGCCGCTGTTGCGCTGGCTGTGCTGGTGCTGGCAGCTGTACTGTTTTTGTGGGCGGAAGCTGGCTGGAAAAGCGCAGCCAAAAGCCGGAGACCCGGACGGAGCTGCCGCAGGAGACCGCCGAGACCAGGGAAGTGGACGGCGTTACCTACCGCAGGCGCACAGATCTGACCACCATCCTTGTTATGGGCATCGACCATGACAGCGAGGTGGAAGCAGAAGGCTCTTATCAGGGCGGTCAGGCGGATTTTCAGCGGCTCATTGTGATAGACAGCAAAGACAAGACGGTCCGTCAGCTCAAGATCGACCGCGACACCATGGCAGAGGTGACGGTGCTTGGCATGCTGGGCAATCCGGTGGGCACCACTCAGATGCAGATCAGCCTTGCCCATGGCTTTGGCGATGGCAAGGAGGAAAGCTGCGGCTATGCCCGTGATGCGGTGTCCCGCCTGCTGCAGGGGAAAACATTGATTTCTATCTGGCTATGAGTCTGGACGGCATCTCGGTGCTGAACGACCTTGCAGGCGGTGTGACCGTGACGCTGGAGGATGATTTCTCCGCAGCAGACCCGGCCATGACCAAGGGAGCTACCCTGACGCTGCAGGGCAATCAGGCTGAGATTTTTGTGCGCAGGCGCATGGATATTGGCGAAGGCACCAACGAAGCCCGCATGGTGCGGCAGGAGGAGATCTTGCACAGCTTTCCGCACAGCTGGAAAGCAGGGTGCAGCAGGATCAGCAGTTCACCGCACAGGTGTACGATGCGCTGCAGCCTTATCTGGTCACCGACCTTGCAAAGGGTCAGCTGGTCAATGAGGTGTGGGCCGCAAAGGACGATACTGTGGAACCTGCCATTGCACTGGAGGGCGAGCATAAGGTGGCAGAGGACGGATTCACCGAGTTCTATCCGACCGAAGCTTCCATCCAGAAAGCGGTTCTGACGCTGTTCTGGGAGCCTGTTGAAGAATGATGTAAATGTTGAAAAGCATTTGCGATAGAAAGCAGCATCTTGGAGAGTGCGGCTTGAAGTGAAAGGAGATCTTCATTATGAAGAAAGTTATCAGCGCTGTTCTGACCGCTGCGATGGTCGTGGGCATGGGTGTGTCTGTTCTGGCAGCAACGCCCAGCAAGACTGTGGCAGATGAGGTCAAGGCCAGCGGTTCTGCTACCGTCACCGGTGTTCTGGGCATTGTCAGCGATGTGAAGGTCACTGCCAAGGAGGATACCGCTCAGGTCGAGGAAGTCCTGCAGGACATCACTTCTGATGCAGACCTGCAGAAGGCTGCGGGCGCTTCGAAAGAAAAGAAGACGACTATAGATGTTACTGTAACGCAGGCCTTTGAGATGCAGACCTCTAACCTGCTCGACGCTGCAAATGTTAAGCTGACCATTGAGTCCAAGGTCATTGAGGCTGCTTACGAGGACAACGAGCAAGTTACCGTTCTGGTGGCTGTGCCCAAGACGAAGGCAGACGGCACTGTGACCTATACCTACTATACTGTGCCCGGTAAGGTCGTGGATGGCAAGATCGTGGTGAACCTGAAGGGCCGTCAGGTCAAGCTCTATGGCTCCAACTTCGTTCTGGTGGCCGTGAAGACCATTGAGGGCTAAGAACTAGAAATGTTCTGCGGTGCTCCCTGATGAAAAGGGAACGCCGCATTTTGGCGTATAGGATTCAGAAAAATAGAGGAAAGGGCACAATGCCCGGGCCGCATGGGCGGCAATATTATGCAGTATTATAGGTAAGGAGTGAAATCGTGCAGCAAGATACTTTTGTGAAGGAGCGCACAGCTTTGGCGGTACAGCCGGAACAGGAGAAGATACCATTGATCTGCTGGAACTGTTCATGGGCCTGCTGGCCCACTGGACGCTCATTGCAGCCACGGCTGTGGTGGGTGCCGTACTGATGGCGCTTTATACGTTTTTCTGGTAACGACGATGTACAAGGCAACGGCCACCATTTATGTGGTCAGCCGCAATGATTCGGTGCTGAACTTCTCCGATCTGCAGGTCGGCAGCGAGCTGACCAGCGATTACATCAAGGTCTTTGAAATGTGGGAAGTCCACGAAAAGGTCATCAGCAACCTGGATCTGGATTACACCTACACCGATATGGCCAGTATGCTGTCTGTCACCAACACCAGCGACACCCGTATGCTGGATATCACGGTCACGAACCCGGATCCGGAAGAAGCAGCAGCGATCGCAAACGAGTATGCGGATGTGGGCGCAAAGTACATCTCGGAAAGATGAAGACGGACGAGCCCACCCTGATGTCTTCTGCGCGTGTGCCGGAGAACCCGTTCAGCCCCAACAAGGCCAAGAACATCCTGCTGGGCTTTGTAGTGGGCTTTGTGCTGGCCTGTGCCGTGGTGGTGCTGCGGACCATGCTGGACGATACCTACAAGTCTGCCGATGATATCCGCAAGTATACCGGCATGGTCGTGCTGGCATCGATCCCGCTGGCCGATGCTGGCGAACAGCCGAAAGAGAAAAGCGAGTTCAGGCGCCGCACCAAGCGGTTTGCCAATGATGTCCGCCGCCGTGTGGGTGGCAGCTCTGGGAGGAAAGCATGAAACAGCTGAAGATCACAAAATTTCCGGCTCTGGATTATGCGGGAAATGAAGCCTTTAATACCCTGAGCACCAACCTCTCCTTTGCAGGTGCGAGTGTCAAAAAGATCATGATCACCAGCTGCCATGCTGCAGAGGGCAAGAGCTATCTGTCCATGAACCTGATGCGCACGCTGGCACAGCGCGGCATCAAGGTGGCGCTGGTGGACGCAGACCTGCGCCGCAGCTTGGTCAACAGTGACTACGGCCTGAAATATGAGGATGGCCGCAGCGACGGCAAGGGCCTCCCATTTTCTGGCCGGCATGGTGGGCATGGATGAGGTCATCTACCAGACCGATATCCCCAACGCGATCATGGTGCCGGTGGGCCGCGATGTGCCCAACCCGCTGGCGCTGCTGACCAACAGCCATTTTGCCGAACTGCTGGATATGCTGGCCAGAATGGCAGATTACGTCATTGTGGACGCACCCCGGTGGGCGTGGTCATCGATGCGGCGGAGATCGCCAAGGCATGTGACGGCACCCTGATCGCAGTGCACTACAACGATGTGAGCCGTCAGGAGCTGCTGGACGTGAAGCAGCAGATCGAGCAGACCGGCGCCCCATTCTGGGCACCGTGCTCAATCAGGTGGACTACGACAACTATATGGGCCGCAAGTACTACAAATCCTACTCAAAGTATGGAAAGTACGGTTATTACAGAAAGTATTACAAACGGAGCCACGAAGCGGAAAAGAAATGAGCGGCTTTACGGATTATCATGCGCACTTCGTCTACGGCGTGGACGATGGTGCGCAGACCAGAGAAGAAATGTATGCCATGCTGGATGCAGCGGCAGCAGACGGTGTGCGGCACCTGTTTGCTACCTCGCACAGTACGCCGGGCATGGAACGCTTCCCGCAGGAAGTCTATGACCGGCATCTGGCGCTGGCCCGCGCATACTGCACACAAAAAGGCTACGACCTGAAGCTGGAGCACGGCTCTGAGTTGCTGTATACCCCTGCGACGGGATATGCGGCAGTCCAGCGCCAGCTGCTGACCTTGGGAGATACCGGCTGGGTGCTGCTGGAATTTGTGCCGAACATAACGGCAAAGGAGCTGGAAACGGCTCTGCAGGAGATCACGGGTGCGGGTTACCGCATTCTGGTGGCCCACATTGAGCGGTATCCCTGCCTTGCGCAGCACGGCCTGCTGGCCCGCCTGCATGAACAGTACCGGCTGCGCTGCCAGATCAACTGTTCGGCTGTGCTGGCCAGCGACTTCTGGCAGTGGATGCGGCTGGAGCACTGGGTCAAGGCGGGGCTTGTGGATGCAATCTCTTCGGATGCACACAACTGCACCTCGCGCCCGACCCGGATGCGGCAGGCGTATGAGCGGCTCTGCACCCGTGTGGGACAAACGACAGCACAAAACTGACCGGACTGGATGGCACAGAGTATCTTGTATAGTTGCTTTGACTGCCGGAAATGAAAATGGGAAAGACGCCTCTTTCAGCCAGCTGCTTCGTGAGGAAACGGATGGGGAAGGAACGTCCTTTGTAAAGAAGTGTGGAGCTTCTGGCTTTTGTGCAAAAACTTGCGAATCAAAGGACAAAGTGTTAAACTGAAACAGGGAACATGTATGGTAAACTTGCGGGGTGTACGAATGAAGATACTGGTCGTCGATGATGGACAGCTTGCAATCAACTCGCTGATCCGCATCCTGTGCCGCGTTGCACCCGACTGTGACTATATCAGCGCCATGACGACCGAGGATGCACTGAGCTGGATGCGTCAGGGGCCGATGGACGCGGCTTTCCTCAATCTGGAAATGCCCGGCATGAACGGGCTTGCTTTGACGCGCATGATCCAGAAGCTGCAGCCGCGCTGCAACATCATTGTGGTAACAGAGCACCCGGGTATATGGAAGCGCTGCAGATCTTCGTGAGCGGCTTTACTCAAGCCTGCAAACGAGGCAGATGTGCGCTGCTGTGCTGGATATGCCGGGAATGCTGTCGGCATTATCGGCATTTGCAACCAGAGATCTTCGTGGCGGGCGATTTCCTTCAAGCGCAGCAAGAGCAAGAAGCTGCTGCTGGCCTATCTGGTGGATCGCAATGGTGCCACCTGCACCAACGGCGAAATGCTGGCCGAATATGTATCTATATGCCAATTCAACAAGTGAAGGCACTCACAGCAATATATTGATTTTAGACCAAAATAGTACATTTATAAGAAGGTAATGTATGGCTAATCCTTTTATCAATAGTACAGTTAATACTACTGTATCAACAAATAAACTACCATACTTAACAGAATATGCCTGGGACTTTGAAAATGATAGATTCTTAAAAAATGCAGAAGGTCAGCATATTATAGTTACCGAAAACGAAGCACTTAAAGTATGGATCTATAAAACACTAAAAACTGAAAGATTCCGTTACGTTGCCTATCATGACAGCTACGGAATCGAATTAGAAAAATATATAGGCAATACCAATATTAAAAATGTAGGTGAAATTATTAAAGCCGATATTAAAGAAGGCTTATTAGTAAATCCCTACATCGTATGTATTGATAGTATGACAATAACGCAGCAAGAAAAAGACGTTATCGAAATTACTATAACCCTTACATCTATTTATAAAAAGACAATTATTAAGGTGGTGATGTAATGCCCGATATATTTGGCGCACAAGATGTAAATACCATTCAACAAAGATTAGTAGACTACATCAAACAGAATGGAACAGAAGAAAGCGTTATCGAAGGCACATTTAAAGGGATATTGTAAATTCCACATCTGAAGAATTTAAAAACGTCTATTTTGAAATGGATATGCTACGCGATGCCTTTTTTGCTTCTACGTCCTGGGGCGATTATTTAACAGAAAAATGTAAAGACTTTGGGATAGATAGAAAATTAGCAGCTAAAGCAAAAGGCGTAGTTACTGTTACCGGCAATGCTTCTGCCTGGATTCCGGTTAGAAGTTTATTCCAAAGTACAAGCGGTCATAAATTCTATACTACAGAAGAATCTTATATCGAAGATAACGGAAAAGCTAATATCCCTATCGAAGCAGAAAAACCAGGGGCAGAATACAATATCGAAGCAGATATGATAACGCTTATTCCTATGAGTATTGGCGGCGTTAATTCTGTAACGAACTAAGCCTACTTATGACGGCTTCGATGAAGAAACAGACGAATCCTTATACCAAAGATATAGCGATTATATCCGTACTCCGGCAACTTCCGGAAACATTTTCCATTATAATAACTGGGCTACTTCTATTGTTGGTGTTGGTGGCTGTAAAGTTACTGAATTAGTAGAAGGAAACGGCACAGTAGGCGTAGCTATCGTGGACAGTAACGGCGAAAAGCCAGTCAAGATTTAATTAATAAGGTTAAAGCCTACATCGAAACAGTTAGACCGGCAGGCGCTAAAGTCATTGTATCTACTCCGGAAATTATGACTATTGCTATTGTAGTTAATGGCGTAGAAGGTACTGGAACAGTAGAAATATTTAAAGCCGGACTTACCAAATATTTTAAAAAGAATGGCTTTAAACTTAATAAGGTTACACAAGCAGATGTAGCCAAACAATTATTCGATGCCGGCTATACTGATTTTGCATCTATCACTTTAAATGGACAATCTAGTTCTGTACAGCTTAATGGAAAACTACCGAAGATTGAAAGCGTGAATATTAATGGCTAAATTTGATAAAACGATTGGTAAAGACTTTCTACGTCAAGAAGATACTAATATTCTACGGTATTTACCTAGTTTTCTTTCTGAAAATTCCACTACATTTAAACTGGTAGGGGATAGCCAATCCGCAGAACACGATAAACAAAAAGAAGCATTACTAGATCTATTCAATCAATGTTTTATTTCTACTGCTACATGGGGATTAAAGCTATGGGAAAATGATTTATTTCTAAAAGTTAATGAATCTGATTCCGTTGAGAATCGAAGGCAACGTATTTGGAATAAATTGCAATCTAAAAAGACGTCTACCATAGCTTTTTTAACTGAATTATTAAATACCTATGTAGAGAATAAAGACGGAACAATAACAGAAATCTATGATAGATACCAATTAGAATACCAGGTACAAGACGGAAGTATTACTAACTGGAATGATTTATTAGATACAATTCACCAATGGAAGCCGGCACATTTAGGATTTTACTTTATCACTCATACAGACTTAGGCGAAGAAGTATATTTCAGCGGCGTTGTATCTGATTATGAAGAAATATATATTCCTTGTAGCGTTGACTACACAATGACAGTTAACGATACAGAAGCAGAATATATTAAAGACTTATCCAATCATAGTAGATACTAGAAAGGACATTATTATATGCCTAATAAAACAGGGATTTTCTTCCCTTACAATTAACGAATATCGGTCGCGATATGTTGACGCAAGGTCGCTCCGGTCATGTTCTAACTTTTACTAAAGTAGCGATTGGCGACGGTACAGCAACTGGAACAGCGGTAGATAGTTTAACAGCTTTAAAAAGCCATAAATTATATCTTCCTATCGCTAAAAATGAAACAGTACACGCCGGACAAATGCGCTTACAGTTTAGAGTTAATAATAAAGTTGTTACTACTGGATTTTATTTCCGTGAAATTGGCTTATATGCCAAAGTAGATAACGGGGCAGAACAATTATACGCCTACACTACTTGCGGCGATAAAGCGCGTATAATTTACGATAAGACTTACCCTATTCAAGAAAGAGTTATTAACATTGATACAGTTATTGATAATGCTGTTAATGTTAAAGTTATTCTTGATTGGTCGATAGTATACGCCACAAAAGATATTGTAGACGCTATTAAACCACATAAGGAATTAGCAGAATTAGACCACCCAGACGCAAGCGTTACAACAAGAAAACTTAAAGATAAATCTGTTACCTTACCTAAATTAGCCGATGAAGTTACTGATCTATTGAAAAAAACGTATGTTAAGAAAACCGGCGATTCCATGACTGGTAATCTTAGTCTTAATAATTCAAGTGTTGGGTTTAATAATGGAAGTGGCAATTATGATACAAAAATTAGAATTGCATCTAATGGTAATTTTGATATTGGCGTAACGGAAGATTCCGCTAATAAAAATGCTACTTCTCAACTATTGCTACATAGTCAAAATAAGCCTAAATGGTACAATTCAGCCAATGGCGGTAAAGTATTAGCTACTGAAGAATATGTTAATACCGAAACCGCTAAATACTTACCATTAGACGGCGGCACGATGAAAGGCGATATTAATATCGCTACATCTGCTACGATTAAATTACAACGTAAAGCCGGCGGTGGCTATCATACTATTTCAGACGGCGGCGTAGATAATAACGCTACTAATCTTGATATAGGTAACAAAAATTACACATCAGAAGCTAACCTATGCTGTTATAATCGTCCAGGCTGGTACGGTAAAAATAAGAATAATGAATTTCATGGATTCGCCTTAGTAGACGACATGAAAATTACAAGCGGAAAAGTTACCGACGGACAGACAATTCCAATCCCTAGCGGATATAGTAAAGACGAATGTACTGTATTGTTATCTTTATCTAAAAGTAACGCTGAAAATATCTATGTAGATATTAGAGAATCCGGTATCGCTAACTCCGTACAAGTAGAATGTTGGGCTGATAATAATTTAACAGCGCATGTAGGTATGTGGTGGAGAAATAATGAAGGTTATTCACATAGTGCATATGGCAATGGTGAAGGTAAAGGTGACACCTGGATGCCTGGTGAAGCTACTTATATTTGCATTGCTGTTAAGAGGGCTTAACAAATGGACTACGTTAAAAGACAGCTTGAAACATTACATACAGGAAATGACTGGAATAGAAGTTATACCATTATTGGTGATATTGATTTAACTGGCTATAAGGCAGTATGTAAGATTAGGGATATGGAAGATAATTTAATTATAGAAGCAGAATGCACAATTCAAGACAATGTAGTTTATGCATCTATACCGGCGTCTAAATCTTTGACTATCCCTAATACAATACATGAAGGCTTATACGATATTTTTCTTTTTAATAATAGATATTCTTACAAGTTAGTTATGGGGATTATTAAAATTATCCATAATATTTCTTTACATTAAGAAGGGTATAATTTTCATGCCAAATACAACTAATATTACAATTCCGGAAAATATCAATATTCGTATCGGTATTCCAGGTCAAAAATGCGAAAACGGGAAACCCTTAATATTAGATAATTTAACTGAAGACCAAAAAAAAGCCTTAAAAGGTGATAAGGGAGATCCATTCCGATATGAAGACTTTACTCCGGAACAACTAGCAGCACTTAAAGGCGAAAAGGGCGATAAAGGAGAACCTGGCGATAAAGGGGAACCTGGCTTAACTGGTAAAGCATTTACATATGAAGATTTTACAGAAGTACAGCTAGCACAACTTAAAGGTGAAAAGGGAGACCCTGGCTTACCAGGTAAATCTATTACATTTGACGATTTAACAGAAACACAAAAAGCATCTTTAAAGGGCGAAAAAGGCGATAAAGGGGAACCTGGTAAAGCATTTACTTACGATGATTTTACTCCGGAACAGTTAGCCGCACTTAAAGGCGAAAAAGGCGATAAAGGAGACCCAGGAAGCGGCGGTACTGGCGGAAATGTAGACTTATCCGCTTATCCTACAAAAGAATATTGCGATACTACATACGCTACTAAAGCTAATTTAAGCAACTATGTAAAGACAGAAGCACTTAATACCTATTATGTATCTAAACTCTTTGCAGAAAATACATACGCTACTAAAACTATTCTAAGCGATTACATGAAGACAGAAACAGCTAGTAAGACATATGTATCTAGGATTTTTGCAGATAATAACTATGCTACTAAGTCTACATTAAATAGCTACATGACAACAACGGCAGCTAATAATACTTTTGTATCTCGAGTTTTTGCAGATAATACATATTCTAAAAAAACTGATTTAAATAGTTATATGACTACAGCAGCGGCTAAGGATACTTTTGTATCTAGAGTCTTCGCAGATAACACATACGTTACTAAGGCTAATTTTAATAGTTATTTAACTAAGACTGACGCAGAATCTACTTACGCTAAGAAGACTGATTTAAATAATTATTTAACGGCAACTGCCGCAGCTGACGCTTATTTATCTAAGACTGACGCTAATACTGCTTACGCTAAAAAAACAGATTTAACTAATTATTTAACTGATACAGTAGCTTCTAATACGTATGTATCTAAAGCTGACGCAGAATCGGATTACGCTAAACAAATAGATTTAGATAATTGTTTAACGGTAACTGCCGCAGCTAGAATTTACTTATCTAATAATGACGCAGCTATTATTTACGCCAAGAAAACAGATTTAGATAACTATTTAACGACTGCTAGTTTAGATAATTATGTAACAACTACAAATGCAGATAATACATATGCTAAGAAAACAGATTTAGATAGTTACGTTACAAAAGATAACGCAGTTACTAAAGACGGCGATAATACATTTACCGGTACTGTAACAGTTAGTCAAACTTCCGGCTTAAATTTAGCTAATCATATATTAGAATCTAACGGCAATAACTTAGTTATTAAAAGTAAAGCTAACGTCCCTATTCTTACCTTATATCCTAGTGTAGGTTATCTTAACGGTCGCGAAATTCTTAACCAATTTAAAGCGGATCAGTTATATATTAAAAAGACTGATTCCGGTAACTATGTAGCTAAATCACAATATGATAGTGATATGACTGCATTACTTAACGAATTAAGAAAACTTAACGGTAATAACTAAGAAAGGATATTTTACTATGATTATCGATGATATAGTAGCAGAAGTCGCTAAGATACAAGATAGTATGAATGCTATTAAAGAAGCACTAAAGACTAAAGGCGTAACTTCGCAAGGTAAGTTAAATAAATTTGCCGAAGAAATTAAAAGTATTACGGCTGCTGCATATTAACGAAGCTATATTAACAGCTGTTAATAATGCTATAAATTTAGGACTTGAAGAAAAACAAGTAGCAGCAGCTATCAATAACTATGTTGCAGCGTATGCAGAAATTGACTTAACGTCTACTGCTATACCGAATAACAAATATAAAAATAACACAACTATAAAGCCAATTCATGTATATTTTCGCGTAGAATCAATAGGCGCTTATGCTTTTAGTCGAAGCAATCTAAAAATTAACAGCACCACTTGTAAAAAATAATGCAAGGCGCCTTCGATTATTGCGGCGATTTAGAAGAATTAAATTTAGGCAGCTATGATTATAAAGCCGGTAATACCTTTACTTTAATAGGTTGCAGCAATATGAAAAAATTAGTCGTTGGCGATAATTCAGTAATTACTCCTGGCGATTACAATGGAAAAATAACTATCAATAATAAAAATATTGAAATTTATACTTATAGCGGTAAGAAATTTAATAAAAATACTTATAGGTTTGAATAACAACTATGTATATATTATTAACGGATACAAATATCGTAATTGGTATGAGTACATATAAAGAAGCGCTACTTCCTGATCTACAACCAGGTTTTAGAATCGTAACCGAAACACAATACAATTCATTATTTAACTTAATTGATATAGCAGCTGATACTGTTAAGGAAGATAAGGTACAGCCGAAGCCGAAGTTAGATAATGATGATATAGATAACAGCAACGAAAAAGATACAGTCGAATTAAATCCCGAATATGTATTAGAAGCGTTAGCTGATTTACAAACACAAATATTAGAATTGGAAGGAAGCAATAATCATGAAGAAACTTAAACCATGGCTTATTAGTGCATACTCTAAATTAGTTATCCTAGGTAAATATACCTTAGATGAAACAGTAGCTAACGAAGATATTAAATTAGTACCGGCTGCATATCAAGAAGCCGTATCTGAATGGTTGGTAAAACATTATAACAAAGGTCAATAATGGATAATATCAGTTTAATTTTAGATATCGTAAAGGATATTAGAAATACGATTCATGATTTCCAGGCGCAGCAAAATGCAATGAATTCGCGCGTAACTCAATTAGAATCTACATTAAAAGACATAGATTCTAAATTATCTAACCATGAATCTAAATTAGATAATCTTTACGATAAAGATAAAAAAATTCAAGGCGTCTTTATATTCTTTGGATTCATGATACCTATAGTAATTGCTATTTTAGGTATTATATTTAAATAGCTATCTTTAAGGTGAAACATGGATTTAAAAAGAAGTAGTTAAATCCATAAAAGGCGCGTATGGATCTATACAAACCAGTAAAATAAAACCTACTGGTGTTATTCTTACGCGCCTATTAATCCTAATTATGCTGTTACCTATATTGCTAGTTGTAACTGAATATATCATGTCTTTTATCCGTGGCTATGTAGATGATACAGCTTACAAAATCATTACTACCGGGATTAATATTATAGACCATGTATTCATACCTAGTGTATTAACAGCACTTGTAGGATTTTTAGGGCTATGGATTGACAACAATCATAATGGAATACCAGATAAATTAGAAGATAAGGACATTAAATAATGAAGATTTTTATTAATCCAGGACATGATTTAGATTATGATTCTGGGGCAGTTAATACTAACTACGGAATCACAGAAGCAGCTATCGCTAAAAGTGTAGGCGATAAGGTAGCCTATTATTTAAATAATGTAGGTTATGAAACAATGGTTATGCAGTCAGACAATTTAAATTATGATTCTGACTATGCAGATAGACCCTATCCAGTATGTGTAGCGGCTAATGACTGGAATAGTGATTTATTTATTTCCATTCATTGTAACGCAGCGAATACAGCAGCTAAAGGTACAGAAACTTTAGTCTATAGTTTAGGCGGCGAATCTGAAGACCTGGCTAATTGTATTCAAAATCAAATTATTAATAGCCTTAATACTGTTGATAGAGGACTAAAAGTTAGACCAGAATTAACAGTATTAAAGCGTACACATATGACGGCAGTACTTGTAGAATTGGCTTTTATTGACAATGACGAAGACGCTTATCTTTAATTAATAGACAAGATGACTTCGCCGCAGCTATTGCTAGAGGTGTAACAGATTATGTATCATCTTTTAAATAAAAGATTAATTATAATTGTTATGGTTATTGTTGCTATTGTATGTATGGTCGCTGGCTTATGTTACCATTTCTACAATAAAGGAATGGAAGAAAAATTATACCGATTCAGCCTATACAAGCTGTAACACCTTCTAATATTAAGGCAGCACAGATTAACGCCGGAAAGTATAAATCAGATGCAGATGTAAGGGAAGTAACCCATATCATCGAAAAAGAATCGAAACGTACTCCGGACGTTCAATATGTAACGTATACACAAAAGGAAGCCGATAACCAGGCACAGCAATTAGCCAAAATAAATCTGACTATGTTCTAAAAGAAACTAAGTCAGATGCTAACATGATTAATAATAATTTCTATGCTATCAAGCAAGAAAAGCCTAATCGTATTGGTGTAGGTGTAGCAGTCATTCATAATGATATTTACGCTACGGCACATTATCAACGCGATAGGGTTAGAGTAGACGCCTATAAAAGCATTACTAACCATTCATCTAAGAAATTAGACGGCGTAGGCGCTTCTTATGACTTGATTAAATTCTAATCCGCAATCACATTTTAATTAATGTGTTGTTATATATTTAAGGACTTACGATTAATGGATCTATCTCTTAATTGTAAGTCCTTTTCCTTTTGTATTTTGTTGTTTGTCTTTTTTTTAATTCCCTATACTAATTTACGGCTAAGTACTTAGGTCGTAAATTTGACTTACCAAAGTGGCGTATTAAACATAGGCACTAAGCAACGGCTTTGGGGCAGAAGTATCCCTAGTAAATCACAAATAAAAAATATTTCTATTTACTAAGGAATCCTTTACCATTAAACACAGTATACTGAAGTATCCGTATTTGTAAGCATCTATTTAAAGTCAGCCTTCTACAGCTGTATATATTATCAAGCGTCTTAATCCATGCCCTACTTGTTATATTATCGCTAATATACCTATATAATCCCGTTACTTTCGCAACTATCCGGAATCTAACTCCGGCGATTAAACCATACCCATTGTAGCTAATTTATCTGTTATTTCATCGCTAAACAGAATGGGCTTCGCTACATCTTCTACCCTTTAGGGGTTAATCTATTTGAAATAGATCCATAGAATTAATCCCCGTGCATTTATTGCGGTGGCTGTACGAAACCCTAGGCGAAACTTTACAATCGCTTTCTAGTTATATAGCACTATTGGCGAGTGCTTTATATAGACCTGGTGTAACCTGGTTATATAATTCTACTTTTGATTTAAGCAGTTAAGTAGCTAACTGACTGTATTATTCTATTAATACCCTATACAGCGGGGCAACAAAAAAAGCATAGCCTACTAGATATATTTCTTAATATCTATTGCTACGCTAAGCCAGTACCCTTTTATATGGATAAAAATAGTTGTCTTTACAGCTACTTCCATGTTATAATGAGTGTACAAATTAACAAGTTAAATCAGTATTGAGGTTACTGGTTTAGCATATGCCTTCTAATTCTGTTGGCGCAGAATTGGTAGGCTTTTTTTTTGCACGTTTTAATTAAATTGTGTAGGGAAGGTTATTCCTATACATAATAATAACTTGCGATTCATTATTATCATTAATGATATAATATCATTAATTTTATAACTTTACAAGGAAAAAGCACTAACCAATTATGGCTAGTGCTTTTTTCATTATCCAATCTTTCAACTACCTTAATAATATATCTGGTATAAAAAAATGTCAATCGTTGTATATGTATGTCAATATATCTTTTTAAAGAAAGATACTATTTATCTATTTACAAAAAGATAAAGTATATGGTATAGTTAAATCAACAAGAAAGGGGCGAAAACATGAGTATTATCGCGTTTATTAACCAAAAAGGCGGCGTAGGAAAGTCTATATTATCTTTTAATATTGGTGCTATGTTATCTTTAATAAAAGAAAGTACTGTTTATAGACCTTGACGCACAATCCACTTTAACAGATATGGCTATTCCTAGTACTGTACCTTATCAAACTACATTATTTGACGTGCTTAAAAGCAAAATGGATATTAAGAAAACTATAGTACATACAGAAAACTATGACATTCTTCCTGGCGATATTCAAATAGCAAGTTTAGAACATAAGTTAGATAAAAATATACTAAAAAAAATCCTAGAAGCAGTATCTAATGACTATGACTATATTATTTTAGATTGCCCTCCGGCTTTGGGAATGATGAATATTACAGCTTTGTATGCAGCCGATACAATTATTTCTGTAGTAAAGCCAGATATAGTATCTACTAGAGGACTTTCTTTATTAAATCAAACTATTAAGAATGAAGTACCAGGAAAGACCATTAACGCAGTAGTCATTAACCAATATAAAAAACGTAAAATTTCAGACCTAACAATAGAAATCATTAAACAAGATTATCCAGTATTAAGTACTGTAATTAGAGATACTTCTGCACTAGCAGAAGCTGCTAGTATTTCAAAATCTATTGTAGACTATGCTAAGAATAGCAATGGTTACAAAGACATTGAAGAAGCTACAAATGAATTATTAACAAAGGGGATTATTTAAATGGATAAAAACAGATTAGCAGCAGAGTTAGAAAACAGAAATAACCAAATTAAAGAAGCAGTATCTCAACAAGAAGCAGTTATAACTAAAGATAAAAACGAAAATAGAGGACGTAGACGGATCTATAAAACAAATGACGCCGTTAAGAATGTTAATGGTTACATTTATCTTGTAGACTATAAATATTTGTGTAAGCTATCCTATACGCTAGAAAAAACACAAACTAATTTAATTAATATTCTACTTGAAGACCTATATAAATACTTTGAAACGCCTGGAAAGTCTTATGATACTATGAAAATGACTGGCGATAATATCCTTCAAGATAGAAATCCAGATGCTTGTATTAAAGTAAATTTACGCCTATTTAAAGATGTACACGCTAAATATATTGAGTACAGAAAGACATATGATATTACTATCGCGAATTTCTTCGCTGCTGTAATGGATTACCACATAAAAAATAATCCAGGGTTAGAATTGAAGGAAGACACATACTTAGAAAATGCTATAAAAAGTGGGAAACTAAAAATTGTATCTATGAATGGTAAAGGTAAAGCAAGATTTAGAAATGCATAGCATTAATTAATGTAGCTAATCAATTTACATAAATATTCTTGACTTTTGACAACTTTATAACTTAATTCATGGAACATTATACAGATAGTAAACCAGTTTTCTTAGAAAGCCAGTTACTATCTGTATTTTTGTATCTAAAATTACTTCCGATAGGTATATAGTTATCGGAAATTATAATTTACTGATTATTTATAAGCGTTACATTGAAGACCTTCGCTAAATAAGAAATGGCTTCTTTGTATTCAGAATCTTGTAACATCATAACGCAATTTATAATATCGCTTCCATGTCCTTCGCCGTGGCTTTCACATTCTGGACTGAAACAATAGTATCGGTAGCCATGTACTTCATTACCAATGATATTAGCAGAATCGTTTGTATCATCATGGAAGATACATTTAAATAAACCTTGTTCCGGAACACCTAAAAAAGTAGCTAGATTTTCACGTTTAACCATGTCTTTAAATTGGTTATAGGTATAGACAGTAGCTTCTTCATTATCTTTTAAATAAAAGACTTCTTTATTAGAAATTGCCTTAATTCGTTGGTTATCTACGGCTGTATTAATAATGGCTTTGTGTTTTTGTACTTCTTTAATAGTCATAGGATATGTAGCAAGATATGTATTAGATGCTTGTTCTATATCGTCTTTTGCTTCGTCTAATTCTTTAACGAATGTATCAATATCGTATTTAACGTAGTTAGCATCAAAAATAGATACTTTGTATTCTGGATAAATCCCTTTCTTCCATGTAGAACCAGGTAAGCGAAGTACGCGCGCTTTATCAGAAACTGCTTTATCTGCAATTTTAAAATACGATACTAATGTATCTTCTGCTGCTTGCCATTTTCGCCGTCTTCGATTGCATTAATAGACCAGATGCAATGATAGCCATTTCTTGTATCTGTAATAACTGTAGGTACTAAAGGGAAGCTATAGATAACTTCTAACATCGCTGCTTTACGTTTAGCAACTTCTTCCAGGCTATAATAGTTACCTTTTTCATCTTTTCCGGCGTCAATATCAATAAATACATTTCTAAATGTTGTAATATCGCTAGCTTTTCTTTTTCCTGGTGTATGCGCTTCATTAGCTAGAAAATACGTATTAATTGTATCGCCAAAATTGTAAATATCAGCTTCTTTATTATTTAGTATCAATTCATTGAAAATATCAGTAGGAGATATATCTTCTTTTTCATCTAAAAGATAAGTATTCGCGTCTTCATGGTTATAGTAGCCATATTGTCTATGGTATTCATCAGTAAACATAGCTATTGTAGTATCGTCTAATTTCTTATCAATGTCAGATTTAAATAACCAATATGCAAGGGGCGTTATGCTGTAATTCAACTGCATTAATGCCGGGTTAATAAAGATTGCTTCGCACGTTACATCGTTGTTAGAGATCCATTTATCGAATTTAAATACATTGGCTTTCGTGCAGCGTTGCCAAAACTTATTAAATCCGTCTTTCTTTAGACCTAAGATTCTTTGTAAATCAGCTTTAGACATTGGCTTTTGCCGTCTACTTGTAGCGTCATAACACTTCAATGTATTATCTGACTTAACATAATGGGGAATCACTTCAACAATCTTGATAAAATCGCTTGCAGTCATTCCTCTATCTCTAAAGTTAAAAGTATAATCTATACTAACTTTACTATTAAATAGCTTAGGAGATTGTAAGCGTCCTTCTTCTGTAACAACTTTTCCGATTGATTGATAGTATTTATTTTTATTATCTGCATGAGTGAAAACTGTATTATTCATAATCCTTTATGTGTCCTTTCTAGTGCTTAAATTGTATATGCTTAACATCTGTTAAATACTCTATTGAATCTTCCCGTTTTCTTCTATCATGTAAACCACGGGCAGTATAATAGCTATATTCTGTTCTATTTTTTCTATCCTTTTTGCTTTCTTTGTCCTTGAAGTACAACGCATCTATAATAGAATCGTATTCATATTGGTTAGATGCCTTTGATACAAATTCTAGTATTTCATCATCTGTATAGGCTTCGTGTAACTGTAAAGAATTAGCGAATTTAAGGACGTTTGTTTTAGTTGCCGTCATAATTAAAATTCCTTTCAAATTGAGTTAATGCATTATGATATACGCCGTTAATTGTTGATTTTGTAATACCTAACATAGCTGCTACTTCAGATTGTGTATAACCTTCGATACAGATTTTTGTTAGTACGAATTTATGGCGCGGCTTTAACTCATCTAATGCCTTTTCAATATCTATTAAATAAAAGACAATATCCAGATTATTTACGGCGTTTTCCTTTAGTTTTGCATATAACTTTAATACTTTTGAAGAATCCATGTATCTATAGCCTTTCTAATACTATTTCTAACTACTTTAACAATTACATAGCCTACATATAGGCTTAAAAGGAAGTACAGTACATTGCTTATGTATTCCCAGAATATGACTGCCGATATAGCCATAACAAAATATAATGTTTGTTCTGCTTCAATTATTTTTCTTATCATCATTAACCGCCTTATACATTAATTCATAGGATACATTAATTCATAGGTATCTAATTTGTATTCCCGAATTAAAATCCCTAGCTTCTTTAATTTTTCACGGCTTACTAGCTTAATAACACTTTGGAAGAATAATTTACCTTTTCCGTAAGTATTTGTTTTGATTGTCTTAACGCTGCTATCGTTTTGAATAGATCTAGCGTATGCCTTTAGTGCTTGCCCGTCATATACGAAACATCTATTTAATTTAGGGAATACACTAAAGATATAATCTGCTTCTGTAATTAAAGACCAACCAGGCGATTGCTTTTCTAAATTGCTTATTACTTCTAAACATTGGTTTATGCAGTCGCTAGTATCTGTTTTGACTTCAATTAACGGAAATTCAGTCTTTAGAATTTCTTCTACATCGTTTGACTTAGATAATTCATAGTCAGTAGTAAAATCTACATCTATTGACATAAAAGCCGGCGTATTACATTTATATAGCGTTACGCCTTCTTTATGTTCTAGGAAAGATTTAACCCAGGCTTCTCCTTTGTCGCCTTGTTCTCTATCTTGATAGAAGCTATGAGTTAGTTTTGAAGAAGTGAAATTAGTTGTTACATTCATAATAGATATCCTTTACATCTAATCTTATCTTTTATTTAAAAGATAACGGAAACAAAAATAATGAAGTATTGAAAAATACTCTTCACTATATTTATTACCTGTAAAAGATATCTACTAATGCAAAAATTTTTCTGATATGCAAAATTGATATAAAAATACCTTTGATATAACTTTAATGCATAGCCAGATATTTCAAAACGGCACTATATGCTTCTTCTGTTCCGGCGTCAGATGATACTATATATAATTGTTTGGATTCCTACACTTATATAGTATCATATTAATCTATTTTTTAAAAGATAACTTAATTAAACCCAGTCATTTTCTTTTAAGCCAAAATGTAAACGCTGCTTATCCTGGCTTAAAAGCAATAGTAGTATAGGTCGCGAAAATAATTTTCTTTTATTTAAAAGATTCTTCATCAACAATATTACTACCAGGATTCAAAATTATCACAAGAAAATCTTTTCTAGTTTTACAAGTCTACATATCTTATATATAAGTGAAATTGTAGTAAATTTTACAAAAAATACAGTAAAATACTGGCTTCGTTGCACTTTTGCCCTGGTACAAATTGTACCAGTTTTAATCTGAAATTGGTATAATTTATACCACCTTAATAATTGTTGTTGCCACTCCCGAAAATATCTCCTAACTACAAAACTACATATCTTATATAAAAGTGAAATTGTAAGTTTTTTGATAAGAAATCCAGTATTTATCTATGTTTATAGAACTTTTGCCCTGGTACAAATTGTACCAGTTTTACATCAAAATTGGTACAGATTATACCACTTACATTGTATACAATTAAAATTAAAGGATTTTTTCTTTTTTAAGAAAGATAAATTTTCAAGATGCAGCACCAGGAGAAACAGGAAGAGTATCATCATCGCCGCGGCTAACATTTCTTTTAAGCCATGTTTGTTTATAACTACATACAAACAATAGAAGAAAGAAGAAAGAAGAATAGAAGATATACACTATCCTTTATTTAATAATAAAGAAAAATTAAATCCCGTACTTTTGATATAACAAATACGCTTATATAGTGAAGGGGATTAGACGAAACAAAACTATATTATTCATAATCCTTTATATTTAATTTCCTTCTAGTCAGCCAAAATAAACCTCCTTTCTAAAATACATACTACTCAACAATTTCATAGGGTAAATAAAAAATAGCATACCTTCTATTAGTGTTTTCTCCTTTCTCTAATAAATAGGTATGCTACTTTTTTATAGCATCTAAAAATTATGATTTCTAAAAAACTGAAATTCTTTTACAACTCTAAAGAATGGATACAGCTATCCGATCACTTACGAAAGAAATACTTTCATATATGCCAGGATTGCGGAAAGCCAAATTCAAAAGAAGTACATCACATTCAACCCATTACAGAATTAAATGTACATGATACAAACATAACTTTAAATCCAGATAACTTAGTTCTATTATGTAACGATTGTCATAACAAACGTCATAATAGATTTAAACGTACACTTACACCGGCACAGCAGCGGACGATAGTATTCGATGAAGCCGGTAACGTAATAGCACTACATGATAAAAATAACAAGTCTTTTTAATAAAAGATAATTATTTTGAAGACTCCCCGTTTGTTATTCAAAAAATATTTTGACGAAAGACCGGCGCCCTCTTTTTTGTGCATAAAAAGGACTTTTTATTTGAAGGTGTAGTCTTTTTTTTAATAGATAATTATGAAATACAATTTTACCATTAACGAAATACATAAAGAAACAGCTATAGAAATGATACAGAAGTACCATTATTCAAATACTTTACCAAAGATTAATAAATACTTCTTAGGCTGCTTTCTTGATACAGAATTAGTAGGCTGTATCACATTAGGATATGGAACACGTCCGAAACATACAATACAACTTCTATTCGATAATCTTGATACATCTGATTATTTAGAAATAGGCAGAATGTGTATGACTGATTCCATGCCAAAAAATTCAGAAAGTCAAATGCTAAAGGCTGCTATTAAATGGATTAAACAAAATACAGATATTAAAGTATTGTTTACCTGGGCAGACGGAATGTTAGGTAAATGCGGTTATGTATACCAGGCGTCTAATTTTATGTACGCCGGAAAATCTAATTCCGATATTTACTTATTTGACGGCTACAAAATTCACCCTAGACAAACTAGGGATTTATTTAAGAAAGATGATAACGATACTAGAATTTCTATTCGTCCTACGATACAACAACTCAAAGATTATAGTATAGATCGATACAAAGGACATCAATTCAAGTATATATATATATTAGGCAACCATAAACAGAAGAAAGAAATAGTGTCCCATGCATTATTTGATGCTGCACCATATCCAAAGGAAAAAGATTTAACCTGGCGGAAATACAATCTATCAAATAAGAAATGGGAAACTTCTGATATGCCGCCATACAAAACTGACTTTAGTCAGACAATCAACAAGAAAAAACTTATTGAATTAATGCAGAAGAAATACAATGAAAAAAAATAAATACACAGATATTTCTCTATTATTTAAAAGATTAGTGTATGAGATTGATTCCGTACATATTAATAATTCAGACCAGTATATATCTTTTATCTTTTTAAAAGAAGAAGACGCTTTAAAGGTCATGAATGATTTAAGATACGGAACAACTAAAACCATTTCTTTTACGATTGCAGATACACTATTTAAGGCGCACAGTTGCGCATTATATACATTATCCACTACCGATAATGCGACTGTATCTATTGCTTATGACTGGTTATCTTCAGAAAAGGTATAACACATGGTAGAAAACACTAGAGAAAAACAACTAAAAAAAGAAATTACCCGCATGAAGAAGATTTTTAAGCCATTACTAGATGATACTGGTTACGCCGTAGCGCAAGGATTAATAGATAACGCAGCTTTTATGTACGTTACACTTTTAAGCCTACAACAAGATATATTATTAAATGGCTGTACGGAAGAATATCAAAACGGCGCTAATCAATCTGGTATTAAAGAATCTTCAGCGGTTAAAGTCTACAATAATATGATTAGAAGTTACAATACAGTTATTAAAAACCTAATTGGCTTATTGCCTTCAGAAAGACAATCAGATATAGAAGATTCTTTGACGGCTTTCCTAGCTAAGAAGTAGAGGTACATCATGAATTATATACAGCAGTACCATAAAGAAATAAAAGCCGGAAGAATTGTTACATCTAAAAAAGTAGCTGCTGTATATGAATATCTAGTCTATCATTTAAAAGATAAACAATCTGAATACAAGTACGATAATAAAAAAGCCTTACACGTCATAGATTTTATAGAAACATTCTGTAAACACGGCGAAGGTAAATTAGCCGGTAAACCTTTTATTCTTGAATTATGGCAAAAAGCCTTATTATCTGCTTTATTTGGATTCGTACATAAAAAGACTGGATATAGGCAGTTTAGGGAATTAATTTTAATCGTAGCCCGTAAGAATGGTAAATCTGTTCTAGCTTCAGCTATTGCTTTATATCTTCTATATGCAGATAAAGAAGCCGGCGCACAACTCTATAGCGCAGCAACGAAGAAAGACCAGGCAAAAATTATATGGGAATCTGCTAAGAAAATGGTTAATAAATCCCCTCAATTAAAGCGCCATTCTAAGATATACATTAATGAAATCAAATGCGATATAGGCGAAGGCACTTTTAAGCCTTTGTCTTCTGAATCAAATACATTAGACGGCTTAAATGTACACGCTAGTTTTATAGATGAATTACACGCCATAAAAGACAAAAATCTATATGACGTTCTAGTAGACGGAATGTCAGCCAGGTTACAACCATTATCTATAATAACTTCTACTTCCGGTATGATTAGGGATAATATCTATGACTTGAAATATGATGAGTGTACCCGAATTATTAATAGATTCCTGGAAAAAGATTATACAGATGTAACAGTTTTACCAATCGTTTATGAATTAGATAACAGAAATGAGATAGATCACTATGAAGCATGGATAAAAGCGAATCCTAATTTGGGCGTATCTAAACAAATATCTTATCTGGAACATAAAGTACAAGCAGCCAAAGAAGATAATAGATTATTGCCTAATCTTTTATGTAAAGACTTCAATATTCCAGTAAATGGCAATACTGCATATTTTGACATAGATACTATTATCAATGAAGATACATTTAATATGGAAGATATGAGAAATTGCTACTATATAGGCGGTTGGGATTTATCTCAACAAATAGACTTAACTTCTGCTTGTATGTTGTTTAAGAAAGAATCTAGCAACAAAATCTATGTAAAATCCATGTATTTTATCCCAGAAGATAGACTAGCAGAATATGAAGCCAGGGATAACAAGCCATATACAGCCTGGTATAATCAAGGACTTATAAGACTTACCAAAGGTAAAAATATCAATAGTAATGATGTTCTTGAATGGTATATAGAAATGCAAGAGAAATATGGCGTATTTCCATTTAAATATGGCTACGATACATGGGGTAGCGCACAATTAACAGAAGCCTTACAAATGCAATATGGCAAAGATATTTGCGAAGAAGTAAGACAGGGTAAAAGACGCTTTCCATTCCTATGCAGCGTATTAAAAATGATATAGAAGACAAATTAATTAACTATAATAACAATCCTATTACAATCTGGAATTTAGCTTGCGTAGAAGCCGATACAGATATTAACGGCAATATTCAGCCGGCAAAAAATAGGAATAAAAATGGTATTAGAATTGACGGCTTCGCCGCTATATTAAACGCTTATACCATTTACCTAAACAATCAAGAAGAATATTCTTATATGAATTTATCCTATTAATTGTATCTATTAATTAAAAGATAAGGAATTTTATCACATGGAAATAGTATTTAATATTATGGTATTTTGCATCGCTGCATATATCTTCTTTAATTATGTTTTGAAATGGATATTAGGAAGCCTATTTATTGTAGTAGCTTTAATTCTGTATCTGTTCAAGACTATTTATTCATCTATTAAGAAAAAGATTAGAAAGGTAAGTAAATAATGGAATTTAGAAATTTACTATCTACTATCTTTGGTAACAACAATCGCGCACCAGTTAATTTAGAAAATGCGCAGTTAATTAATTCTTTCAATAGCCTTATCACTAACTATAATGCAGAGATCTATAACGATTTAACAGTTAGGGCTTGCGTAGATACAATAGCTAGACATATTTCTAAATTAAAGCCGGTACATATTATCAAGGACGAAAACGGAAGACATTTACAGAATACTAAAATTAATGACTTATTGTCTTCAAGACCTAATATCTATATGAGTACATCTGACTTCTTGTACAAAATGACTAGCCAATTATTATACTATGGTAACTCTTTTATCTATTTACAGAAAGATAATACAGGGAATATCAATGGCTTTTATCCTATTGATTTTGCTACTTGTGAATTAAAAGAAGTGAATGATGTTCTGTACTTAAAATTTAATTTCTATACAGGAAAAACTATCGTAGTACCTTATAGCGATATTATCCATATCAGAAGAAACTTTTCTACCCATGATTTTTTAGGTCAAGACTCTTATCAGCCGTTGAAAGAAACGCTAGTTAATCTTTTTAAAGCAAGACAAAGTATTTCTAACAAGGTAGAAAATTCTGGGAAATTATCTGGCGTACTAAAGATTAAAGGGAACGTAGGGCAAGAAAACTGGATAACACAAGCCAAAACATTCGCTAATAACTTTAATGTTTTACGAATGATACAGGCGGTATAGCTGCCGTAGATTCTAGTACAGACTTCGTACCTATTACTAATAAAGTAGAATCAGCAGAAGATGCACAATTAAAATACCTTCAAGAAGAAGTATATTCTTACTTTGGATTAACGGAATCTATCGTAACAGGCAATTATACAGAAGTAGAATGGCAAGCGTTTTATGAATCCATTATAGAAACTATCAAAATTCAATTATCTCAAGAATTTACGGCTAAGGTATTTACAGACCAGGAAAGAAAATACGGCAATATCATCGACTTTAATTCTAATCGTCTTACTTATGCATCTACAGTTAATAAAGTATCTATGATTAAAGAATTAGGCGCTTTAGGGTTACTCACTACAAACGAAGCAAGAGAATTATTTGATCTATCCCCAGTAGAAGACGGGGATAAACGCTTAGTATCTCTTAACTACATTAACGCTGCTAAAGCCGATGAATACCAATTAAATAAAGAAAAGGAATAATACACAATGTTAGAAATCAGAAGTGCAGAAGAATCTATTTTAGAAACCAAAGAAGATATATAGCCGGTTATGCCCTAGTATTTGACAGCCCTACATTAATCGGGGAACAAAACGGGATTAAATATTATGAAATCATCGGAAAAGAAGCCCTTGCTAATTGCGACTTAACAGACATTGTACTTCGCTATAATCACGATGATAAGACGCAATTATTAGCCCGTACATCAAATAATACGCTAACAGTTAAAGTAGATGATATTGGCTTATATTGAAGCTACTATCGCTAATACAACTATTGGTCGCGATATTTACGAATTAATTAAACGCGGTGATATTTCTAAAATGTCATTTGGTTCATCGTAGACAAAGATTCCTATAAAGGGAATATCCGTCATATCGAAGCCATTAAGACCATTAAGGATGATATCTGACTTCCCGGCGTATAGTGAAACAAACGTACAAGCCATTTACAGAAAC
>SCPO01000091.1_pt1 | contig 40865 bp, 43 predicted proteins | sample 6106821 | NCBI WGS metagenome assembly SCPO01 (sample SAMN10720448, study PRJNA508395) | human gut metagenome | isolation source: Participant 2 stool, 0 month | host: Homo sapiens | collected 2017 | reverse complement strand
TTGCTCTGCGGCAGCAACAGCCAAATTCTCCACAGCTTTGTTATTCAGCAAATCAGCCATAGCAAAATCATCTTCCGCCCTGTCTACATTCGTATAAGCAGCACAATTTACAATCACATCTATCTGCTCTTTTTTCAACATATTACGGACAGCTGTCGCATCTGTGATATCCAGTTCATTTACATCTGTAAAGATAACGATTCCGGCTGTCTAACGACACCCTGCGCATCTCATTGCCAAGTTGACCATTGGCACCTGTAACAAGTATATTCATCATTCGTATAGATTAATAGTGTAGTCAAACGGAGAGTCATAGTCTTTCAACAAAGGATGTTTCAAATCCTTCTCACTTAAAATGGCCTCGGCAACGGGTATTTTCCAATCAATACCCAGACTTTCATCGCGCAGCTGAATGCCACCATCAGCTTGCGGTGCATAGAAGTTATCGCACTTATATTGAAAAACCGCTGTTTCACTCAATACGGCAAAACCATGGGCAAATCCACGGGGGATAAAGAATTGGAGATGGTTTTCCTCCGTCAATTCCACCGCAACATGCTGCCCGTATGTAGGACTTCCCTTGCGGATGTCTACCGCCACATCAAGTACGGCACCTTTTACACAACGCACCAGCTTGCTCTGAGTATAAGGCATTTGCTGAAAATGTAACCCACGCATCACGCCATACGATGACATACTCTCATTATCCTGTACAAAATTGACAGGCATCACCTTTTCATTAAAAAAAAAAGATTCAAAGAAATAGCCTCTTTCATCTTTAAAGATGCGCGGTTCAATGACCACCACACCTTCTATTCCTGTTTTTATAACCTCCATATCTTAATCTAGATTTTCTTTGCCTGTACGTTCCACTTCATCAATCACTTTGAGCAGATACTGACCGTATTGGTTTTTCAGCATCGGTTTGGCAAGGTCACGCATCTTATCTGCCGTTATCCAGCCTTTGCGATAAGCAATTCCTTCCAGACAAGCCACTTTCAAACCCTGACGTTTTTCAATGACTTCTATATAAGTCGAAGCTTCTGCCAATGAATCATGCGTTCCCGTATCCAGCCAGGCAAAACCGCGTCCCAACGTCTGTACTTTCAGTTCACGATCTTCCAGAAAACGCTGGTTCACTGTCGTTATTTCCAGTTCGCCACGTGCGGAAGGTTTGATGTTCTTGGCCACTTCCACTACTTTGTTGGGATAAAAATAGAGGCCCACCACTGCATAATTTGATTTGGGCTGTTCCGGTTTTTCTTCGATGCTCAGGCAGTTACCTTCCACATCAAATTCTGCCACACCATAACGTTCCGGATCGTTCACCCAGTAACCGAATACAGTAGCTTTTTGTTCTTCTTCCGCCATACGCACGGCTTCACGAAGAAGAGAACTGAAACCGTTACCATGGAAGATATTGTCGCCTAATACCAAACATGCAGAATCATTACCAATGAATTTCTCTCCGATAATAAAGGCTTGTGCAAGACCATCGGGAGAAGGTTGTTCGGCATACTCGAACTTCACACCATAGTCTGATCCATCGCCCAAAAGACGCTTAAAGCCGGGCAGATCATAGGGAGTGGATATAATCAGAATCTCACGGATGCCTGCCAGCATCAAGACTGAAATAGGGTAGTAAATCATCGGTTTGTCAAAGATGGGAGAAGCTGCTTGCTTACTCCCTTGGTGATGGGGTACAGACGGGTACCGCTACCACCGGCGAGAACAATTCCTTTCATACGAATAAGTTATAGTGTTTGTTATTTTAAATGTACTTTAAATATCACTCCGCCTGACAAATGCTTACATTCTGTCATTTCTACCACAGCATTAATATAATCTTTCCAAAAACTATATTTTAACCCACAGTTTATGGTACGACTGTCGTATTCAGCCATTACATTAAGATTGTTTAATGCCTTCACAAAGAAATTTGTACCCGATAGATAAAAATGAAAATTTACTCCAACAGCCGGACCGTTTAAATGATAGTCTTTCCGTTTATTGTATAAATAAGCAACATGAATGCCTAGCTCTCCCCTATTTTTGAAATAAAAATGCTTAGTACCAGCTATATAATATCGGTTCCAATGTCCATTACCCATCTCTCCTACTCCACCAATGCCATAATCATCTTTATCAGAATTTCCTAATATATCATTGGTACTTGGATCATTCGCGCCCAATACAATCTGAGGAGTCCATTCTTTCCACCACCCTTCTTTCCATATACGCAACCGCCCTGAAAACTGTCGGTCCTGGTTACAATATTTCCCCCAAACGGAAGGTGGGAAATAAGTACTACCGTGTTCTGCCTTATGCAAGGTACAAGTATATCCGATTTCGAGCCAAGGAAAAATGGTGATATTAATGTAGTAATTAAACGTATGATAATTCCAATGGGCAGGAGTAGCAGCCACATCCAAATAAGAAGCTCCGAACAGGAATGTCTTATCCCGTTGCATATCGGCAGTAGGCATGTGCAGAAGTCCGGTGGTTCCATACACATACTGAGAAAAACCTTCCTGCCATATCATACACAGCAGAAAAACAAATAAAATTTTCTTCATTAAAACAAAAGGCAGGAAAAACAACAATCAACCTTGTTCCTTTTCAAATTTATCACGATAAAATTATAGTTTAAAGAACGGTATCCGGAGAACAGTCTTTTAAATAATATTGATTGGCAAAATGTACACTTGTCAAACAACGCAACAATCTATAAGGCAAATTGCTTTTGCCTTCATCCAACAACACCATTAGGATGAATGCCGTTTCCTCTTGTGCGGAAAGTTGTCTATACTCTTTTTTTGCCAAAACCTAATTATTCATGATGATATCATGAACAAAGGTAGCAATTTATTGTTTCTGAGAAAGTAACCAATAAAAATATTTTTCATGTTTATCTATCAAACTTTCCCATGAGTATTCGTTCCTGATTACTTCAATATTACGGGCTGTATATTGAATCTTGCTTCCCTCCGCAATCGTGTCAATACGGTTAAGATATTCAGTGACTTTGTCTGCCGAAGGATAATAGAAAGCATTCTCCTTCAGTACGGCACGGTTGAAAATATTGTCATGAGCAAAGATGAAACAGCCTGCCGCCATCGCCTCAAGCAGGGAAGGATTTGTTCCTCCCACACTGTGACCGTGGAAATAGGCCTTTGAGAAATGACGGACTGAATCCAGCTTTTTGAAATCATAGATGCCGCCGACAAATTCCACGTTTCTCTCGTTCCCGTATTTCTCTACAAGTTCTTTACCATGAGGCGTGTTTGTCTTGCCGACCACAATCAGCGGTCTGCGTCCGTTCTCTTTGGAGTGCAGATAACCTTCTATCGCCATCACGATGTTGTTTTCCGGTTCAAGGCGTGCTATCAGGATGTAATATTCTTCCGATTTCAATCCGAACTCCTCCAAGTATTCCGCCTTAAAATCATCGTGTATGTCTGCGCCATAAGCTAGGAACTTGCTTTCCTTGCCATATTTTTCTTTATAGTAATCATGGATACCCATGTTGTCGGCTATCAGGTAATGACTGTATTTCACCGCCATCTTCTCTTCCCAGTCTAGAAAGCGTCTCACCATCGGGCTGAACTTCGACCGCTTGTTCTCCAATCCGTCCATGTTCGTGGTGAATATTGGACGTTTCCGTTTTTTCACGTTGAACCAAATGTAAGCAGGAATGATGCTCGTATATCCTGCCTCATAGATGATGTCGAAATCTTCTTTCTTCAAAGCATCACGTAACGATGCAAAGTCATAGAAGAAACTGCCGACTGAACTGCCCATCCATGTTTCCGGACTGTAGATATGCTTAATCCGCACACCTTTGTACGTGCTTTCCTGATATGGATGAAACTTGGGTGAATAGACTACCACTTCATGACCTCTTTGTGCCATCCCTACGGAAATGTATTCAGCAAACTGTTCGAATCCCCCGTAGTTATTAGGTATACCACGGGTGCTGACAAATGCTATCTTCATAAATATTGGAATATAATTTTAGAGAGTATTCCCAAATGGTTATATTGGAATACTTGTTGAACTATAATATATTATTGGAGCAATATCGGATTGAAAAAAATGTATTACTTAACAAGCTGATTATAGAAGCCTATCAGTTGCGGATAGTATTTTTCCCTGTCAAAATGCTTTCTGGCAAAACTCAGTGCATTCTGTTGATAGTTTGAATATTGTTCTACTGGTAATGAATCAGCCGCTTTCACAACTCTTGTCAAATCAACGGAATTGGCCGGAGTGAACAAGTATCCGGTTACTCCTTCTTCTATAATCTCAGGTATGCCGCCGATGTTTGTGCCGATAACAGGCACGCCTGCCGCGTATCCTTCTATGATAGTCATCGGGTTATTCTCATACCACTCAGACGGGACTATGATGAAATAAGCGTTCTCAACCAAATCTGTCAGTTCTTTACCTGACTTATATCCTAAAAATTCCACATTGGTAACGTTGTTGGATTTGGTGTAATCTTTCAATTCATCTTCCAGCGGACCGGTACCTGCTATTTTCAGATTGCAATTTGGCATATCCTTAAAAGCTGAAATCAATGTTTTTACGCCTTTTTCGTAGGACAATCTTCCGAAAAATAGGAAATATCTATCTGTCTTTTGGGCAGGTGCATCCAGTATTTTATCAGCCAGATTATACAGGACAATGTTCCTTTTCTCCTTCAATTCAGGCATGTATTTTTCATGCATCTGTTTGGCAAACTGACTTACATAGATAAGACCGTCAATGTATTCGGCGGGATTGAAGAAGCGATTCCTGTAACATTGTTCTATCGCCATCATCACGCTTAGTAGATAACTGTCTTTCGTGCATTTGTTGATCACACAATGATAAAAGTTTCTTCCCCTGCACTGCTCGCATATCTCACCTTTCCCGTTCCTGAACGTATAGGCGGGACATACGATGCGATAATCGTGAATGGAAAATATGATTGGTACATTATGCCGCTTCAAGACAGGCAAAATGGAACCGGTAATCTGTCCCCAGATCAAATGCATATGTGCCAGGTCAGGACGTTCCTTCTCTATCAGCTGTTCCAACTTCCGGGCTGCTTCCCTGTTATTGAAATAATTGATGATGTTTTTTACAGGCTTCAACAGTTCACTTCGGGTTTCCTTTGATTCAGGAAAACCTCAAATCCGCAACTAAGCCCTTGAACGTCCTTATTGCGTTTACACGTCCTCTCATTACTGAATTTGCAGATAATTTGAACTTGAAGCACCCACTTCTGCCTACAATATCCCTTACCCCACAATGTGACTTGAGGCAATACACAATATCATTCCCATAAGTTGTAGGCATTATCCAAAATCAGTCTGGAAAACATCTGCGTAAGCATTATTACAGGTATAGATGTTCAGCACATACCGCCTTGATGTCCTGATCCACTTGGCTGGTACAGAGATAAACCTGAAGACAAACGCTTTTATGCGACTTGTTGCATTGAGCCCGAACTTCTTTACGTCAAGTCTTTGAATAATGGCCTTGTAAAGTTACGGATAAGTGCTGTAAGAAGAAGGAACACTGTGTTCTCTGCCATGAAGGATTTGGGCAATCTGTCCCACCCGAAACCATTGTTCATATCATCGAAGATACGTTCCTTTCCTCCACGAAGGTTATAGAACTCGACAATTTCTCTTACGGAAGAATCATAGTCGTTAGTCAGGATACAACGGTATGTGTATTCTCCTTCCCAAAAATCCTGCACACCATCCATCCGTTTCTGTCTTTGAATCACAAGTCGATATGCCTTACCTTTCCACTTCTCAACAAGGATAGAGTTCAATTCAAACTCAATGCCATTGATTTCCTCAGTTTTCCAGCCTTTGAGAGCAAAGGTGTCATTGTAGATCGAACTGCAGCGGTTAGCACGGATATAGAAGGACTTGCAGTGTTTTTCTATTTCCTCCACGATTTCCTCGGAACATGATCCACAATCAGCTCTGAAGCGATTGATAGTGAGCCCATTCTGTTCAAATCTCGCAAAGAACCTCTTCAGCGTGTCCTTCTGATGGAAACGAACATTTGTGTTACCATCGCTATTCTCTATACCGACTATCAAATCGCCAATAACCGCCACGCCAGGGCGATAACCAAGGAACTTCTTGTATGTAGGCTTTGCATCATACTTCTCTGTCTCTATGAACTGATGGTCGAAATCAACATCATACATCTCACCCTCTTTCAGTTGGCCAGATGCAAATATACAATTGAGCAATAAAGTATTGAGAGTGTCAGCCGTATTGAAATCGTAGGTCTTGCCCATATCTGATGTGTATGAAATGTTTTCTTGCGTCAACTCCTTTATCGCCCTGAGGATAGTATCAGAGCTACAAGTGCGAAGTGTCGGATGAAGCGAGAGGTGGTTCATCAAATGAGTAGTGACATCCTCAATACATGAACCGCTACAGAAGTAGATACTCATGAGAGAACGGATGATTTCGCTGTACTGATAACCGAACGATCTACACCTTAGACCGAGGGTTGAGTCGATTACAGATGATAATGTGGAGTCAAATTGCTCCATGATTGAAAATAATCCCCCAAAAGGAGTGAGTCTCTCAGATTTAATTTGTATCTTCGCCATGTCTATCGTCGGATTCTCTTGTTTTTTTTGCAACACTAAGATAAGTGAAAATTCTGACATGGCAAAATCCTGAGCAACTTTTTGTTGCTCAGGTACTTAAAAAGTTTAATTTATAATAGTGTTGCGGAATTAAGGGAAAATACGATTCATATTCAGAAGGATAATTCTCAGGCCATCTCAATGCAAAATTGACAACCTCTTCGCCATGCATCCTCAGCAACTCCATCGTACTGAAATACACGACCTCAGAACCACCCTTACGATAGTTAAAAACGTTAATTTGCAGAATTTTCATTAAATAAAAAGATATTAGACGGTTATTGTCACTCAACCTTTTCGGTTTGAGTCTGTAAAATTCTAATGTATATGCCTGTCAAGAACCAACCGTTAATACTCAATTTAGAGCGTACCCTTTTTATAAGGCATCAGAATGGATGCCTCACAAAAAATTGCTATTAAATTCGATTGTTTTTTAACTATTGGCATACTGCCAAGTCTATATTTTGTGGTGTCAGACTCAAAAAATCTCTGCAACCGTTAAAAATTCCGGTAAAAAATTTACCAAGATAATCCCATGCGGACCTGCCTTGCAGCTTCACCGTGCTGATTATGCTATGGTATACAGCGGCAATCTCCGCTCCCTCGTCACTTCCGAAGTGCAGGGAGTTCTTCCGTTTGGTGGTAAAGGGACGCACCGCCCGTTCCGCCAGATTGTTCGAGATCGGATAACGGCCGTCCTTTATATAAGTGAAGGCCTCATTCCAAAACTTGTGAAGATAATTCAGGGCCTCCCGCATATAACAACTTTTTTGCTCCTCCTCACTTTTCAACTCCTGCAGCAGGTTTGCCCGCAGGTTTATCATCGCCTCCATGGTCGGCAACCCCTGCCGTCGTCGGGTACGTTCCCCGTCGGTGATCATCTCCCTGTCATACTCCCTTTCAAAACGGAAGAGACGGTTTATATTGTCAAGGAACACATCAGCCCTCTTGTCGCCGCCTTCCATCCGGGCTTTCACGAACTTCGCCCTCACGTGCGCCAGACAGACCTGATGGTCCGTATCCTTATACTTGTGGGTTTTCAGCCCGTCACCGATAAAGACATAAGCGTTATAACCGTCCGACATGAGGGCCTTCAACTCGGCATCACCTAAAAAGTTCGTCAGCACGTCACGGCCACGGGAACCGTCCTCGTAGAAGAAGATCACCACACGTTCCGCCTTTTTGACAAGGACCCACATGTAGCATTTCTTGTAACGGTCATATTTACGGACCTTGCACCAGGTCTCGTCACAATTGACAACGGCATCCTTCTCCAGAGCGATACGCTTAAGTTCCACCACCATACGGTCGAGGTATTTCCTGCCTTTCTTCAGCCAGTTGCGCAAGGTGTTCTCCGATACGGTCATTCCCATATCCCCAAGCCATTGGTGCAGCAGGCCGAAGGTCACGTTCTTCACGTATACCTCATAGGCGATGGCCTGAAGGAACCCAGGAGTTATCTTGGTACCGTCAAACCGAGTTACCACCTGCGGGTGTCCTTCCTTGGGGAAATACCCCCAGCGCGGCTTGCGGCCCTTCTCCACGTACTGCACCATCTCGAACTGTTCCTCTATAAGGCGGATGTCCAGACGGAAAGTCTTCACCAGCTTGCGGTCAAGAATACGGCCCGGAACCTTGGAGAGATCCGACAAGTGCCTGACAGGTGTTCCGTTAACGCCCATCGTACGATAGGTTTCCGGACGGTTGCAGAGATCCCTCGGATTCGGAGAGCAGGGGTGGGATTCCTGTGTTTCCGACTCCGGTACGGAACGGGTATCCAACGATTCCTCCGTACCATCAAAGCCATCTTTCTCCTTCTCACGGTCAACCGGATCATCATCACTACCGGAATCATCCTTTTACGGACTGTTTCTTCGAACCGAAACGGTTCTTGCGGGCAGATTTAAGTTGTTCCTTCAGCTTTGTAATCTCCCGTTCCAGGGATTTACGTGATTTGCGCTCTTCCTCAAGAAGGGATTGCGACTCATTCAATTTTTCCAGCATCTGGTTGGAGCGGGATAACTCTTTAGTCAGATCCTCCAACACCAGTTTCATCGCACGATTATCCAGTTCCGCGTTCTCCAGACGCTCGATCAGGTATTCCACATACCGGTTTTTCATTTCATCGGACATATTCTCACAGCGGTTAAAAGCACGACGCGAGAAGGTCTCCCGCGCCAGAAGCTCGCGTTTCTGAACTATCAACTGTCGTAATTCGTCCGTATCCATATCCTGCTTTTGTGATATAAATATATAAAAACTTGATATAACCATATAAATACGGAACATAATTATCTTATTTTTTATTTTTTTATTACAGGATTCTCTAACAGGAGGACCACGTCCTTCCAGTCTATCCGGTAGGCGACCTCGTTACCTTCGTCATCTTTGATTATCCGCATAAACTGATAGCCCGCAACAAACTTTTTCTCGAAAAGACTATACGAACGGTTATCATAGGCGAACAGGCGAACGATACGCCGGTCTTTAGACATCACGATATAAATGTCACCGTCTGAAGGCTCACGGTGCAACTGTTCACGGATGACGGACAGAACACGGGAATGCTTACAACGCATGTCTGTAAAGCCACGCAGGTAATAGAAGCGGTTTATGCCCGTCACACTCAACATAGGACCTCCAGCTTTTGGATCAGACGGTACAGACCCGGATAATCCAGATCTTTTTGGAGGATATGCAGGCCATTGCTCAAGGTCAGCTCCACGGATATACGCACGGGAAGCGTCCCCGGACCTTTGCCCGGCTTCCGGTATCTGTGTACTGCATGGGGAGAGGGACTGTCCTTCTTTACCGGGGTTTCCCCTGAAGGTGAAGACGGCCCGGATTCCGATGGTGGACCCGAGGGAACACCATCCACCTGAACTTCCACTATTTTTTTGCGGGTATCCTTGTACCATTTGTGAAAAATGTTATATGGAACATTGTTCCGTAAACAGAATGTCTGGACTGACATTCCGAGAGGCACCGCCTCGGTTTGATACTGAAAGTAGAATCTTTCAAGGTCTTCACTGCTTAGCATAATTCGTAAGTTTTAGTTCGCAGCGAAGATATATATTTCATTTTTGAGCCCTAATTTGAGTGCTTACGAACCAACCAGACAGGTTTATAATCTATCTGTTTTAACAATTCCTGTTTCATCTTCCTGTCCTTTTTCGAATCTCGGTCCAACAGATAGATTTCACTTTTATCTTTACTTCCTTGTGAGGATGAAACATAGAGACATAGAACATCAGATAGGTTGAATCTTGAGAAACATTTCCCTTTGCAAACTGCAACAGGCTCACTAAAACCAGCAAAAGTCGAAAGATTCTTTTATTCTAGTCAAAGCTCATAAAGTGTGTATATAAAAAGATGCTATTGACGTAACTACTCAGGTGAGGTAACCTATTGACGAAGAAGCTGTTTCAGTATTCCCAAAGATCGAATGCGCTCCTTTCTTAAAATATCATTAACCCTTTCATAATCAATCATGCGTTCGCTTATTGAACAGTCAGCATAATCCGTAACAATTCTGTCTTGCAACCTCGTCAGTTGCAAGATGCTCTGATTTCTGTTTCCGGTCTTATTGTTTGGCAATATCTCAATAAACTGCCTATTGAAATTCAACGCGAAGGCAGTTCCGTGGAAAGAGTCTGTTATGAAATAAGTAGAATTCTTTATGTATGACAGGAAATCAGGTAGATCAGGCAGATATATAAACTTGCCGCCCCTGCGGATTTGGTGGAAAGTGGGGGACACTCTATATAAAGGCAGTCCAACATGTTCTGCGAATCTAACTGCATATTTACTTAACGCAGGGTTATTATGAAGCTGATACACTAAAACATATTTGCCGCCCATATCTTTTTTTATCATTCTGCTCCATTCATCACCTGTAAGAAGGAGTGTTGGGTCAAGAACTTGTCCTGCACATTCAATGTCCATCTGCCTGAGCAACCCGACAGCCGTATTTTCTCTTACAGCTATGCCTGAATATGAAGACAACAGTTTTTTGTATTCAGAAAGTATCTTTGCCGTAAAATCAGTTCTGCCTAAACTTGCCGCATACGCTATTTTCCTTTTGTCTTTTACGAATGAGAGAAAATAAGCTTCATCATAGTGTCCGTTGAGAGTAGGTCCCCATACTTGATCACTGCCGGTCATGAATATATCGGCATCAAGACGTTTCAGATCGTCATGTGTCCTGCATAGCTGCGTCAGTTTCAGATACTTCCTGCGCATTTCTCTGAAGTTCAGTTCAGCCTTCTTTTCTTCAGGATAACGTAAAACTATATATGCCAATTTCTTCAACGAATTACCGGACCATCTCTGCTTGTTGTTAAGGTTTGTTTTTACGGCACTAAGTCCGTGTTCGTCATCGCGTATGTAATCTATGATTTCGCATTTATGCCCTAATCGTTCCAATGTCGTTATTGTGGCTATTGACTGCAATAAAGAACCGTAATTAGACGGAGCATGTCGGGTGATTACTTTTATATCCATAAACGTTATTTTAATATGTTATTTCGCCTGTCAGAAATTTTGCATAAAATGCGGTAGAAGAGAATCGGCATTCTTGGCAGTGTCTCAACCACAGAGCGCAAGAACTTTCTCTGGCTTTGCTCAGCCTTACCTGCCTTGAGGACAGTCTCCGTACAATTTTCGCCACGGAAGAACGGCACAAGCTGCTGTTTGCGCCAAATGTCTTTCAAGTCGAGCGCAAGTGCTACTTCTTTATATGCTTTCTGTTCTGACCTTAACGATAAGATATTATTCAACAGATTAAGTCCTTTGTCTGTGTGTACGATGACTAAGGTTTCACCCAAATCGTTTTCAGATCTTATTTTCCAAGGGTCCATTAAGGTTATGTCCGCTCCGACATTTGTCCCGAACGAGTCACCACAAACATTGCAGCCAGGAATAGTCCACAATCTTCTACCGAACGGAATCTGAGCTGCCCTATTCCAAGACAGTTCAGATTCGTTCACTCGAACAATTCCCGGCCATCCGTTCCCACGATAACGGATCGAGAAATTTAGATTTTCAGAGATTTCCATACCCATAATTTTAGCGAGAAATCTGGTCGAATCCAAAGTCTTCTGCTGCTTGCAAAAAATACAAATTCTGATAATCTCATTCGCCTTCCCTTTCAGTATGGTATTCATGGCCCTAAGCTGGCAGCTGGTACCGATAACAATCAGACGCTCGCACCGCTGTATTTTCTTTACCTCACGACACGCAAGTACAGAGTGGTAAACCGAGTTCGGAATGTCATCATATCGAGGTATATTCTCTTTCGTGTAAAACTCGCCTTCGGCATACGGATAACGTCCGGTCTTCCTCAACGTGTACACGCCGTCAGCCAAGTTGTTTTTCAGGCTCTCAATAATCAATGTCTTGCACACCCCGCCCGACGAGCTTTCACGCCTTATCTTGTTGTCCTTATTATACCCTAAAAAATACTTTTTAATCGAAAAGTTATTGAAATATCCATCATAACCTTCTTTCTTATTAGCAGGGCAACTTTTTACGCATCGCAGACACCTGATGCACTTCTCGTCATCAATGACAACCTTGTGTATGCCGTTTTTCAACAACTTGAATGATATTGCCTGTTTAGGACATACTGCCTCACAAATGCCACATTGCTGACATAGGGAATAGTTGTAGTTTATTCTATTGTCAATGTACTGGAGCATAATCTGATTCTATAAATTCTTTGTATTTTTCTAAATATGTTTTAGCCGTAATCCGCACATTATAAAGTTCCGTAACTCTTTTATAAGCACTTTCAATCATAGAAATATTATTATGCCCTTTCAAAAAGGTTTCAATCTTATCAGCGCAGTCATTTACATCCATATTTTTGAATGAATAGCCATATTTACCATAATCTATGATTTCTAACGGCCCTTGATTTTCCGATACAAGTACGGGGATTTTCGCCGCCATAGCTTCGGCTACGGTTAGTCCAAAACCCTCATAAATAGATGGTTGTACATACAAGTCGTATTCACACAGATGAGTATAGATATACGACTGATTTTTTGCTTCCAAGAAACTGACATATGTGGACAGTCCCAACTCATTAACAAGATTCTCCAAATACTCACGAGATTCACCTTCACCTATAAAGTCAAGGTGCAACTGAGTATGTCCACGATCTATTAATTGATGAAAAGCCTTTATTAATATATGTTGTCCTTTCTTTTCATGCATGAGCCTACTCACTTGTACGATTCTGAAAATATCAACTTGACGAGCAGTAGAGTATCTGATTTTACTCACATCAACACCATTAAGAACGACTTCTGAATTCAGACCGGTCCATTTAAAAATATCTTCTTTAACAATATTGGAAATTGCATAAACCCTTTTACATCTATATAAGTTTACAAAATTTCCTCCGTTACATACATCATGATGTGTAACACATAGCTTGCGCTCCAATGAAGATAAAAAAATGAATCTCGCAATAGATGAGTAGTGCAAGTGAATAACATCTGCATTGATTCTTTTAAGAAGTAAGTTTAGCTTAATATAATGCAGAGGATTTTTAGAACCTTTTCGCCTTTCCAGGCAGTAGAATTTGATTTTTTCATTCAAACTTGTGCGAAGCTCATCGTTAACATTATTATTGATAACAATCAGATGTATATTATACCCGAATCTAGCTTGCTCATTCGCAATATTACGCAGCATAGTTTCTATACCTCCAAGACCGAAGGCATAGGTGATATGGATGATTGTCATAAGTGAAATGATTTGAATCTTTTTTTCAAATTGAATAATATCTTTAGAAATTGATAGCCAATAAAGAAATTTGCTGTTGATAAAAACAGTAAATTTTTTATTCAATAGTTCTTTCGGAATGTTTGTATTTGGGTATAAATTAATATATTCTTTATATGTATATTCTCCAGATTTCAGTATAGACAATTTTATACCTGCTTTAAATCGGCTGAGATCAAGGTCTAAAGGAAGTATTTTCTCGATTTCTTGGATAAAAATTATACGATTTATTATATAATTTCTATTTATTTCCCGTGTTAAAGATGATGCATCATAACAGTAATGATATAGAGCTTCATTGATGTAATTAATTGATATGTTATTTGAAAGTATTTGAGTTAAAATATAAACATCCTCACAATAATTACATTGCTTTAGAAAAATGACATTATTGTAAAGTGATGTTTTAATCAATTTATTCCACAATGTTCCAATGAATATTCCATTATATATTTGTTTAAGAAAATCAAATGCATCGCAGGCATCCTTCATACCTTTCTGGTATACAAACTTATTTTTCTTATATTCTAATATATAATCGCAAACAACCATATCCGCATTAAATTTTAATGCTATATCCATCATTCTTTCTATTTCACATTTATCAATGTAATCATCTGCATCAACATGAATTGAATATAATCCTTTCGAATGTTTAACTCCTATTTGACGGGCTATACTAACTCCTTCATTTTTTTTATGTATTACTTGTATATAATTATATTTTGTTGCATAATTATCACAAATGCTTCCTGATAAGTCTGAGCTACCGTCATCAATAATTATAACTTCAATGCTTGAATATGTCTGATGTATGATACTATCTAGGCAGCGTGTAATAGTACCTTCTGCATTGTAAACAGGAATAATAATGGATACAGTTGGATTTTTCATAGCTGCAGATTATTTTTTTAAATAGATAACCATAGAAAAACAAAGGACACATAACAAATTTGTTTGTGCCATTAAGGAAGTGTATGTATAAAATGTAGGAATAACCAACACCCTTGCGCATAAGCATAATATTATTATTTGAGGAAATGTTATTAATCCGTTTTTTATTTTAGTTAATTTGATAGTAATTGTAGAAAACACTAAAAGAAATATTAATGTGCCTATTTTATTGAAGTCTTCAAAAATAGATCCTATATACGTATAAAATATATTTCCAGGTATCCCCAATTTGCTAACTGTTGCCCAATTGTCTTCAACCCCAGAGCCTTTCGTTAGTCCAAGTAAATCTTTTAAAAAAATAAATGTTGAATCGCCCCCAGTGCTTTTTTCTACATACCACATTAGAGAATTGAAATTAAGAACTCCTTCACCGGCATAAAGTCCTAGCCATATCCAAATATTTTCTATATTGCTACCTTCTGCTTCTATACTTGTAAATCTGGAAATAGAAATGAGCAATACCATACAAATTCCTAACCCAATAACAACACTTCCATATAAAATAATTTTTTTAGTTATACAAGCATTTATATAGGGTCTCATCAAAAAAAAGCAAACAACTAAATATAAAATATTTTGCACTAATTTAGAACGCCCTCCTAATCCTAATTCATGAATCCAAAAACTTAAAATTACCATTATAAGTCCATATACGATTTTTTTTGATATTATTTTTTTTTGCAAAAAATAAAATAGTAATGGAGGGTAAATCAGCTCAAAAGAAGTCGAAATTCTATTTAATTTTCGTCCTATAAAAGAAAGGTACTCGACTCTACTATCATACATTTTTGCAGCATAATCGGAATTAGCTATCACAGAAGGTAGATGCAACAAATTCTCCCCAAAAGGTTCAAAAGAAATGATTATTAAAAAAAGAGTAAAATAGTGTAAAAACACACCTTGCTTGTTAGTTATAGATAGTTCTTTCCTAGGAGTGATGTCATATTTTACTATAGGCATTAAGGTTATAAGATAGCCAATGATTAAATAGAAAAATGGAATTAGCGTCAGATTAGAATAATTACGAATAGTTCCATTTGAAACATTCCAATAAAAAGCAGAAATTATTCCTGAAAATAACAAAAAGAATAGAATATATAATGTGCCATTTAACTGCCACCCTTTTGTTTTAATCCAAACAAACAAAAGGAATAATAAGATCAAATTGTAAAAAACTAAAGAAATCAGTTGATAACTCATTGTATATAATAGGTACACTTAAACGTTTTTACTACTGTTTATAAAAGATATGATTAAACGATTTAATCATCATTTATATTAGCTTGAATGAAATTCAATCCACATTTACAATAATATGCAACATTTTCTTCTATTAAATTGTAATCAATAATCCTTTGATCTATTTCGAATGAAGAAACGATTTTGTTTTTCAGTCTTATTTCATCATGTAACGTAGAGATTCTTGTATCACTTGAATTTATTCCATAATGAACAAAGTTTTTTCGGTAAATCACAGAAAACATATTACCATGAAATGTGTTTGTTACGATAAACGAAGCATGATGAAACAGCCATAAAAATTGTTGTGGAGAAACATTCATTAATCTATAATCAACATCTTTATGCATTAATGCGTTCAAGTCTCTATCATTGCAAATTTGTACAGTTGGCAAATTTAAAGAAACAGCAACCTGATGCGCAAAATTTATCGTCTCTTTCGGTCTTTTTATTGTATAAATCAATAAATAATTATCAGGTAATCCTTTATATGGTTTTTCTATTTCTGACCACTCTGAGGCATTTAATAAAAAAGTAGGATCCGGATTAATCTCTGATACTAATCCCAATTCTTCTTTAATATATTCCTGCATAAATCGCTCCCTTACACCGATTGATTTCAAGTTTTGCAAATACTTTTTAAACAGTTCAGGATTTTCATCACCAAATCTGACCGAACCGGAACTCGCAGCGTATGAGAATTTACAAGTAGTCGTGCCAAAATCAAGATAATATATAGGGTCGTTTTCACCAGATGCCTTTGGATTCCAAATTTGATCCGAGCCACAAACTAAAATATCATAGATATCCGGTATATCATTTTTATCTTTTACCCTTTTGGATTTTTTCAGCACATTTTCAATAAAATCAGAGAATACCTGTTCCCGTTTTTTCCCAAAACTGAATAAGCCACGCAATACCAATTCTCGCAAATTCCATTTCCAGTTTTTATACGTAGACCATAGTCTCCACTCATACATATCTGTTGTTCTGGGATGGCGAAAATCTATCAGTTCTGCATCAAGTCCCATTTTCTGCATGACTCTTACCATGGCATAAGCCTGTAGAACAGAGCCGTAATTATGTGAGCTATGAAATGTAACGATACCACATTTCTTTTTTCTATTTCCCATATTATAATGCTACTATCTTATTATTTTTCTAATCTTATATTTTACAATCTTATCACAAACACATAGTTTGTAGGCAGCATCTACTCCTATGTATTTATGGATTCTTCTAAAAAACTTTATTCTTAGATTTTTTTTTGGGAAATCTGAGCTGGTCATTACCGTTTATGGCTTCCGTAACTGGACGTTCGTAAATATTCAGCTTATCCTTTACAATCGAAATGAGTCTTTTACCTTTTTCTGTAAGAGGAAGAACACAGGAAATGCCATACGGATGTTTGGGAATATAATTATCGTCAGTTTCATTACCCAATCCCCAAAAATCTCCGATAGTTATATCAGATACTCTTTCCGGTTTGGCATAATGACAATTAAAACAACTGTCTCGATAGGTAAAACCGTCAATAAAAGTGTTATAATATAAATCTTCATAACGGTGTGTCCATAGATCTCCGGACTTATAAATCAACCTATCATCATTATATACACATAGACTAAAAGCTTCAAATAACCGAAAACCAATGCTAGAAACTTTATCTGCTTTTATTTTGAGAGTATTTGCTATATAGTCAACCAACCATTTATTTGAAGGCACCCCATGACAAATAAGGTCTACCAAGAAAAGATTATCAGGTTGTTCCTCATACATTCGCTTGACAGCTGTCACTTGACAAGGTGTCCCGATAAATAATACGTTTGTTCCATCTTTTACATCTTGTCTAATTTGTGACAGGACATCAACGATACTGCTTTGCACATATTTAGAGCCTTTCAATTTATATGCATCTTTAAGATTATCTATGCGGATATGCTTAATTTCAATGCCCGGTATTACAGTGCATCCATAAACGATACCTACATTGGCTAAAAAATAATGAGTCAATACAGAAGCCATACCGCCGGAAGTGCTGCTTCTATAGTCTTCTTCGTCTTTCGACCATGCGGCGTATGCCACTGACGGATACAGACATACCGTATCATGCAACGATGGGCATGCTTTTTGACAAAGCCCACAATCAATGCATTTCTTCTGATCAACGGACGGATAAAGATGTCCCAATTCTTCAGCAACCAGGGATATGCTATGTTTGGGACACCTTGCGGCGCACAGTCCACATCCCGTACATAACTCTTTCTCACAAATCAATTTCATTTTTTATGAAGTTTGTTTTTTACGACGGAAATAAGCGTATTCCTTTCAGTCTTTTTCAAGCCGATAAACCATGAAATGGTCATAGTGACAATAGCGGTAATTATACATAGTGAAATGAAATTACCAAGAGTTTGAGCTTCAAGGAAATGATATTTTATGAAAACAGGCAACGGCAAAGAAAGAACCGTCACTCCGGCTACAGGAGATAAAACATCCTTTATAAGTTTCTTCAATGAATAGCCAATCAGACTCCGACAGAACAGAAAACGAACAAAACCTGCAATGAGTGTGAAGAATATTGAAATATAAAACACCGATGATGCGCTACAGCCGAACTTCAATGCAATATACCCGATCGGAAAAATGCACAATATGATGCAACTTACAACAATTTGGTAGTTCCGTATCCACCCCGTTGCTGACAAAGATGTCATAAAAGGAGTCCCAAAAAGTGTTCCACACAATGCATCTATCATTATCAATATAATGAATAAAGCAGCATAGTCAGGCACATCGACCAACCATAAATGCAACACGTAATCAATGTTCAAGCAAAGAGGAAATGCCATCATAAACAATATCAGAAAAGAATACTTTATCCCTAAATAAGAAAGCCGTTCCATTCCGGTTATATTTCCGGTTGCATAATCCTTGGTAATCTGGGGATTTAATGCTACTTGAAAATTAGAGATAAACCCCATAACGGCATTTGAGACCTGGGATGCCACCCCACGAGCAGCATTAATTGCAGGACCGAAAAAAAGATTGAGGACAATATTGGTCCCTTGATCACGCACGAGCCATGCCACACTGCCGAACAGATTCCATCCGGCAAAGCCAGACATTTGTTGATACAGAGCTTTATCCCAAAACAGTTTAAACCTGCTCTCTTCATAATGTCTCCTGCAATACATCTGATAGACAATCCGTATAATCAATTGCACAGCAAAGACAAGCATTCCATAGACAATAAGCTTATCCGCCGATACAATTACAAGCAAATAGACTATGCCTAATTTCAATAAGGCTTCCAATATGCTTATGTACGCATATACATTCATCTTTTCATGTGCAATTAAGACTGCATTATACGGCACCTGAATGATGTTGATGCAAAAAGTCAATATGGAAAACTGATAGACCCAATTGGCTGCAGCAATCCTGTTATCAGGAATGACCAGCTTTTCATTGACAAACCAAAGCCCAATCGTTTCAGCCAGAAATATTATTAAAATACCGATAGCTATATGGATGTTTAAGGCTGCAGCAAACACATTTTTTAATTTGTCCGTATCACCTCGACCAAGCTCGAATGTAAGAAAACGCTGTGTAGCGGTAGACATGCAACTGTTCAGGAAAGAGAACATTAAAACCACTCCTCCTACAACATTGTAAATGCCATAATCATCAATACCCAATTCTGCCAGCACGCCCCTTGACGTATAAAGGGTAACCAGCATGATAAGAATCATACGGAAATAAAGGAACAACGTGTTTTTGGCTACACGCTTATTGTTTTCTGCCGGATTTTTCATTATTTGTCACCATGTATTTGAATAAATTCATTTGCAAATTAACATGTTAACTTTATTATTTATTTTGACAATTAATCTTTTCTACAGTGGTTAAAAAGTCATTTCTTATCATATTCCAACGAGTTGTTTTTATGGGGTCTATATAAAAAAATCCTCTAATTATTCTTGAAAATCATTCAAATAATGGTATGTGTCTTTTTTGCCTGTTTTGAAAGCCGTTTCGTTAGATGTGACAACTCCTTTAAGCATTTCAAATTCACAATCACTTGTTAAAAATGACACACGGATATTCTTTAGTTCTTAAATTTTGGTTGCAGCGAAAATAAGCCTTTTAATTTATAGCTATAAATTGAGTACCTGCCTAAATTGAGTACTTACTTCCTATAATGTCCCAAATGTCATAAATATACTTCCGCCTATCTTTATTTTTACTTAGATCATATTTCTTTTTTATAAGCTCAAGGAAGCCATTGAGTGCTTACGACGCAAAGGGCGTAACATAACATCAGTGTAAGCATGACTTGCAGAACGGTGGTTTCACCAACCTGCAGGCTATCCCACTGCATCTCATTGGACAGCTTGCTGAAAAGCAGGAATAGCAGACCGCAAAGAAAGGTCTCGGTGACAATCACAAAGGTCTCGATCAAGTGGTTGTAGGATGCTAATTTGTCTTTCATGGGTAGGTTGTTATTATCAGATCACATTATAAAAGTGATCTCCTGTTATTTTTTCATACCATATCCATAGCCGTAACCATATTTGTGCCCATATCCATAGCCATACTTATGACCATACCCATAGCCACTCTTTCTTGAATTCAAATCAATACTATTAATAACCGTAGCCAATTTATCGAATTTCTTCTGATCCCGCAGCACATTAATATACTGATACCCCAACTTCGGAGTAACATCTGCACGACACACATACACGCACATATCAGCCACACGACTGGCAATAGCAGTATCGGTCACAATAGCAATAGGAGCCGTATCAAGAATAATGTAATCGTAACGCTCTTTCAATTTCTCTATTGCATCCTCCAGTACCGTACGCGCCATCAACTCTGTAGGATTGGGAGGAATAGGACCACCCGGAAGAATATCAAGATTAGGACTTACATCCGAATGTTGTATCATATCAAAAAGATTGGTATGCTCGGGGTCAGCCAGATAATTGGTAATACCTTCCGTGCGATGAGACAGATTAAAGACCTTATTCAGCCCCGGCTTGCGGATATCCAAACCCACAATAACAACTTTCTTACCCATATAGGCCAGACTGACTGCCGTATTTCCAGCAATAAAGACTTACCTTCACCCGGCTGTGAGGATGTAAAAAGCACCACTTTCTGACTGGCACCAAGCATGAACAACATATTGGTACGCAGACCACGAAAAGCCTCCTCCATCATACCATTCTGATTCTCCTGAACCACAATGGCACCTTTTTCGGGCTTCTTACTTAAAGGAAGCTCACCCAAAATAGGAACATCCGTTATCTTCTCCACATCCTCGGCATTCTCTATCTTATATTTTAATAAATCCTTCAAATAAATAAGACCTACAGGAATACCCATACCCAATACAAAGGCAGCCAGCAGAACTATCTTCTTCTTAGGAGAAACCGGCTTTTTACTAGGAAGAGCAGCTTTGATGATACGTCCGTTATTAGCAGTGGATGCCAGGGTTATTGCGTTTTCTTCACGCTTCTGAAGCAACATAATGTAAAGGGTCGCCTTGATTTCCTGCTGGCGGGAGATAGTAAGAAATTCTTTCTCCTGCTGCGGCGCACTGCTGATCCTGCCTTCAAACTTCCGTGCCTGACGTTCAAGATTGGACTGCGCTATCTGCAACCCTCTCAGTACACTGTTCACGGTAGTCTGCACATTGTGCCGCATGGACTCGATGCCCGTATTGATATTGATTACCGCAGGATTGTTTTCGGAAGAGGTACGGAGCAAACGCTTGCGTTCGATCAGCATCGTGTTATATTGGTTGATGATAGAACCCAAATTCTGGTCCTGCAACCCTACATTAGCGGGAATCACCTCGTTTGCATTCTTCGGATTGTTCACATAGTTACGCAAGGACTCCACCAGTCTCAACTGGGTGGCATTCTCGGTCAGTTGCTGTTCATATTTCGAACTCTCTTCCAAAGCCAGACGGGCATCGCTGGTCAAATCGGTCAATCCGGAGCGTTGCTTGAAATCGGCAAGTTCTGTTTCGGCAGTACCTAACTCCCGATTGATAATGCCAATACGCTCGTCTATAAACTCTGCGGATTTTTGAGCCACTTCATTCTTCTCGTCATTCGCGTCCAGATTATAAAAGTCAACCAAACAATTGATGAACCTTAATTCCGCAACACTATTATAAATTAAACTTTTTAAGTACCTGAGCAACAAAAAGTTGCTCAGGATTTTGCCATGTCAGAATTTTCACTTATCTTAGTGTTGCAAAAAAAACAAGAGAATCCGACGATAGACATGGCGAAGATACAAATTAAATCTGAGAGACTCACTCCTTTTGGGGGATTATTTTCAATCATGGAGCAATTTGACTCCACATTATCATCTGTAATCGACTCAACCCTCGGTCTAAGGTGTAGATCGTTCGGTTATCAGTACAGCGAAATCATCCGTTCTCTCATGAGTATCTACTTCTGTAGCGGTTCATGTATTGAGGATGTCACTACTCATTTGATGAACCACCTCTCGCTTCATCCGACACTTCGCACTTGTAGCTCTGATACTATCCTCAGGGCGATAAAGGAGTTGACGCAAGAAAACATTTCATACACATCAGATATGGGCAAGACCTACGATTTCAATACGGCTGACACTCTCAATACTTTATTGCTCAATTGTATATTTGCATCTGGCCAACTGAAAGAGGGTGAGATGTATGATGTTGATTTCGACCATCAGTTCATAGAGACAGAGAAGTATGATGCAAAGCCTACATACAAGAAGTTCCTTGGTTATCGCCCTGGCGTGGCGGTTATTGGCGATTTGATAGTCGGTATAGAGAATAGCGATGGTAACACAAATGTTCGTTTCCATCAGAAGGACACGCTGAAGAGGTTCTTTGCGAGATTTGAACAGAATGGGCTCACTATCAATCGCTTCAGAGCTGATTGTGGATCATGTTCCGAGGAAATCGTGGAGGAAATAGAAAAACACTGCAAGTCCTTCTATATCCGTGCTAACCGCTGCAGTTCGATCTACAATGACACCTTTGCTCTCAAAGGCTGGAAAACTGAGGAAATCAATGGCATTGAGTTTGAATTGAACTCTATCCTTGTTGAGAAGTGGAAAGGTAAGGCATATCGACTTGTGATTCAAAGACAGAAACGGATGGATGGTGTGCAGGATTTTTGGGAAGGAGAATACACATACCGTTGTATCCTGACTAACGACTATGATTCTTCCGTAAGAGAAATTGTCGAGTTCTATAACCTTCGTGGAGGAAAGGAACGTATCTTCGATGATATGAACAATGGTTTCGGGTGGGACAGATTGCCCAAATCCTTCATGGCAGAGAACACAGTGTTCCTTCTTCTTACAGCACTTATCCGTAACTTTACAAGGCCATTATTCAAAGACTTGACGTAAAGAAGTTCGGGCTCAATGCAACAAGTCGCATAAAAGCGTTTGTCTTCAGGTTTATCTCTGTACCAGCCAAGTGGATCAGGACATCAAGGCGGTATGTGCTGAACATCTATACCTGTAATAATGCTTACGCAGATGTTTTCCAGACTGATTTTGGATAATGCCTACAACTTATGGGAATGATATTGTGTATTGCCTCAAGTCACATTGTGGGGTAAGGGGATATTGTAGGCAGAAGTGGGTGCTTCAAGTTCAAATTATCTGCAAATTCAGTAATGAGAGGACGTGTAAACGCAATAAGGACGTTCAAGGGCTTAGTTGCGGATTTGAGGATGAAATCAATACCGCGCTGCTTTACCGTATTCTGCAAGCTGATGGCAGCAATTGTGGTAGTCTTCGAAGTGGGTTCCACTGACAAATTCTCTACATAACTTTCCGTCACATCTGTAGGAGAATTAACGTATGCCACCAGATTCATATCTTCTTCCAAAGGTGGGACCGAGTCGTTCTTTGTAAAACTGAAAACTCCTACTGGAGTGGGGAAAACAGCCGGAATACTGTCAAAACTTACCTCAGTCTCCTGCTTCTCCTCGTCAAACATATATTCCACTTTTACATCCAATTTTCCATTCATGGTGTATTTTAGATGAAGCTTGGCTCCTTCTTCCAGATTGTCTGCCTCTTCAGGAGTCATATAAACTTTTACCGGAGTGGACTTATATAAGGAGTGTTATAGCCGAACATACGTTCCTCGGCCACTGAAATATACAAATTCAAATGATTCACCACCTTTTAATCAAGGTTCTTGACTTCAGGATTTCCACCTCATTGTCAAAATTGTTAGTCATGGAGAACATACCCAGATCCTGAAGGGCTCCCATAGGATTATTACTGCTTCCACCTTTCTTGTCACCTTCTTTGATGAGTACGGCCGCATCAACATTATAGACAGGAGCTTGATAACGGAGATAGATGAAAGCAGATATAATACAAACCAGCACACTGGCTACAAACCACGGCCAATAGGCAAAGTATTTAAAAAACAAGGCATAAAGATCAACGTTCTCCTCACGTTGCTCGGTACCCGAAGGGTGTTCTTCTGTTCGTCAGTCATATCAACAGTTTGTAATCAACAATTATATTTATGAGTTTTATTTCAAGATGGTTGCCAGAAGGCTTGCAAGAGATACCAAAATGGATGTAGCACTGATCCATATGCTGGTGCTGCTGCCAATGTCGAGTTCTTGGCTTTTGTCTTATTGGGCGTTACATAGATGATATCGTTCTGGCGCAGGTAGTAATAGGAGATACAACCAGCTCTGCATTATTAAGATTCAAATTGATAATCTCACGCTTGCCTTTTGCATCTTCACGAATCAGTTTCACATTGTCACGGACGCCATAAACAGTCATATCTCCCGCCATGGCAAGGCTTCAAGGATATTTACCTTTTCATTTCCTACTGTAAAAGTACCCGGACGGTTCACCTCTCCCAATACCGAAATTTTGTAATTTGCCATACGGACTGTAACGATAGGACTCTCTTTCAGATAGGGCTGCAATTGCTCACGGATCAAATCTTCCGCCTCGTTTTTCGTAAGGCCGCCTACCTTCAGACGACCGATAACGGGAAATCTATCCCCCTTGTTATTTACCAGGTATTGCTGGAGAGTGGGTTGTGTGGTAGTATTAATATTGGTCAGGGCTGCATTCAGAGGAGTCTGTACCGTCAGGTTAAAGGAGCGGCAGCCTGAGGATCACTCGTGTTCACAGTTATACTCAGCAAATCTTTCGGCATAATCTTTGCATCATAAAGGGGAAGATCTTCCCTGTAACTGTTCACGACCTCGGTTCTGCATGTAAGGTACATTTTTATAGGAGGTGCAGCCTGCCAACAAGGCGGATGCCACAACAAACAATAATAGTTTCTTTAAAGTCTTCATATCAGTTTTTTCATTTATTATTCAATCATCTGCCAAACAGGCGCGAAAGACCTCTGCCGTGATTCTCCGAAAGGAGATTCACCGGCATTACGTATCAAATCCGAAAAAGTGGTTCCGTCATGAATCATTCCATAAATAGTACCCCAATCGGGAAGGCCTCCCAAGTTGCGGTCATCTATAAAAAGATCGGCTTTGAGCTTGCGTGAGTAATGATTGTTACGCCCTTTCTCCTCCTCCGGATAGTCGCGGTTCACGGCATAAAATTCAAGACCGCGATCACGTAAAAGGCAAGACTTCAAAACCAAGCAGTGATGCGTCACGCTTCAATGTCTCAATAGCAATCAACTCTGTGATGTGCAATATACTCAATAAATTATATCAATATATCATCTATGGGTTTTGTACATGCATGGGTTGGATTTTTGACTAGGATATCAATTACATATCAATTCCCACCCCGTTTACGGACACGATCGCCCAAATGCAGAGGGCATGACTCAATAGTGACATGTTCTTCGGCATCATTGACCATACGCATCAAGCTGTACATCTGATGATCTGGAATAATAGCTACGGGACGGCAAGTATTTCGGGAAGAACCGGCTATGTTAACCATGAAACGTTTTATATAAGGAAGGCAGACTATTTCTTTCCGTCTTACTGAATCTGTGCAGCGAATGAACACAAGAGCAGGGAAAACAATACGGTCCACTTTTTTACGTTTACCATCATGACGAATACTCATCTCCTGTTGGATAGGGACATAAACTTCATAAGCTTTCTCACTATCAGTTTCGTTTTCAAACGTTTTCGTAATCTATCCTGACAGGCTTTTTCACTTCTGTTATTTACAACAGCCACATACCAATGCTTTTTTTCCTGATCATTTCGGAATATGCCTACGGCGTCGTCGGTCTTTTGAACCGTCGTTCCCAAAATTTGTTGTGGCATGTCTTTGCCCTTGTTATTTACAATACTCATAGTGGAATAATCCGACTAAAAACAGACGCACTCTTATATAGAGAGCGTCTATCGGCTGCAAAGGTATAGATTTATTTTCATTTTCTAGCATTTACAGACTGTAAACTGATAAAAAAAGTTTTTTCTTTATTTATAATAAACTTATGGGCTGATTTTATTCATACAACTTACTACATAAATGGAAATCAAATTTAAGAAATCGGACGCTCTCTATATAAGAGTGCGTCCTAATTTCAAAATAATTCAAATATTCCCCTTCTTATAGATCTTTTAAAATATTTCTATTTGCATTATCTATCTGATTAGTCTGTATAGACGAAAGATAGATTTGTGTAGTAGTTTCTGAATCATGCCCCATCGCTTCGCTAATAATACCAATCGAGATGTTTTTCGTCTTAGCTATACTTGCCCAGGAATGGCGCGCCACATACATAGTAAGTGGTGTGGTCAATCCTGCCCGGGCTGCAATCTTCTTCAGCTTACGGTTCACCAGCAACATTTTATTCCGGTATTGTCTGCGCTCCGTGCCATCTTCTCGTTCTATAATAGGTAAAAGATATTGTGTTTCCGAATCTCCGTATCTGTCAATAATCTCCTGCATCTGTTTTTCCCACCGTATAATGAGTTTCTTACCTGTTTTACGACGGCTATAACTCACAAAGCCACTATTGAGATCTTTTTTACGCAAATAGGCAAGATCTATAAAGACATTCCTCGCATATAGAAAGAAAGAAAGATATCTCGTGCAAATTCAATGATTTATGATCGGAAAGATCCAACTGCTTGATGTGTTTGATATCTGTCAGGGTGGCAGCTCTCTTTGAGGTCTTGTCCACACCAGTATATACATTCTCAAAGGATCTGCAGGAAGGGCCAGTCCCTCACCCACTGCCTTGCGATACACACAACGCAAAATACGCATATAAAAAGAGGTGGTATTACGACTTAAATGGTGAGTGGAGCGCATCTCCGTTTCATAATGTTCCATCAAATCTGCATCCATCTCATCAAAACATAAGTCTATGCCGTCACGGAACTTCATGAAGCTGTTCAATGCGGACTGATATGTTTCGACTGTCCGTTCTTTTCCTTGCCCTCTAAGACGCTCTATCTGCTCCTGCATGTATTCAAAAACGAAAACGCCCTTACTCGGACGGTTCTTTAATTTTACTAATCTCATATTTGCCATTACCTAGGTTAATTAAATAAATCATCAAAGAAAAATATAATATCATGATTTATATTTTAATGAGGACTTAAATACTTGTAACGGCAAATAGATTCTTTAGAATTAAAGAGAAAGAACTCAGTGTGCTTATATCGACAAGTATATAACAATAAAAAATACAAAAGCGCGCAGCTCTGATAAACTGCACGCTTTTGCTTATTATTTATGTCCTTGTCTGAATTACTTCACTTCCTCAAAATCAACATGATATATCTATCAGCGACTTGCGTACACGTGTTGCAAATATAACGCAAACCCGAAAATAAGCATCCATAAGCAACACACGCTCTTGCTCACAAAAGTACGATTTTTATTCATAAACAAGAGATGTAAACGCATAAAAATCAAAAGAAAGCGATGTTTTTAACAGATTCTTCGGTTTTATCCTTACCTTTGTATATGATATTGGGATGTTATACCCGAACAACAATAAGGAAACTATGCAAATACATAACAATACATTGATAGCGGAATGCTCGGCTTACGATTTCAAGGAAATGCTGGAACGTAAGAAAGTAAAGTCATGGCTTAAATCCGTGTCGGCATTTGCCAATACGGACGGTGGCAGTTTGTTTTATGGAGTGAATGATGACGGTGTAATTGTAGGTTTGGAGAATCCACAAGCCGATGCTGATTTTATCAGTGAAATGATAAAGGCACGACTTGACCCTGTGCCGGAAGTTCAGCTTATTCCGATAGAACACGAAGGGCATACCTTGCTTGAAGTGAAAGTAAAGGCAGGAACGCTTACACCTTATTACTATTATCAGGATGGGACACGTACCGCATATGTACGAGTTGGCAATGAAAGCGTGGAGTGTAATTCGCAACAGCTTCTTTCATTGGTATTGAAAGGTACGCACATGACTTGGGATTCACTGCCTACCCAAGTGGATGCCAGCAAACATTCTTTCATCATTCTCGCCAATACTTTCCGTGAGCAAACCCATCAGGAATGGAATGACAAGTATCTGGAATCATTCGGACTAGTAACTCCTGACGGCAAACTGACCAATGCCGGATTGCTGTTTGTGGATAATTGTACCGTATTCCAATCACGTATTTTCTGTACCCGTTGGACTGGACTCTATAAAGATGATGCCATCAGTTCCGTGGAACATCGGGCTAACCTTGTATTACTATTGAAATACGGCATGGACTTCATCAAGAACTATACCATGAGTGGTTGGGTGAAGATGCCGAACTATCGTCTAAACCTCCCCGACTATTCAGACCGTGCTATCTTCGAAGGATTGGTAAACCATCTTATCCATAGAGATTATACCGTGATGGGCGGTGAAGTACATATTGACATTTACGATGACCGTGTAGAACTGGTATCACCGGGCGCAATGCTTGACGGAACACAGATTCAAGACCGTGACATATACAAAGTGCCGTCCATGCGCCGTAACCCTGTCATTGCAGACATGTTCACACAGTTGGATTATATGGAGAAACGTGGTTCCGGTTTACGCAAAATGCGAGAGCTTACAGAGAAGCTACCCAATTTCCTGCAAGGTAAAGAGCCGCAATATCAAACGGAAGCGACTTCTTTCTACACCACATTCTATAATTTGAACTGGGGTGACAACGGAAGAATGCCTGTTGAAGAAGTAGCCAACAGGGTAAATAGTACCCTCGAAAAGTATCCTGTAAACAAAGAAAGTTCGGTCGAAAAGTTCGGTGTAAACACAAAAGAGTTCGGTGTAAATGAAGAAAGTTCGGTCGAAAAGTTCGGTGTAAATGCGGATAAGTTCGGAGATACATCGGAAACACAGAAGAAAGTCAGTAAAACTGCACAAAAGATAATCGACCTCGTTATTTCAGATCCTTCAATCACAGCTGATAATATGGCCAACAAGATTGGTGTAACTAAACGCGCTATAGAGAAAAATATCAAGAGCCTTAGGGTATGGGAATTTTGGTTCACGAAGGTTCAGACAAGGCTGGTTATTGGCGCATTATTGTTAAACCATAAACAGAACAACAAACCTATGGAGACCTCTTTCATACCACTCTTTGCAATCATAGCCGTTTTGATTATCGCCTTTTTGCTTGCCTCTTTGCCACAGGAAACCATAAAACGCGATACCGAGTGCTTTATGCAATAGCCATTATCATGCTATTAGCTGTTATCCCTATTAGTGAATATATGGCTGGTGGCATACAAAACTCAAGTAACAATTATCTGCTTGTCCTAATATTCGATATTGCAGTAGGATATTTCTGTATGTACATTGCTGCTTTGCTAAAATTCAATGTTCTTAAACGAAAGAACCAAGCATTGGAAAACGCCTTGACAGAAAAGCAACAAGAAAATGTGGCAATCCTATTGGAACATCAAAACGAAAAGCAACAAGCACTTCAGCAAGGAGAGCTTGAATGGTTAACAGAAAAAATCAAGGTATTTACTGAAGAAGAACAGGAAGCTATACTTGCCAGTGCTCTATCATTTGCTGAACATGACTTGATAGTTGCTCCCTCAATAAACATACAGCCCAAAGAAACATGTAGTCAGCAAGAACTAATGTACTTTGTCTGCTCTGCTTTTTACAATATGGATAAAAGCCGTAGTAAAATTGTGAGTTTTTTGATGAAAATTTTTCCTCTCTATTTTCCTGCTGGAGAAAGTGTATTGGCAAAAAGATGCCGGGATTAGAAAAGGTTAGGAGAGAGAAAAGAAACAACAGCGCTAGTGTCACATTAAAACCGGAACACTAGCGTTTGGCAATTAATTTAATTTCCCCATTCAAGGCATATGTTTACTCAATTGGATTATATGGAGAAACGTGGTTCTCCGTCAGGTACGACTTTTTGCCGTCAGCTATTTTGAATCAGGAGGACAGTTGATAGAAAAATCTTAAGTCTATTCAAGAGATGAGTAGAAAGAGGCAACATCACCATCCTTCATTATATAAGAAATCTGCTTATTCTTCTCCGCTATAATCTTTAATTGCTTCTTTTCTTCTAGAGTCCAGTTCTTGATTTTCTTAAGTTCTGAAATTATTGAATGAGTTTGTTTAAAACTGTTGCTATTTTCCAAATCCATAATAAGTTTCTCTTTTTCTTTGTCTTCCTTATTATCTATCTGTCCATTATGGCTTACCTGCTCTTGCTTATTTATGTAATGGACAGCCATCAATTTTTCATTCGATGCAGTTGTATCAATAATGGTTTTGACTAATTTGTCCAATTCAGATCCTTCTGTATAGTCTGCAGGAGTATAATATTTTATGCGCTTATCTTCCATCATTTTATAGACTTTTCGTTTATCTTTTGTTTTTGGATTATAAACTCCAATAGAATGACCTGAATAAGAATTAATGAGTTTCATACAAGGTATATCCGTATCACTATCACCTATATATACCATATTTCTGAAAGGAATACGAATGTCCTCTGGTTTAAAATAGTCATTGACACCTGAATCATTCACATCTAATGTCCCTTTTTCTATTCTAAAAAGGAATTGAGTCTTGCTCGTGTAATTAATAACTTGTGCTGGCCATTGAGCAACACCATCTTTATCATAATAGAAGGAACTGGCATAAATTTTTTCAAATTCATTAGCGACTTTTGTACCTTCTATCATTTCTTTAAGACCTGATGAAATGATATAATGCTCTACAATAACTCCTCTTTCCATGCCATAGTCTCTAATGCGCTTAAACCAAGTCTCAACACCGGGGAATAATTGTACTTTCGCCCCATAATCCATTAATGCCTTTTATTAAATATGACTTTTCCATGCGCTTTCTGAATCATGGTAAACATGTAAGCCAAATTTTGATCCATGTCATTCTCTTCAGCTAACCCATTGGACTCTTTCCAAAAAGATTCGACTTCATCCCCAACAGATTGTATATACCCTTGCGCTTGCATGTCATCTGGTGATAATGTCTTATCAAAGTCATAACATATTGCAACAACTGGTTTACTTTCCTTTGTTTTTCTAATAAATTCTTTACTCATATGCTATAATAAAAAAAATGAGACACAATTACTATTAATTATGCCTCATTTATGATTTATCTATTCAGTAATTTCTTACTTTACGACTTTGAATTACTTATTATTTGACTTCCTCGAAGTCAGCATCCTGAATATCTTCTTTATTATTAGAAGAACCCTGATTAGCCTGTTGTCCTGCACCTGCACCCGGACCGGCCTGAGCGCCACCTTGTGCACCACTCTGAGCATACATTTCAGCGCTGGCAGCCTGGAATGCTGTATTCAGTTCAGCCATGGCAGTATCAATAGCAGACAAATCCTGTGCTTTATGAGCATCTTTCAGTTTCTGAAGAGCAGCTTCAATCGGAGCTTTCTTATCAGCCGGCAACTTGTCGCCTAATTCCTTCAACTGATTTTCAGTAGAGAAAATCATGGAGTCAGCTTGATTCAATTTGTCAATCTTTTCACGTTCCTTCTTGTCTGCTTCTGCATTAGCTTCAGCTTCGGCTTTCATCTTTTCGATTTCTTCCTTGCTCAAACCAGAGGAGGCTTCGATACGGATAGCTTGTTCCTTGCCGGTAGCTTTATCCTTGGCAGATACTTTCAAGATACCGTTGGCATCGATATCGAATGTCACCTCAATCTGAGGAACACCACGACGAGCCGGAGCAATACCAGTCAAATTGAACTGACCGATTGACTTGTTTTGTGCAGCCATCGGACGTTCACCTTGAAGTACGTGGATAGTCACTTCAGTCTGGTTATCGGCAGCTGTAGAGAAGGTCTCACTCTTGCGGGCCGGGATAGTAGTGTTTGCATCAATCAACTTAGTCATTACACCACCCAATGTTTCGATACCCATTGACAACGGAGTAACATCCAGCAATACCACACCTTTGATTTCATCTGTCAAAACAGCACCCTGAACGGCAGCACCTACAGCAACCACTTCGTCAGGATTAACACCCTTGGAAGGAGTCTTACCGAAGAATTTTTCTACCAATTCCTGAACAGCCGGAATACGTGAAGAACCACCAACAAGGATTACCTCATCGATATCAGAGTTGCTCAAGCCTGCATCGCTCATAGCCTTCTTGCAAGGTTCAAGACAAGCCTGAATCAAATTGTGAGCTAAAGCTTCAAATTTAGCACGTGTCAAAGTCTTAACCAAGTGCTTAGGCATACCGTCTACGGGCATGATGTATGGCAGGTTGATTTCTGTTGAAGTAGAAGAAGACAATTCAATCTTAGCTTTTTCAGCAGCTTCTTTCAGACGTTGCATAGCCATCGGATCTTTTGTCAAATCCGCACCTTCGTCATTCTTGAATTCCTGTACCAACCAGTCAATGATTACCTGGTCGAAGTCATCACCACCCAAGTGAGTATCACCGTTAGTAGAAAGTACTTCGAATACACCACCACCAAACTCAAGGATAGAGATATCGAATGTACCACCACCAAGGTCGAATACAGCAATCTTCATATCTTTGTGAGCCTTATCAAGACCATAAGCTAAAGCAGCAGCTGTCGGTTCGTTCACAATACGTTTCACTTCCAGACCTGCAATCTGACCAGCTTCTTTAGTAGCCTGACGTTGTGAGTCCGAGAAGTATGCCGGAACGGTGATAACGGCTTCTGTAACTTCTTGTCCCAGATAATCCTCAGCAGTTTTCTTCATCTTCTGCAGAATCATAGCTGAAATTTCCTGCGGAGTATAAAGACGTCCGTCAATATCTACACGCGGAGTATTATTGTCACCTTTCACTACTTTATAAGGAACACGAGCAGTTTCCTTCTGTACCTGATCCCAAGTTTCACCCATGAAACGCTTGATAGAAAATAGTACGTTGCGGATTAGTGATTGCCTGACGTTTTGCAGGATCACCTACTTTACGTTCGCCACCGTCAACAAATGCAACGATAGACGGAGTGGTACGTTTACCTTCGCTGTTTGCGATTACTACCGGTTCATTACCTTCAAATACTGAAACACATGAATTTGTGGTTCCTAAGTCAATACCAATAATCTTTCCCATAATTATATATCTTTATTTATTTGTTTTCAATTAAACTGATTTCTTGGCGAATGGTTCACGAAGGACTTCTTTTTTCTTTGGTGCACCAACCGCACGCCCTTCATAAAACAAACGGTATGCCAAAAATAAGAATGTGACAAAGGCTGACAAAATGACTGATTTATTTGCTATATGATACTTTTAAATGGATTCATATAAGGCAAGAATGTCAGAACTCCACCAAATAAAATACCTGTCAGCATCCTAGCATAATGCCATAAATGCAATCGGCCTGTTTTCTCGTTTATGAGAAAACAGGCCGACCCATATCAATTCGAATGTAGATGGATTATTGTTTCTTCAACACCAACAATTCATTTCCATTTTCACCTAACAAATATACTTTATCATCTTTCATGCTGAAACTTTTTGTTTCATTCAAAGCATTCAGCACGATAGTTTCAGTTTCCATATCAGGACACATCATCATGGTAGTAGCAACATTGTCAAATCTCAAAGAATTGGGTTTTCCATCTTCCTGCATTAACGCACCATTTATGGTATTACAGCCCACATTACCGTAAATGCGGCTTTCATCCAAATTAAAACCGATAAAAGGGGTCACCTCAGCCGTACCTACAATCTTCTTTCCATTCACCAATTCAATAACCCATTCTCCTGAAAGATCAGACAGTGACACTTCCGGAGCCGCCTTCTTTTCCAAAGTCATCAACGGCCGACCATCTTGATTACATAGAGTTATCACGTCGGGCTTGTCAGAAACCGTCTGGAAAGAAGTCACTTTATCAATACACCCAATACCATCTGCTCAGTCTTCATATTAGGGCACATCATGCGGGTACTTCCTATCTGTCCAAACTTCAATGTACCTGGCTTCAGAGAGTCGGCTTCAAAACTTCCCATCATACGGTTACATCCGCTATTGCCATAAATACGTTTCTGAGCTACATCAAAACCAATGAAAGGCATTCTCTCTGTAGATATCTTCTGTCCATCCACCTCTGTAATATTCCATTCCCCATCCAGAGAAGAAACAGACAACATATTCTTTCCACTACCACAAGATACAATCAATGCTCCGGCACAAACAGCCATCATTTTCAATACTAGTTTTTTCATATTATTTTTTTGTTAAATCTGTTAGTTTAGTGTGCAAAACTAACCATTTTATTTTTCACTATAGCAATTATACACAAAAATTTTATACCTTTGTATCAATTTATATATACTAACACTTAAAGCAATGAAAAGGTTTTTAGCCATTTTAATTGGGGCAACAAGCTGTAGCCTATGCACTTATGCACAAAACGGATATATAGTCACGACTACTTCACAACAAACAAGTATTTCCGTAGAATCTTTGGAAAAACAGTTTATAAACGATCATTTCAAGTATTACAACCTGTGTGACTGGACACCAGGCATGAAATTCATGGTGATGCCGGAACGTAAAGACATCATTATTCCTCCTTTTAAATCGGCGGAAACCAACAAGGAGGTGGATACAGGAGAGTTAAAACATAAGATTTTTGAATATCTGGGTTCGGAAATTACCGAACGGGGCTTTGTACATTTTAACTTTGAATGTGAAGGGCAACAATATTATCACGAACTTAAAAACACCACTCTGGAACAATATTGCCTGAAGCCCAAAGCCGGTATTCCTACCCTTGCCTACCTGGGTGATGTGGACATAGCCAAAGAACTGCTGGAAGGACAAACCCTATATATGCGTACCAATAAAGTACGTATAGATGATCCCAACAGCATATCGGGCTATAAAGAGGTCCCGATTGGTATAAATGAAGAAGTAACAGTAACAGCTGTCTGGAGTGGGCAGCCGCGCATACCCTGTAAAAATCGTATTCCAAGACAAGAAAGGAAACACCTACTATCAGCCGGTAGCTATATCAAAGACTAATTGTGGCATGGCAGACAGTGATTTTATTATGGAAAATAAAAATAAATATTTTCCAAATTCATTTAGCTTCAGTAATGCAAATACAAAAAAATCAAAGAATCTGATGAGTAAATATGGGAAAAAACCTGTCTATCTGAAAGCGGAAACGGAATGTCTAGATGAAACAGACACTCCGGTGAGACTTCCCCGATATACACAATTCACCATCAAAAATATAATCTCACAAAACAACTCTCCTTACGTCTTTTTAGAACTGGAAGACATAGATGGAAAGAATTATAAGATAAAATCTGCATTCACCCATACGAGTGTAGTTGATGTGATTTTACAATCAGACAATTATTTTACGGATCTATTCGGCATAGGCAACTTACGAACCAAGTATCCGAATATCACAGAAGAAGTTTGGAACATGATAAGCCGCGGTAAGGTACGAAAAGGAATGACAACCGACGAATGTCGTCTGGCATTGGGTAATCCCATGCGCATTCATATAGTCACGGGGGGCTATGAAACATGGTCCTACGAAAGAAAAACCTTAGATTTCACCAATAAGAAACTAGACCGTATCCACTAATACCCAAAATATTTTGTTATCTTTGCCCTGTGAACGGTAATGTCTGCCGGGCATTTTATTTTAACAAGAATAAAAAACAGCAAATGGGTAAAGTATTAATTATCGGTGCAGGCGGTGTAGGTACTGTCGTAGCACACAAAGTGGCTCAGAATCCGGATGTATTCACTGACATCATGATCGCCAGCCGTACAAAATCAAAATGTGATGCAATCGTAAAAGCTATCGGCAATCCAGCTATTAAGACTGCACAGGTAGATGCGGACAATGTAGACGAACTGGTAGCCCTGTTTAATAGTTTCAAACCCGAAATCGTCATCAATGTAGCTCTGCCTTATCAAGATCTGACCATCATGGAAGCTTGTCTGAAAGCCGGGGTGAATTATCTGGATACAGCAAACTATGAACCAAAGGATGAAGCTCATTTCGAATACAGCTGGCAATGGGCTTATAAAAAACGTTTTGAAGACGCAGGACTGACAGCGATACTGGGTTGTGGGTTCGACCCGGGAGTAAGTGGCATTTATACAGCCTACGCAGCAAAACATCATTTTGACGAGATGCACTACTTGGATATTGTGGACTGTAATGCCGGCAACCATCACAAAGCGTTCGCTACCAATTTTAATCCTGAAATCAATATCCGCGAAATTACTCAGAACGGACGTTATTATGAAGAAGGCAAATGGGTGACCACCAAGCCATTGGAATACCACAAGGATCTGACTTATCCCAATATCGGTCCTCGTGATTCCTACTTGCTGTATCATGAAGAGCTGGAATCATTAGTTAAGAATTTCCCGACCATCAAACGTGCTCGCTTTTGGATGACTTTCGGTCAGGAATACCTGACTCATCTGCGTGTCATTCAGAATATCGGTATGGCCCGCATTGACGAAATAGATTATAACGGAGTGAAAATTGTTCCGTTACAATTCCTAAAAGCCGTACTCCCCAATCCACAGGATCTAGGAGAAAATTATGAAGGCGAAACTTCTATCGGATGCCGCATCCGAGGCGTAAAGGATGGCAAAGAACGTACTTACTATGTTTACAACAACTGTAGCCATCAAGAAGCTTACAAAGAAACTGGAATGCAGGGAGTAAGCTATACAACTGGAGTTCCAGCCATGATTGGAGCCATGATGTTCCTGCAAGGATTGTGGAAACGTCCGGGAGTATGGAATGTGGAAGAGTTTGATCCCGATCCATTTATGGAACAACTGAACAAACAAGGTTTGCCTTGGCATGAAGTATTCGATGGTGATCTAGAACTTTAAAATAGTGATTAATGGCCCATAATTCATACTTGGGCCACACTACCCATTAATCATTAACCACTAAAAAATGAACATAGGAGATAAAGCCCGGAAATATTAGGCTTAAACGAAAAAGGAGAAGAAATTCGTTTAAGTAATTATAAAGGAAAAAAGATAGTACTCTATTTTTATCCTAAGGATATGACATCGGGTTGTACTGCCCAGGCATGTAATTTGCGTGATAATTATGCGGAACTGCGCGCCCATGGTTATGAAGTAATCGGTGTCAGTGTGAATGATGCCAAATCGCATCAGAAATTTATAGAAAAGAATGAGCTACCCTTTACTCTTATTGCCGATACCGACAAGAAGTTGGTAGAACAATTCGGAGTATGGGGAGAAAAAAGTATGTACGGACGTAAATATATGGGTACATTCCGTACAACTTTCATCATTAACGAAGAAGGCGTGATTGAACGTATCATCTCTCCCAAAGAGGTGAAAACAAAAGAGCACGCACAACAAATTTTATAAACCAACAGATTTATGGCAAAAAGATAACGAAGAAATTCCATTCGCAGCAAGTCCGAGTGCCGGAAATAGTGAAAAACTGAAAGCGCTGCAAGCTGCAATGGATAAGATAGAGAAAACTTTTGGTAAAGGCTCTATCATGAAAATGGGTGATGACAACGTACAGGAAGTGGAAGTGATTCCTACCGGGTCTATCGCCTTGAACGCCGCATTAGGGGTAGGCGGCTATCCCAAAGGTAGAATCATAGAAATTTATGGTCCCGAATCATCCGGTAAGACTACATTGGCTATCCATGCCATTGCTGAAGCTCAGAAGGCAGGCGGCATTGCCGCTTTCATTGATGCCGAGCATGCTTTCGATCGTTTCTATGCGGCCAAACTGGGAGTGGATGTAGATAACTTATGGATATCACAACCCGATAATGGTGAACAGGCACTTGAAATTGCTGAGCAATTGATACGCTCATCCGCCATTGATATCATTGTTATCGACTCTGTCGCGGCATTGACTCCGAAAGCTGAAATTGAAGGAGATATGGGTGATAACAAAGTAGGTTTACAGGCACGTTTGATGTCTCAGGCTTTGCGCAAGCTTACGTCAGCCATCAGCAAGACCAATACAACTTGTATTTTTATCAACCAGTTGCGTGAAAAAATCGGTATCATGTTTGGTAACCCTGAAACAACTACCGGTGGTAATGCTCTGAAATTCTACGCTTCCGTACGTTTGGATATCCGTCGCTCCACTCAACTGAAAGATGGTGAAGAAGTAATCGGCAACCAGACTAAAGTAAAAGTGGTGAAAAACAAAGTGGCACCTCCTTTCCGTAAAGCCGAATTCGATATCATGTTTGGTGAAGGGATCTCAAGAGCTGGTGAAATCATTGATTTAGGTGCTGATTTAGGCATTATCAAGAAAAGCGGTTCATGGTACAGCTACAACGAAACCAAACTGGGACAAGGACGTGACGCCTCCAAACAAGTGATTCAGGACAACCCCGAACTGGCGGAAGAACTGGAAGGTCTGATTTTCGCAGCACTGAAAGAACAAGAATAAATCGTTCTCACATATATGCAACATATCACATTCATGACCAGTATATACGGAAACAATACATTTTAAATAAAAGCCGTTTTGACCTAACCATAATAATAAGGTTAGGTCAAAACGGCTTTATCCTCAAACATTATTTCCAATCACTATTTTTCAACTTTCATAAAACACCTGTATCCATATTTTACAAAAAGCATCTACTTTTTCAATTCAAATCCTAACATCAGCCCGTCATAAGCTTCAGCTACACTGTTAAGAGTGGCAGCTGTGGAATTTACTTTGGAAGCCGCTCCAGTAATCACCTTTAGAATAGACATCAACTTATCAGCATTAAACACAAGACTCATACTATTTCCTGTCACTGTCACATAAGCTACCGTCTGTATGCCCAACTTATTTTTCATAGTAATCGTCTTAGCTTCATCATCAAAAACATAAGTGCCGCTTACCGTACGTTTTTTCAATATATATGAATAAGTACCATCCTCCTTGAAAATATACTTAATACCAGCCAAACCAATCTTATCATATATTGTCTGTAATTTTTCTTCCACTTCTTTGGCCGCTATCTCTCCACCAGCCTTTGCCAGCAACTGATCACTCTCGAACTGACATTCAGGAGCCTGATAAGTCCAAGTCCCCACAATGGAATGAGCCGTAGTAGCCTTGTTACCAATTACGGCCTTTGCCACTCCTGTCAATACAGATTTCAAATCCTGCGCCTCAGCATGGACAGAACACATAGACAATATCAAAACAACTCCCCACCATTTAAAAACATTTTTTTTCTTCATATACTTAATTACTATAATATTCAACGACAAAGATAAAACAAAGAGACGAAAAGATAAATAACATCACATCATATCATGGATTTGGACTGTCTTGCTATGACCAAACTGAAAAAATCAAGAACACTATACACAGAAAAATCTGTTTACTTACAAATACCAACATGAATATCAACGACATATCTTGCAAGGTAGGCTTTTCCTGCCAGAGGCATTTCAGTACCTCCTTTAAACAAGTTAAAGGAATGACACCTACCCAATTTAAAGAAGAAAGTAAAAGAAACTAATATCAATGACGCAAATGTGCGAATTCATTTTAATTTTATTCGTACCACTTGCGTCATTCACATTTCAAAAAGAAGTCCAAAATTTAGAATTCTCTCTTATCATAAAACATTTCCTTAACAGGCCTTGAAGCTCATATCCAATCCTTTTACAGAATGAGTCAGCGCACCGAAAGAAATGAAATCCACTCCTGCCTGCGCATAAGGCAACATAGTATCGTAAGTAATACCACCGGAAGACTCGGTTTCGCAACGACCTCCTACTATCTCTACAGCCTTACGAGTATCTTCAGGTGTAAAGTTATCAAACATAATACGATCCACACCTTCTGCCAACGCCTGATTCAATTCGTCAAAGTTACGCACTTCCAATTCAATCTTCAAGTTCTTACCCTTTGCCTTACAATATTCTTTGGCACGGGACACCGCATTGTGTATGCCGCCTGCGAAATCTACATGGTTGTCTTTCAGCAGAATCATATCAAACAAACCGATACGGTGATTGCATCCTCCTCCTATCTTTACAGCCATCTTCTCCATGATACGCATACCCGGAGTTGTCTTACGGGTATCAAGTACACGAGTTTTCGTACCTTCCAGTTTCTTCACATATTTATTGGTCATAGTAGCAATGCCACTCATGCGTTGCATGATATTCAGCATCAAGCGTTCTGTCTGAAGAAGTGACTGAACTTTACCTTCCACCACCATAGCCACATCACCCGGTTTCACGTGAGTTCCATCTTGAATGAACACCTCCACCTTCATTGTGGGATCAAAACGGCGAAATACTTCTTTAGCCACTTCAATGCCTGCTAAAATACCTTCTTCCTTAATCAACAACTTTGATTTTCCCATTGCATCTGCGGGAATACATGACAAGGTAGTATGATCCCCATCACCTATATCTTCAGCAAAAGACAGGTCTATCAGTCTGTCTATTAAGTCTTTTACTACTAATTCGTCCATAATGTTATCGTTTTTTTATGAATTGATAGGCAAAGGTAGAGATTTTCCGTATTTTTGCAAAGTAAACCAGAAAAGAACGTATGAAATTTACATTATTAGTAGTAGGACGCTCGAAAAACATTATATCACCGCTATCAATGATTATGTGGAACGTACCAAGCACCATTTCTTTCGATATGGAAGTCATCCCGAACTCAAGAACACCAAAAACCTGAGTATGGAACAAAGAAGGAAGGAGAACTAATTCTGAAGCTTTG
>SCPO01000313.1_pt1 | contig 40968 bp, 63 predicted proteins | sample 6106821 | NCBI WGS metagenome assembly SCPO01 (sample SAMN10720448, study PRJNA508395) | human gut metagenome | isolation source: Participant 2 stool, 0 month | host: Homo sapiens | collected 2017 | reverse complement strand
CGGAATATTTCCGCCCACAATTACAGAATTGACATCAGTGGTTTCCATATCTCTGTTCCAAGACCAATCTACCTTTTGTATATCCGTCAAGTTCATCTGCATTTACAATATAACTTGAGTAGCTATGGCAAGAAAAGACAACCGTAAATATCAGTTATAAAATATTATTGTTTTTCTTCATATTCATTTTCCTTTCTCTGTATTAAAAAAGTGCAGATATGAATACTGCACTTTGATTTTACTTTATGTTACGTTTGCTTTGAATTGTTGAATGTTGTATGTTTTTATATATAATGCTCTTGTCGGAGTAATCCGCAAAGTTAAAGGCAAGACAGAAAACAGTGTAAAAGCTGGACGGTTATGCCACCAACCATCCCATTATCGGTCGGGAGTAGGAGGTGGTTGATATGGATAATGAATTCATAATTTCTTTTATGATTATTCTTCTACTCTTGTTTCCATAAAAATAACGCCAGCCCGCTAAAGCAGCGTTATTTTCAAAATAAATCTCTTTGGCATAACCGTTTGAAGTCTTGCCTTTTCTATTATCATTATATATCTATTATTTCATTTTGTCAATGATTAATACAATACTTTTACCATTCAACCGTATATCGAATTTCTCCATCAAAGTCCTTTTATATAACTTATAACCTTGACCTTGTTCCATTCAAAATTAGTACGAATATTATTGAATGATAATTTCAGGTTTATCAAGTCTTTCTAACGAAAGATTAGCACCATTATCAATAAATATACCAGATGTAAAGCTATTGCTATTAAGCGGCAATACTTTTATTGAAATTTGCTCTAAAACCTTTATATCATTAAATTCATATGTTCCCGATTTTATCTATATAATAGCTCTTCATCATTGTAAAATCATAATCTTTATCAATGTCCCAATAGGCAACTTCAATAGCCCATCTTTGACTTTCAGGAAGATAATCAGGAACTGTAAGCGTTATTGTATCGCCGTCATATTTGATTGACTGTAATACCAAATCTTCAAACATCATAGCTTTTGAACGACTTAATGTTTTTGTTGAAATATTACCACCATTCACAACAGCCTCATCATATATTGCTTGAGAAATACTTATATCTGACATACTTACTTGATACTGCTCCGGAACGTCTGTTCTCAACGGCTCTGTCCAAGTAACCTTTCTTCCGAAATAGTCATATAGCGTTTCATCGGAATTAATTCTCTCATTTTATCAATTAATCGTACAAGTACCGATGACGCTTCCGCTCGTAAGCAATCCGTCATCTCTGAAAGTGCCGTCATCATAACCGCTTAAAATAATTTTGCATAAGCTTGAAGAACATAAGGCTTATATTCTTCTTTCATTCTGCTATAATCTTTAAGTTTTGTAATGTAGGTTGAAGTATCGGCTACTGAATCTTCCTTGAGATATTCAACCGCACGAGTAATAACCTTAGCCATTTCACCACGATTACAAGGAATTCCTACAAGTTTGAACATTGTATCTTGTTCTGTTATTAAGCCCAGTTCAAATGCCTTGTCAAGATACGGAACAGCCCAAGAGCTCCACTTACTGTTCCAAGTATTTTTAACTGTCGGTGCATTACTTTCGTTAAGCTCTCCGCATATTAAACAAACAACTGTTTTATAAATTCTTCTTGTGTAATTTGATTATCAGGTCTGAACGTACCATCTTCATATCAAAACGCATTAAGTTCAGAAATTTATTTACATAGCTTGCATATGCCGATTGGTTTACATCAGAGTAATCTGCCGCTAATGCAGAACTACAAGATATAAGCGTTACTGCAGATAGAAATGTTGCTAAAATTTCTTTTCATAATAAATCCTCCTTGTTCTCTATATCTTTATTAACTATATTATGCCATATTTGTGTTATTCTGTCAAGATGTTTTTCTGGTTTTATCTTGTTTTTCGACTGATTTTGCTTTCTTTTCTGACATATTCAATCATCTGTTCTTATGTTGTTTGAACTTAGTTTGAACGGAATATCAAAAGTTTTTGGAAGAATACTTCTAACTGTGACAGGTTGCATTCTTATTCTGCCGGTAATCGAATATTTAGCCGGTGATTTTGTATATCTGTTTCATCAATGATTATCTGATATTGAAAACTTCCGTCATCGGCATATTTCTCATAACTCATTATTCAGTTTCATATCTTCGGTCAAATATGTTTTAAATTCTCTGTGCTTTTTCTGTATCCATAACAGAGTTATGCTGCACCCAATCCATATCTTGAACAGCCATAGTAACCGATATATTTAAAGCTCGAGATATATCGGTTTCTACACTTTCCTTAATCGTGAATATGTGATAATACTCCATTGTTATAAACAAGGCTATTCCAAAATGAATATTGCAGTTATAAAACCAATGCCCGAAAAAGATGGTTTTTTATCTAAATGCGTTTTTCAAAACTCAATCCCCCTCGATTATTCTTATTCCTTATTGCCTCTTAACTTGTATAGTTCTTTCCAAGCCTTTGTAATAGCCTCTTTTGTTTCTTCAAGATATTACACTCAAGCTTACCCATATTGCAAAGTATAGCAATTTGATTAACATTTACACCGATGTGTCTAAGTTCAGATGTAAATTTTGATTTCTTTACTCGGCAATATATAAACGTGTGAATTTCGTATTGCACGTCTTAAATTCACTTTTGTAATCTTTAATAGTGCCGCCTTTTCCTCTATTATCTCGAGGTCCTCCTGTGCTACTCTCATTTTCAAAATGCCGGATATTTTCCCACTTTAAATCAACCTCTTTTATTCAATCATATCTGTTTTGGGTTTGGGCTATGCCCAATTTCACACAATTTTATATTGTGTTTTTGCCTTGTACATACAGGCGTATCTTCATACCATTTTTAACTCAAAATTGAGTTAAAAGCGGTCTGTAAAATAGCAGAAAATAAATAGATAAATTCACCGCTATTTTTGATTATTTAGCAAATTTATTATATTATTTTTAATATCATAAACAGACTTATCGGGATAAAAGTCTTTATTTCTTGCCATACGTCCATACTTGCCTCAACATCTGAAGCAATTACATCTTGAGAAACAGTCGGCGGATAATATTTTGACAGAAATTTAGGCTTTATTGTAAATGACTTTAGCTTTTGTGTCACTGACTTTCCATATCTCCCCTCAAAACTTCAACTGCGTTAATTCTGTCAAGTTTATGGGCTTTTGAGAGTTCTCTAAGCTGTTGGGCTTTATGTTCGTCAAGATGATAGCTGTATTCATCTATGATTTTAGCAATAAGCTCTTGTTCAAAGGAAGATAAGTAAGACATTTCAACTCCGGCACGCACCGGAATTTGTTTATTGTCAATAAATTTTTAATTGCGGTAACAGTGTATCAATGCGGATTAGTCTTGCAATAGTATTCTTTGATACCCCATATTTATCTCCAACTATTTCGACCGTTTTTAACTTGTTCACTGGGGTACAAGTTTCTAAATCCGCACCATTACTGAATATTTTAAGATTTTGTTCTATGTTTTTATCAAATCCGAACGCTTACCTTGTCGCTTGTTTACGGCTACATCAAGTGCGTATATATGAGCCTGTTGAGACATTTCAGAAATGCTACGTTGATTAGTATTACTATCAAGCATTATCATCAATGCGTCATCATCAGTTAAATCGGTTAATACAATGCAAGGCACTGTTTCAAGCCCTATTGCTTTAGCGGCGTTATTACGGTTATGACCTGCTAAAATTTGATATGTATTATCGTCAAGCTTTCTGATGAGCAACGGTGTAATAACACCACAAGCCTTAATACTGTCTGCTAAATCTTCAAATCTTTCACCGCTATAAAGCTCAAAGGGTGATTTGGAAACGGTTTTAGTAAATCAACAGGCAAATGGACAATCTTGTTATTATCAAAGCTGATTGTTGGTATAGCCGCTTGTTTTTCTTTTTCGATTTCTTGAAATTGTGTAAACATTTTTTCATAATCTCTTTTTAGTTCCATTGCTTTTAACCCCTGACTCGTATATATCACTGTTTATCATATTTTGTAATACTATTTCTGAGGTAAGCGGAATATTGTATAATGTGCTTATCAATATGCTTTTGGATTTTTAATTCTCTGAATTTTACGAGAATATGCAAGCAAGCATATTTCAAGTTTTGTGCCGTTATTTGCCGAAATCTATTTACAACCGCATTATACTCAATAAAGTCACCCTCAATTTTGTATTTCGGACGATATACAGTCATAACTTCAGCCATAATATTTACAACTTCATCAACAATATCACGTTCAGCGTGATTAATGAGATAGTCATAATCAATTTGCTTTTTATTTCATCTACTGTTTTTGTATATCTATCAATCCATTCTTCTTCAGTTTGAGTATCACTATTCTGTATATTATAATTATCTTGATTGATAGGATAGATATAATTAATATCAGTATAATTAATATTATTATAATTACATTTCGATTTTCGAAAGTCTTGACTTTCGGTTTCCGAAACTCTTGACTTTCGATTTTCGAAAGTCTTATTTTTCGATTTCAAAAGTCTTGACTTTCGATTTTCGAAAGTCTTGTTTTTCGATTTTCGAAAGTCTTGACTTCGATTCTTGAAAGTCTTGACTTTCAATTTCGAAAGTTTTGTTGAACGTGCAGTATCTTCAAGCTCATAAACTTTTAAGATATATTATTGCAGGTTTGCCTTGTCCTTGTTTTACTCTTTCAATAAGACCGATACCTTTTCACTGTCAAGCTCTGCAAGCATTTTTGTGGCTTTTCAGTTCCGCAACACATTTGCTCCATAACATCATTCGTAGTAAAGAAAATATATGCTCTGTTATCATCATCAAGCCAGCCATTACGAATTGATAAACTCATTCGGTCAAGCATAAGACCGTAAAGTAGCTTAGCACTGTCGGATATTTTTGAAGTGAGGCGACGTTATAAGAATTTTTGGTATTCTGTAAAATGTAAATTGCTCTGCCTCACTGCCATAAAATAATCAAATTGCATATTCAACCCTCCTTAAAAATTTGTATTTTCCGGAAATTAAGTAAGACGTGGGATCACATTATATCTTGAGATATACTCCGTCTTCATTGTGACCGAGCGGCGAATTACCGAAGTATCATTATTACCGATTTTCGAGTTGTGGCAAAGAGTTTCCCATTCTTTTCTTCTTGCACATAGTTCGCAAATGCGTACAGCAGACGGCTCGTCGAAAATCTTGTTTACTTAATTACCTTTTCTTCAGTTTTATATGATGTGTTCGATTATTCAAAGGACACATTAGAAACGTCTGAAAGACATTTCTAATCTATCATTTTGATATAAAGTTTGTAACAAAAGGGAGCAATAGTATCAGATGTACGCTTACATCGTTTACTATTACCTAATTTTGAAAAGTAAATAAAAATGACCTACAAAAGTAGGTCATCAAATTGGCTCCTCCAGCTGGGCTCGAACCAGCGACATCATGATTAACAGTCATGCGCTCTGCCAACTGAGCTATAGAGGAATATCTTCTTTAGCTTTCGCTAATTTTTCTTTAAACACCAAAGATAACGACTTTTGTCGTTATCTTCAGCATTCTTCGTTCCGGCAACTTTCTACTTTCCCAGGCAGTCACCCACCAAGTACCATCGCCGCTAAGGAGCTTAACTTCTGTGTTCGGTATGGGAACAGGTGGTTCCTCCTTGCTATCGTCACCGGATCTTCTCTTTGAGGTCATACCCTCAAAACTAAACAACATAACTTCACAATGCGTTTCTCTAATTTCTTATCTTTCTCGTTCCTAACCTTTGATGTAGCGATACATCAAACATTGACTGACTTTGCGGTGTTCAGGCTACCGCCTGTATATACTTTCGCATTGCCTTCGGCAACCGCTCGCTCCTCGCAATTCTTTGAATTGCTTCTGCTCACTTGCTGTCGTATATATCCGCATTGTTTCACAATGCTTTGGTCAAGCCCTCGGCTTATTAGTACCGGTCAGCTGAACACGTTACCGTGCTTACACCTTCGACCTATCAACCAGGTAGTCTTCATGGGTCCTTACTAGCCTACGCTATAGGAAATCTTATCTCGAAGGGGGCTTCACGCTTAGATGCTTTCAGCGTTTATCCCGTCCACACGTAGCTACCCAGCTATGCTCCTGGCAGAACAACTGGTACACCAGCGGTGTGTCCATCCCGGTCCTCTCGTACTAAGGACAGCTCCTCTCAAATTTCCTACGCCCGCGATAGATAGGGACCGAACTGTCTCACGACGTTCTGAACCCAGCTCGCGTACCGCTTTAATGGGCGAACAGCCCAACCCTTGGGACCTACTACAGCCCCAGGATGTGATGAGCCGACATCGAGGTGCCAAACCTCCCCGTCGCTGTGAACTCTTGGGGGAGATCAGCCTGTTATCCCCAGGGTAGCTTTTATCCGTTGAGCGACGGCACTTCCACTTGCATACCGCCGGATCACTAACTCCAACTTTCGTTACTGCTCGACCCGTCGGTCTCGCAGTTAGGCTGGTTTATGCGTTTGCACTCGTTGCACGATTTCCGACCGTGCTGAGGAAACCTTTGAGCGCCTCCGTTACTTTTTTGGAGGCGACCGCCCCAGTCAAACTGTCCACCTAACAATGTCCCCACCCGGATTCACGGCCGCAGGTTAGAACCTTCATATTACAAGAGTGGTATCCCAACATCGACTCCCTAACACCTGGCGGCATTAGTTCTCTGTCTCCCACCTATCCTGTACATGTAATACAAAATTCAATATCAAGCTACAGTAAAGCTCCACGGGGTCTTTCCGTCTTATCACGGGTAACTGGCATCTTTACCAGTACTTCAATTTCGCCGGGTATGTTGTTGAGACAGCTCTCAAGTCGTTACGCCATTCGTGCGGGTCAGAACTTACCTGACAAGGAATTTCGCTACCTTAGGACCGTTATAGTTACGGCCGCCGTTTACTGGGGCTTAAGTTCACTGTTTCGATTACTCTAACAGATCCCCTTAACCTTCCAGCACCGGGCAGGCCAGCCCATATACGTCATCTTTCGATTTAGCATAGACCTGTGTTTTGGTAAACAGTCGCTTGGGCCTATTCGCTGCGGCCTCCCGTAGGAGGCTCCCCTTATCCCGAAGTTACGGGGTCATTTTGCCGAGTTCCTTAACAACCCTTCTCCCGTTCGCCTTAGGATTCTCTCCTCATCTACCTGTGTCGGTTTGCGGTACGGGCACCTTAGCATACCATACACCTTTTCTCGCCAGTGTACAATCACCTACTTCGCTACTAATTTTCGCTCCTTACGCCCCACTCAACCAACGGTGGGGTTAGGCTATGCTCCTGTGTCCCTGTATTTAACGACTTCGGTGGCTACGGAATTTCAACCGTATGTGCATCGACTACGCCTTGCGGCCTCGCCTTAGCTCCCGGCTTACCCTGGGCGGACGAACCTTCCCCAGGAAACCTTAGATTTTCGGCCATTATGATTCCCACATAATTCTCGCTACTCATTCCGGCATTCTCACTTGTGATATCTCCACTACTCCTTTCGGTGTAGCTTCGCAGACTTACACAACGCTCATCTACCAACAATATTACTATCATTCCTAAGCTTCGGTATGAATTTTAGCCCCGTTACATTTTCCGCGCACAATCACTGACTAGTGAGCTATTACGCACTCTTTAAATGAGTGGCTGCTAAGCCAACGTCCTAGTTGTCTACGCAACTGCACATCCTTTTCCACTTAACGTCATTTAGGGACCTTAGCTGTAGGTCTGGGCTATTTCCCTTTGACAATGAAACTTATCTCACACTGTCTGACTCCCAGGAAACATTTATGCGGCATTCAGAGTTTGATAGGGTTCAGTAACCCTTTAAGCCCCTAGCCCATTCAGTGCTTTACCTCCGCTAAACTATCCTGAGGCTAGCCCTAAAGCTATTTCGATGAGAACCAGCTATATCCGAGTTCGATTGGAATTTCACCGCTAACCACAGCTCATCCCCGCCTTTTTCAACGGTCGTGGGTTCGGTCCTCCACGAAATTTTACTTTCGCTTCAACCTGCTCATGGATAGGTCGCCCGGTTTCGGGTCGTATACTGCAAACTGTACGCGCTATTCACACTCGGTCTCCTTCGGCTTCAGTGCTTAACACCTTAACCTCGCTTGCAACATACACTCGCCGGACCGTTCTACAAAAGTACGCTATCGCACATATAAAGTGCTTTAGCAGCTTGTAAACATAGGGTTTCAGATTCTTTTTCACTCCTTCCGGGTTCTTTTCAACTTTCCATCACTGTACTTTTCACTATCGGTCACTAGGTAGTATTTAGGCTTGGAGGGGTGGTCCCCCCAGCTTCCCACCGGGTTCCTCGTGTCCGGTGGTACTCTGGATCCTGCCTTGTCAATATCCTTTTCGCTTACAGGACTATTACCTACTATGGTGTGTCTTCCCATACACTTCTGCTAAAAATATTGAATCAATTACGCAGTCCGCAACCCCAAAGATATTGCTATCTCTGGTTTGGCCTCTTTCCCTTTCGCTCGCCGCTACTTAGGAAATCGATGTTTCTTTCTCTTCCTCCTCCTACTTAGATGTTTCAGTTCAGAGGGTTTCCTCCACATGGCTATGTATTTACCATGCAGTGATACGGTATTGCCGTACCGGGTTTCCCCATTCGGATATCTGCGGGTCTATGGATATTTGCTCCTCACCGCAGCTTATCGCAGCTTGTCACGTCCTTCGTCGGCTCCTGATGCCAAGGCATTCCCCCTTGCGCTCTTTCTAGCTTGACCAACTTGGTTTGGTTCTTGAATTACATAAGAATTAGAGATTTGTTTGAAATTGAAGTTTTTACCCATATACCTCGTATATCGAAAAACCTTTCCACATTAGTTTGATAACTAATTTAGTTATCGGGGTTTGTCATTTGATTACTTTGTAATTTCCTCGTTTCTCTCTATCATCGTTTGTTACATTGTTTAGTTTTCAAGGTACAATCTTTTATATTGATTTTAAATTCAAACAAGTTTGCGTGCAGTTCGCTTTTCTTCGACGTCGTCGCGTACATCGGTACGCAAGACTGAGAAAAATGCGAAATGTGCGTGAAATTGTTTGAATTGGTGGAGATGAGGAGAATCGAACTCCTGACCCCCTGCGTGCAAAGCAGGTGCTCTCCCAGCTGAGCTACACCCCAAATTTAGTTGATACTTCGTTATTAACTAATATCAAGTCTTTGGTAATTTTTCGTATGTCATGACTGTCCAACCTACGGTTGGCATCATTCGCCTATGTGCCTCCTTGTTACGGCAACTTTGTTGCCTATCGCTCCGCTTCGCTTCACGATTTCACACTGGCACGCTCATACGATGTTTCGCATTGCTACGCAATGCTAGTGGTGGGCCCAAGTGGACTCGAACCACCGACCTCACCATTATCAGTCGTGCGCTCTAGCCAACTGAGCTACGGGCCCATGCAGGGTTTCTATTGGGTTCAGTTTCCTTTCCCACTTATATCAATATTTCGTTATGAATGTTCATATTATTCTACATTTTAAAGCGTAAAGCTCATTCCTTACATATCAGGGATGTCAGCTACCGCTGAGCCTTCGAAAATTAAAATTTTCAAAGCGCTTCACGTTTTGCTTCGCAAAATAACGTGCACTCAAAGATAAATAGCACAGTTTTCTGTCTCTGACGATATTTCTATCGTTCGACCTTAGGAATTTTGACTAAGCTATTCGCTCAATCGGTTCTCCTTAGAAAGGAGGTGATCCAGCCGCACCTTCCGATACGGCTACCTTGTTACGACTTCACCCCAATTATCGACCCCACCTTCGACTGCTGCCTCCTTACGGTTAGCTCACAGGCTTCGGGTGTTGTCGACTCTCGTGGTGTGACGGGCGGTGTGTACAAGGCCCGGGAACGTATTCACCGCGGCGTGCTGATCCGCGATTACTAGCAATTCCAACTTCATGTAGGCGAGTTTCAGCCTACAATCCGAACTGAGACCGAGTTTTTGATTCGCTCCACCTCACGGTTTCGCTGCACTTTGTTATCGGCCATTGTAGCACGTGTGTAGCCCTAAGCATAAGGGGCATGATGATTTGACGTCATCCCCACCTTCCTCCGGTTTATTACCGGCAGTCTCGCTAGAGTGCCCAACTGAATGATGGCAACTAACAATAGGGGTTGCGCTCGTTGCGGGACTTAACCCAACATCTCACGACACGAGCTGACGACAACCATGCACCACCTGTCACCTGATTCCCGAAGGCACTCAAGTATCTCTACTCGATTCCAGGGATGTCAAGCCCTGGTAAGGTTCTTCGCGTTGCTTCGAATTAAACCACATGCTCCACCGCTTGTGCGGGCCCCGTCAATTCCTTTGAGTTTCAACCTTGCGGTCGTACTCCCCAGGTGGGATACTTATTGTGTTAACTGCGGCACAGAAGGGGTCGATACCTCCTACACCTAGTATCCATCGTTTACGGTGTGGACTACCAGGGTATCTAATCCTGTTTGCTCCCCACGCTTTCGCGCCTCACCGTCAGTTGCCGTCCAGTTATCCGCCTTCGCCACCGGTGTTCTTCCATATATCTACGCATTTCACCGCTACACTAGGAATTCCGCTTTCCTCTCCGGTACTCAAGGCTGTCAGTTTCAATCGCAGCCCCGGGTTAAGCCCCGGTATTTCACGACTGACTTGACAGTCCGCCTACGCGCCCTTTACACCCAGTAAATCCGGACAACGCTTGTCACCTACGTATTACCGCGGCTGCTGGCACGTAGTTAGCCGTGACTTTCTCAAAGGTACCGTCACTGTCTTCTTCCCTTGCGACAACAGTTTACAACCCGAAAGCCTTCTTCCTTCACGCGGCATGGCTGCGTCAGGGTTGCCCCCATTGCGCAATATTCCCCACTGCTGCCTCCCGTAGGAGTCTGGGCCGTGTCTCAGTCCCAGTGTGGCTGGTCAACCTCTCAGTTCGGCTACAGATCGTCGACTTGGTGAGCCGTTACATCACCAACTACCTAATCTGACGCGAGTCCATCCATAAGCGATAAATCTTTCATAATCAAGTCATGCAACTTAACTACAATATGCGGTATTAGTCCACGTTTCCATGGATTATCCCCTCTTATGGGCAGGTTCCTCACGCGTTACTCACCCGTCCGCCACTTTCCTCTTTGAACGTCACCCGAAAGATCTGTTCAAAGATTCTCGTTCGACTTGCATGTGTTAAGCCCGCCGCCAGCGTTCGTCCTGAGCCAGGATCAAACTCTCGTTTAAATGGTTATATTTAAGCTTTCGCTTTATATACTCGATTGTTTGTTAGCTCTTAATTACTAACTGACTTCTCTTCGTAATTTTTATCCGAATTTCTGTCATAAAAACTCAATAGTTTTACATTTGCAAAGCAAATGTTTGACATAAAACCTGCACTATTTATCTTTCAATGTACATGCTCTCTTGCGACAGCTTGTTTATTCTATCACATCGTTTTCAGTTTGTCAAGACTTTTCAAAAGTTTTTTAAAAGTTTTAACTTCCTCTCAACCCGAACACTTTTCTTCCCGTGTTCTTTAGCCCTCTCAACTGACGACTTGATTATTATACACTCTATTACCCTTTGTCAACACTTTTTTCATTTTTTGAACTTTTTCATTTTTCTTTTTGCCACACTATATATTGTAGTTTTCACTTTCTGCAACCACTAATCCTATAAAGCACAAAATTACCGCTCCAAGAGCGGTAATTTTAATTACATTATTGAGCCGAATACTTTGTATCTGACTTACCGATTGTTACATTAGTCAATCAAAGTCATAAGTGTTACCTCTTATATAACCCCAACACGTTGTCTTAATACCTGTGACACCTGATGGAATTGATGCTTGGTAAGCTGCATCAAGAAGTGAGCCGACTACCTTCCCCGTTTCTACATCAGTAACAACAGCACTGTATTCTTCAAAGTTGTTATCAAGAGTAACTCTTACTTTGTACCACTTATCAGCTTGAAGTGTTGCCAAATTTTCTGTTCTTACACCGTTATTTGCTGTTACACCGTTAAGGCTGAATCTTAGATTCAAAGCAACTTGAGTTGCCGCATTAAATCCACTGCTTGTCGGGTCTTCAAACCAACCCATCATAAAGTTGAAATCCTGTGTATCAGCTTTTAGACGAACGTCATATTCGGCGATACCATAAGGTCCCATTGTCTTAGCAAGGTTTCTGTTATAGAAATACATTGAACCTGCACCGTCGCCCGAACCTGTCTTATCACTGTTTGACCAGAAGTTACAATAATTTACGTTTCTTTGATCATCATGATAGAATGTCTGATAATGAACGCTCGCACTACCCTTTGAAAGCCATGGAGAACCATCCATAATGATTCCAAGACCATAATAGCCTGTACCCTTAGCTCCTCCGATAGAAACGTCATTAAAATCAGATTTTTCCACATAATGTGTGCCTTGTTCGGCATTTGCAATCATAGGCATTGCTATAGCCTGCACACCAAGTACACACGCTGCAGCTATAGATAATAGTTTCTTTTTCATTTAATTCTCTCCTTTCTTACTTTACGCTATCATATTAATTGTATTTTACCTTCTTTTATACAAAAATAAATACAAAAGCAGATATAATTGTTCAAAAAGTAATACTGCAATTATCACAAAGGGATACCGCAAATTTGCAATATCCTCAATTATATTCTATTTTACACCCTGTTCCGATATAGACAACCGTTTTTCCACATAGTTAAATCCAAATGTCAAAATAAGCGTTATAACAAGGTAGAAAAGCGCCGCCACAAGGTACGGAGATACGCATATCTCTGTTTACGGCACGTTGAGCCGCCTTTAACAAGTCGATAAGTGCAATTGACGATGCCAATGCCGTATCTTTTACAAGCACGATTGTTTCATTCGCAATCGGTGGAATGACTGTTCTTATCATCTGCGGAACTATTACATATCGCATAGTCTGTATTCCTGTGAGTCCCAATGCCTTTGACGCTTCATACTGTCCTTTGCTCACACCTATTATACCGCCGCGAAATATTTCCGCAAAATACGCCGCGTAATTAAGCACGAATGAAATAACTGCCGCCGTAAACATCGAAAGCGTTATCGACTCACCGTTCGGCAATGTTACATATGTAAGTCCGAAGTAGAAGAAAAACAACTGCAGCAAAGCGGTGTTCCTCTGAATACCCACAGATACACATTTATAATAAATCGGATTGGCATTTCACAATCCATCGGATAACAAAATTATCAGTCGGTCTTTTGCTTACCGCTTCTTTGAAAAGTGATATTAAAAGTCCAAGAGGCAGCGACAGCACAAGTGTCACCACGAATAATTTAATTGTAATCTTTAAACCCTCAAGCATTTGAGGCAGTATTTGTAAAATATACTTAATAGAATCTTGCATATGTATTCTCCATAAATGCACAAACCGCTGAAATACGTTATTCCAACGGTTTGCTTATTTTAATTATTTAATTAGGTCTTCCAAACCATTTTGTGAAATTTCCGAAGTTGTGCCGTCTGCTTTACACTCGTCAAGTGCCTTGTTTATAGCCTCCATAAGTGCATAGTCGCCTTTTCTTCCGCCGACACCGTAATCTTCTTCATCAAAACCTTCTTCAAGAACTGTGTACTTGTCAAGCAAGTTTCTTTTGCAAATAGTATCTTACGAATACTTCATCAATTACAGCCGCATCTGCTCTACCGGAATCAACTTCCATAAGAACCTGTGAATTTTCCTTTGAAACGAGAAATGTTGTCATCGCCGACCGATTCGTATGTAGCTGTATCAGCTTTCAAAGCGTCTTCTGATGTTGAACCGTCCTGAAGTGCAATCTTCTTGCCTGCAAGGTCGGCTTTCTTTGTTATATCAGAACCTTTTTAACAACGATTGATTGCTTTGTTGAAAGATAAGGATTAGAGAAAAGAACTTCTTTGACGCCTTTCATCTGTGATTGAGAAACCGTTCCAGATAACGTCAATCTTACCTGACGAAAGTTCCATATCCTTTGAATCCCAATCTATCGGTTTAACTTCTACGTCCACGCCCATCTTTTCACCGACTGCTTTTGCAAGATCTATATCAAATCCAACGATTTCGCCGTTATCATCTGTAAAGCCCATAGGTGCAAAGTCTGCGTCAAGTCCCAAAGTAAAGTGACCTGCCGCCTGTACATCTGTCAATGATGTATCTTCCTTAGACTCGCTTGTTGTGCTTTCGTTTGATGAACTGCCACAGCCTGCAAGCATTGATATGCTCAACGCACCTGCAAGTGCAAATGTAAATACTTTTTGATATTCATATTAAATTTCCCTTTAAATTATAATTACTATATTATTATACTGTATCAATTTAATTTAGTAAAGTGTTTTTAAAAAATATTGCACAAAATATATAATCATATTTGTTCAAATCATTAGTTACAAAAACGAACTGCAAATAACATTACAGTCCGTTTTACTATACATATTAATCAATTACCCTTTACCGCCCAAAAATCTTGATGAATAGTAACTTGAGTCAATAGAAGTATATTGAATCACCTTACCTGTTGACGGAGCATGAATCATCATTCCGTCGCCTACATACATACCAACGTGAGATGCATAACCGCCACTTCCGAAGAATACAAGGTCGCCCGGTTGAAGTTCGCCTCTTGTTTCATATGTACCCGGACCGTGAAGTTGGTCATCGGCTATACGAGGTATTGAAATACCGTTTGCACGGCATACATACTGTACAAATCCCGAACAGTCAAAACCTGATGGTGTTGTACCGCCCCATAGATACGGTACGCCAAGATATTTAGCCGCTTCTGTAAGCAAGCCTTGTGCGGCAGGATTTTCCTGAATATATTCACTGTTTGGTATTATCGGCTTTGCCACATATTTAAAGTCAACAGGCAGGCTGTAAACTTCTGAGCCGTCTGCAATAACAGCACCGATTGTTATTGAGTAATCATTACCGGCTCTAAGCGAACCTTCGCTGACTTCAACGCTTTCGCCGTCATATACGTCTGACAAAAGAACTGAACTTGCGTTTGCGTCCTTTATAATAACGTGATATGCTTGTGCATTACTTACAGGTGTCCAAGACACTGTAAAGTTGCCTTCTTCAATTTCTGCACCGTCTTCCGGAAGTGTTATTTCAGGAAGTTCGATTGAATAATCACCGCTCTTAAATGTATTGTATGAACGATTGATACTTGAATGGCTTGTTCTCTTGTTGTTGAACCCAACGGCGAGAAGTTTTCATCGTCAACACCGCTCATTAATGAGTAGTTAAGCATTGTAATTACCGATGATTTAGCCCAAGAGCTAACTTCGTCAGAATCTTCAAATGCGTTGACAACATCAGCGTCGTCATAACCGTCTGAAAGGTTAAAATTGACTTCACTTGCAGTAAGTGTACTTACAAGCATTTTTGCCATTTCTTCACGTGTCACAAGTCTATCAGGTGTAAATGTATTATCACCTGTACCGGAAACCATTCCATAACAGTAAGTTTAGCTACCGCCATGCTATCTGTATCTTCAAAAGGTGACACTTCCGGTTCTATCATATCTTCACCTGTGCTTTTCGTATAAGTTTACCGCAAGCTCACAGAACTCTTCACGAGTTATGTTATCCTTTAGGTTGTTTGAAACCACCGAGTACGAAACAAGGCCGGCTTCATTAGCCTGTTGGTAGTCGGATACAGCCCAGCCGCTTAGGTCTGCCGCAAAAGCAGAAGTTCCTAAAACCGCTGACATCGATATAACAGATAAGATAATCTTCTTTGCTAACTTATTCAAGATATAATCTCTCCTTTTCACTTTAAAGACCTTTACCCTATGAGTTTTTTCTATGTTTGTATTATCCGCGTTAATATTTTGTCTTACGTTCATAGTCTTTGCTTTTGAACGTTGACTGTATTGTAACACTAAAAATAGCTGTGTCAAGCCTTTGGCAAGTAAAATGTTAAATTTCTTAAAATTTTTGTATTGTTTTTGTAAAATTACAGTAAAACAGCTGAAACATTCGCGTAATTAAGCTGAAATATTACAAAAATTTGTTCATTGTTTTACAGTATATTACATTTATGATTAACATAAAAACTTTACAACTACAATATATTGACATATTTTTTATCCCACGCAAGATATTGAACGATTTATGTTAAAACTTGCACATAATATTACAACTTTGTTACAAAATTTTAAGAAGTTGTGAAGAAATTGCTACAATCCGCACCACTGTGCGGTTTTTCCTGTCAAAATCTCTGAGAAATTCTTTAAAATATTTTTAATCACATCATATTTTACTCATTTTCGTTCGAGTTTCTTCTTATTATAATAAATTTTTATTGAATAAATTTTCATTAATAAAACATCCTCAAAACACCGTTTTAATAAATACAGCGTCGAATTTGTTACATAACTCCATGCCGCCACTCCACCGCAAGCGGTCCCATCTCCTCAAGGAGAGGCTTTCGACACACAACGCATTCCGCATAGCTCCTTGACGGGAGCTGTCAACGCGGTTGACTGAGGGGTGGCTCTCATATCTTTTATCTCCCATCCCTCCGTATGGGGCGACCAATGATCGCCCCTACATTGCTCACAACATCTCCGCAATGCCTATTTTCCACGTAAAAGCGGACAACCTTAGTTATCCGCTTTAAATATGTACACATTCAATTATTTAACATCAACCTTTTCACCGGCGAGAATTTTATTCATAGTTCTTGCAGCGCACATCTTACCGCACATTGAGCAAGTATGTTTTTCTTCCGGCGGCAATTCGTTATAATATCTCTGTGGTTTTTCAGGTTCAATAGCATATTGGAACATTTCGTCCCAGCACACACGTCTTCTTGCGTCACTCATCTTGTTGTCAATATCTCTTGCACCCGGCACACCCTTAGCCATATCAGCGGCATGAGCGGCGATTTTAGCAGCCACAATACCCTCTTTAACGTCATCGGCATTAGGAAGTCTTAAATGTTCCGCAGGTGTTACATAGCATAGGAAATCAGCACCGTTTGCCGCTGCAATAGCACCGCCTATTGCAGAAGTGATGGTCGTATCCCGGTGCAATATCGGTTACAAGAGGACCTAATACGTAGAACGGTGCATTATGGCAAAGACGTTTTTCAAGTTTCATATTTGCCGCAATCTCATCTATCGTCATATGTCCCGGACCTTCAACCATAACTTGTACATTCTTTTCCCAAGCACGTTTTGTCAAAATACCAAGCTCAATAAGCTCCGTAATCTGCGACGCGTCTGTCGAATCATGTAGAACCCGGACGGCAAGCGTCACCAAGGCTGATTGTTACATCATATTTTGCAAGTATGTCAAGCACCTTGTCATAATACTCATAAAACGGATTTTCATTGCCTGTCATTTCCATCCAAGCAAAAATCAACGAACCGCCCCTTGAAACGATATTTGTAAGACGGCCACCCGATTCTTTAAATATTTGAGCAGTTCTGCGATTTATGCCTGCGTGAATTGTCATAAAGTCAACACCCTCTTTAGCGTGAGCCTCTATAACCTCCAAAAATTCGTCAGCCGTAATATCTGCAAGCTCTTTATCAAGATAACCAACCGCATCATACATCGGCACTGTACCGATCATAGCAGGGCATTCGTCAATAAGTTTCTGACGGAATTCGTGAGTTTTGCCGTAACAGCTAAGGTCCATAATAGCCTCAGCTTTCATATCAACAGCCATCTTAACCTTTTCCCATTCAATACTGTAATCCGTACAGTCCTTTGAAATTCCGAGATTTACGTTTATCTTTGTTTTAAGACCTTCGCCGACACCTTCCGGACTTATAGCCTTGTGCATTTTGTTTGCAGGAATTGCAACACTGCCTCTTGCAACTCTTTCACGAAGTTCCTCTGCGGTTATATTTTCTTTTAGCCACTATTTCCATCTCAGGTGTTATAATACCCTTTTAGCGGCATCCATTTGTGTTGTATAATTCATATATATCTCCTCTTTCTTTTATTGAGCATAAAAATGCTCTCAAAAGAGAGCTGTTTCCAAAATCCCGTTACGGCATTACCCGCATACGGTCAATGGGTCGAAGTCAAACTTCCTCTCAGCCGAAAAGCTCCCCTTTTATGTGGATATTATATACTAATACTCACTCACTGTCAAGGTAATATAACGCAAATGTTAATTAAATTTAGTAGACTAAAAAATTCAATATGTGTTATATTATAATATAGTAACTGATAGGAGAAAGTTTTATGAAAACGATAAAAAGACATATTTTCAAAATCATAAAATTTATATTGAAAATTACCGGTGATGATTTGAGCATATACGCCGCCCAGGCATCTTTTTATTATAATTTCGGTTATACCGTTCAGTATGCTTGTACTTTCAATAATCAAACTGTTCATTAATATAGACATAAACTCAATATTGCACACAATAAATTCATTTGCCCCTGCGGCAATCAGCACGTTTCTACGGAAACAATAACCGATTTATTTACCAAAAGCGGCTCGGTGCAAGTCATTTCCGTAACCGCCGTATCAACACTCTGGCTTGCGTCAAGGGGCGTTATGGCACTGTATACGGACTTAACAAAGTCTACCGTTCACGCAGCAAAAATTACTTTATCGGCAGACTTATTTCTATATTATATACGCTTGCATTTATTGCGGCACTTATCTTGACTATTGTGTTTTTCGGTTTCGAAGCAGGCTCGAATACTTTATCAATTCACATTCGCCGTTTTTCTCGACATTGCTCGACTTCTTTTTAAGAGGCAAGATACTTATATTTATGATTTATCTTACCTTTGTATTCGCACTGTTCTACAAGTTTCTGCCTAAAAGGACAATCGCTTTAAGGCACAGCTTCCCGGTGCGGCATTTTCGGCGGTCGGCTGGATGGTGTTCTCATTCTTCTATTCAATATATATAGAACACTTTTCAAATTATTCATTCGTTTACGGTTCACTTGCCGCAATCGTATTTTTAATGCTTTGGCTTTATTTTTGTATGAACATATTCCTGTTCGGTGCACAGATAAATAAAATGATTGAGGATGGTTTTTCAAAAATAACTCTATCCGTTTTATCATTTTATGATATAATTATAATATATTTTATATAGGGGTTAACGTATGACATTTGACACAATCGCATTTACGCAGGACGAGCTTGACAATGCGTTAAACTTATGCTGTACGTCAATCGGGCTTTGCGATAACGACTTTATATTACCTCAAATAGCCGGTGTAACATACATATCAATAGGCGAAATATCCGCAAAAGCAAAATTCAAAAAGACGATATGAAAAAGCACAACATAAATTGTATCGGATTTGTACCGCAATTTGCACCACAGATATGCGAACATTCACCTTCGGTTTCTTCCTATATAACGTCATATATAACATCATATCAATATGAATATGAGTACGAATACATAACAAGCTATTCATCATCATACACCACCTCGGCACAATCATCATTTGCCACAAGCTTTGTAACAGGCAGTGGGTGTATATATATAAACGGTTACGGAATTAATCTCATATAGGTGGCAATATGGACGCAATACATATAAATTGGACAAAGCCTTTCAGAAACAAATTTAACGCACCTTATGAAATCGAAGATTTTGAAATACTCACAACAATTCTTTCCGCATTGAAATGGCGTGAAAAACGGTAATATAAAAATGGTTACCGATTCCGTAGGTGCACAATATTATAAAAACAGGTCTTGACGTTATTTGGAACAGTGTTGAAAATATTCTTGACAATGTCGATGTCAACAGCAATGTTTTTGGGCGGCTGGCAAAATATTTGCCCTAAAGGAGCAAAACGCACCTGTTGCAATGATTGACACGGATTTTGTCGTGTGGGAGAAACTCGACGAAGAAAAACTCGCCGATGTGTCGGTTATCCACTTTGAAAATCTCTATCCGGACGTTTATCCCCCAATAGACTTCTTTCATATGGATAACTATGAATTTGACATTGATTTTGATTGGAACATAAAAGCGTGTAACACCGCATTTTGTGTAATAAAACGAAAAACTGCTCCGTTATTATACGGATAAATCAATCGAATTTATGCGTCATACAAGCGAACAAAACGACAGACTTGCATATATGGTGTTTGCGGAACAGCGTATGTTGCCTATGTGTGCAAAAAGCTCAATATGAGCATTATGTCATTTTCGGACTTGAACAGGCTTTTTAAAAACGGCGACAATATGTTTACGCATACATGGGGTATGAAACAGCAAATGCGCGACAATGCTTTTTAAGAGCCGATTTTGCAGACGATGTATTAAACGAATTATTAGAGATTATCCCGAAATGAAAAATATTATTATGAATATAGAAAATCTGAAACAGTATTTTTAAAATACTGTTTTTGTGCATACTATTAATATATTTACCATCCAAAAGAACGGAGATTATTATGGAATTTATAAAATTATACTTACATCAGTCGGCTCAATCATCGCATTGTTTTTCTCAACAAAAATAATCGGCAACAAGCAAATGTCGGAATTGAGTATGTTCGACTATATAAACGGTATAACCATCGGCTCTATCGCCGCCGAAATGGCAACTTCGCTTGACGGCAAGTTTTACTATCCCCTTACTGCGATAGTGATTTATACCGTCATTATGTGGTTTATATCATATCTTACCGAAAAAATATTAAACTAAGACGTTTCTTTACGGGACGGTCAATAGTTTTAATGCAAAGCGGTAAAATATATCAAAAATTTTAAGACTTCAAAAATAGATATAAACGATTTCCTTGTACAATGCAGAATAAACGGTTTTTCACATTAGATGATGTCGATACCGCAATACTTGAACAAAACGGTAAAATATCGTTTTTGCCCAAAGTGCAGGCTCGCCCTGTTAATGTGCATGATATGAACATCACAGCAAAACAAGAAAAGCTGTCCTTTACAGTTGTTCTTGACGGACATATTATGGAGGAAAATTTAAAACTCAGCGGCAATAATAAAAGTGGCTTGAAAACGAATTGCAAAAGCAAAAATCGGCAATGTGAAAGATGTGTTCATCGCACTTTGCGACGGTAATAACACATTGTCGGTTTATAAAAACAGACGATTCACCAAATAATGACCCGTTCCAGTAATGAGGAGTTGTTACGAACGATGTAGGGGCGATCATTGGTCGCACATTAACAACGTAGAGGCGATCATCGGTCGCCCATTTTAAAATAGAGAATAAACAAGAAACCACCCTCAGTCGGCATAGCCGACAGCTCCCTCAATGGGAGCCTTTGGATTAGCTGTTATTCAAAAGCCTCCTTGAGGAGAGGGGACCGCTTGCGGTGGAGTGGTGGTAAGGGATACGGAACGTCGAGATACCGTATCCTACGAATAAAATTGCCGATAAACTTCATAAAGGCTCCACTTGAGGGAGCTGTCAACGCAGTTGACTGAGGGGTGGCATAATACAATAAAATACATCAACAATACAAAAAGGTGTTTCCGATTGGAAACACCTTTTAAAATTCAAAATATTATAATTAGCAAACGCCCTGAGCCATCATAGCGTCAGCAACCTTCATAAATCCGGCAATATTAGCACCGGCAACAAGGTTAGTCTTTCCGCCGATTTCGCAGTTATATTCCTTAGCTGCAGCAACAGAATTCTTGTAAATTGTAATCATAATGTTATGTAGTTTTCATCAACTTCTTCAAATGTCCATGAAAGTCTTTGTGAGTTCTGGCTCATTTCAAGAGCTGAAGTAGCAACACCACCGGCATTTGATGCTTTACCAGAACAAAGTAAACACCGTTTTCTTGTAGATATTGTGTAGCCTCAAGAGTTGTAGGCATATTAGCACCTTCTGCAACGATCATTGTACCGTTTGCAACAAGAGCCTTAGCGTCGTCAATAAGCAATTCGTTTTGTGTAGCACATGGAAGAGCAACATCAACCTTAACTGCTTGCCATAGACCTGCACCTTCAACATACTTAGCATTTGGTCTGTAGTTAAGATAATCCTTAATTCTGCCTCTCTTAACTTCCTTGATTTCCTTAACTGCTGCAAGGTCGATACCTTCTTCATCAACAACGTAACCGTTTGAGTCAGAAACAGTGATAACCTTTGCACCAAGCTGCTGTGCCTTTTCACAAGCGTAAATAGCAACGTTACCTGCACCTGAAATAGCAACTGTCTTACCGTTAAAGTCAGTACCCAAATCCTTAAGCATTTCCTGAGCGTAGTATACAAGACCGTAGCCTGTAGCCTGAGTTCTGCAAGTGAACCGCCCCAAGTTAAACCTTTACCTGTCAGAACGCCTTCATATACGTCCTTTAATCTCTTATATTGACCGAACATAAATCCGATTTCTCTTGCACCTGTACCGATATCACCTGCAGGAACGTCCATGTCAGCACCGATATGTCTGAAAGCTCTGTCATATAACTCTGGCAGAATGCCATAACTTCTCTGTCTGACTTACCCTTAGGATCGAAGTCACTACCGCCTTTACCACCGCCGATTGGAAGTGTTGTAAGGGAGTTCTTGAAAATCTGTTCGAAACCAAGGAACTTGATAATACCAAGGTTTACTGATGGGTGAAGTCTTAGACCGCCCTTGTATGGACCAATAGCACTGTTGAACTGTACTTTGAAACCTCTGTTTACCTGTACATTTCCATTGTCATCTACCCAAGGAACACGGAACATAATCTGCTCTCAGGCTCTACTATTCTCTCAAGCAATGAAGCCTTCGAATTCAGGATGCTTCTCAAATACAGGTTCAAGTGATGTTAGAACCTCTGTTGCCGCCTGTATAAATTCAGGCTCGCTTGCGTTTTCTCTTTAACTTTGCTAGTACGTCTTGTGCGTATGACATAGTTAAACCTCCTCTAAAATTAATTTTTCTCATCAGAGTGTACAATGTTTGCTATGGTTCACTCTGTTGTGAATCTAACATATATTTTAGCATTATTTTTATGATTATGCAACAAAAATTTGAATTTTTCAAAAAATATTGATGTTTTTCGAATATGGCTTAACTATGCCGTTGTTAGTTTTGCGTAACTTTTATTTCTTTCAAAATTCATATATTCGATATACAATTTTCAAAATCTTCACTGTTTCCGAGTGAAATTTCGGAACTGATTTCCTTTATACGACCGATTCTTTCATCGCCGTCCTGCCTTTCGGCATACTTGACGCAACCGCCGAGCGAGCTGTTGCCGATAACTTCGTCTTACCTAAAAACTCACGCGGCAATATTCCGATATTGCAAGCCTTTTCAATCGAAAGACCGTAACCAGAAACCGCCGGCAAGATACACCGTATCAATTTGTGAAAGCTCTGTTCCCCACGACTTCGCAAGCACATCAATACCGGCTCTCACCGCCGATTTTGCCATTTGCACCTGACGAATATCATTTTGCGTAAACACAACATCCTCCGCGACCTTATAACCGTTTATAAAATAGTCGTCATTTAAAAGACCCGTTTTATCAATTATTTTTTCGTCAAGCAATTCCGAAACCAACTCAATTATACCCGTGCCGCAAAGACTGACAGGCGGTTTATCCGCGATAGTTTTAGTGTCCCCATTTTTAAATCAACACCGCATACCGCACCGTCAACCGAACCTATTCCGCACGAAATTCTTCCGCCCTCAAAAGCAGGTCCTGCGGCAGTAGACGTAACAATCATTTTATCCTTATTGCCCAACGCCATTTCACCGTTTGTACCCAGGTCAATAAACATATTAACCTTATCCGATTTATCAAAATCACTCATATAAAGTCCGCTCACTATATCGCCGCCCACAAACGCAGATATACCGCCGTATATAACGGTTTCAATCGGCGAAACCTTACTTTTGTAACTTTATCAAGCGTAGTTTTTAGTGTCCCCAAGTGTTTTGATTTAAAAGGATATTCACCGAGTGTACCGCAAGAATATCCCATAAGCAGATGTACCATTGTTGTATTGCCCGCGATAACAACTTTTTAGTGTCCCCAAATTCTTCGGTTACTTTTTATATCCGCTTATAATCGTATAACGCATAACAGCCGAAAGCTCGTCCAACCTTCCTCTGTTTGCCGACTCGATTCTTGAAAGAACATCCAGTCCGAAACGTCTTTGAGGATTAATTGTTCTGTATGTTTTAGTGTCCCCTTATCCGTCACAAGTTCAAAAGCAACAGTAGTTGTACCTATATCAATACAGACTGCACTGTCACCATCTTTAAAATTCGGTTTATACTCATAACTCGACAGCACTTCAAATCTGCCGTTTTTATATTACTTCTTCTCGGGCAGTCAAAATTAGAACACTTTGAACAGTCGTGCTGTGCGTTAAATACCTTTTCATCAGTCGTAAATTCAAGTATGTAGCCAAAAGTTTTTACGGGTTCAAACATAAAACCGCTTGTCATTTTATTCCGTCAACGCCTGTTTTCGCGACAATAACGGATTGTTGAGAAGCGGAAAATCTTTCGGTGCATCAAGACGTTTTTAACACCCCAAGACTTTTTGCACACAAAAGCTTTATATTTTCGGCAAGCACATCATCCATCATAAAAGATACTCGTCCGCCATTGCGTCAACAAGTATACCTTTCATACCCTCACCGTTATCAAAAACTTTTTGATATTCCGCTAATTTTTCACCGACCGTAAGTATGCAATATGCTTTCATATCCTCCGTTACGGCAACTGCACGCGGGGACAGTAAATTCATCACCGTTTCTTCAAGCTCGTCAAAATAAGAAGAAACAGTTTCATACACACTGCTCCCTCAAAACACCCAAAGTTTTAATACTTTATCTTTATCTATTTTATCGAAAAATCTTTAATCTCTATTCTATTCATATCATACTACCCTCATTTATAAAAACAGCGGTACTTTTCACCGTACCGCTGATGATTAATAAAATTTACCGTTTGCCCTGTCAAACACCTGTTGAGTTCCGGCAGAGTATTCTCTGTTCATACGTTTTAACGGACTGTATGTATTGCCGGTAAAGAAATTCACACCGTACACCGTACTGAATGAAATCTTATAACCAAGCTGACTTTAACCGCATTATCGAGTGTTGTCGTATAATATCCGTACGGCCACGAAATACTTGTCACATCTTTTCCAGTAACTTCTTTCAAAATTTCTCCGTTACTCTGAATATCAGCGAGTATATCGCCGTAAGCGTTTGTATTGTTGTAAATCGCCTTTAACTGTTCCTTAGGCATACTGTGAATACCGTTTGTGTGATTGCCTATTTCGACAAGTCCGCTGTTCGCCATTTCATATGTTTCGTCAGCAGTCAAATAACCGTAACGGTCTATGTATGAGCCAATCAAAACATTGTAGCCTTTGCGTCATTTTTTGTTTTTATTGGAAATACCTCCGTATAGAAGTTTGAGTATCCGTCATCAAATGTCAAAAGCAATATTTTTCTGTTGTCAATATCAGCCATATTCGCCGTTGCGAGTTCTGTCGCGGTCATCGGTATATATCCGCAGCTTTTAAAGTATTGTATATCCGCATCAAGCTGCTCGGGTGATATTGTATAGTCATTCAACGTGACGAATCAGTTGTCACACTGTGATACATCAGTGCCGCAACCTTTGCCGCCGCACTTGCCGACACATTACCCATTGAAAAGCGTTATAAGCACCGCCATAACGGCAATTATCTTTTCATTACTATCGTAAAATCCTTTCCTCCTGCACCGTAAAATGCGGTGTATAATTTTACTTCTATCTTGCCTATTGTACTATACAACATCGTTTCTGTCAAGCCAAAGTATATGAGCTGTCGATATTTTGTCGACGGCTCATAAAATCACATCTTGCAATATATTTTTGAGTATTTTCAGAGAAAAATCTAAATTGGCATTATTTTCTCTTGAAAAACATTTTATTCGGCAATGCAAACACAATTACAATCCCCACCGCAATCGCTACGGCAACTTTTATTGTATCAACGCCTGTGTACATTGCTTTCATATAGTCCGACGATATGATGTTATAAACAGTGTTATACATACCCGCACCGGGTACAAGCGATATTATTCCCGAAATCAAATAAACCGTAACGGGCATACGTCTTACGTTCGCCAAAATTCGCGACAATACCGTCACGGCAATCGACGCAACAAATATAGCAAGTGCCGTTTCGTCGCTTATTCTAAGTGTAAACAAATACACCCTCTGCGACTAAACCTGCGATTCCGCAAAATATCAATTCACTTCGGCTCACGTTAAATATCACTGCAAAGCCATTGTCGCCGCAAAGCGACAAACATTTCAAGAAAATCATCCCATAACACCTCCCGTCATATGACCGAAAATGTACATAACACTGCCCGCACCTGTGGCAAGTGCAATCGCCACAACTACCGCATCAAACAATCTCGCACCGCCCGAAAGGTAATCTCCGGCAATAATATCACGAATTGCATTAGTTATTGCCAAACCGGGTACAAGCGGCATAATAGCTCCCGTTATCATAGGATTAATATTTTTCCCAAACCTATTGCATAAAAGAGTAATATCAGCAACGCAATAACAACTCCGCCCGAAAATGTTATAATAAACTCCGCCGTGTGATGTTTTCTCAAAACCATATAAAACATTGATAACCGCACCGACCACAAACGAATTAAGTCCGTCAAACGCATTACCGCCAAACAACAACGTAAAAATCCACAGCAAAACGCTACCGCAACAGTTTTCACCCATAACGAATAAGGTTTCTGTGCCATTATATATTCAAAGCGTTTTAAAGCTTCTTCAAAGTCGATTTTATCATCAGCAATATCTCGTGACATCATATTAATTTTCGATACTTTATCAAGGTTTATAGTCCGTCTGCGAACTCTGACCGTTTTGTAACATCACCGACAGTGACAAACAGTCCTGTCATTACGACCAAAACCTCACTTTTACCGTCATAAAAATGCCGTATTATCCTCTCAACCGTATCTTCGACACGACTCGTTTCCGCACCGCTTTCAAGCAAACCTCTGCCGACATCCGCCGCAAATGTCACAAGTTCATTTATCTGCATATTCTCATCTCCTCACACAATATGCAGACAACGCCAAAACTTATATATCCTTTACAGAATTAACCTTTAATACAAAAGTATTGACGCTCCTACACTTATAAGTATTGTTCCCACTATAACCATAATATTTACCTCCGTTTTTGTCAAGGTGATCTTAGGGAATTTCTCGTTTTTACCCTCAAAACCTCAACTTCACTTTGACAATTTAGCTTTATTATGATTATATTATAACAACTACAATGTCAAAACCGTACACAAAAGATGGCATTTTCATGCCATCTTTGGTATAGTGAACAAATTTTAAATACTGAATTATTCAGCAAACATAGGAGTTGACAAATATCTTTCACCTGTATCAGGCAAAAGAGCTACGATTGTTTTACCCTTGTTTTCAGGGCGTTTGGCAAGCTCTGTAGCCGCCCAAACAGCCGCACCTGATGAAATACCTACAAGTACACCTTCACTGCGGGCAATATCTCTGCCTGTCTTGAATGCGTCCTCGTTTTCAACAGTAATGATTTCGTCATAAACCTTTGTATCAAGAGTTTCAGGAACAAACCTGCACCGATACCTTGAATTTTGTGCGCACCTGCTTTGCCTTGTGACAATACCGGTGAGCCTGCAGGCTCAACTGCAACAACCTTAACGTCAGGGTTTTGTGACTTTAGATACTGTCCTACACCGGTAACTGTACCGCCTGTACCTACGCCGGCAACAAATATATCAACTTTACCGTCTGTATCTGCCCAGATTTCCGGACCTGTGGTTGCTCTGTGATAAGCAGGGTTTGCAGGGTTTGTGAACTGGCTTGGGATAAAGCTGTTTTCTGTTGTTTCAGCAAGTTCCTTAGCCTTTTCGATAGCACCCTTCATACCCTTTGCACCGTCTGTCAAAACAAGTTCGGCACCGTATGCTTTTAATAGATTACGTCTTTCAATACTCATTGTTTCAGGCATTGTGATTATAATTTTATAACCTCTTGCGGCTGCAACCGACGCAAGACCGATACCGGTATTTCCGGATGTCGGCTCGATGATAACAGAACCTTCCTTTAACTTACCCTCTTGTTCAGCCTCATCAACCATTGCCTTTGCGATTCTGTCTTTTACCGAACCGGCAGGGTTAAAGTATTCAAAGCTTACCAAGAACGGTTGCTTCAAGGTTATTCTTCTTTTCATAGTTTGCAAGTTCAATAGCGGTGTACCACCGATAAGATCTGTAATTTTCTGATATATCTTTGACATTTTAATTCCTTCTTTCTGACTTTTAACACAATTTACTTAAAATTAGTCAACGGCGTTGAATGCGTCGTCAAGAGCTGCAATAAGGTCATCAATATTTTCTGTACCGATTGATAGTCTTATTGTATTTGGCTTAATACCCTGTTCTGCAAGTTCCTGTTCATTGCACTGTGAATGAGTAGTTGTAGCCGGGTGAATTACAAGTGACTTAGAGTCTGCAACATTTGCAAGAAGCGAGAAAATTTCAAGGTTATCGATAAACTTGTGAGCCTCTTCAACTCCGCCCTTGATTTCAAATGTAAAGATACTTCCGCCGCCGTTTGGAAGATACTTCTTGTATAGTTCGTGGCTTGGCTCTGTAGGTAGTGACGGATGATGAACAGCCTCTACCTTTGGATGCTTGTTTAGGTAATCAACAATCTTTAGAGCGTTTTCAACGTGACGTTCAACTCTTAGTGACAAAGTTTCAAGACCCTGTAAGAAGATGAATGCGTGGAACGGTGAAAGTGTAGCACCTGTGTCACGAAGCAGGATAGCTCTGATATATGTTACGAATGCGGCAGCTCCTACATCATTTGCAAAGCTGATACCGTGATATGATGCGTTAGGCTCTACAAGGTGAGGGAACTTACCCGACTTAGCCCAGTCAAAGTTACCGCTGTCTACGATTACGCCGCCGATTGCAGTTCCATGGCCGCCGATAAACTTAGTTGCACTGTGAACAACGATGTCTGCACCGTATTCGATTGGTCTTACAAGATAAGGTGTAGCGAATGTTGAGTCAACTACAAGCGGAATGTTATGTGCGTGAGCAATCTTTGCAATTTCTTCAATATCAATTAGGTTTGAATTTGGGTTACCAAGTGTTTCAATGAAGATTGCCTTTGTGTTATCCTGAATAGCTGCTTCAAATGCACCGTCAACTTCAGGGTCAACGAATGTTGTTGTAACACCGAATTCAGGGAATGTATGTTCAAGATAGTTGTATGTTCCGCCGTAAATTGTCTTTGCGGCTACGATGTGATCGCCTTGCTTAGCAAGTGTTTGGAATGTATAAGCAAGAGCTGCCGCACCCGATGCAACTGCCAATGCTGCAACACCGCCTTCAAGGGCTGCTATTCTCTGTTCAAAATATCTTCTGTAGGGTTTGTAAGTCTGCCGTAGATGTTACCTGCATCTCAAACCGAAACGGTCAGCTGCATGCTGTGAGTTATGGAATACGAATGATGTTGATGCATAAATCGGAACAGCTCTTGAATCTGTAACAGGATCTGCTTGTTCCTGACCAACGTGTAATTGCTTTGTTTCAAATCTCCAATTCTTATTTGACATAATTTTGTACCTCTTTCTTTCTCAATTTTTATATTTATGTGTATTGTTCTTTCTTATTAAATTAGTTACAGCAACAGCAACACATTCGTCCGTTCTGTACATACTTTAGATTTTGTGTTATCATATCGCATTTTCCTTTCTTCTCTTTTCCTATGGAATTACTATGATTTGTATTATAGCACATTTTTCCGATTTGTCAATACCTTTTGAAAAATTTTTATAAAATAAATATCCGCTAAAATTCTTCGATTTTATGCGGATATTTACCTCTGAAATATTATCAAAAATCATATTGTATATGTTCAGATTGCTGACAAAACCGTTATGGTTTTGTCTACTGTATTCTTGGGGAAGTTTGAGGTGCAGCCTCATTAAAAATCATTTCTGGCGACATGTGCGGCAGAAATGACTTAAAATCTAAAGTTTCGACTTCGGAGGAACTTTATGATTTTCTTTGAAAATACTCAAAAATTACATCGCAAGATGTGATTTTGGAGCTGTCGACAGGCTCGCAAATTTTTATATACACCAATCCCAATAACCGTCCTTCATAGACGCATTTCCGACACTGTACTCAAGTTCGGGATTTTTCACGCTGACTTTCATACCCTCCGAAACGGAATTAACGATAAACGCATTACCGCCGATAGTCGTACCCTTACCGACAACCGTTTCACCGCCAAGAATAGTCGTACCCGAATATATCGTAACGTTGTCACTGATAGTCGGATGACGTTTAACACCCTTTAACTGCTGACCTTTTCTTGTCGAAAGTGCACCTAAAGTAACGCCTTGATATATTTTTACATTATCGCCGATTTCGGTAGTTTCACCTATAACAATACCTGTACCGTGGTCTATAAAGAAATATTTGCCGACAGTCGCACCCGGGTGAATATCTATACCTGTTGTGCTGTGAGCATATTCCGTCATTATTCTCGGAATCATAGGCACGCCCAAAGCCACAATTCGTGAGCAATTCTGTAAACAGTGATTGCAAACACTCCCGGATAACAGAAAATTATTTCATCTGTGCTGTATGCCGCAGGGTCACCGTCATACGCAGCTTGAATGTCTGTATTTAAGTATTCTCTTATTTTCGGTATTCTCTTTAAAATTCAAAACAACTTCTTCCGCTTTTCCTCTGCCTGTGCCTTACTGCACTCTCTGCATACATCTTGATTTGCAAACGCGTTTGATACCTGTTTCTTCAAATGATACTGTATAAATTCCAGTCTTTCACCGACAAGAAACTTTAAGTATTCACTTCTGACCTTGTTGTTGTCAAAAAGCCCGGAAAAAGCACTTTTCTTATTTCATCTATAATTTCTATAAGAATATCCTTGTTAAGCATATTCTCTTCGTCAATTCTCGCTGTAATGTCACATTCATTGTAGCTGTCTAAAATCACATTGACTAAATCTTCTACTTTATTCGCCATATGTAAACCTCCTTATGTACTATTTTATGCACTGTTCCTATAGTCTATCACACATATCGAAAATTGTAAACTAAATTTCAGGTTTTGTCACCGCGTCGGGATTAACCTTATGTTCGCCGATAAATTTCTCCATCCAAATCATATCGTACCACTTGTCGAACTTGTAACCGCACTTTTTGAATGTGCCGATAAGTCTGAAACCCATATGCTCGTGGAACTGCATACTGTTGTTTGTCAAATGCCCATCTTCATTGTCCGTATACGCAATACAAGCATACATATTAAGAATGTTTTGTTTTTCAATCTTTCTTCAAGTTCAAGATACAACTTCTTGCCGTATCCGCCACCTTTTGTCCTCTCTTACATATATAGTCGTTTCAACGCTCCAGTCATACGCCTTACGTCCTTTGAACGTTCCCGCATATGCATAACCGACAATTTCATCGTCCTCAACCATAACAATGTAAGGATACTTTTTGAAATATTTTCAATACGACTTCTAAACTCGTCTACAGACGGAGTTTCATATTCAAACGATATTGTTGTATTTTCGACATACGGACGGTATATTTCAACCAACACTTCCGCGTCGGATAATTCAACATTTCTTATATAACTCATTTTCATTTCTCCTCTAATCTCATAAACTACTAAAATTATATCACACAGTCATTTTACCGTCAATCCATTCTAAAATAAATTAATCGAGTTATTCCAACATATCCTGTAAAAATAAAACATCGTTTGCTTTGGAGAAATGCAAAACCGATGTTTTTCGATTGAAATATATAAAATTTTAATGAATCTGATGTAGTAATATTATCTCAAAAAAAAAAGTAAACAGTTTACGACTAAGTGGTAGCTTAATCCGGAAACTTGGTAGCAAAAATGTGATATTTGTAAAAATATCACATTTTCGAGTTAATTCTGTTCAATTTTTTCCTTTTGTAGTTCAACAATTTTATCTTACCCATAACCGCAAAAGTAAAATATCAACGACGCTTATTGCCATTGTTTTTACCATTTCCGTCAAACCGAACGCGCAAATCACACCAAATATTACAAGTGTAATACAAAGTACAATTCTCGCCCTTTTTCCGAAAACCTTAACTTCGATTTCTTCCAAAGGTTTGTTTATCGCCTCGATTGGCGAAATTGCAAAGAGTACCCCAATAGATAAAACGGTTGCGACTATGTATACGCCAAGGTTATACGGAAGATATTTAATAGCAAGCAGAACGCATATGCACATCGTACTTGACGACATTAAACACGTCAAAGATGATTCACAATGGTATCCGCCCACATATTTACGAATAAACTTGTACATAAATCCGAAAACGATAACTTGCGGTATCATTTTCATTATTATACCTATTATAAGCATTGTCAAATCACTGACAATAACACTCATTACAAGGTCAAGTCCGTAAGTATATTCTTCCTGTTCTTCCTTAGGTATGTAACCTAACCTAATGGCATATGCCACAGCCCATTCCGAAAATTTACGAAACATAATTAGAACTTACGATACTTCTTAAGTCCTTTTGGTGCTTCCGGCTGTCCATTCCAAATTGTTGATGTTGAATTACTGTTAATTACAAGCATCAATGCTGAGCAAACAGGCACAATTTTAATTAGTGTTGGAACTACTTTGTTTAGGAACTTTTCATAATAAAACATCCTTTCTTATCTTTACGTTTACCTATATTCCTACAATCACATTATAACATTAAATGTCAACAATGTCAATATAAATTTTAAATGTTAATTTGTGAATTATTTATAGAAATAACGGTTCTAAACATACCTTTAGCTTTGTCATACGACCAACTCATTTTACCGTCATATTTGCTTAATGAATTATTTATACTCTTAATACCGATTCCGTGAGAATTACCGTCATCTTTCCCACTTCTCAACATACCTTCTACAACTATCGGCTCTTTATCAGCATAATTTTCAACTTTAATAACACTAAATGCGTTATTAACTGTATATAAATCAATAAAATATCTTTTCTTGCCGAGTCTGAGCAAGCCTCTATTGCATTGTTAATCAAATTAGAAAATATAGCAACCGTGTCCATTCCGTCTATAAAATCAAGTTTCGGGTTAGTTGAGGTTATGTTTAACTTAATTCCGTTTTCTTCACACTCTTTTCTTGCGAATAAGTAATATATTAAGAATATTGTTGTCACTGTATTTTCTATTTTGAATCCTCACACTCTTTTTCAATCTTTCCTACATATTCTTGTGCTTTTTGAATATCTTCTGAAATTAAAGTTTTCAAAACATTTAGATGTTCTCTAAAATCATGATTCATTATTCTGCTGTGTTCATATTTTTCATTTAACGTCTTGTATTCTTCTAATTCAATACAGTTTTATAATTTTCATCTTCAAGTATTCTTATTCTTCTGTTTTTGCAAGCATAAATTCGTTTATCGAAAAAGTAACAACATTTAAGGTTATTGCGATAATACAAACCGAAGAAAATATACGCTTGTCAATATTCAGCGGATAAACCATAATTAAACACACAAAAGTCATTATAGGAACTACCGCTAACAACAGAGATTTTTCTGAAGAAATCACCTTTTTCTGTCTACTCTTTTCATAAAAACACCGATAAAAAATATATCAATTTTCCCGCCACCGTTATAATCATTGACTGTTGAGGCGTGACTTCTAAAAAGCTTTTCTTGTCTAATCCCATTTTCATAGTAAACGCTACTATTATTTCACCCAAAAACATAAACACCAACAACATTATTGTTTGAAATATTGAGGTTTTAAAATTTATTCTATAACCCAAATTAAAAATCAGCAAATTAATTACTATAAAACACCCACATTAACAAATAATTGATTAAACAGCGAAAAAGCAAATACAATCAAATACCCCACAAAGCACATCGCAGAGCTTATATAATAATTCTTTTCGGTTGTAACGTCAATTTGCAAAATACAACATTATTATAAATTCCAGTGCAACACCAATTATCAATCCTGCATCTATTCTCATTTTGTTCACCCATCCAATCTATAAAATATTTATTAAATTCCGTATATTTTCTTCGCGACATATGAATTTCATATTCATGATTTCCTATTCCGCATTTTACGTGTGACGGCGAATATGCTTTCACATAATTTAAGTTCACATAGTAACTTGCGTGTGACTCGTAAGAAGAAATATGAATTTATCATATCTTTGACCGCTTTATACGGTCTGTCTACCACAAATTGTTCATCTACCGTAACAATAGTCGTTTTTGTTCTCGGCACATATAAAATAATTTTATTTATCGGTATATTCACAACATTTCTGTCGGTGTTGAATTCTATGCATTTGTTGTTGTTCTCCAACCGTTTCAACGCCGACTCTAACCCAAATTTCAGTTTTCTTTCGACATAGGCTTTACCCAAATCTGAATGCATACTCGTTCATAGCATAGTCCATATAAACCTCGTGGTTGGTTACGAAAAACAGCAAACATTCCTTGTTGATATTGTGAATACTTTCCGCCGCCACAATTCCGTTGACTTCATCCATTTCACATCTAAAATACTAAATCGTATTGCCAAGCATTTTAATAAGATTTTCGGGATTTTGATACTTGTCCATCTTGTACGGTATTCCCATCTCTTTCAACGTTTCTTCAATTAGCGCTTTCTCATTTTCCAATACTAATTTGTTGTCATCGCAAATCGCTATATTTAATTTCATAATTTTCTTCATCACCAATTTTATTTATTTCATAAATATTTTATCCTATATTGTATTATTTTGTCAATATATTTCACTGTAAAATAAAATTACCCTACACTTGACTTATATTACTATTGTGTTATAATTCAAATGTAATCAATATTATTGTGAGGTTTTAAAATGATTAAAGAACTTGTACATGACCCAATATTTTGACATTAAAATCAGAACCGGCAACAGCCGCCGATTTACAAACCGCCCAAGACTTGCTTGAAACCTTAACCGCACATAAAGAAGTATGCGTAGGTATGGCGGCAAATATGATAGGCGTAAATAAAAGCATTATATGCTTTGATAATGACGGAAAATATATGATAATGCTAAATCGAAATAATTAAAAGGTCTGACCCATACGAAACGGAAGAAAGTTGTCTTTCCTGCTCGGCGGCCCTCGTAAAATTAAAAGGTATAAGAAAATACGCGTGCAGTATCAGACACTTGATTTTAAAATAAGAACAAAACTTTTGAAGGCTGGACAGCTCAAATCGTCCAACACGAAATCGACCACTGTAACGGTGTTTTGATATAATTTCAGAATTGCAAATCGACATAATGTGATTATTTTTGAAATATTTAAAGTAAATTCATAAAAACTATTGACATATAGTCGATTGTGTAGTAGAATAATAAGGCAGTTTACTGATAGGGTGTAGCTCAGTTGGTAGAGCAGCGGTCTCCAAAACCGCGTGCCCAAGGTTCGAGTCCTTGTTTCTTGTAAAAAGTGTTGAAAACCTAAGGTTTTCAACACTTTTTATTATATTTTGTTTTCCAACACTTTTTCCGAAAAACATTCAAGGTTTGATAAGAGTGATTCACTGTTACACAAACTATTTCAATCATATCGCATCAACATCATCACTCCAACACAAATTACAACATTTTCACAAGCGAATCCATTCGAGCCATAAACAAAATATAGCGGTAATATACATGTAATATACAGCCTCAAAATATAATAAGCAGTAAAACCGCTTAAACATACGTTTAAGCGGTTTCACTTGGTGAGCCATCGGAGATTCGAACCCCGGACAACTTGATTAAAAGTCAAGTGCTCTGCCGACTGAGCTAATGGCCCTGGCAGGGATAGCAGGACTCGAACCTACGCATGCCAGAATCAAAATCTGGTGCCTTACCGACTTGGCTATATCCCTGTATATTAAAATTAAAATGGGGTGGGTAGTGGATTCGAACCCACGACATTCAGTGCCACAAACTGACGCTCTAACCAGCTGAACTATACCCACCATATGATGGCGGTAGTTATCTACGCACACTAAACTCTTTTGAATTCCAAAAGAAATTGGCGTGTCTGGAGGATTCGAACCCCCGGCCCATTGCTTAGAAGGCAATTGCTCTATCCAACTGAGCTACAGACACATATATTGGAGCGGGTGATGGGAATCGAACCCACGCGACCAGCTTGGAAGGCTGGAATTCTACCATTGAACTACACCCGCATAATTCAATCTGTCTTTCAGTGAGTTCTACTCACCAACTGACTTGATTAATTATAACAGACCAAAAGCATTTGTCAATACTTTTCAAAAATTTGTCATTTTATGTACCGGGACAGATTTCTATCCCGACACATTTTACTGATTTTATACACATAATCAGTCATTTTCGCCACATCATTTTTGAATTAAAACTCCGAACGACGCTCTGACCGCTCCCTATCCGATGTACCTATCGCTCTGTGTGCGAGCGGTGCACAATGATAACCCGCTCTTACCGCCGCTTTGCCCTTAAGCATTTCAAAACTTCTTCACTTCCGAGATTTGCCACATTAAACGCGACAGTCGCAACACTGTTATCATTCCCGTATATCGTAACATTATCCATATTCATCAAATTTCTTTAAATTTTTCGGAAAGCATTTTTCATGCTTACCGATTACATCAACGCCGTATTTCATAACATACTTAACCCCTGCCCCAAAGCCTTAATTGCAGGTGTATTCATCGTACCGCTGTGAAACTTATCGGGCATAAATTCCGGCTGTGAAACGCTCTCCGAATTACTTCCCGTTCCGCCCGTCACAAGCGGTGCAAGTTCTTCCGGACTTTTCACATACAATCCGCCTGTTCCAAGCGGTCCCATAAGACTTTATGTCCGGAAAAAGCTATCATATCCGCATTCATTTTTCCGCATCAATCTTTATGCTCCTGCCGTTTGTGCAACGTCCATTAAAACGGTATTTTATGCTTTTCGCTATTCTTCCTATTGCATACACCGGCTGAATTGTTCCGCACACGTTTGACGCGTGGGTACAAACAATCAGCTTTGTATCCTTCCTCACAGCCTTTTCAACATCTTCCGCGTGTACATATCCGCTCTTATCCGCTCTTACAACGGTGTAATTCCCGACAAACAAGCAGGTCTTAAAACGCTGTTATGATCCATCTCCGTAACGACAATATGTCCTCCGTTTGACATTGTGCCGAGAATGGCAGTGTTCAGAGCGTACGTCGCATTTTGCGTAAAACAACATTTTCGGCTTTTTATATTAAAAGCTGTGCAATCAAATCTTGTGTATCTACAATAGCACGCACTGCGTCCATACTCATCTTATGCCCTCCCGTCCCGCGTTTCCGCCCGAAAACAAGGTACTCTTAAAAGCGTCGCATACACCGACAAAGGCTTTTTCAAAGTCGTTGCCGCGTTATCAAGATACAACATCATAAACACGCTCCCGTTTACTGTTCTTTCTATATAAATCCGTCTAATCGGATTTCATATCGCCGGCTATCTTCATTAAGTGCACGGTCATCAACACGCACGGAATAGGAACAGCCACCTTGATTTAAAGCGGGACGGCGTATGCACAACATATGCCGGAAAACCGATAATTTTCTGCAACTTTTTAAGTCTTGTCGCAGTAGTGACCGATCCAACCAATATATACATAAATTTCTTCCCTCAATATTTTTAAAAGGCAAGCGAGAATTCTTGCCTCCTTACTATATAATATTCAATCGACGATAGTTTGTGAGTAAACAAAAAGACTGCCGACAATTTGTCGACAGCCTTAATTATCAATATACGTCAAACACACTTCGCGGTTTATTGTGATACGACACACTAAGCACCAGTCCTATTGCAATCATATTCACAACAAGTGATGTACCGCCGTAGCTTACAAACGGCAACGGAATACCCGTAACAGGCATAAGTCCGATACACATACCGATATTTTCAAATGCGTGGAACAACATCATTGCACCGACACCGACACAAATATATCTTCCGAAAGCATTATCGGCTTTTTGAGCGGTTTTAAAGCATTTATAAATTATGAAGAACAGCACCGCCGTAACAAGCAATGCACCGATAAAACCAAATTCCTCACTTATTACACTGAATATAAAGTCGGTATATTTAGTAGGCAAATAACCCATTTGGTTTGCGTTCCTGCAAATATCCTTTACCCCAAAGCTGACCTGAACCTGACCGCAATTTTAGATTGAATTACGTTATAGCCTCTTCCCTTGGGTCAAGGTTTGGATTTAAAAACACCTGAATACGTTTCTGCTGATATTCCGAAAGTACATACTTATATATAAAAGGCAATGACGCGACACCTGCCACACCAATCGGCAATATATATTTATATGAAAGTTTTGCAACAAACATAAGACATATAAACATAAACAAAAATACCAACACACTGCCCATATCAGGCTGTAACAAAAATCAAACCTACAAGCACACCGATATGAAGTAACAATCCTAAAATCGTAAGCGGTTTATTTATATCGTCATGCACTTTTGATAAGTGACACGAAAAAAGTTACTATAAAGCAAATTTTGCGATTTCCGAAGGCTGAATACCGATTGCACCGAATCTAATCCAGCTCCTCGCACCCCAGTCGCCACTGACACCAAACACCAATACCAAAAGCAGTATCGCGACGGCGAATATATAAATCGGTTTGACGAGATTTTTAAGCTGTTCGTAATCGAAAAACACGTTACAAGCATTGCCGCACAACCCAAAACCATTGCACCAGACTGCACTATTACATTCGTATTCGACTGCAATGTTCGCGTAGCCGAATAAATCATCACTATTCCAAACACCGACAAACAGATTGTCGCTATAAACAAAACCAGTCAAACTCCATAAGTATGACGGATTTTTGAAACACTTTTATTTTCAAAATATCACTCCTATTCAGATTACAGACAAAACTGTTTTATCACAATTATTTATATTATATAACAATATTCGATTTTAAGCAATATTTTTAAAACTTTTTCGATTTTATTTTTAACAATAAAAATGGCGATTAAAAAATCGTCATTTTATGGTAAAGGAATATTTAATTTTGCAATAATTCATTCGCACGGCGAATCTGTTTTTACGATATTCCGCAATGTAATGCGTATCAGAACCGACGCTTACGGGAATTCCGCTTTCTTTGATTATCTGTTGTTTCTTTTCGTTGGTAAGAAAATCATAATAGTATATGTAATTTCCCGAAGTATTCAGTTCCCAAAAATATCGTTGTCACGTAAAATTTTTATTATATCAAGTCCGTATCTTTCACCGAGTTTGAAAATATCGGTATGTGCAAGACCTGCTTTGCATTTAAACAGCTTTCGCCATTCCAAAATTCATAAAAATCTATTGCCCTTGTATCGTCGAGGCATTCAAAAGTACATAATCAAAATTTTCCGTTGCACGCGGAAGCGATTCCGGCGGTGTCGGACGTGTACCGATTTCAAGACCGCAAAGAACTTTTATTTGATCGGCATATTTTATTTTACAATGCTGAATATATTCATAATATATAGGAAGATTTTCACCGATTGAGAATTGATGGTCGGTTATACCGATAACGTCACCGTGTCTGATTGCATTTTCAATTATTTCGGGTGTGTTCGAGCCGTCATAGCTGAATTTTGTGTGATTGTGTAAATCAACGGTATACATCGGAAAACCTCCTTTTTCTCATTTGCATATATTATAACACACACTTATAAAAAAATTCAATTATTATTAAAATTTAATTTATTTACAAACAATAATATTTATGATAAAATAACAATAATAAGGAAAGAATACGATGAGGAGTGATTAAAAATGGATTTTTAGAATTGGCAAAAACAGATTTTCGCTCAGAAAATTTTCTGATAAAAAGTAGAGAAAGAAAAGATAGATTATATTCTTGCGGCAATGCAGGCAGCGCCTACCGCCGTAAATTTTCAGCCACAGAGAATACTTGTACTTACCGACGAAAAGAACTTGAAAAGGTGAGCAAATGCACGAAATTTGCATTTAATCCGCCGCTTAATTTCCTTGTATGTTACGACAAAGAAACATCTTGGACGCGCGGAAATGACGGACATGACGAGGGCGAAATCGACGCGGCTATCGTTGCAACGCATATGATGTTGGCGGCAAAAGCATAGGGCCTGAACGACTTTGGTAGGCTCATTTAATCCGAAGGACGTAAAAGAGCAATTCAATTTGCCTGAAAATTATGTTCCTGTTGCATTTTACCGACAGGTTATCCGTCAGACGACGCAGAGCCTTCGGCGGCTCATTCAAGCAGAAAAGATTTAAACGAAACTGTTTTCTACAACAGTTTTTCTCAAAAATAACAAGCAGAAAGGGGTATGTATTATGAAAATTTGTGTATTCGGAGCGTCAAGCAGCACAATAGATAAATCTTATGTCAGCCAAGTCGAAGAACTCGGACGTAAAATTGCTGACAGAGGTCACGGACTTGTTTACGGTGCAGGTGCATCCGGACTTATGGGTGCGGTTGCACGCGGTGTTTATGAAAGAAAGGCGAAATTGTCGGTGTCGTACCGAATTTCTTTGATGATGAAGATAGTGTTGACGGCCGTATTTTCCAAGACTGTACGGAACTTATCAGAACGGACAACAATGCGTGAAAGAAAACGTATAATGGAAGAAAGAGCGGACGCTTTTGTTATTGTTCCCGGCGGAATAGGCACTTTTGAGGAATTTTTGAAGTGTTTACTCTAAAACAGCTTGAAAGACATAACAAAGCTATCGCCATACTTAACGTAAACGGATATTACAACGCAATGATTGATATGCTTGAAGTTGCGGTCAAGGAAA
>SCPO01000068.1_pt1 | contig 41337 bp, 67 predicted proteins | sample 6106821 | NCBI WGS metagenome assembly SCPO01 (sample SAMN10720448, study PRJNA508395) | human gut metagenome | isolation source: Participant 2 stool, 0 month | host: Homo sapiens | collected 2017 | reverse complement strand
CAGAGCCGGGTGTTGGTTCAGTAGTGATCGAGGGAAATATAGTACCGAAGTCCGGCTGGATGAGAGGCGAAAAAGCTGTGTGTGTATATCTAAAGGTGCCCGTACCGCAAACCGACACAGGTAGGTGAGGAAGAAGATTCTAAGGCCAACGGGAGAAGGGTTGTTAAGGAACTCGGCAAGTTGACCCGTAACTTCGGAATAAGGGGTGCTCACGAGTGAGCCGCAGAGAATAGGCCCAAGCGACTGTTTACCAAAAACACAGGTTTCTGCTAAGTCGCAAGACGATGTATACGAGCTGACGCCTGCCCGGTGCTGGAAGGTTAAAAGAGATGTGCAAGCATTGAATTGAAGCCCCAGTGAACGGCGGCCGTAACTATAACGGTCCTAAGGTAGCGAAATTCCTTGTCAGGTAAGTTCTGACCCGCATGAAGGCGTAATGATCTGGGCACTGTCTCAACAGCCCGCCCGGCGAAATTGTAATCCCGGTGAAGATGCCGGGTACCTGCGACAGGACGGAAAGACCCCATGGAGCTTTACTGTAGCCTGATATTGGGTTTCGGTGTTGCATGCACAGGATAGATGGGACACGGGAAGCGGATGCTTTGGCGTTTCTGGAGCGGACGTTGGGATACCATCCTTGCGACATTGGAATTCTAACCTGCGCCTCTGAATCGAGGCGGGGGACATTGTCAGGCGGTTTGACTGGGGCGGTCGCCTCCTAAAAGTAGCGGAGGCGTTCAAAGGTTCGTTCGATCTGGACGGAAACCAGATGAATGAGTGCAAACGCATAAACGAGCCTGACTGCGAGACTGACGGGTCGAGCAGACGAAGAGTCGGGTTAGTGATCCGGTGGTATGTGAGTGGAAATGCCATCGCTCAACGGATAAAAGTTACCCTGGGGATAACAGGCTGATCTCCCCCAAGAGTCCACATCGACGGGGAGGTTTGGCACCTCGATGTCGGCTCATCGCATCCTGGGGCTGAATTCGGTCCCAAGGGTTTGGCTGTTCGCCAATTAAAGCGGTACGCGAGCTGGGTTCAGAACGTCGTGAGACAGTTCGGTCCCTATCTGTCGTGGGCGCAGGATATTTGAAAGGCGCTGTCCTAGTACGAGAGGACCGGGATGGACGAACCTCTGGTGCACCAGTTGTCACGCCAGTGGCACAGCTGGGCAGCTATGTTCGAGATCGGATAAGCGCTGAAAGCATCTAAGCGCGAAGCCGACTTCAAGATAAGATTTCCCACTGGAGTCAATCAGGTAAGACCCCTTGAAGACTACAAAGGTTGATAGGCACACAGTGTAAGCGGAGTGATCCGTTCAGCTAGCGTGTACTAATAGGTCGAGGGCTTGACCCCATCTTGATCAGATACTCTATTTGCAAAAGCGGTTCGATATTCAGTTTTGAGGGTACATCCTCAAGAAAAAGAGAAGCATGACGAAGGTCACGCGTTGGCCGGTGTCAATGACGGTGAGGTTCCACCTGTTCCCATACCGAACACAGAAGTTAAGCTCTTGTGCCGAAGATAGTTGGCTGGAAACGGCCTGTGAAAATAGGTAGATCGTAAGCTTCTCTTATAAGCACCATTAGCTCAGTTGGTAGAGCAATTGACTGTTAATCAATGGGTCCTGGGTTCGAGTCCCCGATGGTGCACCACAAACGCCTTGCATTAAGTTGGTGGGATTGGTGTCCAGGTGCACCATCGGGGACGAGAACAGCCCGGGCCCCGCGTCCGCGTACCGCGGGGCAAAAACAGTCCTCGGACTGTTTTTAGGAGCGCGGGAGAGAGTCGATTCAAGGGCAGCATGATGGGGATGAGGGTAGAAAGAGTGGTCGACCCCTATTCAATACGGTATTATAAAACGGCAGGCGTATTTAGCGCCTGCCGCTTGCTTTTCATTGGGGAGATATTCTCGATAGCTTTTTATAAAGAACTACGATTAAATAAACTGGAATTTGTAATTACATTCCATACATATTGGCATTCTTTACAAGTACTTTATCACCCTTTTCTAATTGTTCCTTGGAAATTCCTCGTAACCCAAGTCCAACATGCTCTGTTTTATATCCACAACCATTTGCTTTTCGTTCTTTTGTATGTACATCGACAGTAGTAATTCTGGTTTCTAAGATATCTCCATTTGTTATAAACACACGCATTTTCCCCTTCTCTGCACACATTCCTGTTGATATGTTTCCTGTGGCAACTGTTCCAACTCCCCATAATTGTAAATATATCATCAATAATCAATTCAAAATCTTCTTTTAAACACGATGGAACATCTAATCTGTTCATATACTCTTTTTCTCGCTCTTTTTTGCTTTTACCAAATAATCCCATGGTATTCCTCCTTTAAAACTTCCGATTTAGCTACTTGTATCATATGGCGTATTGCTTTACAAGCAGCGTGAAATTTCAAGGACAGTTTTGATTGCCGACGGCATTAAGGGGCGCGGCTATCCATGGGTGGGAGGCTGCGCGGGCGAGCAGAGCCCCGCCCCTACGGCGCGGTGGAAGATTCAGTTGCAGCAAAGGTAACGTTGCGCGGGCGAACAATGTTCGCCTCTACGTGGCGGTGCAAAACCAAGGCAGTGTTATCCCTACAACGGAAATCCCCCACTCCATTCAGTATAATGGGAGCGTAAACGACCGATACTGAAAGGGATTGGGGATTGTTATGAAGATCGTCTTTACGGGACGCGGGAGTATGACCATTACTACTTTGATGTGCTGGCGGCTGACCCGGAATATGGCTGTGAGATCAGGTTTTAACGGCGAATCTCGATGCGGATACTGCGCCGCTGGCGCGAGGCGGGACGCGGTGTGCGCGTTTGTCAATGCGGATTGCTCGGCTTCGGTGCTGGAAAAGCTGGCGCAGGCGGGCATCCGCTGCCTGCTGCTGCGCTGCGCCGGGTACAATCATGTGGACCTGCTTGCCGGCGGCGGTACGGCATCACAGTGCTGCGGGTGCCGGGCTACAGCCCCGAGGCAGTGGCCGAGCACGCCATGGCGCTGGCGCTGGCCGCGAACCGCCGCATCTGCAAGGCGTATATCAAGGTGCGCAACAACAATTTTTCGCTTGATGGGCTGCTGGGGTATAACCTGTACGGCTCGGCGGCCGGTATTGTGGGCACGGGCGCATCGGCGCGGCGATGGCCCGTATCTGCTGCGGTTTCGGCATGACGGTGCTGGCCTGCGACCAATACCGCAACCCTGCGCTGGACGGCCTTGTGCGGTATGTGGGGCTGGAGGAGCTGCTGCGCACCGCAGATCTGGTCAGCCTGCATTGTCCGCTGACGGCGGAAACCTACCACATGATCAACGCAGATACAATCAAAATGATGCGTGGCAGTGCAATTTTGGTCAACACGAGCAGGGGCGGACTGATCGACACCGACGCGCTGATCGACGCGCTGCGTCTCCGCAAGTTTGCGGGCGTCGGGCTGGACGTCTATGAGGACGAGGACGAACAGGTGTTTGAGGATTTTTCCGACGATGTATTGCAGAACGAGGTCGTACCGGTTTTGCTGAGCTTCCGAATGTGGTGGTGACGAGCCATCAGGCGTTTTTACCCGGACCGCGTTACAGAGCATTGCCATTACGACGATGGAGAATGCGCGGGCGTTTGCGCGAGGGGAAAAGCTGGTGAATGAGGTGAAGGGGTAAGCAGGGCAGAAGGGCGGTAAAGGCAAGGCTGCGGGCCGGGCATGCCCGGCCTACCGTGCGGCGCTGATTCCCCAAAACAAAAAGCCACTGCTTGCGCAGCGGCTTTTTTTTTATACAGCAACTAGAGGATGGCAGGAATCAGCGGTTCTTCTCTTCGTCCAGACGATCCAGCAGATCCCAGACGCCGAGCATGTACTGCACGCCGAGGGCGCGGTCGTACTGCCGTAGCCGGGGCGGCATTTGCCGGGGCCTTCCTCCCACAGCTGACGGCCATGGTCGGGGCGGATGCAGCCGTCAAAGCCGCAGTCGTGGTAGGCGCGCAGGATCTCGATGATGCCGGTCTCGCCGCAGCAGTCGCGGTGGGCGGCCTCGGAGAAGTCACCGTTCTCGAAGTGATGGATGTTGCGCACATGGGCGAACGGGATGCGGTCGCAGTGCTTGCGCACAATGGCGGCCACATTGTTGTTGGGGTTGGCGTTCATGCTGCCGGAGCACAAGGTCAGGCAGTTGTACGGGTCATCGACCATCGTCAGGAAGCGGTCGATGCTCTCGGCGTCAACCAGCAGACGGGGCAGGCCGAAGATGTCCCATGGGGGATCGTCCTGATGGATGGCCATCTTGATGTCGCACTCGCGGCAGGTGGGCATGATGGCCTCAAGGAAGTACTTGAGGTTATCCACAGCTTCTCCTTGGTGACGGGGCGTAGGCCTTGAACAGCTCGTCCAGCTTGGCCATGCGCTCCGGCTCCAGCCGGAAGGTCATGTTGTACTTCTCGGTAAATTCGAGAATGTAGTTTGCCATGCCCTTGTAGTCGTCCTTGATCAGGTCCTTCTGATAGAACAGGGCGGTGGAGCCATCGCCGACCGGGTGGAACAGGTCGGTGCGGGTCCAGTCAAAGATGGGCATGAAGTTGTAGCAGATGGTCTTGACGCCGAACTTGGACAGGTTGCGGATGCACGGCTTGTAGGTCTCGATGCACTTATCGCGGGTGGGCAGACCGATCTTGATGTCATCGTGGACATTGACGGACTCAACTACGGTGGCGCTGAAGCCGGCCGCGTGGATCTGGTCTACGACCTCCTTGATCTCGGACTCCTCCCAGATCTCGCCGGGCATTTTGCTGTGCAGCGCCCAGACGATCTCCTCGACACCGGGGATCTGCTTAATGTCGCCGAGGGTGATGGGGTCATTGCCCTCACCATACCAGCGCCAACCCATTTTCATAGACATGTGGTGCTCCTTTTGTTTGTATAGTCGTTTGCGTAGGGGCGAGGCATGCCTCGCCCTCAAGTTCCGGTTGCAAACCCGTGAGGCGGGTTATAGATTTTATGCGGCGGGCCGGACATGTCCGGCCTACAGCGTAGCTGCAAAGGCTTCCCCCGGGAAGCTGTCATCGAGATGACTGATGAGGGGAACCTGGCCATTGCTGCTCGTTGACGGGGCAACTACGCAAACTTACCCCTCATCCGGCCCTGCGGGGCCACCTTCGGGAAGGCTTAGGGAAGTTGCAATCAGCCGTTCACGGCCTCGTGCAGGGTCTTGCGGACGGCGCCGGGGCCGGCAATCTCGGCCTTGAAGTAGGCCTTGATCTTGTCAGCCAGCACGGTCTTGGTCAGATCGGTGCCGAAGATGGAGGCGTTAGACAGGATGCCGTCCAGCTGGTCGGTGACGGTCTGGGCTTGCCGAACTCGATGCTGGCTGAGCTTGGCCTGCAGGTCGTCCTTTAGCGGGTCAGCGAAACCTCAAAGGCGTTGCCGTTGTCGTCGATGGCCAGCAGGTAGCGCAGCCAGCCGGCGATGGCCAGAGGAATGGAAACGAGGCTGTTCAGGTCGCGGCCCTCGGCGATGTAGCTCTTGATGGTCTCGCCGAAGCGGATGCCTACCTTCTGGGAGGTATCGGTTGCGATGCGCTGCGGCATGTCGGGCATGAAGGGGTTGGGCAGGCGCTGCTCGATGACCTCGTCAATGAAGGCCTTGGGGGCCAGGATCTTCGTCAACGACGACGGGCAGGCCCTCGACATAGCCCAGGCGCGATCAGGCGACGATGTCCTCGTCCTTCATCTCGGCGCAGATCAGGTCATAGCCCAGCATGCAGCCGTAAACGCTCATGGCGTGTGCAGCGGGTTCAGGCAGGTGGTGACCTTCATGCGCTCGGTCTTGTTGACGGTCTCGCGGTCGGTCATGTAGACGCCGGCCTTCTCCAGTGGGGCGGCCGTTGGGGAACTTGTCCTCAACAACGAGGTACTGCGGGCGCTCGGCGTTGACGAACGCGGCAATGAAGGTGTTCTTGGAGGTGACGATGGGGTCATGCCCTCGATGCCGTCCTTCCAGGGACTCCTCGACGATCTTGTGGGGGCGCGGGGTGATCTTGTCGATCATGGACCAAGGGAAGGTGATCTTGCTCTCGTCAGACAGGTAGTCGATGAAGTCTTGGCCGACATAGCCCTTTTCGAGCCAAGCCTTGGCAACGGTCATGACGCTGGCCTGCAGCTTCTCGCCGTTGTGAGAGCAGTTGTCCATGCTGACCACGGCCAGCGGCGGCACCGTTCTGGAAACGCTCCAGCAGCAGGGCGGCGACCATGCTCATGGCGTGGCGTGCGTGGGCAGGGCCCTCGTCGATGTCAGCCTGGACGACCGGCATCAGGGAACCATCGGGACGGTACAGGGCGTAGCCCTTCTCGGTGATGGTGAAGGAGATCATCTGCAGGCCGGGATCGGTGAAGATCTGCTTGAAGCGAGCCATCATCTCGGCGTCGGCAGAGTTGGCGCGCAGGCCCTCGGCCACAGAGCCAATGATCTCGCGGCTGGTGGTGCCGTCCGGGTTCAGGGTGACATTCATCGTCAGGTTGTCGTAGGGAGTGTAGATCTTGTCGATGATATCGTAGTCGAAAGTGTCAGCTGCGATGATGCCGCGGTCGGCGGCACCCTCGTTCAGCAGGCGCTGCTGCAAAGCAGCGATAAAGCCGCGGAAGATGTTGCCGGCACCGAAGTGGACCCAGATGGGGTGCTCCTTGGTGGCAGCGGTCATGGCGGCGTGGTCAAAGGCGGGCAGCTTGACGCCCAGCTTTTCCCACTCAGCCTTCTGGTTTACGATGGAAGACGCATTCATCTGCATAATGATTTGCTCCTTTGTTGCTTATGGGGGTGGGCAGCGCAGAACTGCCCGCGATATCAACAGTATACCACGCAATTTTTTGCAAGAAAATAACCGTAGTTGCTTGAAAAATTGTAAAAATTGCGGTAAACTAAACCTAGCATCGAAAAAGGCTTCTCCCATGGGGGAGAAGCTGCCGCAGCAGCGGCTGATGAGGGGAGAACTTGCCGCAAAAGCCCTTTTACGGGGCGGCAGCGGCACAGCCTCCCCTCATCCCAGCCACCTTCCCCGATAGGAAGGCTTTGAGGAGTTCCCTATGTCAAACTACAACCCCTACACCAAACGCCAGACGATGATCGCGCCCGACTATGAGGTCTACCGCTACCGGTCTACCTACATGAACGAGGTCGAGCTGCACCACCATGACTTCTATGAGGTCTACCTGCTGCTGCGCGGCCGGGTGGAATACATCGTGGAGAACCAGCTTTACCGTGTGCGCCCCGGCGACTGGATGCTGTGCAGCCCGCTGGAGCTGCACCAGGCCCGCATTGCCACCGATGCCGACGCCTACGAGCGCATCGTGCTGTGGATCGCGCGGCCGTTTTGGAGAACCTGTCCACCCCGCACACCAGCCTGACCCGCTGCTTTGACACCTCGATCCCCAGCCACACGAACCTGCTGCGGCTGCCCGCACCGGCGCACCGCTGCGCACCACGGTGGACAAGCTGTGCGCCTTAAAGGCAAGCAAGGACTACGGCAGTGACCTCTTGGCCCAGAGTGCGCTGGTGGAGCTGATGGTGGTCTGAACCGTGCCGCTGCCGAGCGCGGCGATGCCCGCCCCACCGGCACCAGTGACCAGGTCGTGGACGCGGTGCTGCACTACATCAACGAGCATTACAGCGAGGCCTTGACGCTGGATCAGCTGTCGGAAAAGTTTTTCATCAGCAATACCACCTGCTGCGCAAGTTTGATGCCCAGGTGGGTACGACGGTACACCGCTATATTTTGCAAAAGCGGCTATTAAACGCGAAGCAGCTTTTAGCCGGCTGGCGTGCCGCCGAATGAGGTCTGCCAGTACTGCTGCTTTGGCGATTACGCGAACTTCTACCGCGCGTTCCGGGCCGAGTACAACCAGACACCGCGGCAGTATATCCAGAGTGCCAGGGGAAGTGATCGGCTGAAGGGGTAACGGCAGTCCCCTGAGGTGGTTCTTTCTTTGGCAGCAAAAGAAAGAACCAAAGAAAACTGCCGCTGTTTCGACGCAGCGGGACCCGCGACCTAGGGGCTGCACGCCCTAGGAACCCTTAAAGTCGGAAGCTTCGGCGGCTAAACGGACGCAGTATTACTGTCCGTTCTTAACGCCGCCGAACCTTCCTCCACTTTTGAGTCGGGTGTTCCCCGACCCCCGCAGTTGTAAACTTCCGCCTATTTGTAGGGGCCGCATATATGCGGCCCGCCAACCTGCCGCTACATCCCGTTTCCCCATCGCCGCCCTGTAGGGCCGGGCATGCCCGGCCCGCAACCTACCGCCATCTCCCCATTAAAACCAACCGCCCCTCCGAATCCCACTTCGGAGGGGGCGGTTCACTAACCTTATATATACCCTAAATGGTGATGCAAATTACTCTACGTCCTGCAGCGCGGCGTAATCCTGCTCGCCGGTGCGGACCTTGACGACCTTTGCCACATTGTAGACAAAGATCTTGCCGTCGCCGATGTGGCCGGTGTACAGAGCTTTGGTGGCGGTGTCGATGATCTTCTCGACCGGGATCTTGCTCACAACGACCTCGACCTTGACCTTCGGCAGCAGCGTGGCGTCCACCTCGGCACCGCGGTACTTTTCACCGCTGCCCTTCTGCAGGCCGCAGCCCATGACCTGAGTCACGGTCATGCCGGTGACGCCGATGTCGTTCAGCGCCTTCTTCAGCGCCTCAAACTTGGCAAGCTGCACGATGATGGAAACCTTGTGCATACCGGAATCCAGCCCGGCGGGCAGCGGGGCTTCCTGCGTGACCTTGACGGCCGCCGCGATCTTCTCGGGGCTGGCCTTGGTGATGTCGTCCTCGCCCAGGTCGGTGTTCTCGTTCACGTCCAGCTCGGCGTAGGTCGGGTCGCTGATGGCAAAGCCTGCGTAGGCGCTGGTCAGGCCGTGCTCATGGATGTCGAGGCCGTCCAGCTCCTCCTTCTCGGAGACGCGCAGCCCGATCGTCTTTTGATGATCGAGAAGATGATGAACATCGTGATCAGCACCCAGGCCGCCACGCTGACAACACCCAGCAGCTGGATGCCCAGCTTGGCAAAGCCGCCGCCGTAGAACAGGCCGCCCTCGGTGGCAAACAGGCCGACCGCCAGCGTGCCCCAGCAGCCGTTTACGCAGTGGACGGAGACCGCACCTACCGGGTCATCGATCTTGGCGATCTTGTCGAAGAACTCGACCGAGAAGATGCAGAGCACACCGGCCACAATGCCGATGACGGCCGCGCCGAAGGGATCGACCACATCGCACCCGGCGGTGATGGCGACCAGACCGGCTAACGCACCGTTGAAGGTCAGGGATACATCGGGTTTGCCGTACCGCACCCAGGAAACGATCAGCGCCGCAACGGTAGCCAGCGCGGCGGCCAGGTTGGTGTTGAAGCAGATAAGACCGGCGGAAATCATCGTGTCATCGCCGGTCATGCTGACGGTGGAGCCGCCGTTGAAGCCGAACCAGCAGAACCACAGGATGAAAACGCCCAGCGCCATGGCAGTCAGGTTGTGGCCGGGGATGGCGCGCGGGTGCCCGCCTTGTTGTACTTGCCAATGCGGGGGCCGAGCATCCAGGCACCCAGGCAGGCCGTGACGCCGCCGACAAAGTGGACCGCCGTGGAACCGGCGAAGTCATGGAAGCCGAGCTGTGCCAGCCAGCCGCCGCCCCAGATCCAGTGGCCGGAGATGGGGTAGACGATCAGGCTGATGGCGGCGGTAGCAGCAGTAGGCGCTGAACTTCGTGCGCTCGGCCATCGAGCCGGAAACGATGGTGGCGGCGGTGGCGCAGAACACGGTCTGGAACACCGCGTAGACCCAGACCGGCAGTGTGCCGAAATCGTAGCTGCCGCGGATGAACGGTCAAACCCGCCGATGAGTGCGCCGGAACCGGCGAACATGATGCCGAAACCGACGATCCAGTAACAGGGTGTACCGATGCAAAATCCATCATGTTTTCATCAGGATATTGCCGGTGTTTTAGCGCGGGTCAGGCCTGCTTCGCATAGTGCAAAGCCCGCCTGCATAAAGAACACCAGGAACGCCGCAACAAGTGTCCAGGTAACGTCTGCTGAGTTGTACATACCTTGAAACCCTCTCTCTTGCTTTCGCACAGAATACTTGCAAAAGAAACAGAAAAAGCGCCGGGCAGAAATACTCTGCCGCCTTCGTTCTTTCGTTGCGTTTATGCTATCACAGAGTTGCACATTGGTCAAGAGTGAAGAGACATATTTTGTTCATATTTGTAAAAGTGCTGTATAATCAGCCCAAAATCCACACAAACTTGTGCATCCTGTAGGCCGGGCATGCCGGCCCCAGCTACCATATCCCGTTTCCCCATCGCCGCCCTGTAGGGGCCAGATACCGGCCAACCTCACGCTAAATCCCTTTTACGGTTAATTCGTAGGGGAAATTCATCCCTCCCGGCACCTTCCGCCGCCGCAAACGGCCACGGCGGCCAGAGGGCTGCCGCCCTACGACCGCCAAAACCCGTGCGTAGGGCGGGGTGCCCTCACCCGCCGAAATCTGCCGCCCTTGCACCATCTGTACATTTCCCCAAATTTATTCATTTTTTGTAAAAATCTGCACCAAAAATTCTCTTTGTGCTATAATATCATCAAATAGCCTTTTTCTGTCGTTTACCAATTAAAGGAGGATCATCCATGCCCAACCTAGCTCTGCTTGCCCGCTTGAAGCCAGCGACGGCACCGTTGTTCTGACCAGCATTACGCTGGTTTTCGCGATGCTGGTGGCCCTGTGCTTATCATCACGCTGGAAGGCAAGATCTTCGACAACATCAACAATAAGAAGAACGGCAAGCCTGCCGCGCCGAAGGCCCCTGCGGCCCCCGCTGCCAAGGCTGCCCCTGCCGCCAAGCCCGCTGCCCTGCAGCCAAGGCTGACAACGGCTCCATCCCCGGCGAGATCATCGCCGCCATCTCCTGCCGTGGCCTCTGTGTGCGGCGGCAATGCCGTGATCCGCGGCATCAAGCGCGTTTCCAAGCCCGCTGCCGGCTCCCGCCGCGGCGCATGGGGTGACGCAGGCGTGCGCGAGCATACCGCGCCCTTTATGTAAGGGTATGGAAATGGGTGCTTTTACCAACATTGCTGAAATTTTCGCCAAGTCCGGCTGGGCGCAGATCTTCTTCACCGAGGGCGGCTGGAAGTACGCCGTCATGCTGGCAGTGGCCTGCGTGCTGCTGTATCTGGCCATCGTCAAGCAGAGCCTTTGCTGCTGGTGCCCATCATCGGCTTCGGCATGCTGATGACCAACCTGCCGCTGGACGGCATCTTCCATATGGACATCTTCATCAACGAGACGAATCATATCAACTGGGAGCTGCTCGGTTCCTCCGGCGGTATGGTCGACTATATCTACTTAGGCGTCAAGCTGGGCATTTACCCGCCGTTGATCTTCCTCGGCATCGGCACCATGACCGATTTCGAGCCGCTGATCGCCCGCCCGTCCAGCCTGCTGCTGGGCGCTGCCGCACAGCTGGGCATCTTCTTCACCTTCGTTGGCGCCAAAATTCTGGGCTTCACCAATAAGGAAGCCGGTGCTATCGGCATCATCGGTGGTGCGGACGGCCCCACCGCCATCTATGTCACCACCAAGCTGGCCCCGCATCTGCTCGGCTCCATCGCGGTCGCCGCGTACTGCTACATGGCGCTGGTGCCGGTTATCCAGCCGCCTATCATGAAGGTCCTGACCACTGAAAGAACGTCAGATCGTCATGACTGCCCCCGCCGCGTCTCAAGACCGAGAAAATCCTGTTCCCATCATCGTCACCATCATCGTTGCCCTGACCCTGCCTGACGCCGCCATTCTGGTCGGCTGCCTGATGATGGGCAACCTGATGAAGGAGTCCGGCGTTGTCGAGCGTATCACCAAGACCGCAAACGTGAGTTGATGAACATCATCACGATCTTCCTCGGCTTCTCCGTCGGCTGCACCACCAGCGCCGCCACCTTCCTGAACATCCAGACCGTTGAGATCATCGTTCTGGGCATCGTCGCCTTCGGTGTCGGCACCGCAGGCGGTGTTATCCTGGGCAAGGTCATGTGCGCTGTCACCCACGGCAAGATCAACCCGCTGATCGGCTCCGCCGGTGTTTCCGCCGTTCCCATGGCCGCCCGTGTTTCCCAGAAGGTCGGCCAGGAGTACAACCCCGCAACTACCTGCTCATGCACGCAATGGGTCCGAACGTTGCCGGTGTTATCGGCTCCGCCGTTGCCGCTGGTATCCTGATCAATATGTTCGGCTGATTCGGATAATTCTGCAAAAGCAAGCACCCGCATGGTTCGCGCCATGCGGGTGCTTTTTTTCTTCCCCCGGGGAAGGCTTACCGGTTCACATCAAACCGCTCTCCGTCGATCTCGACATACGCCACCGCTTCCGGGTCAATAATATCGTAGCTGTCCACACGCAGGGTTATCTTCCCGGAATTTTTGATGCGGCCATACTGCCCCGTATAAAACTCTCCGTCCCAGCCGTAGTTCAGTTCCGTGCCGTCAGCGCGGAACAGCTTTACGCGGGACTGCACATCGTACCGCGAGGTCCGCCCAGCGGCAGACTGCCGTGATTCTTGCCGATGACGCTGACCGCCAGCGGTTCAATACGAACCTCTTGAATGTCAAACGTTGCGTCGGGATATTGCTCGGCTTCTTCCTCGGTCATATCATAATGTAACCAGTGCCCTCCCTTCAGCGCGATGGTTTTCTTTACGTTTAGTGTCACTGCTTCAGCCATGTCTGGCAGCATGACCTTAACATATGCAGAGGCCTTGTGATTTGTCAAATCGCAGATATACAGCGTTCGCGTGTCGGTGGCCGTCTGGGTCAACGGAATATCCACATAGCAGGAGAGAACGTCGCCTTCGCTGACCGCATTGCGCGTTGCCCACGAACCAATGGCGTACCCATAACATGGCCCTACCTGTGCGTTGCTTGCAATATAGAGCCGCTTGTCGCCGCTGTTGTCCGCTGCACGCAGGTAAAACGCGCCGGTGTCCCACACCAAATCGCTTGGCTCCATCCCTTGGGCGTTGTCCACATCGTACAGCACTCGCAGCGTGTTTTCGCCGCGCAGCAGCGCCTTTACCCTGACCGTGCGGCCGTTGATCTCGGCGGTCAGCGGTTCGTCCACACCTCGCCGTACTTCTGCACCAGCGCGTTCGTCTCGTTGGCGGCGCTCATGGGGTGGAAAAGACCCAGCACCACGGCCCCTGCGGCCACAAGGCACAGCGCTGCGGCGGCGGCCATCACCCGCCAGCCGCGCAAAGTATGCAGCCTTGGGCGGCGCGCCAGCACTTTTTGGCGCAGTGCTGCGGTTTCCTCCGCCGTCAGGGCGTCTGCCAGCGGCGGGTGGTCGTTCATCCAGCGTTCTAGTTCGGTCATAGGTTAGCCCTCCTTCAATAGCTTTTGCAGTGCCAGCCGTGCGCGGTGCAGCCGGTGCGCACCGTGGCGGCGGGCATGGCAAACCGCGCACCAGCTGGGCCGCCGTCTCGCCGTATAAGTACCGCCGCAGAAACAGCTCTCCGTCCGGCGGCGGCAGCGCCATGATCTGGGCCATCAGCTCGCGGCTTTCGAGATGGCTTTCCAGCGCCACAGCCAGCTCGGTGTCATCGCGGTCGTCCAGCGGCAGCATCTCGCCCCGGCGCAGCAGGGCGCGGTAGCGGTCAATGGCGCATTGCCGCGCCGTCAAAACGACCAGCCGCCGCCGATGGGTTCGTCTGCGGGCAGGTGTGCCCCGCGCCAGAGCTTGTAAAATGTGTCGGCCTCGGCCTCCTCGGCGTCCTGCGGGTGGCCGGAAAATGGCCCGGCAGACCGCCCGCACGGCACCGCTGTACTCCCGCAGGAGTATGTCCAACTCGCGTTTCGTCATCCGCGCCGCCCCTTTCATCAAGATTATACGACAAAATCGGGCGGGGTGTTTCAAAAATTTGCGAAACACTGAAATCTATGCTATAATACGTTTAATAATGGGATAATGTTGGAAAGAGGTGCATCTATGCTGAAAGTTACCCTGCTGGGCACCGGCGGCACGCAGCCATTGCCGGAACGGGCGCTGGCCGCGGCGGCAGTGTCGGTGGGCGGGCATAACATTTTGCTCGACTGCTGCGAGGGCACGCAGGTCGGCCTGCGGCGGTACGGCGTTAGTGCGTATCGGCTTTCGGCGGTGCTGCTCACCCGCGACCACATTCTGGGGCTGCCCGGGCTTTTGCAAACGCTGGGCAGTCTGAACCGCACCGAGCCGCTGACCATCTACGGCCCCCGGGGCATCGAGGCTGTGAGCCGAGCCCTCATGGCGCTGGCCGGGCCGCAAGGCCTACCCGGTGCGCTGGCAGCAGGCCGACGCGCCGTTCACCGTGAATGAGCTGCAAATCACGCCGTTCCCGCTGACCCACCGCGTGCCCTGCTGTGGTTACGCGCTGGCGCTGCCCGCGCGGGCAAGTTTGACGCCCGCGCCAGGGCAGCGGGTATCCATCGAATACTGGGGCACCCTGCAAAGGTGAGAACGTCGGCGGCTTCACGCCCGAACAGGTGTTGGGGCGCACCGGCACCGCGGGCTGAAAGTGGTCTACGCCACCGACAGCCGCCCCTGCCCGGCCATTGTGGATGCAGCCCGGGACGCCGACCTGCTCTGCATGGACGCGACCTACGCCGACGATGCCGACCTCGACAAGGCGAAGCTTTACGGTCACGCTACCTGCCGCGAGACCGGCGAGACCGCCGCTGCCGCCCAGGTGCGCAGGCTGTGGCTGACCCATTACAGCGCCGCTGTCAGCGACACCGGCCCGGCCTGCCGCCGCCCGGCCGCCTGCCCCGCCGCCGCCGGGTACGACGGCCTGACGGAAGAACTGGAATTTGACAAAACATGACAAAGTGGAAGAATCTGATTTTCGCGGCGGTCGTTCTGGCCGCTGCGGCGGTGCTGTGGCTTGCCACCCGCCCGGGCGGCAGCGGCAAAACGGCCGTGCTGCGCTATGGAGACCCGCAGGTCGAACAGCGCATAGATTTACGGAAGAACGCCGATTATGACATTGACACCGGCCTGTACACCATTCACCTGCACGTGGAAACGGCGGCATCGCCTTTGTGAACAGCCCATGCCCCGACCACACTTGCGAGGGCTTCGGCGTTTTGAAAACCAGGGCGATTGGGCCGCGTGTATGCCGGCAAAGGCAAGTTTGACGATAGAATAAGATAAAAGGAGTTGCCATGAACCCAACATTCAAGCAAGTGACCAAGACCCGCTATGTGGAGCTGGTGGCCGAGCTGGCGCAGGAGATTTTCGTCCAGCACTATACCAAGCTGACGCCGAAGGTCGCCGCCGCACTGGCCGATAAATACCAGAGCGACATCCTGACCGATGACGAGATCCACAGCGGTGTCATCAACTATTTTCTGATCTACCTCGGCACCGAGTCGGTGGGCTATTTTGCGCTGGACCTGGGGCCGCGGGCGCAATGTGTTTAAGCCGCCTGTTCTTGAAGGAAAGGCGCGCGGCCAGGGCATTGGCCGCAGCATCGTGGCTTATGGCCAAAAGCTGGCCGAGGGCGACGGCCGCAGCCGCCTGTATATGAAAGTCTGGGCCCGCGACCTGAAGGCCGAGGGCTTTGCAAAAGTGCCGCTTCCGCAAGGCCGAAACCGCCCCCATGGAGGTTTTGCCCGGAACCACGCTGGATATCACCACCTGGGAAAAGCTGTGGCGGTAAAGCGCCGGGGCGTCGGAGACGCCGCCCCCCCTGCAAACGGCAGGCTGCCGGGTAGGGGCCGGGAACGCCCGGCCCCGAACATTCCGGCAAGCACCCAATATCCGCAAAGCCGCACGGCAAATGCAAAATTTGGAGATATATCATGAAATTCCTACACTTGGCTGACCTGCACCTTGGCAAGCGGGTCAACGGGTTTGATATGATGGAGGATCAGCGGTTCATTTTGGACCAGATTCTGACCCTCTGCGATAAACACGGCGTCGAGGCTGTGGTCCTGGCGGGCGATATCTACGACACGCCGGTGCCGCCCGCCGCCGCCTGCACGCTGCTGGACTGGTTCTTGACCCAGCTCGCCACCCGCAAAATTCCGGTGCTGGCGGTCTCCGGCAACCACGACAGCGCCGAGCGCCTTGACTTCGCCAGCGGCCTGCTGGCCGAACAGGGCGTCTACATCGCCGGGCGTTTCACCGGTGCGCCGCGCCAGGTCGTGCTGCACGACCGCCACGGTGCCATTGAATTTACACTGCTGCCCTTTGTGCGGGCCGCCACGGTGCGCCACTACCTGCCCGATGCCGATATCACCGACTACGACTCTGCCGTCGGCGCAGCGCTGGCCGTCTGCGAGCCTGCTGCCCGCGCCGGGTGCTGGTAGCGCACCAGATGGTCGTCTCCGGCGTGTGCCCGCCGCAGCTCTCCGGCAGCGAGACCGCGCCCTTGACCGTCGGCACGGTGGATTCCATCGATGCAGCGCGGTTTGCGGGCTTCTGCTATGCGGCGCTCGGCCACATCCACCGCGCCCAGCGCGTCGGCATCGATGCCGTGCGGTACGCGGGCTCGCCGCTGTGCTACCACCTGACGAGTGCGGGGCCCAGAAATCCGTCACCCCGTGCGCATCGGCAAGCGCGGCGTAGAAAAGATCGAGCCGCTGCCCCTGACGCCGCGCCGCGCCATGCGCCACCTGACCGGCCCGCTGGCAAAGCCTCGTTGAGCACCCCACCGACACCGAGGATTACATCTGGGCGACCCTGACGACCCGACGCCGCTGCCGGACGCCATGGCCCAGCTGCGCGCCGCCTACCCCAACGCAATGCGGCTGGACTACCAGCCCCAGGACGCGGCCGCGCTGCCCGCCGATATGACCCAGGCCGTGCGCGGCAAGCCCTTTGCCGAGCTGTTCCAGGACTTTTCACAAAGATGAACGGTCGCCCGCTGACGACCGAGGAAGTGCTGGCCGTAAAAACTGCGCGAGGAGGCGTCAAAAATCGAATGAAACCCCAGAAGTTGATCTTGACCGCCTTCGGCCCCTTACGCGGGCCGCACCGAACTGGATTTCTCGGTGTTCGGCGGCAGCGGACTGTTTCTGATCGGCGGCGACACCGGCGCGGGCAAGACCGCCCTGTTCGACGCCATTACGTTTGCCCTGTACGGCGAAACATCGGGCGAAAACAGAAAACAACGATGCTGCGCAGTGATTTCGCTGCGCCCGATGCAGAGACCTATGTGGAGCTTACCTTCACCCACCGGGGCCGTACTTACACGGTGCGTCGCTGGCCCGACCAGCAGCGCACAGCCGCGCGGCAGCGGCATGGTCAAGGTGCCCGCCAAGGCCGAGCTCATCCGCGAGCCGGACGAGCCGGTCAGCGGCGCATCCGCTGTGACCGACGCCGTCGTCGCTGCTGGGCATCGACGCCAAACAGTTTGCCCAGGTGTCGATGCTGGCACAGAACGACTTTACCAGGCTGCTCAACGCGCCGTCCGCCGAGCGTGCGGCCATCCTGCGCCGCATTTTGATACGGCGGATCATCAGCGTGTGGGCCAGGCCGCCGTGGACCATGCCCGCAAGGCGGACGAGGAATGCAAGCGGCTGGACGATGTACTTTGATGCACATGGGCACACTGCTGGGCGATGGCCGACGAGGAGACCGCCGAGGATCTGCGGAAATGCAGGCCGAGCGGGATCCCTTCACCGCCGGTGCCGCCGCCGAACTGGGGAAAATTTTGCTGGAAGCCGACGACGCCAACGAAAAACGCCAGACCAACGTCATGAAGGATCTGGATGAGAAGATCGCCCGGGGCGATGCCGGGCTGAAAATCGCCGAGGAACGCGCCGCCCGCCGCCGCCAGCTGGCGGGGCTGGTGGCCGAAGAACAACGCGCCGCCGATGTGGAGCACCAGACTGACCTGGTCATGACCGACTTGGAGAAGCGCACGGCAAGTTTGAAAGAGAACATCGCCAAAAACGAGGCCGACCGCGCGGCCTTGAGCCAGGCCGAGGCTGACCTGCTCAAGACCGACCACCGCATTGAGCTGGCGGAAGGACTTTCCGCCGACTGTAAGCGGCTGCTGCAAAACGAGGCCGACGCCGAGAAAGCCCAGCATGACGCCGCTGCCCGCCAGGCGGAGTACGTGGCTGCCCAGGCTGCGCTGGATGCCGCCGAAGAAGAATACAGCACGATGCAGCGCCAAGTAAACGCCAACCGCGCGGGCCTGCTGGCCAAGGACTTGAAAAACGGCAAGCCCTGCCCGGTCTGCGGCTCGACCCGGCACCCCAAAATCGCGGCGCTGCCGAAGGATCATATCACCGAAAACAGCTGGAGGAGCGCGAGAAAGAACTGACGGCCCAGCGCCGCAGCACTGCCGCCGCCAGCCGCACGGCCGGTGACGCCGCGGCCCACGCCAACGAACTGCAGACCGCTTTGCAGCGGAATGTAGATGGATTTTCGCTCGCCGCGGAGACCGCTACACCGGCAAGCCCGCCGCCGAACTGACCGCCGACGAGCTGCGCGACGCCCTGACGGCCCAGCAAAAGAGTTTGGCCGATGGACTGCGCGGCCTGCAGGCCGACCACCTGAAGCTGAAGCAAAGACCGACCGCGCCAAAAATCTGGCGAAGCAGGCGGAAATTTTGCACCGCCAGCTGGCCGATCTGGAAAAACAGAGCTTTGCGGCCAACCGCCGCGCCGCCAACGCCAAGGCGGGCCACGCCGCCGCCACCGCCCGGGTGCAGCAGATGCGCGAGACGATGCCCAAGCGGGACAACCCCGATGCGCTGACCCAGCTGCAGGACGCGCTGGCCGGCTGCGCCGCGACCGCGCCGCCGCCATGGAGGCCCGGACGCCGCCGTACACCGCCTGCACACGAACCGCGCCGCTATCGACGCGCTGCAAAGGCGATGAGGGAGAGCGCCGTCGCCCGCGAAAAGCGTGCCATGTGGGATAACCTGTCCAAACCATCAACGGAAACTTGGCCGGTAAAATCAAACTGACCTTTGAACAGTACGTCCAGGCGTTCTATTTTGACGGCGTGGTCGAGGCCGCAAACCTGCGTTTTACCCGCATGACCGACGGTCAGTACCCGTCTGCTGCGCCGCAAGAGTGAGGCCGTGGGCGGCAAGACCGCGCTGGATCTGATGTGTTCGACGCCTACACCGGCAAGACCCGCCCGGTGGGGAGCCTGTCCGGCGGCGAGAGCTTTATGGCCGCGCTGAGCCTGGCATTGGGTATCAGCGACACGATCCAGCAGAACGCCGGCGGCGTTGTCATCGAGACGCTGTTCATCGACGAGGGCTTCGGCTCGCTGGACTCTGACAGCTTGGAAAAGGCCGTGGATACGTTGGCCGGTTTGGCCGGGGTGATAAGCTCATCGGCGTCATCTCCCACGTCGAAGCCCTGCAAGACCGCCTGACCCGCCAGATCCACGTGACCAAGACCCGGGCGGGCAGCAAGGCAGAAATTGAGATTTCGTAACCCCAAAGGCTTCTCCCCTTGGGGGAGAAGCTGCCGCCCGCAGGCGGCTGATGAGGGAGAGTCTGCCGCTGCCAGCCGTAAAGGGAGAGCACGGCAGACCCGTCTCATCCGCCCTCGGCGGGGCCTCGGGCACCTTCCCCCAGGGGAAGGCTTTTCTGTTGGAAGGTAACCTATGACTGTAAAATCAACGCTGCAACAACAATTAGAAACCCTCTCCACTGCCCGCTATCCGCTGCATATGCCGGGGCATAAGCGGCGTGCGGCCTGCGCCGGGGTTGGACTGCTATGCCTGGGACCTGACCGAGATCGACGGCGCGGACGACCTGCACGACGCTGACGGCATTCTGGCTGACGCCATGGCCCGCACGGCGGCGCTGTACGGCGCGCGGCGGTGCTGGTATCTGGTGGGCGGTTCCACCGTCGGCCTGCTGGCGGGCATTCGCGCGCTGGCACCCTTTGGCAGCACGGTCATCGCGGCCCGCAACTGCCACAAGGCCGTCTACCACACCATCGAGCTGGGCCATCTGACGGTCCATTACCTGACGCCGCCGGCAGACCCGCAGTTCGGCGTCTACGGCAGCGTGCATCCCGCCGATGTGGCCGCCGCGCTGGACGCGGAGCCTGGCGCAAATGCGTCATCCTGACCAGCCCGACCTACGAGGGCGTGCTCTCGGATGTGCGATCCATCGCGGAAATCTGCCACGCCCGCGGCGTAACGCTGCTGGTGGACGAGGCCCATGGTGCACACTATCTGCCCTTTGCCGCGCAGTACGGCTGGCAGGGCGGCGCGGTGGCGGCGGGGCTGACCTGGTCGTGCAGAGCGCCCACAAGACGCTGCCCAGCCTGACCCAGACCGCGTTTTGCAGCTGAACGGCGATTTGGCCGACCCCGCCGAGGTGGGCGCCAGCTGGACGTGTTTGAGACAAGCTCGCCCAGCTACCCGCTGATGGCGAGTTTAGACGGCTGCACGCGGTGGCTGGCCGAGGAGGGCAGCGCGGCCTTTGCGGCCTGGCGTGCCCGGCTGGACCGCTTTGACGCCGCTGTAAAGACCTGCAAAAAAAAAAGTCATGTGCTTCGGCAGGGACGCGGTGGACGCACATCCATGCTTTTTGCACATGACAGCGGTAAAATTTTATTGCAGATCGGCACAGAGGGCGCGCATACCTGCGGGCTGACGGCTTTGAGCCGGAGATGGTCTGCGGCCCCAATGTACTGGCCATGACCAGCCCCTGCGACGAGGAAAACGCCCTGGATCGGCTGGCCGCTGTGCTGCACGCCTGGGAGGAACAGGCCGTGCCGCCTGCCCGGCGGCACACATTTTGCCGCCCCCGGGCGCGGCGCGGTGCACGATCGCCGAAGCGCTGCTGCGCCCGGCCCATACCGTGCCGCTGGCCGATGCCGCAGGCGAGACAGCAGCGGAGTACATATGGGCCTACCCGCCCGGTGTGCCCTATGCTGGCCCCCGGCGAGGAAGTGACGCCGGAATTTTTGGCGGCCTGCCGTGAATTGGAGGCGGCAGGGACGCGGCTGAAGCATATCGGCGGCAGCGGGAAAATGGAGCTGCGTGTTATGCGTTAAACACGTACTTATCCAACCGTTCAAACGCCTCAACCACCAGCGATTTCGGCAGGGCCAGATTCACACGGATAGCGCAGGGGCCGTGGAACATACGGCCGTCCTGCCAGCCACGCCGACGTCCCAGCCGGCCTGTTCCACCTCGTCGATGGTCTTGCCGTGGGCGGCGCACCAGTCGGTGCAGTCCAAAACAGCAGGTATGTCCCTTCGGGCTTGGCCACGCGCACACCCGGGAATGCTCGGCAATGGACCGGCAGGCGTAGTCTACGTTCTCTGTCAGCACGGCGCACAGCTCGTCCACCCAGGCGCGGCCCTCGGGGTAGGCTCCCAGCAGTGCGTGCATGGACAGGACATTCATCTCGTTATGTGTTTTTCGCTGCGGGCGGCCACGGTCCCGCAGCGTTTTGTTGTATATGATGTGGTAGCTTCCGACCAGCCCGGCCAGGTTGAAGGTCTTGCTGGGGCGTACAGCGCGATCGTGCGCTGGCAAGCATCCTCACTGACGGACTGAGTGGGGATGCTTGTGGCCGCCAGGATGATATCGGACCAGATCTCGTCGGAGATGACGGTCACGCCGTTTTCGCGGTAGACGTCCATGGCCTTTCAATTTCCACCGCTCCCACACGCGGCCGCAGGGTTGTGGGGCGAGCAGAAAAATCGCCGCATGGATGGTTTTCTTTGCATTTGCGGTCCATGTCGGCGTAGTCCATCCGCCAGGTGCCGTTCTCGTCCTGCACCAGCGGGCTGTGTACGATGCGGTAGCCGTTGTTCTCCAGACTGCGGGTGAAGCCGATATAGGTGGGGCTGTGCAGCAGCACCGCGTCGCCGGGGCGGCCAGGCACCCCAGCGCCGACGCCACGCCGCCCAGCACACCGTTTTCGTAACCGATGGCGTCCTTGGTCAGCCCCTCGACGCCGTTGCGGTCGCGCTGCCAGCCGATGATGGCGTCATAGTAGGCGTCCGGCGTCAGGAAATAGCCGTACAACGGGTGGGACGCGCGCGCAATGATAGCGGCGGGGATGGTGGGTACGGTGGCAAAGTTCATGTCGGCCACCCACATGGGGATAGCAGAAAAGTCGTTTTGGGTGCGGGCGGCGCAAAGCCGGGTTTGCCCAGGCCCTCCACAGCGAGTGCATCTTTGCCGTGGCGGTCGTAAATGGTGGTAAAATCGTAGGGCATGGTATTTTCCTCATAATATCAGTAGGGGCGGGGGTCTCTCCGCCCGTGTCCGTTCGCGGCTGTGGACGGTTCCCCGGACGGAGCAGAACCCCGCCCCTACGCTGTACTATTGAATTTTTACGTTATTTCTCACACGCCCCGTCGTTGCCCTCGCCGCAGCCGTCGCAGTCGCTCTCAAACTGCACGGCGTTCTTGGCCAGCTCGGGGTCAAGGCGCTGTGCGACCTGCATCATCAGGGCGCACTCCATCCGCTTGCGGAACACCTTGCAGCCGTACTCGTAGGTGCCGTGGATGTCGCCGGTGGCGTGCAGGGCGTTGGCCGCGCAGCCGCCCGCGCAGTACAGGCGTGCCCAGCAGTCCTTGCAGTCGGGGCGGGCGTAGACGTTGCACAGCTTGAACTCGTCGCGCAGGGCGGTGTTGGTCACGCCGTCCCAGACGTTGCCCAGCTTGTAGTTCGGGTCGCCGACGAACTGGTGGCAGGGGTACGGTCGCCCCAGGGGTCACGGCCATGTACTCGGTGCCGGAACCGCAGCCCGAAATGCGCTTGTAAATGCAGGGCCCATGCTTCAGGTCCAGAATATAATGGTAGAACGTGATGGGCTTGCCCGCTTTCTGGCGGCGCAGCATATCGTTGGCCAGCAGCTCGTACTGGTCAAACAGCTTGGGCAGATCCTCTTCGGTCAGGGCCTCGGGGAATCCGGCGGGGCCTGACCGGCTCCATGAACAGCTCCGTAAAGCCGAGATCGTCAGCCATGTGGAACAGGTCTTTCGTGAAATCCACGTTGTGATGCGTAAAGGTGCCGCGCATATAGTAGCCCTGGCCGCCGCGTGCCTTGACCAGCTTCTGGAACTTGGGCACGATGCGGTCATAGCTGCCGTTGCCCGCCAGGTCCACGCGGAAACGGTCGTTGACTTCCTTGCGGCCGTCAGTGACAAAACAACGTTGTGACATTCTTTATTGCACCAGTCGATGACTTCATCGGTGATACCGATGCCGTTGGTGGTCATCGTGAAGCGGAAGTTCTTGTTGTGCTCCTTTTCGATGCTGCGGGCGTAGGCGACCAGCTGTTTGCAGACCTCGAAGTTCATCAGCGGCTCACCGCCGAAGAAGTCAACCTCCAGGTTGCGGCGGGTGCCGGAATGCTCGATGAGGAAATCCAGTGCGCGCTTGCCGGTCTCAAAGCTCATCAGGCCGGCCTCGCCGTGGAACTTGCCCTGCGCGGCAAAGCAGTAGCTGCAATTCAGGTTGCAGGTGTGCGCAACGTGCAGGAGCGCCTTGACGACGTTGGAGCGGTTTTGAAGTCAAAGGCGTGGTCGGCGTAGGCGTCGGGCGCAAACAGCTGGCCCGCGGCGGTCAGCTCGTCGATATCCAGTACGTCGTTGATGTCACTCTCGGTCACGTCGGCGCGGCCTGCGTATTTTTGGCAAGGGCGGCGGCGGCTGCTCCCGGCTGCTGCCCTGGTCGATCAGGGCGATGGCGTCATAGGCTACATCGTCCACCGCGTGTACGCTGCCGCTGTACACATCCAGCACGATATTGTAGCCGCTTAATTTGTATTGATGGATCATGATTTTCTCCGTTTTGTTATGGTGCAATGCGGCGGACGGCCACGGGCGGATATGGAATCCGCCCCTACGGCATTCCTTGTAGGGGCGCATTCTATATGCGCCCGCCGCACCCTTTGTATCATAGAAAATGCCGGGCTGCCATGCGGCACCCGGCATCAAAGCCAGCAAAATTACTTGTCGGTCTTCTCGCAAGGCTGGTTGGCAATGCCGCAGCTGGTCTTGCAGGCGCTCTGGCAGGAGGTCTGGCACTCGCCGCAGCCACCGTTCAGCAGGCTCTTAGCCATGTCGCGGGTCTCGAGAGTCTGGATGTGCTTCATAAAACAGTCACCCCTTTATACATTTTAGAATTACTACTATAATACACGTAAGCGGGCGGTTTGTCAAGCGCAACCCGAAAATCAACGGCCGATCGGTGCGCACTTCTCCTTCAGCCAGACCTTCTCGTCCTCGTGCAGGCGGGGGCTGAGCATCTCGTAGACATGGGCGTGGTATGCGTTCAGCCAGTTGATCTGGTCGCGGCTCAGCTCGTCCACAAGCACAGGCTCGGTCGAGATGGGCACCAGTGTCAGCGGCGCAAAGCCCAGCCAGTGGCCGTACTGGTTGTCGCCCAGGTCCACGCACTCCAGCTCGTTCTCAATGCGGATGCCGACTTCATCGGTCTCGTAGATGCCCGGCTCGTCGGTGATGGTCATGCCGGGCTTGAAGATGATGGGGTTGTTCGGGCGCAGGCTCTGGGGGCCTTCGTGTACGCCGGAGATAAAGCCGACGCCGTGGCCGGTGCCGCAGCGGTAGTTGATCTTGTGTGCCCACACCGGGCCGCGGGCGAAGGTGTCCAGCGCAAAGCCGGTGCAGTAGTACCAGAAAGACCGCGCGGGCCATGTCGATGTGGCTCTGCAGCACCCAGGTGTAGTAGCGACGCTCGTTGTCGGTCAGCGGGCCGACGGGGTAGGTGCGGGTGATGTCGGTGGTGCCGCAGTCATACTGGCCGCCGTTATCGACGAGCAGGAAACCGCGCGGCTCGATGACGCTGTTCACGTCGCCCTCGGCGTGGTAGTGCATCATGGCGGCGTTGGTACCGTAGGCCGCAATGGTGGAGAAGCTGTCCTCAAAGTAGCCGGGCATCTCGGCACGGCGCTTTTGCCGCATCGTGTCAATGTCGATCTCGGTCAGGGTCTTGCCCTCGGCCAGGGCTTTTCAGATCCATCTGGAACCGCACGACCCAATGCCGTCGCGGATGTGGCACTCGCGGATGTTCTTCAGTTCGACCTCGTTCTTGATGCCCTTCAGGGCAAAGATCGGTCGGCGCCGGCCACGGTCTTGTGGGCGGTCAAGGCCTCGTACAGGGCGTAGTTGGTGGCCTTCTCGTCCACCAGGAACACTTCCTCGGCGGGCAGGGCGTGGACGGCGTCGATCAGTTCATTGTAGCCGCGCAGCGCGCCGCTCTCGGCCAGCGTGGCGGCGTCGGCGTCAGACAGGCGGCCAGGGGCGATAAACAGCGTGCAGGCGTCCATCGTGACCAGCGCGTAGGCGACGGCCAGCGGGGTGCAGGGCAGGTCACGGGCACGCAGGTTCAGCAGCCAGCCCACACAGTCCAGGCTGGTGACGGCCAGGGCGGTGGCCCCGGCCTTTTGCAGCTCGGCGCGGACCATGGCGATGCGGTCCGCGGCGGTGGCCCGTCTGGGCGGGGAGTCAGCAGCTCACAGGGGTGTCGGGCAGGGCCGGGCGCTCACCGGTGGCGTCCCAGATCGGGCTTGCCACGTCCTGGCTCCTGAGGGAGGCGCCCTTCTTGGCCAAGGCGTCGATGTACTCTTTGGCAATCGTGGCGGGGACGCAGCTGCCGTCCAGCAGCAGGGTGTCACCCGCGCCAAAGTGGTTCTCGAGGTATTCCGCCACGGTGGGCACCCGGCGGAACCGGCGTGCATACATCTCACTGCCTGCCAGCTGCTTGTCGGCCTGGACGTAGAAGCGGCCATCGCACCACAGGGCGCTGCCGCTCAGGGTCACAACAAGGGTCGAGTTCTCGCCGATAAAGCCGGAAAACCACGGCAGTGCGTTGTAGTAGCCGGGCAGATACTCACTGCAATGGGGATCGCTGGTCATGATGAGCACGCCGTTTGCGCCTGCTGCCTTGGCAGCAGCACGCAGCGGCGATTTTCATTGGTAGTCAAATGGATCGCTCCTTTTGTATATAAATGTGGGTTAGGTATATCATACCACTTTTGGGAAATAATAAATAGGAATTTTATAGAGTTGTAGGCCGGGCATGCCCGGCCCGCGGCATGCGCGCGAATGGCTGGGTTTTGCCGCTAGGGGTCGCATATATGCGGCCCGGCAGCGCGGTGGCCGCCGCCAAATTGCACGGGCGGCATATATGCCGCCCCTACAGGGAGGCAGTAATCCAATAAATTTTGCAAAAATTCAAAAATTTCCGCACAAAATGGCGCAAAACCCCTTGACGCGTTTGTTATAATAGTATTAGCAGTTAGTGTAATAGATTGCCAACTATCTGAACATTTGAACACATCTTGAATAGAGTGTACCCAACTATGGCTGAAAACAAAACCAAGATCGACATTTTCTCCGGCTTCCTCGGCCAAGACTACCCTCCTTATCAAAGCTCATCAAAGAGGCGTTCGCAGGCGAGAAGATCGTCCTGATCGAGAACGAGTTCGGCGAGATCGGTATTGACGGCGGCTTCATGCGTGAGGCCGGCATCCAGTGCAACGAGCTGAACTCCGGCTGCATCTGCTGCAGCCTGGTCGGCGACTTCCGCGAGGCGCTGAAAAGGTCGTCGAGACCTACCACCCCGACCGCATCCTCATCGAGCCGTCGGGTGTTGGTAAATTGTCCGACGTTACCCGCGCGGTGGAGGGCGTGGCCGAGAGCCTGCCGGTCATCCTGAACAGCTTTGTCACCGTCGCCGACGTGAACAAGGTCAAAATGTATATGAAAAACTTTGGCGAGTTCTACGACGACCAGGTCAGCCATGCGTCCTGCATCATCCTGAGCCGCACCGGCAACGCCAGCGAGGAGAAGATCGCTGCCGCCGTCGCCCTGCTGGCCGAGAAGAACCCCACCGCCACCATCGTGACCACCGACTGGACCGCCTTGACCGGCGCACAGGTCGTCTCCGTCATGGACGGCAAGCGCGACCTGGTCGCCGAGCTGCTGACCGAGGCTCGCGCTGCCAACGTGGCCCACGCGGAGGAGGACGAACATCATCACCACCACCATCACCATGATGAGGATGACCACGACGAGCACGAGTGCTGCCACCATCACCATCATGACGATGATGACGACGATGATGAGCATGACCACGAGTGCTGCCACCACAACCATGATGAGGATGAGCATGACCACGAGTGCTGCCATCACCACCATGACGACGATGAGGACGAGCATGAGCACGAGCATCATCATGAGCACCACTACGACGAGCACGGTGTCTGCTCCTGCGGGCATCATCACCACCACCATGACCACGACGCCGACGAGGTGTTCACGAGCTGGGGCAAGGAGACGGCCCACAAGTACAGCCGTGAGGACCTGGACAAGGCCCTGCACGCCCTGGACGAGGGCGCTTACGGCATGATCCTGCGCGCCAAGGGCATCGTGGACGGCGGCGACACCTGGTCCGAGTTCGACATGGTCCCCGGCGAGCATGAGATCCGCACCTGCGGCCCCGACGTCACCGGCAAGCTCTGCGTCATCGGCTCCGAGCTGAAAGAGCACGAGATCGCGGAGTTGTTCCACGTTTGATGTTGCAGGAGGGATTCATCCCCGCAGGCCCGGCGGATAATGCCCCTTTGCCTTATACCACCGGGTAGGGCGGCATATATGCCGCCCGCAGCTTTGCCGCAAACGACCGTCTGCCGTACACGCGCGGGCCGCATATGCGGCCCCTACAACTCGGCTGCGATGGAACGCCGCAGTTGTGGCGCATCGGCTCGGGAGGGATAAACCTCCCTACGAATATTTCTCCCGAAAGGACACCCCTATGCCTAAACAAATCCCTGTCTACCTCTTTGTCGGCCAGCTGGAAAGCGGCAAGACGAAATTCATCCAGGAAACGATGGAGGACCCCAACTTCGACTCCGGCGACAAGACCCTGCTGCTGGTCTGCGAGGAAGGTGAGGTCGAGTACGACCCTCCAAGTTCGCTTTCGGCGGCGTACACGTTGCCCAGATCGAGGACAAGAGCGAGCTGACCCAGGAGAACCTGACCGCCCTGGAAAAGAAATCCGGCTGCGGCCGCGTCATCATCGAGTACAATGGTATGTGGCTCGTGCAGGAATTGTACGACGCCATGCCGGACAACTGGCTCGTCTACCAGTGCCTTGCGACTGCCGACGGCACGACCATCAAGACCTACGCGGGCGACAGCGCCATGCGCAGCCTGCTGTTGGATAAGATTCGCGGCAGTGAACTGTTGGTCGTCAACCGTGCCGAGGCCGTCAACGACGACGAGAGCCGCCAGCTTATCCACAAACTGGTACGCCAGGCCAGCCGACGCTGCGATATCGCCTACGAGTTCAAGGACGGCAGCGTTGCCTACGACGACATCCCCGACCCGCTGCCCTTTGATATTGACGCCCCGGTCATCGAAATCCCGAGGAGTTCTTCGGCGTCTGGTACATGGACTGCATGGACGACCCGAAGAAATATGACGGCAAGACGGTAAAATATCTGGCCCAGGTTCTGCCAGACCCCGCAGGCCGGCAAGGGCGCGTTCGTGCCCGGCCGCTTCGCCATGACCTGCTGTGTGCAGGATATCCAGTTTGTGGGTATGCCCTGCAAGTACGACGACTACAAAAAGCTCGAACAGCGCAGTTGGATCAACATTACCGCTAAGGTCAACGTCAAGTATCATCCCATCTACAAAGGCCAGACCCCGGATTCTACCGGCCCGGTCCTGACCGCAGTCACTGTGGAGCCGGGCGAGAAGCCCGCCCAGGATGTGGTGATGTTCAGCTCAAAGTACCACAAAAAGCACCTGCCTTCGTGAGAAAGCAGGTGCTTTTTGTGGTAGGGGCCGGGCATGCCCGGCCCGCAGCCTTCCCGCAGACGACCGTCTGATTTTTATGTTGAGGGCCGGACATGTCCGGCCCCTACGGTGCGGCTTCTCTTTTACCCTCTCGTTCCCTCAATCTTGGAATCCGTGCTCCAGCCTTGCAAATCGGTGGGCGTCAAACTGGACATCAATTCTCGTGCTCGTTCTCCCACTGATCCCAGGCGGCCTGGCTGCGGATGGCCGTGCCGCTCTCGAAGCTATCGTCCCAGGGGTTGACCGGGTCGGGATCGGTGGGGTCCCAGCCGCGCTTGTCCTCGTCGTCGGGGTCGGTGTAGATCGTGCCGGGCTTGCCCATCGGGCCGGGGTCCTTGTCGTTATAAATCACGACCGGCGTGCCCAGCGGGCAGTTGTCATAGATCCACTTCACGTCCACCACGGCCAGCCGGATGCAGCCCAGGCTGGCGACGGTGCCCAGCTTGTTGAACTCGTCGTACTCCACGTCGTCCTTGTGCTGGCTGTAATACGGCACGCTGTGGAACAGGTAGCCGTCGTAAATGCGGGTGGCGTACTGGCCGTAGCTGGGGCCCATCAGCAGCCGCCAGCTGTAACTGACCGGCGTGGCGTAGTACCCGGTGGGGGTGTCGTTGCCCGCGCTGCACACCATGGCCATGTAGGGCGCGGCGTACTGGCCGGTGGCGGCATCTACGGTGTAGACCGTGACGACGCCCGCCTCACGGTTGACCGCCAGCAGATAGGGTAATCGGCCTTGGCGTCCAGCGTCAGGCCCCAGCGGCCGAACTGCTCCACCAGGCTCGCCAGCGTTTCGGCGGCGTTGTCATCCCAGGTTGCGGGTCCTTCACGTCGGGGGCGTCCTTGGTGGCGTTGTTCGTGGCGGAGGCCATGGCGGGCACCATCGTCGGCTCCGGCGTGGCGGTGGGGGCGGGGTGCTTTCCGGCGTGGCGGTGGGCTGTGCCGTGGGCACAGGGGTGGGGTCCGGTGCGGCGTTGGGCATTTCTACACAGCTGCACAGCAGGGTGACAACCAGCAAAAGCGGAAGAATACGGCGTAAAATCGACATAAATGCTCCTTAGTGTTTGGTGACGCCGTACTCCTCGGCGACGAATTTTCCAGCGCGGCAAAGCTGCGGCGAACCTTCTCGGTTTCGATGCAGTACGCCATGCGGAAGTAGCCCGCAGCCAAAGCGTCGCCGGGGACCAGTGCCAGGTCATATTGCAGCGCCTTCTGGCAGAACGCCTTCGCGTCGTCCTCCAGCGCTTTGGAAGATATAGAACGTACCGTCGGGCTTTACGACCGTGAAGCCCAGGGCTTTCAGCTCGTCGTAAATCAGGTTCATGTTTGTCTCATACACGGACAGGTCGCTGGTCACGTCCAGGCAGCGCTCCACGGCCATCTGGATGAGGGACGAAGGGCAGTTGTGGCCGGTCCCGCGGGAAATTTGGCCGCACATCGGCACGATGTACTTGGCCCCTCGCACCGGGGTTGGCGGCCACATAGCCCATGCGCTCGCCCGGGATGCTCAAGCTCTTGAGAAGGAGTAGCAGGTCAGCGTATCATCGTAGAATTTGGCAGGGTAGGGCGTGGCGGCGCCGCCGAACGCGATCTCGCGGTACGGCTCGTCGGACAGCAGGAAGATGTGGTGGCCGTACTTGGCGGACGCCTCAGTCAAAAGTCCGCCAGCTGCCGCAGGGTCGCCTCGCTGTACGCGGTGCCGCTGGGGTTGTTGGGGCTGTTGATGAGCACGGCAGCGGTGTTTTCGTCCACCAGTCCGGCAAAGGCATCAAAGTCGATCTGGAAATCCGCGCACCGGGGCGGTGTGACCCGCAGTGTCAGGCCCGCGCCCTCGACATAGGGCTTGTACTCGGGAAAGAAGGGGCAAAGGTCACGATGTTCTGCCCGGGCACAGCCACGCAGCGCATGGCGTGGGCCAGCGCACCCGCCGCGCCGGTGGTCATAAAGATATGGTCGGCGGTGTAGTCCATGCCAAAGCGGCGGTTCAGGCTCTCGGCCACGGCTTTCCGGGTCGAGGGCAGCGTCAGCGTGCGTGTAGCCATGCAGCTGGACCGGGTCGGTGTTTTCAGCAGGTCCTCGCAAGCTGCGGTGAACTGCGGCGGGCAAGGGACGGACGGATTCCCAGCGAATAGTCAAAGACATTCTCGTAGCCGATTTCCTTGCCCGCGCGGTGCTCCACTCAGAAATTTGGCGGATAACCGACTTGGCCCCAGCATATCTTTATAGTGCTGTGCAATCATAATAACAGCTCCTTTGCAAAATGTTTGTCGAGATGCGGGAGGGGAACGGCAGTCCCTACTGGGCACTTTCCCGCCGCCGCAAACGGCCATGGCGGCCAGAGGACTGGCCGCCCTACATGTGACACGGGAAGGCTGCTCCCCTGCGGGGCGTCGGGGACGCCGCCCTACAATCCTTGCCGTAAACCTTCCGGCCACCTGTAGGCCGGGCATGCCCGCCCGCAACTTACCGACAAATCCCTTTTACGGTCAATCCGTAGGGATTCATCCCTCCCGGCACTTCCGCTGCCGCAAACGGCCACGGCGGCCAGAGGACTGGCCGCCCTACATGTGACACGGGAAGGCTGCTCCCCTGCGGGGCGTCGGGGACGCCGCCCCCTACAATCCTTGCCGTAAACCTTCCGGCCACCCTGTAGGGGGCCGGGCATGCCCGGCCCGCAACTTATCGACAAATCCTTTACGGTCAATCCGTAGGGCGGGATTCATCCCTCCGGGCACCCTCACCCCAAAATCACCTTTCCAGGGCGGCGGCGTCCTCTGCAAGGTATTCTGCCCCGGCTTCGGTCAGCTCCTCGCGGGTCCGGAACCCCACAGCACGCCGCAGCAGGGCAGACCTGCATTGTGGGCGGTCTCCACGTCCACATTGCTGTCACCCACATACAGCACGCCGCCGTCAAGCTTTACGCCAAGCGCCGCCATCAGCGCCCGCGTGCCCTCGGGGGCGGGCTTTGTCGGTACGTCGGGCAGGGCACCGCGCACGATTTCAAACAGGCTGGCGTCAAATACCGGGCCACCACCGCGCGGGCAAACTCGTCCGCTTTGTTGGGAGAACACGGCCATCCGCACCCGGCGGCTTTCAGCCGGGCCAGCAGTGTCGGTATGCCGGGTAGGGCGCGGTCTTGTCGTGCATATGCGCGCCGTATACTTTGTCAAACTCGGCCAGCGTGGCGGCCAGCTGGGCCGGGCTGCGGCAGTCGGCGGGGCTGAACCGCTCCACCAGCTTGGGATGCCGTTGCCCACAAAGTAGCAGTATTCGGCCGCCGTGTGCTGGGGCCAGCCGTGGGCCGCGCAAACCCGGTTGGCCGGGCCAGATCGTCGATGGTATTCAAAAGTGTGCCGTCCAAATCAAACAGTACGGTTTTATACATTTTCCAAAACCTCTTTGCACAAGAAATCACTCTTATTATAGTTGCATTTGACGAAAACAGCAACCCACCGCGCCCATTTACAGTAAAAAGATGTAAAATCTCAAAAATGTTCCCATTTTCTTGTTTTATGGTATGATAGTAGGTAGCAAATAAGGAGGCTTCCCACTTATGGAATTGTTTTTGGACCTGCTGCGCTCGGTCGTCTACGGCGTGATCGAGGGCATTACCGAATGGCTGCCCATCTCCAGCACCGGTCACATGATTTTGGCCGAGCAGGTGCTCAAGTTCAGCCTGAGCGCGGAATTTATGGAGATGTTCCGCGTCGTCATCCAGCTGGGCGCGATCATGGCGGTCGTGGTGCTGTATTTTAAAACTGTAGGCCGTTCTGCGGCGACAACGGCTGTGATTCCGGCCTGGCAAAGCACATCCGCTGGCCTGTGCTGCGCCTGTGGCTGAAAATCATTGTTGCCTGCCTGCCCGCTGCCGTGCTGGGCCTGCTGCTGGACGACTGGATGGACGCGCATTTTATAACAGCGTCGTCGTGGCGGTCATGCTCATCGTCTACGGCATCGCGTTTATCCTCATCGAGCGCCGCCCCCGTGCCCGCCACCACCAAATTGAGCCGCATCACCTACAAGCAGGCGATCATCATCGGCGCATGGCAGGTGCTGCGCTCATCCCGGCACGTCCCGCAGCGGCGCGACCATCATTGGCGGCCTGCTCTGCGGCATGAGCCGCGCCTGCGCGTCGCAGTTCACCTTCTTCTGGCAATCCCGGTCATGGCGGGTGCGTCGGGCCTCAAGCTTGTCAAGTTCCTGGTGGGCGGCGGTGTGTTCACCGTTGCCGAGGTCGGTGCCCTGCTGGTGGGCTGCATCGTGGCGTTTGTCGTGTCCATCATGGCAATCCGCTTCCTGATGGATTACGTCAAGAAGCACACCTTCACGATCTTAGGCTGGTACCGCATCGCCCTGGGCATCCTGGTTCTGGGCATCTGGGCGCTGCAGAGCTTCGTGCTGGCGTAAAATACACAATAGAAAATCCGCTGCTTCCCCATGCCGGGGAGCAGCGGATTTTGTGGCGGTTGCGCGGTAGGGGCGGGCATGCCCGGCCCGCGGCTTCCGCAGGCGCGATTTTACCTTTCTGTTGCGGGCCGGACATGTCCGGCCCCTACAACTTTATGGATTTTTCGGGAACGTTACCCTTCTTGCGCCCAATCCACAGGGCCGCGCCGCCGCTCACCACCAGCATCACCCACAGCAGGGCAATATTCGCGCCATCACCGGTAGCGGGAATCGCGCTTACCGCCTGCGGGGCAGGTGGCTGTGGGCGCAGCGGTGGGAGCCGTAGTCGGTGCAGGTGTGGGGCCTGGGTCGCAGCCGGGGCGGTGCTCTCCTGCGGGGCCTGGGTGGGTGCGGCCGTGGGGCCGCGGTAGGCACCGCTGTGGGGCTGCCGTCGGTGCGGGCTTTTTCTCCAACGCGGCAAGGGCGCTCTGGATGGTGGCGGCCATGGCGTCCACTTTGCTTTGCTGGGTAATATCCTTCGTGCGGTCAACGGCATCAATGGCCGCCTGCACCGCCGCAAAATTGGTGTAATCGTCCTTGTTCAGGGCGTTGGCCTTGGTGATGGCGGCGTCCATGGCGGTGTAGTCCGCGCCTTTCAGCACCAGGTTTTTCACCGCATCCCGGATGGCCTGTGCCACGGCATTAACCTCGCTCTGGTGGGCAATGCCATACCCGCGCACGACATTGGCAACGGCGGTATCCACGGCAGAAAGGTCGGTGTACAGCGTGCGGTCAAGCTCGTTGGCCTCGGCAAGAGCGGCGTCGACTGCGGTATAATCGGCGGGACTGGAACCCAGAATGGGGAAACCGCCGCCGTTCGTGAAAGCCTCGCCCAGCAGGTTTGCAAGTGTGCCGTTGGCGAATTCTTCCGCGGTCTTTTCGGTGGAAGTATCTTTGACGGGTTCATTATTACTGCCAGGGGTAAGGGTAACTTTGCCGTAGTAGCAGTTGTTGGTGGTTATCTTTGCGGAATACGGAGAATTTTATATAGGTTGCCAGCAAAAATACCAATGCTGTTCAACGTTGTCATATTGTCGGCGGTGACGGAAACAGCCGTATCATAAACAAAGCAGTTTGTCAAGTCGAGAACATCACCAGTGACTTCGCCGCAGAAGCCGCCAGCCATACTGAACCCATTGGAGTTAGGCGATGAGACATTGACAGTAGAGCCAGCTACATAACAATCTACAAATTTACTGGCGTCAACACCCTCGTAATCATCGTCCTGCTCGCCAACAAAGCCGCCGCTGTATGAGGTTGATGTAACGATATTGTTGTTAGCGGCACATTTTGAAAAGTGCTGCCAATAGAATATCCAACAAGGCCGCCTGCACAGTTGTTATTGTTATAAGAAGTATTGCTGCTTATCTTGGAATTGGAGACGGAGCAGTTTGTAATTTCGGAAGCATAAACAGCACCGACAAGACCGCCAGCGAAAGCGTAGTTGCCATTACCTGCCGCAGAAAACGTTACATCTTCTATATGCAGATTGCTGACAGAACCATTCCACACGAAACCAAAAATACCAGCGGAGGTATAACCGTTGTCTGTTAGGCCTGAGGAAATGGCATTGCAAATCACATGATTATCCCCATCATAGTGACCAGAAAAACAGGCACCAGCATTGTCACTGTACCCGATAGGGTTCCAAGCTGCGCCCTGCAAATCAATATCCGCAGTCTGCTTAAAGTAGTACCCGTGGAAGTTGCCGATACCGCCGCAAACATCGGCATCGGCATCACAGTCGGTGGCATCGCCATTGTTGACGTAATCCGCCAGCGCCTTTAAATCGGCGGCGGTACTGATAAGCCAGGGGTCGTCCTGCGTGCCGCTGCCCCGCTCAAAATTCATTGGGGTGACGGCGAAAGCCGAGATGGGCAGCGCGGTGAAGCAGAGCACCAGCGCCAGCAGCAGACTTAGGAACTTGCTGTTGTGTTTCATGGGTTCGCGTCCTTTCCTGTAATAAAATACTATATAAAGTCATTTTAATACGCACACGGGCAAAATGCAAGATGGGTGGGGAAATTTTGGGGAATGAGAAAGAAAACCGGAACGGCTGGGGCCGTCCCGGTGGTGGGGTGTTAAGGGGATAGGGGCTTTTGCGATCCAGCCTTTGTTGTAGCCTTACCCCTTCGGGAACGTCACCCGTATCGTCGTGCCGGTCCCGACCTGGCTTTGCAGGTCTATCTTCGCATCATGCAGCAGGGCAATGTGCTTGACGATCGCCAATCCCAGGCCCGTGCCGCCGGTGGCTTTGAACGGCTCTTGTCCACGCGGTAGAACCGCTCAAACACGCGGCTCTGGCTGTCCTGTGGGATGCCGATGCCATTGTCCTCGACCTCAAAATAGGGCAGCCGTCATTGCCAACGCCGCAGCGCAGCTCCACATGGCCGCCCGGGCGGTTGTAGCGGATGGCATTGTCGCACAAATTCTGCGCAAGCTCGCTCAACTGGTCGCGGCTGCCGCGCACGGTGGCGGGCCTGACGTCGTATTGCAGCGTTGCATAGGCCCGGCGGGCGTTCACCGTCATGTTCTGGGCCGTCTCCTTGACCAGCGCGGCCAGATCCACCGGGGCAAACTCGGTCACGGTCTCACGGCTGTGGCTGGCCTGGGTGCTGTCCAGCTCGCTCAGCTGCAAAATATCGCTGACCAGCGCGATCATCCGCTGTGCTTCCTTGTGGATGCGCGCGGCGAACGTCGGCACGTCGGCGGGCTTTGCCATGCCGGTTTCAATCAGCTCGGCATAGCCGAAATGCTCGTCAGCGGGGTTTTCAGCTCATGGCTGACATTGGCGGTAAACTCCCGGCGCATCGTCTCGTTGTCCTCCCGCAGCTTGCGGTCGGTCTGGATGGTCCGTGCCAGGGGATAAGCTCCTGATAGGGCACATCCGCCTCGATGGTGTCCAGGTGCTCGGCCAGGTGGTTGATAGGCTGCACCATGCGGCGGGTCAGCCACCAGCTGAACAGCGTTGCAGCGGCCAAAATCAGAACCATGGCCGCGCAGAGCAGCGGCAGGGTGTCGGTGCTCAGGCCCCAGATGCTGGCAATATCCTCGCCCACGCGCAGCACCTGCGCACCGTCGGGCGTGTCGATGCGCACGGCGTAGTAGTGGGTCTCCCGGCGCACGGTCTCGCTCTCACGGGTGACGCTGGCGGTGCCGTCGGCCATGGCCTGCTGGAACTCCGGCCGGTCGGCGTGGCTGGGCAGGTGGGAGTCCATGACGGCGTACACGGTGTTTGCGGCATCGTAGACAAGGGCCGAGGTCTTGCTGTCAAACAGCACGGTGCCGTCGCCGCCGATAAGCGTAAAGCGCGGCGCATCAACGCCCGGTTTCGGCAGCAGGCTGACCAGCGTTTTGGCGTCGTGGGTGGGCTGGGCCTTGTAGGCGGCGGCGTAGCTGCCGCCCAGCTGGGCCAGGTAGTCGTCCACGCGGTCGGTGTAGCTGCGCTGGAACAGAACGGTGGCCGCCGCCAGCATGGCCAGTACGCAGAGTACGCCGGTCAGAATCAGGCCGCGCCGATAGCGGCGGGTCATGCTCAGGGGCTGTTTTTCGCGGCGCTGCTCGTCAGTCATCACTGCCCTCCGTGCTCAGCTTGTAGCCCACCTTGCGCACGGTGCGGATAGCCTCGCCCGCCGCGCCCAGCTTTTGGCGCAGCGTGCGCACGTGCATATCGATGGTGCGGGATTCCAGCAGATCATCGGTGTCCCAGACGTCCTTCATGATGCGTTCACGGGCCAGGACTTCCTCCGGGTGCTCCAAAAACAGATGCAGCAGCGCATATTCTTTAAAGGTCAGCTCTACCGGCGCACCGCCGACGCGGACCGTGCGGGCCATGTCGTCCAGTACGATTTCGCCAAAATGCAGCGTCGATGCAGCGGGCGCGGGGGCGGCCGCCCCGCGCGGCGCAGCACAGCCTTGACGCGGGAGATGAACTCCATGATGCCGAAGGGCTTGCACAGGTAGTCATCCGCGCCGTGGTCCAGCCCCTTGACGACGTCGATCTCGCTGGTCTTGGCCGTGACCATAATGACCGGGATGGACGCCGTGGCGGTGTTGGCGCGGAGCTTGGTCAAAATCTGGTAGCCGTCCTCGTCAGGCAGCATGACGTCCAGAATGACCAGCTCGGGCCGGGTATCGCGCAGTGCAGCCCAAAAGCTGGCCGCGTCCTCGCAGCCGCGGGCGTCATAGCCGTTGGACTGCAGCGCGTATTGCTCCAGCTCACGGATGCTGGAATCGTCCTCGACGATATAGATCATAGTAAATACTCCTTACTATAAACGTAGGGACCGGGCATGCCCGGCCCGCGGCTTTGCGTGGCCGTCCGATAACGGGCGGCTGCTTTTCTGTTGCGGGCGGGGCATGCCCCGCCCCTACAAAAAGGCTTCCCCCTCGGGGAAAGGCTTTCAGCCTTCGGCCTGATTCTCCGCAGGCTCGGAATATGCCTCCGGCGGGAAGGTGTAGCGGCCACGGTATTTCTCGTAGCGCTGCTCAAATTTTACGCTGCCGCCGTGCTTGACGTTGGCAAGATACTCGTGGGTGTCGAACTTGTCCGCCGCAACCTCGATCATCGCGACCGCAATGTTCGAGCAGTGGTCGGCGATGCGCTCGTAGTTCGTCAGCAGATCATCCAGCACAAAGCCGTACTCGATGGTGCAGACACCGGCCTGCAAACGGGCAATGTGGCGGGTCTTGACCTCGCGCACCAGGCCGTCCACGACCTGCTCCAGCGGCTCGATTTTGCCGGCGGCGTAGGTGTCGCCCTTCTGGAATGCGTCTACCGTGCGGTTGACGATATCCTGCACGGCGGCTTCAAGAACGGACAAATCGTTGAGGGCTTCTCGCTGAATTTGATGTTTTCGTGCGGATCTCCTCGGCCGTTTTGATGATGTTCACGGCGTGGTCGGACACACGCTCAAAATCGCCGATGGTGTGCAGCAGCGTGTTGATGGTGCGGTTATCCTCGCCCGAAAGATGCTTGGCGCTCAGCTTGACCAGGTAGGTGCCCAGCACGTCCTCGTAATGGTCAACAGCGTCCCTTTGCGCAGGACTTCATCCGCAATGGCGTCGTTCCAGACGCGGGTGGTTGACATGGCCTGCAAAGCGCGGTGCGGCAGATTTCCGCCATATCGCTGCCGGTCAGCATGGCGCGGCCAACAGCCACAGAGGGGTGGTGAGCAGACGCTCGTCCAGCAGGGTGTTCTCCTGCTTTTGTCGGCGGGGAGTCGGGCACGGTCAGGATGGCCAGCTTTTCCAGCAGGCGGTTGAAGGGCAGCAAAATAGCGGTCGTTACCACGTTGAAAACCGTGTGAACGATGGCGATGCCGAAGGTGTTGGCGGTCTCGTTAAAGAAGAGAACTGGATGAGCGCGTTCAGCCCGTAGAACCCGCACAGAAAGAGAATCGTGCCGATAACGTTAAAATAGAGATGGACGAAGGCGGTGCGCTTGGCGTTTTTGTTGGCACCGGCAGAGGAAATCAGCGCTGTGACGGTGGTGCCGATGTTCTGGCCCATGATGATGGGCACGGCGGCGGAGTAGGTGACGGCGCCGGTGCTGGTCAACGCCTGCAAGATACCGACGGAGGCCGACGAGGACTGCAAAACAGCCGTCAGCACTGCGCCCGCGATAACACCAAGGATGGGATTTTTGAAGCTGAGGAACAGGTCCATGAACCACGGCTCATCGGCCAGCGGGGACATGGCATGGGACATCGTGTTCATGCCGGCCATCAAAATGGCGAAGCCCAGCAGGATTTTACCGACGCCGCTTGCGGTCCTTACCGATCATATACATCCAGATGCCGATAAAGCCGAGGATCGGACTCCAGGCATTGGGGTTCATCATCTGGGTGATGAAGCTGTCGCCCTCGAGGCCCGACAGCGACAGCAGCCAGCCGGTGACGGTGGTGCCGACATTCGCGCCCATAATGACGCTGATGGCCTGGTGCAGTTCCATCAAACCGGAGTTGACGAAACCAACGGCCATAACGGTGGTGGCGCCGCTGGACTGGATCACGGCGGTGACGGCCATGCCGAGCAGCAAGCCGCGGATGGGGCTGCTGGTCATGGTGGACAGGATACCCTGTAATTTGCCGTTAAGCGGTCTGCTCCAGCGCTTTCCCCATCAGGTCCATGCCATACAGGAACATGGCAATGCCGCCCATCAGGGTGAACACATTAAAATGGTCATCCGGTGTTACACATCCATTCTCTTATTTTGTTTACACTATACCGCTTTCTATTATAATGTATGCGCGCAGACTACACCACCACAGGAAAGTAAATGTTGTGTAAAATTTGTGTAAAGCCGTAGGGGCGGGGTGTCCTCACCCCCCCCTACAATCGTTGCCGCCAACCTTCCGGGCATTTGTAGGGGCCGCATATATGCGGCCCGCCAACCTGCCGCCACATCCCGTTTCCCCATCACCACCCTGTAGGCCGGGCATGCCCGGCCCGCAACTTACCGCCAAATCCCTTCTACGGTTTAATCCGTAGGGGAGGGATTCATCCCTCCTGGGCACTTCCGCAGCCGCAAACGGCCACGGCGGCCAGAGGGCTGGCCGCCCTACAACCCACTTAAAAATCCGTGTGTAGGGCGGGGTGCCCTCACCCCTCCGCCTCTCTTCCCATCCCGCACCCCCGCTGTTTTTGCATATTCTTTACAAACTTTACCGTTCCCACACAAAACCGGGGACATCTTTGCAAAAGCTTTACCGCGATTGTACCATACCATGGTCGATACCCGCAAAAGGCGGTACAATAGGGTCGTTCCGATGAGAACACACCCAAAACACTATACCAAAACAATATTGGGGAAAAGGGAGAATACTTTACATGAAACGTACTTCTGCAATCGCTGCTTTTACCGCTGCCGCTCTGGCACTGAGCCTTGCCGCCTGCGGCTCCGCTGATTCCACCGCTGACACCGCCGCCGAGAGCACGGCGGCTTCCACCGAGGCTGTCTCCTCGGAGGCTGCTTCCGAGGCTGCCCCTGCCGAGAGCACCGGCGACTTCGACCCCGACCAGGATATCACCGTCATCTCCCGGAGGACGGCTCCGGCACCCGCGGCGCTTTCATTGAGCTGACCGGCGTTGAGGAGAAGAACGCCGACGGCAAAAGGTTGACAACACCACCGAGGCGGCCGCCATCCAGTCCAGCACCAACGGCGTCATGACCGCTGTTGCCAACGATGAGACCGCTATCGGCTACATCAGTCTTGGCTCTCTGAACGACACCGTCAAGGCCGTCACGGTCGGCGGTGTGGCCGCCTCCGCCGAGACCGTCAAGGACGGCAGCTATGTACTGGCCCGTCCGTTCAACATCGTTACCAACGGCGATGCCACCGATCCGTGGCTGTGGACTTCATCGCCTACTGCCTGAGCAAGGACGGTCAGGCACTCGCCACCGATAAGGGCTACATCGGCGAGGATGGCGCGGACTACACCTCCGCCCAGCCTGCCGGCAAGATCACCGTCGGCGGCTCCACCTCCGTCTCTCCGCTGATGGAAAAGCTGATCGAGGCCTACAAGACCGTCAACCCCAACGCCGAGCTTGAGCTGCTCACCAGCGACTCCACCACCGGTGTTTCCGGCGCGCTGGACGGCACCTACACCATCGGCATGGCCAGCCGTGAGCTGAAGGACTCCGAGACCGAGGCCGGTGCCCAGGCTACCGTTCTGGCACTGGACGGCATCGCCGTCGTCGTCAACCCTGCCAACACCACCGAGGATCTGACCGTTGACCAGATCAAGGGCATCTACACCGGCGAGCTGACCACCTGGGCCGACGTGCAGTAAAGTATAGCAGCACCGTAGGGGCGGGGATGCCCGCCCGCAGCGTACCCGTGACCGCGCGGTTATGGGAGCCGCGGGCCGGACATGTCCGGCCCCTACATGGCATATAACCAAAGGAGTATAGGAAATGACCTCCAAGCTAAAAGAAGGCGTCATGCAGGTGGTGTTTACCCTCTGCGCCTGTGTATCCATTCTGGCGGTCGCGCTGATCTGCATCTTCCTGTTTGCGAACGGCGTGCCTACTTTGTTCAAGATCGGCCCGCTCAGT